>Ga0209589_1001667_pt1 | contig 37185 bp, 16 predicted proteins | sample CowpeawhiteBW_FD_187525 | JGI IMG/M metagenome (GOLD analysis project Ga0209589, IMG submission 187525) | Root nodule microbial communities of legume samples collected from California USA - Cow pea white BW (SPAdes) (version 2) | ecosystem: Host-associated > Plants > Roots > Nodule | place: USA...
ACAAGTCAACTAAAGTTGATTCAACTAAGTCAACTTAGGGAATCAAAAATAACAAACACAAATGAAAGGGATGAAGGATTAGTGAACTTCCTTTCTAAACATGCTTAGTCTTCTTAAGCATGTGCCTCCATCCTTGGTTGGGGTCAATCCTTCATCATCAAGTTATACAAACATCAACTTCTCTTCCAATACAACTGTTAATATATATTTAGTAAATACATATTATAGGATTCCAGATAATTTGGGTACCATTTTGAGATTTTGACTCCAAAATAGGAACCAAAGGCATAATTAAACCAAAAAAAAAATTGTTGGGATTACGGAAATCCCACCTAGGGATTTCCAAGGAATTACGCACTAACACAGACCAAGCATACATGACCAATCGATAAAGATTTATTACACATACATATATACATCACATACCATCTCTTGATAATTCACCCTTTTTCATTTCTTTCTCGGTGGTTCCATACTCAACCATTTCTCTCAAACATAGTTATGGGATTTCAGTTCATGCCAATACCATGCCACCTTAACACCAACCATCTCATTTAGTTTACATGCCAAGGTCATACCATACCCATCATTCACCATCCATGAATCATAACACTCATACATAACAGTTTATTATATATTTTTCATCATAGCAATCATACCCAAGCAAGTACCAATCATCCAAGAGAAATAAACAACCAAAAAGCACATTGCCTCGCCCAGCTCCTCGCTCAGGCTGAAGGGTCTCGCTCAGGCGAGCCTCATTCGCCTAGGTGAGGGCTCGAAAAGGGGAACAGTAGCTTCGCACGAGATCTCACTTAGGCGAGACCCCTCTCGCTTGGGCGAGACGCTCGCTCAAAAAGGACATGGGTCGCCTGAGCGACCGCTTGCGTGAAGTAGCTTGGGCGAGCCTCTATTGATCTCGCCTAGGCGAGACATGCTCGCTTGGGCGAGAAAACCAGTGCTCACCACTGTTCTCTCGTGCACAAACACACAATAGGTCACCAATAGTTCAATAACGCTATTCACAAGTTCACATCAACACACCAGGCATATTAAAATGATATAGTAGTAGCACAAGCAGAACAATCACGATAAGAGGGTGAACCCTAGCTTCCCGTACCTGGAAAACAAGCTAGCAGTGGGTCCTTGGGTACGAACAGGGGAACACAGCAGCTCCTAGGGTAGATTAGCGAGCTGGAAACAAGGAACAAAAGGGTGTTTAGTATCAGAGCTCTAACACTGCCCACGGAAATAGGGCCAAAGACTGAAAGTTAGGGTTTGGGAATACTTACGTGAGCTAAGAACGGGGTCAAGCCGAACGCGAACTGAATGTACTGTGGAACCCTAACAGAGAAGACGACTACGACTCTAAGCACCAAGGAAGCAAAAATTTGAAAGTGTGGAATGAGTCAATTAGGTCAGACTTGGGTGGCTTTCCTTTGGGCCAGCCCTTAGGCCCAATAACTTAAAGGCAACTCTTAAAACTTTAGGGTAGAAAACTAGGCCTTACATTCTCCCCAGCAAGAAAATCTATCTTATTTTTAAGGTTAAAATACTTTGTTAGTTTTTGTATTTGTTCAAAAATCTTACTTAAGTTTACTTATTTTGATTGATCTCAATTGGGCTTCTATTTTGAAAATGTGTAATATTTAGGTTTTTTTTTCATTAATATTACATTAATAACCTTAAATATGTGTTACGTGTTAATTCATAGTTTTTTTATTTTTTTTTATTTAACTTTTAATTTTTTTTAAAAAGTTATTTTACCACATGTCAATTATGTCATGCGTTAAGTTATTATCTAAATCTCAATTTAGTCCTATTTTGATTCAATTCAATCCCATTTTTTTTTTAAATCAAACAATTTTATCCATCTTCAAATTGAAGCTACATTTAAATTTTAAAGGTTATAATAATGATATTTTTATTAAAAATGATATATTTTTTAAAATCTTTTAATAATATTAAGTTTATTTAAATTTATAGTTTTCAGTATTTAAATTTTTTATTTAATTTTATTATAATTTTCAATGTACTTATGTCAATGTTTTATTACATCGAAATTTAATTTTTCAAATTGAGACCATATTCAACTTTTTTAATATTATAATAATATTTTTATTAAAATTAATATTTTTTTAAATATTTTTAATAAAATTAAGTTTATTTAAATTTATAGTTTACGTTTATTATTATTTAAATTTTGTTTTAAAATTTTAAATGTATTTGTGTTGATGCTTTATTACATCAAATTTTAATATTATTTTTTATTTAAATTTATATTCCAAATAATTATATATAAATTTATATAGATTTATAAATTTATATTTCAAATATTTGTATGATATATTATATATCAATAATTTCTATACAAAATGTTAGAGTATGTTTAAAAATAATAAATTCAATAAATTAAGATGTAAAATTTTTAAACAATTTTATAACAATTTAAAATAGATATATTTAAAATATTAAAATAAAATTAAAATAAATTTTAACATAAAATATAATTTAAATAAACTTAATATTATTAAAAATATTTAATTTATACAGATTTATAAATATATATTTCAAATATTTGTATAACATTATATATCAATAATGTCTATACAAATATCAAAATTGGTTTAAAAATAACAATTTTATAAATTTAAAGGTAACATTTATATAAGTTAGATCTGATTTCAATTTAGAGATAAAGAGATTGTTCAATTTAAAAAAAAATAACTAAATTAAATTAAAATAACAAATAGAGGATCAAATTGAGATCGAAACAATCACTTGACATGTGACATTATGGACTTGACATGTGACAAAATATGTATTTTTTAAAGTTTATAAAATAAAAAATTTAAAAAATAAGTAAACCATAAACTGATACATGATACATATTTAACGTTGTTAATATAATACTAATGAACATAACCTAATTGTTACATTATTACACATCTTTTAAAATAGTAAAATAGAGATCTGATTAAGACTAATAAAAACATGGAGACGTAGATATTCTTGAATAAATATGAGAACCAATAAAATATTTAATTTATAGATTAAGTATGTTTTTAGTACCTACACTTTCATCTAAAATTGGAATTTGTCTTTGTGTCCGAAATTTCAATATATTTTAGTCCTTAAACTTTAAAAATGAATAAATATAATCATTTTAATCCAATTACTTTAATATTTTTTTTAGATGTTAAACACATTTACTAACTAACAAATATTGAGTTGAGAATATGTGGTGTAAATAGGGATGGCAAAAATATCTGCGCCCGCAGATATTCGCGATAAAATCCGCGGTGGATAGTTACTACCCGCAGATATTTATTATCAGTGGGTAACGGGTAGAGAGTATTTTAATACCCGCTTATAAAAGGGTCGGGTACAGATATCATACTATCCATACTTGCGGGTACCTGTTACCCGCAAAAAGATTAAAATTAAAATTTAATTTATATTTTATTAAGTTAAATTTAATTAAAATTATAATTAACAATATATTTTATTATGTCAAATTTAATTATAATTATAATTATAATTTAATTTATATTTTATATTTTTATAATTTTATATTAAAAAATTTATAAAATATATATATTTTTAAATGTTTGCAGGTATCGGATATCCACGGGTACTTGTGAATTTTAAAAATATCTGTGGATATTTTTTAAGCGGATATCCGACAAATAAACTGACAGGTAACAGACGAATTTTTTTTTTTTCAAATCGAATTACGGATAAACACTATCCTTATCCGACCTGATCCGTTACCATCCATAAATATAAACAATTCTTATACTACCATAAAACAGGTCCAACATAAACGAAACCAACTCAACATAACCAGCACAAACAAAACCTTGTCGTCAGATGCTCCGTCACGAACGAAACCAACTCAACCAACATGCAGTGCATTGGTGGTGATGGTTGTAGTTCTCTCTCCCTCTTTCAATCATTTTCGCTCAAGGTTTCCCTTTTCTCCGGTGAAGGAACGTTCTCCAGCCTCTGCCACGACCCAAGAATCCCATTTTCTCCCGTGAAGGAATAATGTTCTCGAGCCTCCCACAAAACCCCTTTTTTCAACGTTCTCGAGACTCTGCAAAATAAAACCACTTTACATTTTTTTCCTCTTTCAATATATGTCCCCACACGTGTGCGAACTCATGATCCAAATTTTAATTACGTTTTCAATTAAAAATAAAAATGTCACGTCGGACGATGTAAAAAATGAGTGAAAAATTGGTGTTTAAATATCGTTTTCGGTATAAGAATACCCAAGTTCAAGTTATACAGACATCAACTTCTCTTCTAATACAACTGTTAATATACATTTAATAAATACATATTATAGGATTCCAGATAAGATTGAGGTGTATTTTCTTGTTATTCCCTTTTGTTCTTATACTTTAACAAAAAAGGTTGTATATATACTCTGTATTACTTTCATCCATATATAATGAAAATTCATTTGCATCGAGCTTTTTTTTTTTTTTTTAAGAGCAAATTAGAAAATTAGAGTGTAAGAGATGAAAACAGAAGAAGAAAAGAGATAAATATTAAAAAAAATTGTTGGGATTAAAGGGAAAGAAGAATTAAGTGAGATAACTTTATTTATTATTTTGAGTATTATTTTTTAAATTTTATATCATAAGAATAATATAGTTTATTAGGTTGCATTTTTGACATGTAACTTCGTATCTTAAAGAAACAAATCTGGTTATTCAACTGCAATTTTCTGTATTGGACCAGCTACGTCCACGCAAACCGTTGGTGATCCATTGCCACCAGCAGTATACTATAGGAAGCAAATGAGGTCATACATGTTTGGAGAGATAAAATCGAAATAATAATATAATAATTAGATTTGATTAATGAACAGAGATCTTCAACTTGGTATTGAATATTATAAAAGTTTAGTTGTCGGGGGAAGTCATGCATGAACTAAAGCACACTTAGAATTGGTGTGAGAGAAACTATAATCCAAACAAATACAAATATCATAGCAACAGAAAACGAAGGGGAAGCTTCACTTCAAACATAAACTGCTTCCAAGATAGAAGGGTTAGAAAGTTGGGAACTCAATTTGGGACCCACATCGGCCTTTAGGGAACACAGGGCATTCGATGAAGCCAGAGGCCGAAGTGTCCACACACAAATAAACTTGGTAAAGCTGGCTGTTACGTGACGCATCCACATTGCACTCAATGTATGGAGTATAACCAATTGCATTTTTAATAGCTCCTTTGATGCTGCTAAGACTGTAAAACCCTCCATCTGCTTCAATCCCTATTAATCCAAATCAAATGCGTCTTTATCACAAACATTGCTATCACATTAGTAAAATAATGGAACCAGTTTTAATGTATTATATACCAGCTTTTGTAAGAGCTCCAAGGAGGTTGGCTCTCTGTTTCAGATCGAGAGCTGCTTCAAAGTAGTCATGTTGCTTAAGGAGTGACTCAGAACAAGTCCCATGTTTCTCCCATTCGTGGGCCCAAAATTGAACCCCGCTACCACTTGGGCATGCCAGAGTGGGCCAATTCCTCTGCAAACTGCTTGTCAAATCTGATACCTGTCACAATATGTAATTTTTCAGATATACAAACACGTGGCAAAACCTTTTAATAAATTATCAAGTGGGGTAATTATAGCAACACAAGGTGGAAAACGGAACTGAAGCATAGAATATTGTTTTCTTACTCTGTTTTACACATATTTTTTGGTTTCAGTTATCTCTACTAATTGAAAGGTATATATAACAAAGGCGCATGCAATTGGAGCAGAATGAAACACCTGAGATTGCTGAAAACGATTGTTTGAATCACAGTTAGACGGGTAAGAACCATCTATGTTATTAGGCCACAGTCCATGAATGCCAAAATCTGCAGCGGGTTTCCCAGTTGTTGGGTAGCAGCAACTGTTCTGTGTGTCACAGTAGGAGCCTGGCCACTGATAAAAACAACATCTGGGCGTAAGAAAAAGAATAATGAATGACCTTGGACAACCTTAAAGAAACAATCTAACCTGCTGAACAAAGTAGTAGAAATCAAAATCCTGGGAAGAACAGAGAATGGCCAAATGTAGAAGCACCAAAAGCTTCATGGAGATGAACCCTTTGGAACCCATGTCTGCCTCTACTTTAGCAGTAAATAGAGAAATTTTGATGTGGTTTTCTGGAGTATGATTCTTTGGATTCATGAATTTATAGAGATGTGAAAGGGAAAGTGAGTAGGTGTGAAAGCTTGGATTATGAAACATACATAACGTTCGCTGCTTAACTACCTTATCATTCATATCATGGTTTACGTGCGCAAACTAATTACACCGTAACAGCGACATGTCGGTTCACTCATTTTGTTTCTTTCCACAGTCCTAAAACAACTAAATACGATGTATTGGAGAAAGAAGTGTTTATGTTTGTGTCGAATAGGAATGGGTGATATTTATTGGTTTTTACTTGTTTTATGCGCACATGCACCTTTGTGACCATTGGTACCGGAAGAACCAAAACGGGGTTTTTGTTTTGTTTTTGGGAGGGATGGGTAGGTTGCAATTTGGGCACTTGTACAAAAGGCCCAAAACGGAGGCAGCTCTTTAGATGCGTTCACATGATCACATCACATGCAGGACCAAAACACAGCTCCCTTTTAAATGGGAAATAGGCTTACTACAAAGTCTTTCATACACACTTCGTCGGTCACAATTTGTTGTCAAAGTTATTACAAAAGATTTATTAATTCCTAATGATTGTACAAACCACATTTCACATTTGAGTGTTCATAAAGACAAAAGAAGGTTTGCAACCTTAGCATATCATTTAGACTAATAGGTAGATATATAGTCTACTATGATCGATTGTCTACTTGGGAAGCATCTCCAGTGAAAGACAATTAAAAATTATTAGAGGCCTTCATGATGTCAATCAATATTAATGATTGTAAGTGAATAATGGACATTAGATGAACATTATACATTATACTTATTATACTTAACCATCTATGGTTCTAAGAGTTACAGAATTTGAAAAAGATCCAATTATCCTTTGTGATAACAAGTCTAGTTGAAATTGAAATCATCAACTTTAGTCTACATAAGAGATTTCTTTAGTCTACATGATGAACTAAGAGATTTCTTGAAGAAGTTAGGTTTATACCTAGCTTGAAGCATACTCTTATATTTTATGGTGAGCTTGAAAATGTTTAAAGGTGAATAAGGAATGTTGAGAGTGATAAGGATTCTTGAGAACATTATATCCAAGGTAAACTTCAATTACCTTTTTAAATGAAACTAAATTATTTTGTATTTTGGTCGTAAAAATTATTGATAAATTGAACTTTTTAAACTAAAATTTACTTGTAAGATTTTTAAAAATATAAGTATACAAAACATATTTATTATGAGCTAAATTTGTACGAAATAAGTACAAACATCAATATCCAAATCACAATGAGTGGGTAAGGATTGTACCAATTAACTAATATCTGTTTCTTCACGATAACAACAACCAATATGCTTTTGTCTGTTTATGAAATTCATGACATCACATGTTAGGCTACACTCATGATCTTACTACGTGGTCTTGTAACTTTATTTATTTTTTAAATATTATCAGGCTTATAATTCAGTTGCGCAAATTCAATATAAATTCCATCTTTTAATAAAGTGAAGGACCTTTTACTCACTACAAAAAAATATAAATTTACTGGAGGTTTATTGTTTGGGGTTATAGTAACCCCTACTGAGATATATATAATAGAGGTTTTAGGAATCCTTAGTGACTACTAGCGGTAATTTTAAAAATCTCCAGTAAATTTTAGATTTCTAATTTATTATTTTATTTTTTTCTCAAAAATCCTAGAAGCAGTTTTGACTTGTGCAACGTTCGCTCTCGTTCCATCATCTTCCTATGTGTCTCTCAACGTTCTTCTTTTTTATTTCATATCTGATTTCATCTCTTTGATTTCATCTCTCTGATTTTGCTAGTCAGTGCCTAGGAGGAAGACGAAGCTCGTGCATCTCATTGTTCGCTCAAAGTAAGATTTCAATTTCATTATCGATATTCCGATTTTATCTCCATGCTTTCAATTTTGTCTCTCTGATTTCAGCGTGTCTCTGACCGTTCTTCCTACGTGCTTGAAGATCAAGGTAATAAACATTGTTCTCTCTGCTCTCAATTTCGTCTCTCAATTTCATTACCATTCTTTCGATTTTAACTCCATACTTTCCTTTTCGTCTCAACTCAATTTTGTCTCCCTGATTTCCTTTCCCTGCATCATTGTCCTCTTTCGATTTCGCCTCTTTTACTCATGCTCTAGTGCACTGCTTATTTTGCTTTTACGGAATAAATTAGGTTTTCAGTTTTTTATCTTTTAGTTATCGTCCTCTGCTTTCAATGTGTCAAAATCCTTCCTTATTGCCTTCTAGCCAGTTTTGTTTCTGCTGTTTTCTCCCTACTTCATTTTTATGCTCTTTTATAGCTCCTCAATGGAGAAAAGTAAACATTGAAAAAACTTTTTCTAACCTTTTCATATATCATTTTGTTACACGGAGCTGTAAAACCATAAATTTTGTTGAGATTATACTTTCTGAGACATTTTTGATAAATTATGGTTAGATTTTGTGAGGTTGCCTTTCACTTTATAACTATTTGATATTCTTGGATACTTGTATTAATAAGAAGCCAAAAAGCTATATATAGAGGTTATGAGTTGAGATTAAGTGTGCGTTCTTTTCGAAGGAATGATTTGAGGGAGAAAGAAGATTGATTTTGGTGAATTTGAGAGTGAAGTTTATGTTGTTCTTTTTAAGGGATTTGGAGGTGATAGTGGAGTTGATTTGAGGGTGAATTTGGTGAAAGTTTGAGAAGGATTTGACTGATATGATTAATAAAAGTTATAATTTAATTGATGAAAATATAAGATTACCAAATTGTCCTTTGTGTTAAAAGTAATATAAAATGATATTTAGATAAGTTGTAATTAATTTTAATTTTTTTATAATGAATAAAATTATTCATAATATTTATTAATTGTAAAAAAAAATTGAAGACAATGGAACCAATTACTTTGATTTTGGAACCTATTCTTTATTCATTTGGAACTGGTTCCCTTTTTCATGCATGCTTTTTTACCCGATTCCCTTTTTTATGGAACCTATTCCAAATTTTTTATGGCATTTTTTGTAGTAGGAAGTTGTTTTGTTGGGCATTGAAGCATTTCACTACAACAAAGTTGAAGGATGCCTCTGCCTCTGTTGGACGTTGCTGGTGGTGGTTGTTCTTGGTGTCTTCAACATCAACGATGGACATGGTGCAGTGGTGGGTTATTTTTGGTCACGTATGGTGGTGCAATGCGGATAAAATAACATGGGTATTTTAGTAAAATGGTGAGAATCACTCCCAAATCTTGTGTAGCAAGCGGGATGCTATAATGAGAGAAATCCCGCAAATCAGTGCTCTGCCTCGCTTTGCATTTCATACAAAAAAATGCGATATATCTTTTAAATCAACACTTTCAATTACCCATGAATAGTAATTAACTTAAAGGAACACAGTCTAAAGAAGTGTTTTGTTGTTGCGATTGAGATGTTCGATTAGTGATTGGGGGTAGGTATGAGCATTTGTTTTATTGCCAAGTCATATAATCTAACCCTACTTATTATACAAGTCACTTTCTTCCTAGTTATTCCCACCTCACATGATTACTAGATCTTAGTACAACAATGCACAAATGTATGTGTTGTGTCGGGGCTTAATTGTGTTGGTGGTGCTTAATTGTTTTCATCGGTATCATCTATGGTTCAAATTAATCAACTTTCAAACTTGATATGAAATATCATGGTTCATTGGCTGCATTTTTGCTTGTGAATTTTTAGAATTTTGCAATCTTAGTGGTGTGTTGAGGCTACTCCTGAGGACCAACAATGTGTGGACTAGCTCCAACTAAAAACTAGCAAATTCATTGAGTGATACGAAGGTACATATTAAAGTTGCCTAGTTAAAATCTTATTAAATAGAACTTTTTATATGCTGTTATTAAACAGATTTATCTATACTCTGTAAGTTTAGCTAGCCTTGGAGAAATTCCTTTTGTTCATGAAGCATAAATTAGTGTATCAGGGAACATGTGTCTTGTATGATTAGATTTTAGCTTCAATTAATCAATAAATTAATGAAGAAGGTAAAGAAACAACATCTAATGCTTAAATTATAGAAAGATTTCACAAACTTGTTGCCTTATGGCCCTTGGTTGAATTTTGAACCAAATTTATTATGAACATTGGAAAAAACAGAAATCTCTTTATCATGTAAAGTCTTAAAATTAATAAAATGTCTAAGTTTTTTATCAACAAAACTATTGATTAATATTATTTTTGTTAATTATATAGAAACTCAGAATAAAAATTATATTCGTAACTTATAATAGTTAACTTGAAATTTTAATATGATTTAATTGTAATATTTATTGTAAAAGAAGAAAAATATTAATTTATTTTGGCTAGTTATCAAGTATTGGATTGCATAACATTGACATGTGTAGAAAAGATCTGATATAGGGTACCTTATGTAATCTGGGACCCTTTATAATAGACAATTGATACATGCACTAAATTATGGGACTAAAAGTCCCAATATTACAATTAAGAAGTTGTGGACAGCAATACTTGACTCTATCATGAATTGGATTACCAAAATCATATTGTTGTCTAAGTTAAACAACCTTTTTTTATCCCTTTTTTCTGTAACTAAAAATTAATTAAGGTAATAAGATCTTTCATATATGTTTTCAACACTTGATTAATTTCTCTCATGGATCAATGCATTAGTTCAATACCAAATCAAATAGAAAAATAAAAATGTTGCAAATATATGCTCAAATAACCGTTACTTTAATTAGAATAAGTTAGTTTTTTGGATTTTTTTCCTAATGTTGGATATAAATTGATTTCAAGTTTGATTTCGATTTTAATTTCATGTTCGATTGCGATTTGATCTCACTGCATCATCTGCCCTAATTTTTTTTTCATGATTTTCAATTTCAATGAGAATGGTTTAAGTTTCTCTATGTGTTGTGTGCATGAGAGTTTCATTATTATTGAGATAAATATGTTGTCTCTTTCTGTAACTAAGAGTTTGATGTTCATAGTTGTTGATGCAAGTGGAGCAAAACCAGAAGGCGATTGAGGATGCTCGTAGGGTTGCTGATCAAGATGTAGCCACACAAAGATATGTTGCCCAAGTCCATCAGGCTACCCTTTTCTCTGTTTCATCTTGTATCTGTCTAGTAATTATTTTGGCATGGACTATACTTGACTGCCTCTAGTTGGAAGAAAGTGCATCCTATTGGAACATTTTAGTCAAATATGTTGGATATAGTTGATAATGTTTGTTTCAGTTTTTTTATTCTTTTGCAGTGGGATAGATGGTGATTGTGATTGCACTATACTTGTTGTATTAAGCATTATTTGATTCAGCACCATTGCCTTGACTAAGGCATGTTCTAAATACACTGATACTTGTAAATTTATACTATGGTCATCTATGTCAAGACCAATGCCTTCATATATTGCTATATTATATTTTGACTGGCAAATGTTGAATTTTGGTACAACTCAAGTAAACCCCAGGCAGGAACGAGTTTTCAAAACCCAAGACAATAGTGGGGGTTTCGAAAACCCCTGGCAATAGTGGGGGTTTGAAAACCCTTGGTAGTAATGGGGGTTTCGAAAGCCCCTGGCACTAACGGGGGTTTTGAAAACCCCAAGTAAGTTGCATTTTTTCAGGGGTTGTTAAAAACCCCCAGTAATTTGTTAGCTACGCTGGTTCTTCCAGGGAAATTGCAAACCCCAGGTAAACCCATTAGTGGGGGTTAAAACCCCTAAAAATGCCAAATATAACCCCCACTAAGAATAATTATTTTTGTAGTGACTATTCTTAAATAAGAGTTTAGGGTTTAGGGTTAATGGTTAACATCATAATTTTTTCATAATTTATAAAATATATATTCCATTTATTAACTAATATTAAATATTTAAAATATAAAGAGTTATAGAGTCGTAGATTTCGTTAGCTTAGTGTAGTTTAAAAGAATTTATAAAGCAATTCAGTTCAAAACAATAAAAAATACTTCAATCAACCTAAGGATAATTTAGGTTAGGTCTTCTAAACTAGCTTAGTTCAGTTTTAAGAAACTTTCTAACAACACATTATCTTACGAAGTTAAGGACCACACAATTACTATTTACTCATGAATATTCTTAAATAAAACTGGATGGAATAATTGGCTAGGTCACTCAATTAAAATTATATGTAGGTTGGGATAGATAATCTCAAGAGTAACAAACATTATAAGAAAAACCTTAAATAATCACCAAATTTAGTGACAAAAAATAATTAATCACTATAGTGACAAATTTAGATACTAATTTATAAACTAAAAATTATTGGTAATTAAATTAGTTTCAAAAAATTATAACTGAACTCTAAATTGGTAACTAAAATAGTTTCTATTATGATTTAGTCTCTAAATTAGTAACTATCATTAGCTATCTAGGTTTTGGTTACCAAAGGAATTGATTTATAGATTGGTTCCAATTTTTTTAAAAATTTAAGCAATTTTGTCCTTCTCCAAATTGAGACTAAATTTAATGTTTGGACCCTAAGCATAACATAAAGTAATATAACTGATTAGTATAATGTTTATATGATTTTTAATACTTTATGTGATTTTTGACCATTTAAATTTTTAAACCAATGGTGTTATTCTCCATTTTTCAAAATTTGGTTCTAATTTTAAACCTTCTCTAATCCTAAACAAAGAGTAATTAATAAAAATGCGAATTTTAAAAAAATATCAATATAAAATTAAATCTGGTTTGAATTTGAAGGACAAAATTGCTCGATTAAAAAAAAGACCAAATTGAACCACAACAACGAATATCACCAAATTGAATACAAAAAATTGATCCTGTCACGTGACATGATATTGACTTGATAGTCACTGTTAACAATTCATTAACTATTTTAACGATGTTAGCAAAAAAGGCCAAAACGAACAAAATTAACCAATATTAGGACCAAATTGAACAAAAAGAAATATTAAGACCAAATTGAGAAAACTAAACGAATACTAGGTCCAAATCAGTATATAAGCCATTAGTCTATTATTGAATATATATATATATATATATATATATATATATATATATATATATATATATATATATATATATATCATATTTATCAACTTAATAGTTAATCCATTATATTTTAAAATTTACTAGTACTTAATTCATTAAAAGTAATTCAACTTATTTTCTATATTTATTTTTTAAAATGTTCAGAAAACATATTTTTTAATAATTTTAAAAGATATTTCAAACAGTATATTGTAAAAATTGTTTTAGAATAAATATTTTTAAAATGTTGTTTTGAAAGCATATTATTAACTTGACTATCCTAAATTACAATCTAACTGGAATGTGAATTTACTTGAAAAAATAATTTGAATCGAAACCTTAATACATAAAAAAGATCAAACGCATTTCATATTTAGCTATTTCTTTCGCTTTGCTTTTCATCATTTGATATATTTTTCTTTTCTCACTAGTTTGTATCAATGTGACTATCACCAGTTTTCGAGTGTTTTTTTGAAGAAATGAATTTGGGGAGAGTGTAAGAATGAATTTAGATGGATGTGAATGAATTTGATAGATGAATTTTTGTGTTTCTTTGAATGGATTTTGGGATGAAAGCCATTATATTTAGGATAAAATTTGTGTATGACTTAATCAATGTGATAGATAAAAAAGGTTTTAACAAATTAAAAATGCAAATTACTATTTTAACCTTGTAGTTAAAATTAATATTACTATTATATATATATATATATATATATATATATATATATATATATATATATATATATGGGTGGTGTTGGAAAAGTAATATATTAAAAAATGTATATAAGTATCGATTACCTAACCAATTCTCCACAATCCAAATGCACTTCGTTTGCTAACCGATTACTTCACCTATGATAACCACACGAGAATCGGTTATTGATTCTCCCCGTTTTCAAAAATGTTATCTTCCTCGATACCCCACACCACTAGAGCTTCCATGATTGACCTCCAAAGCTTTAGGGTGAGCACACAAATGTTGACGAGCACAAACAACCATAAACTGAGCACGTGAAAGACAAGTTAAAATGGAGATGACACGTGATAAGGTTAAATTGGTAAAATCCACCTTTATCCATCCAAACCATCTTAGTTGTGAGGAGATGAGAGTTTCATCCAATCCTACAAATCTATCTTCAAATATGTGTATTTTAGTGCAATGGTACATGAATCAAATTGAATATCCATCGCTCCAAATAAGCTGATTACACAAATCAACTCAAGCGAACAAAGCATCAATTTTCAAAAGTTCTGAACGTATTCCCATTTGCCTCAAATTAGTGTGCAACTGTATACTTTATTTATTTTTTAACCATAAGTATAATTATGCTCTTTTATTTTTATTTTCTATGACTTTGGTTCCTTGATTTTAGAAAATATAAACTCTTAATTTTCAATTTTATGCAAGTTTTTATTTTATTTTATTTTACCAGTTTGTTTTTTTTTTATACTACCTTAAATAAGAGTGTAACATCCTAATTTTAGCATTTGAAACTAATAAAATTGGATGTTTCATCATAGTGTTCAAAACAGGTAATCTAATATATAAAATATATTAAGACAGTCTTACAAAAAATAGGACTATAAAAATATATCATTTATATACACTAAACAAAACTAATAAGCCTATACAAAACTAGTCTCACTTACTAAAACTCCTCGAGACATTCCACTACTTTAACTAATAGCTCCTCATCCACTAGAGGTGCCTCTATACCTGCGACTTTATATGCTCCTACCAAATAGGTGATCATCGTAAAAAAGGAGACGAACATCAAAAGAAAACACAAAACATATAACAGGGTAAGCTAGTGTACAAAAGAAATCTTCATACATATATTTATATCATGTCAAAAACCCACAAATATGGTATATAACATATCTAAATCTATAATCACACAAGCAGTTGACACTGAACTCAATTATCCAAATACATGTCATAAATATAAGTACCACTGAAGGTATGCACTTGTGATGATTTCTAGTCTCCGTAGAGTACTAAGACACATGAGGTAATCACCCAAATACACAAGGTTAATCCTAGCCTAAGACCGAAGAACAAGTCCAAAGGCTAGGAGTCATTGTCACTCTCACTACATAACTCATTCTACTCTATGTGAGTTTGAATGATTATTAGAGTCATGATATCTTCTTCCAAACTCCCCTATATCCAAGCATACACTAACAATAATAACACCAAGAATTTCCCTTGAAATCCTTCAAACTTCATCACATATGCTTACCATATCCTACTATATTCAATTCATAATAATGAGAACCATAAACATACTTCACATCAACCACAAAACTCCTTAAAACATTCAAATAAGAGAAACATGCAAAAAAAAGGTAAATAACGTTATACATAAAGTACATCAAAATGGTGAAAATCATTTCTCTAACCACAGATTTCAAAACAAAGATCCAATCGATCAAAGTGAAGAACTACATATCTAGGATCAACAGTTAAAATTTCAGTTCGATTCGATAGTTAATGAAGTAAATCTTCATTTTACCAAAAGAACACAGACCTGACAAATAGAGTGGTACTCGATGATGGAAAAGTGGCGCCCGACACCCAGCCCCTGGAATTCACTAACTTCTAGGGTCGACAATCCAAAAATGGCGTCCAACGATACCAAGTCAGTGGCCTGGTGCCCAAAGGCACTGTAACGGCGCCCGACACTGTATCAGAAACAATAATTTGAAAAAATTGGTTATGTGCACTTGAATAATTGGGCACCTTTTCTTTTAGTGTTTTTGATTCCAAATGATTTGAGAGTTAAAAATGATATCCAATCACTCAAAACATAGGTCCAAACCTTTCCCCAAATCAAGACTAAACATAAATCAAAATCAAACAGTTCAACATACAACTCATCAATTCAACAAACCACATCACAATTAACTATTAAGATGATCAATTCAACAAAAAACTACCTTCCCTTACCTAACCAAACTACACAAACAGCCCTAAGACAGCTCAACATCTTTAGCTCCACAAGATGTTTTATCTATTCATAGAAACAATACCAGAATGATTAGGACCTACCGTTACAATCATTGATCAACATAGACTTATATAGAAGATTAAAAGAACACATGCAAGTAGAAAAGCCTCACATGTGTCAGAAACTAAAAGAAGACTAAGGAAAAAGGTTGAAACTTAATTTACGCGAACTGATCAGTCCGATTTAAAGAGCTCACCACAAGGATCACTCCTACGGTCTCAAATCTTCAATCATGCAAACAAAGAAGAAGAACTCTGAGAGAGAAGTAAGAGAAATCTAGAAAAGTGGTTTCTAGAGTGATTTTGTGTTTTAAAATAATAAAACTCGTTTATAACAATTCTATTTATACTACAACCTTTTAATATTAAAATAATCGAAACTAGAAGAAGACTAAGGAAAAGGGTTGAAACTTAATTCAATGGGAACGAAGAAACTGATCAGTCCAATTTGAAGAGCACGCCGCAGGGATCACTCCTACGCTCTCAGATCTTCAATTAGGTGAATAAAGGAGAAGAACCCTTATAGAGAAGTAAGAGAAATATAGAAAAGTGGTTTCTAGAGAGATTATGTATTCTAAAATAATGAAACTCGTTTATAATAATTCTATTTATACTACAACAATTTTATCTATACTACAACCTTTTCATATTAAAATAATCGAGTCTCACTATTTTTAAACTATTGTCACTTTTAGGACGTTATCTTCTAATGTCTTACCATGAATGTTATATATTTTAGTTAAAATGTATGCAAAATTGAACGTTATAAAAAGAAAGATCAATAATTGAAATATTTTTAGTGGAACAAAATGTGTAAGTTGATTAATGGATCGGAGCCTACCACACCTAACCGGTAAGGTTTGATTGTCATTGATTGTAGCTAAAGGACAAGAACATGTGTCTTGACAACCACAGTGTAATAATAAGGTTTGGCTATTATTTCCTCGATCAACATATAAGTCATGATCATGTGCCATTGTCTATTGAATGCAATCAAAATTTAGAGTACAAACATATATTTTTCACACACAAAAATGTATATGTTGATTAATGGATCATAGCCTTAAACGGAAGATAAATCTCAACTTTTTACCGAAAGACCATTCATATTAATCTTCATTATCTTTCACTTTCTCTAGTTTTTTAGTTGTTATTGCTAGCATATTTTTTTTAGTTATTTGTTGTATAAAAACTTGTAATGTTGCTCAATAAAATGCATGGCACTTTATATTTTTTAGTTATGCTCATTCTAGCATTTTATAATTTCAAATAGGGTATACCTCATTCCACCACTCCAAGAATGGTATTCTGACCCATTTAATTAGGTGTGACAATAAGTATATATAGATTCTTGCTAGAGGGAAACTAAAACAGATTTGAGGGGTTCAACCGGTTAACTCACTCAATAATACTATGTTACGATATTATAGTAATAAAATATAAGCGAAATCAAATGAAATTCGAAGGAAGAGAAAGTCAAAAAAAAGCGAATTAAGATAAAAATTATTTTATTATTTGATAAACATATTTTTTATATGAAAAATTATATTTTAACTTTTTATTCTTTATTTTTGATATGATTTAGTGTGAACTATTAATTTTTTTTTTTTTTAAAAAAAGATAATAGTACATTAGTAAGTGATCCATGCTAAATCAAATCAAGATTAAAGAATGAAAATAAAAAATAAGTCATAATAAAAAACCGAAAAGAAAAAGTAAAAGGGATCAAGCGACCAATAAAAAGACCAGAAAAGAGACGGTAAAATATATAGTGATTTTAATCTGCATTTTCATCACAATGCGAAGGTCTTTCGAGTCTGAATGTCCTAAAAAATTGCAGCCACATTAATCACCACCTTCAACTGTACAAACTTTTGGTTCTCCCTGGGATACTGACGCCCAAAGATTGGAATTTTAAAGTTCGCAACTATTGTTTCTCAATTTCACTCCAATTTTAATGGCCACAACGATGTTGTGGATGCGATATTTTTCTCCTAATGGACGTTGGAGAAATACTGAGGGCGTTCTTCTATCATAGCTTTTAGACCTAAAAGTTATTTTGACTAATATGCCCTACCAATCAGACTCTAAGGTACATGTTGGTAAAAACAGGTTCACATTAGAAACTTGCCTTCTTTGGTATCATCGAAACTCTTGTAGGGTCCCGCGAAGCCACAAAAGGAGAATAAACAAAACCAGTGGGTGCCAATTAAAAGTTGCTGCAGTAGAAATTTGTTACACTGTGGTCCAATATCAGCAACAAGATCAAGAGAATAATAAGAGGTTGAGAGAGATGTGCCATACATGAGTATTATACCTTTTTCTTCTTTTTTTTCATTATAAAAATATACATAGTCTATAAACATATTTTGTTCTGAGAATGATTTATGTTGCTTATGTTTAATACAACTGGAAACATCTTTATTGTCCCCAAAAGCTTGAACTGCAATTTAAATCTATTTCTTTCACACTTGAGTCAATGTCTCTCTGATATTGGCTGTTCAAGTCAAGCATATCTGACAGTTCACATTTCCTGAACTTGTTGCCACATTTTTTTCCACAAGGTTGATCAACACAGCAACCATTGGAATCAGTTCCTGCACTTCTCTTTCTCCCTTCACTTGTATCTCCCTTGAATGCTGTACCTTCTTCTGGGTGAATCTCCATCAATGGCAATTCAACTGAAATAATACCATTAGTCTTTTGAGGCTTCTCTGCCTCATCTAGTGGTTCTCTTACTTCAGTTCTCCCAGAGCTTTCAGATGATGTCAAAGAACTTTCAAGTGAGCACATGGTTCCTCTGTCTTGTTTCATCTCTCCACAGTTCAAACTCAGCCCTCTTGTTTCTGTAAGTTCTGAAATGGGAGAGGTCGGACACGCATTGTTGATTATTGACACTAACTGAGAAAGTTCAGATTTTGCAACTTCTATGCCCGTTGTGGAAGAATCGTATCTTGCAAGTGTTTCATGTGCCTTTGATAGAACTGATTGTAGGTACTTCCCTTGAGCCTCAATTCGAAGCTGCAAATGTCTTTGGACCTAAAAACATGATCCAAACCCTTATGCAAAAAGCTAGAATTCAGAAAGCAGAAGAATTTAGACAATATTATCTGCTCGTGCTACCTCAATTTGTTCATAAAGTTTCCTCTGTACTTCCATTTGCATTTGGAGAGCCTCAGCAATCTTCAAGCTTCTGCTAAACACAGTATCTGGTCAACATTCTAGGCCTAACTGTTCACATGCAACATCATATAAAATTATTCAAATATTAGTTCAGTTTGTAAGAATTACTCATTCATCTGATTCTGGGTCCCAGTACAGATTTCCCTGCTGCAATGACCATCACTGCTCTTGATTTCACTGAAACCTGCATCATGAAGAGCATCAAGGTTAAGCCAAAGCCAAATGAAAAAAAAAAAAAAAAAAACCAAAAACAAAAAAAAAAAAAAAAAAAAAAAACCAGTCATGCCATTGCTGCTAAATCAAATCAAAGATAGTATAAGTGACCTTGTTGCTTGTTGTCAGAGCAGGTTTCTAGCGGTGAGTTTTTCCCAAGCCTATATTTCTGCGACCATAGACACAAAGAAGCTGGACTCATAATTTTTTGGATTGAGTGAAAGAAACAAATAATGATATAATGATTCCAAAATGGAAATACCTGTAAATGGCTCTTGAGGTGGTACAAAGTGAGTCCTGGAATCCCCATCACTCTCATAAGGCTCTTAGGAGTTGCCTCTGCCACATGTCATAGAGTGAATAATTATTACAGTAGCCAAGATATAATATAAAGTGTAATATGAAAATAGTAAAGGTGTTAAAGTGTGTATTGTACTCACTTTCTGCACCTCCAAGTTGATTAATAGCCTCAGTGAAGCGTTGGTGAAGCTCAGGAGTCCATTTGAGCCTAGGCTTTGCATCAGTAGAGAGAACCAAACGCATGGTTTGATTTTGCACATTTTGAAGATCCATTTTTGCTTTTTGTGGTAGTGTTACTGAAACATAAATATAGTTTAGATGGTTTGAGGTATAGAGTGTAGTTCTCCTTATAAATTGGTAGTAGTTGAGATGCTGTGTGATCTCACTACCATATAAGGAAGCATAAATGGGGATATGTTGGCGGAATATATGCCATAAGCTCAGGCTCTTCCTCTCTCATCTCATCTCATCCCATTTCATACCCACTTTTCTTTTTTTAATTTTCCTCTCTACCCTTCCTTCTTTGACTTGAAAGGGGTGAGAGAATCTCTGATTCAGCAAAAACCAAAAAAAAAAAAAAAAAAAAAAAAAAAAAGAAAAACAGCTCAATTCTGAGTCTTAAAAGGAGAGAAAAGAGGAAAAGTGTATGGTTTGTTTTTATCTTGCTGTTTTCCTACTTAATCTCTCCATGAGGTTGATTCCCTAAGGAACTGAATAGGCCCCACCATGATGAATAATGGGTGCAACTTTCTCAATGCTGTGAGAAGCTTTCAGGTAAAAAATAGTGATACAAAATTATGTGGGAATGCTATTACGGATATTTTCTTGCTTGCTTGTGATGATTGAAAGGGAAAACTAAATTAATCAATCTTTCTTTTCTTTCAAATTTCATTTTCCCTTTCCAACAACTTTAATTTTGGGTTTTCTTTTATGAGAAGGTTGATTAATGCGATTGGCAGATTCTTTTTGTTCCTTGTAGGGATGGAGGAATCAAAGAATCTAGGATTAGATTTATGGTCCCATAGCGTCCGTGTTCTTTATAAAGAAAACACACTAAAAGGAAGAGAACTAATCAACCGTGTCAAGAGATAATGCCGTACCCCTCTAATCAAAACGACACACATAAAATGTGTCCATTCGTGACATCCAACAGTTCATAATTTCTTATGTTATCCTACCAAATAATTTCCACCCCAAAGTTCATAAAGGAACCCTATTTTAACTAACCACTAACCCCATACTAATCATTAGGTTAGGATACACATAACCCTACACTGTAAAGATGATGGGATTGGACTAAAACATGATTAATCAAATTTAATGTGAAAGTAATAATACCCGTTAAAATTAGATGTTACCAAGTCACTAAATATGTGACCCTGCACTTTCTTTTAATACGAAAGCAATCTACAGGGCTCACTCGGAATAAAGTCTCGTAAAGAAATTATTCCAAAGAGAATATTTGCTTTAATGCTGTAATCTATATCAAGCAGAAGAAGAGAAAAGAATTTTTCACCAAAAATAAAAGAAGAAAAGAAAAAGGAACACTATAATGGCCAACAACAAATCTTCAAAAGCCAATTCGATCAAGTCACTCCTCAAATTTCTTGGGTTGCGGTCTGGGTTTCATCAATAGAATCAAAATCCAATGATTGGTTCTTAAAAACACTGCCAATTCAGCACCGTGGATTCCCTGCTACTCTGCTTCAACAGCTCAATAATTCTCACATATTTTTAACCTCTATGATAACTTTTTACTTTTATTTTTATATATAAACGGTGATGGCTCTTTCGTTCGGAGAATTTTGATAGTGAAATTTGTCTTGATCGGTTATCAAGACACTCTATTGATTATGATATCACTATCAATTGCAGAGAGAATTTATCGAGAAAATACAACATCGACGAAAAACAAAATTAATATCACTTTAATCTAAAATTTTAATCTTTTCTTTTATATGTTACTTAATTTTCTTTTTTTTAATCGTTGCATGACTTAAAATTCACACGTGAGAACCCAACAAAGAGCTACACCAGTATTAAGTTTTTTCAATTTAATCATTGATCTTTAGTCGACCTTTAGATACAAATTTATATTAAATATTTGAAAAGGATATTATTTATGATAGTGTTACTCTTCTTGAACATGCTTAGTTATAGTAAAAAACGAAAGAAGTGGTAAACTTTACATTAGATAAATAGATAGTATCGGTATTATTTGGTGTCTAAAATTGTACCGGTAGTGAAAAGGATTTGTTTTTAACAGAGTAGAGTAGAAGTTGGTGGGTCCAGGAAGTTTTGGGGTGGGGAGGGTGATTCTTGATCTGCAAGCATATGGTAGTAGTGTCTGGAAATGCAATTGCTTAGTGGCAGGCTTTGTTCATATTGAAAGAAAGGAATATTTATTATTATTTGTGGTGTGTGGCCCAAATGTTTGAAAAACAAGAAAAGAAAGGAAGAGTTATTGTAGTAGCTTTGTCTTTAACATGGTGATGTACTTGAGTTCCTTTCACACTTTATTATATTCCATAACAGGTAAAGGAGATTCCAGGATGATGCATGAGGAGGCCCTGGAATTTTTATTAGATCAGTAGGAGAAGGTCCGGTGAATCAAAAGTCACTTGGCAAAGTTGCCTCATAAATTAATATTCTTTTGATGGACCCATCAGGGAGATCTCACAAATGCAAAAGCAGAGAAAGAAGATGAGAAGAAGAAGAAGATTGTGGCCTCAAGGAATCCGAAAAAGAGTAACAAAAGGAACTTGTCAACATCTCACCCAAGAATAATTCAAACAAAACTTCATTTCAAACTTGGGTAGTTACACAAAATGTCGTGAGCATTATGTCACTCCATCATTCCAAGACTAAGTAAGCGTAGAGTCGGGTTGAAGCATTGTTACATTATTTTTCTTGCAATCTAATGCTTAATTTGTGTCACCAAAACATAGGTGGATGAATACATGTTTGGATAACAGTACTATAAATGTTGATATAGACATTGATGATATTATTGTGAAAGTTGAAAGGCATATTACATTGTTTTCGGTATTTAAGAAATTTATCATTTACCAAACGATATAATTTCGTAATTGAAGTTGAAGCTGCATAGGTAGTATATGGACAATGATATTATAATTTTCATTTTTTGACTCTTATCCTTTATTATCTGACGGCTTAGTGTGGGTCATTGATTAATGTACCAGTATCTTTTTCTTTGAAAGAACCAACGACTCACACTAAGCCACATCAGAGAGTAAAAGATGAGAGTCAAAAAATGGGAGTCATAGTATAATTTTCCTAGGTATATTACATTGTATGTATTACTGACAAATTTATCCATTCCTAAGCATGGATATATTTTCATCCTTCAAGAATTTTGACACCTTTACACAAGGATCATTTTAAGCGATTTAATCCCTAGATAAGAAAATACTATTTGTAGTACAAGAAAAATAAGAGATATGGTATCTAAAAGTATAATTTTAAGGTTTTTTCTTTCACGGTTTAAAATTAAAAATTGAAACATATGTGTACTTGTATAGATCTACTTCAATACAAGAGATTGTTTAGTTGACAAGATTGCAAGAGGTGTTGCAAGAATTTTCAAAGAAAATCAAAGAGTGTATGATTGTACTTCTGAGGACCACTTTCAAACTTCTATTATGTGGTCAATTGGACCATGGTGTAGAATCAAATCTTTGTTGGCACATTTAGGTCTACTAAATCATTTATGGTAACTTTACAAACTAGAAGCTATGTGACTTCACTTATTTCTCATCTATACAAAACACATGTTAGAACATTCAAAGAGCAAATATCAAAGTCACCTTATTATAAAACATTCAACACATAGATGTCCATCAAATCGTCTAATGAAATTCAATAGGCTGGACTCTCTAGTGAGACTTGTGTGGTTGGATCATCTAGTGCCTAATCGAAGCTTAAGAACTTATTTTACCACTAATTTCCCTTCAAGCTTAGATAATACCAATATGTTAAAACAATGACCTTAGTATCAAATACACTCCAAGAAAGATAACATTAGATGTTCTAAATATGAGTAAAAATTATAATCATCAAATACCATCACACTTCCTCTTTTTCACTCTTGTGCAAAGCTCACATGAAATTCAGGAAAAAAATATGTAGGATTAGAAACAAAAGAATGCATAACGGTAGCCAAAGTACAACTTTCAAGAAATCAAGGAATCATGAAAAATTTGAATTGAAATCCCTGTATTAGCAAATAAGAAGGTAATAACTTGAATAAAAAAGGTGAATCAAAGATGATAAAGTTTACTCAAGATAAACTCTTCATATCTCTCCAAGTCTTAAGTGTTCAGGTGTGTGTATATACAATCAAAACTCTTATGTAAGTAAACACTACCATAACTTAGCAAGAATAGGAATTATAAACCAAAAATACATGTTTAAGTGTTTAGTGTAGATTAAGGTCTATAAACCAAAAATACATGTTTAAAGAAGGATTATAAAATTGTTGCCTAGAGTAAACAATGAATAGGAATACATTTTCAAATGTGAAAATATAAACATGCAACGAGTTAAATTAATTTTAAAATACTATTTTTAATTTTATTTATACATTCAAACAATGCTATTTTAAAATAGTGGAAATAAAAAAAAACAAATAAAATTGAAACTATTAATTAAAAATACTTCAAATATATAAAAAAGTAGTAGGTCAGGGTTGATCCATGGATTAGGGGCCAAATTGACACCTCTACTCATCAAGTTTTTTAGTTCTTTAAATTTTGTTTTTATTGAATTGCTTATGATGGCACTATTCATTTGGTTACCCATATTAATGAAATGAAATAACTTTTTTTTTATTTTATTTTTTACTTTTATTCTTACCTCTCTTGATGAGTTTTGAAAGCAATTTCTCAACAAAATAAAGAATGAAAGCCGAAAATTTTCTGAATTTCTTTGTAGTTGTAGTATTTTTGTTGTACATGCTCCAAAACAAGTTGGCTAATAGTACAATTGATATTATTGGTCTAGTTAAAGTATTATAAGTATTGATCCTAACGGTTGATGATATTAATTATCATGAAAGTTCAAATGCATAATCAAGAGACTCTTTAGGGTCGGAATATTTTTCAATATATAATAAATTTATCATTTACCTACCCATATAAATTTGTAAGTAAATTTAAAGTCACGTCTTGATTTTACATACATAACATGATTTGCATGTAAATTCATATTACGGACAATGTTATTTCTATGTTAGGAAAACGTTGTAATATATACAAGTTTTATGTACGGATTTAGGAAATAGTATATTTAAGAAGTTAAAATGAGTAAATAAAGTTATATACGAGGGATGAGATTTGTTGGTAGGGAAATATTAGGATTGAGAGCTTACTACTAGGACAAAAGCTATAACCATTAATCAGGGTAATTGTGATACGAGCTCAAACACTACGATTCGATTGTGACACGACCCACTTGATCTCTACCACGGGGTAATTGATGCCATCTGCAAAATCTCCCCCTCAACAATTGTCCTACTAGGAATCCTATTGGACTTATGATTTGACCCACTTAGCCTCTGCCACGATACAATTTTGAAACCGATAACAATCTCCCTTTTAACAATTTTCCACCAGGAATCAAACTCGTGAAAATTGACTCTAATACCAATTGTTAGGATCGAGCGCTTACTACGAGGTCAAAAGTTATAGTCATTAGTCAGAACGCAACTTTTTTTTACTTAAGAATGTAACACAAGTCCAAGCGCTACGATTCGATTGTGACTCGGCCTACTTGGCCTCTGTCACGGGACAATTGATGCCACCTGTAACAGGAAATATATAATTTTATTAAAATAATTAAAAATTTATTATTAATTTTTTTTATTGTACAACGGTTTTCATTTTCATTCTCATCTTTTTAAATATTTGTCATGTTTCACCTTCACATTAGGTTGTGGTCTTTTCTTTCAATCTAGTCAAAGAACTCTGAAACTAGTAAAATTTATCAATATGTCGACACTCATTATAGTGAGGTAAACTTGGTATACTAATAACCCATTCACACACATTATGCTAATTCACACAAAGCCATAAGAAGAGTTTGAACACTGGACTGATGAATCATGGAATAGATTGTCTGATCCATTATGAACACTGAGATTCACTACAAGAGAAAGATGATGTGTATGCGTGAAAAAGTCGTTGATATGGCTAAATGTCATCAATAATGCCATATTTCTGATAGATTACTAGCAGACACATCTTAGTCATAAATGAGAACATAAATAACTTTTCCCAATAGTCAAACAAAAACATGGTAGTTAATTAGCAACAACATTATTTTCAGTAATTACTGTAACATCGGAAAGTTATCCCTAAATACCCTTCGCTAGGTAGTAGGTTGATTCAACAAAACCAATCTTGTTCGTACTGTTAGATAAGGGTTGTAAAACGCTTGTCTCACATCATCTACGTAGTGGACTTATGAAACCTGTGTTATCTTCTACCTATGTGAATCCTTTCCATTATAATTCGATTTCAATTTTGGTTTCGTTTCATGCATTAAATTATTTCTCGCATCACTTAAGAAATGAGGTTAATTACATGATATTTTATAAATATTTTTTGAACCATAAAAACTGAAAATTTTTACATGTTTTTAGTTTTTTTTAAGGATTAAGTAGTTTGATTTTATTTAAATTTCTAAAACTGATTCAAAATAAACCAAGCCACAATATACCTTTAGTATATTATTATTGTTATTATTATTATTATTATATTTGCTCTATTGATTATTTTTTGCATGCTATTTTTTTAATTATATTAATTATTATATTTTACATGTTTTTATAACTTGTCACAATCCCATCATTAACGGAAAGAGAGATTGGATGTTTAGTTTCATTGATTATTGCATGTGAAATTATAATTTTTTAGGTGGTAAGAAAACTTTATGACATGTTTTTGTTTTCTTAAAAAAAATGTTGGAATTAAGTTTAAGTGATCATTATGGTTATACATTTAGGTTGTTTAAGTGGATTATTTTCTGATCCCACATTGTTAGGATCAATCATCCCTTATATGATCATTGAGGTTAGAGGTGTCAATTAGGCTCAGCCCACAGGGCTTGGCCTTGACCCATGTGGGCTAGGGTCAAAAAAGCCCACATTGAAAAAAAGTCCCCATCAAAGAAGCCCACAAGGTAAAAAACCCTACAAAAAGCCTTGTGGGCCAGGACTAACCCATGAGCTTTCATCTTCCACATGAAAAATATATTATTTTTTAAAATATATTATCTGTGGGACATACCCAACAAACTAGAAAAGCACGACGACCCGAATAGGCAAGTCTGGGTCGACGACCTCGAGAAGAACGACGACTCGAACGAGTCGATGATTTAGAAAGGCCCAACAACCCGAACGGGCCTGACGACCCGGACGGGCACAACGACTAGGACGGGCCCAACGACACGGACGGGCTTAATGACACGTACAGGCCGGACGACCCGGATGAGCTCGACAACTAGGATGGGCCTGACGATCAGGACGGGACCGACAACCAAGATAGGCCCGACAACACGAACGAGCCCGACGATCCAAACAGGCTCGAAACCAGGACGGGCCTGATGACACAGACGAGCTTGATGATCCAAAAAGGCCCAACGAACTGAACGGGCCTGACGACCTGGATGAGCCCGACAACCCGACTGGCCCGACGACCCGAACAAGCACGACGACCCAAACGGGCGCGACGACTAGGAGCGGCCCGACGACACGTACCGGTTGAGCGACCCGAACGGGCTCGACGACTATGACTAGTCCGACGACTAGGACGAGACCAACGACCAGGACGGGCCTGACAACCTGGACAGGCCCGACAAGACAAACGGGCCCGACATCCCGAACAGGCTCAAAACCCAGACGTGCCTGATGACACGGACGGGCTCGAAGATCCAGAAATGCCCAACGACCCGAACGGGCCCGACGACCCGAACGAGCCCAACGACCAGGTTCGACTGTGTCGTAGGGATCGTCCGGTTCTTCGAGCCCATTCGGGTCATCAAGCCAATCCGGGTCGTCAAGCCCGTCAGGATCGTCAGGCACGTTTGTGTCGTAGGGCCCATCCTGGTCGTCGAACCCGTCTGAGTCATTGGGCACTTTCGGGTCGTCGGTCCCGTCTGGGTCGTAGGGCCTGTCCAGGTCGTCGGGCCTATTTGGGTCCTTGGGTCAGTCCTAGTCGTCGGGCCCATCTGGGTTGTCAGGCCTATTCGGGTCATCAGGCTCGTTCGTGTCGTCGGGCTTGTTCGGGTCCTCGGGCCCGTTTCGGTCCTCGGGCCTGTGCGCGTCGTGGGGCATGTTTGGGTTATCGAGCCTATTCGGGTCGTTGGGCCAGTTTGTGTTGTCAAGCCCATCCTGGTTGTCGCACTCGTCCGGATCGTCGGGCACGTACAGGTCGTCAAGCCCGTTCGGGTCGTTGGGCCTGTCTGGATCATTGGGCTCGTCCGTGTCTTTAGGCCCGTCCGATTTTCGAGCCCGTCCGGCTCGTCGGGCTTGTCCGTGTCGTCGGGCCCTCCCTCATTCGGGGGGGCCCTAAATGGGGGCTTTATGAAGAGTGGGTCAGGGCTGGCCCATGGGCTAGGGGCCAAATTGACACCTCTAGATGAGGTATTATCTTCTTTGGAGCACCGACTCTATCACAACTTTGTCCTTATAAGGCACTTCGGAGGATGGAAGGAGGAAGGGGTACTTAAGCCGCCTTAGGCTTCGACTTCTAAGCGATGTGGAACTATTGGCTTTATGGTAGGAACATAAGTCTGCCAATCGAGGGCCTAAGTGGAATGAGTGAATCATACCTAATGGAGGGTTTAAGGGATTGAAGGTTCCACTATCAGTCCCACGAGACTGATGGTTCAGTTATCGACCCCACGATGGGTGCCAATGTTCCGATCCCAAGACATCGTTAGGATCAATCACTCCTCATCTAAGGTATTGTCCACTTTGGAGCATCGACTCCCTCACGATTTTGTCCTTGAAAGAAGTCTCGGAAGGTGGAAGGAGGAAGGGATATTTAATCTTGGAATCAAAACAATTTTAAATTTTTGTTTTATATTTATTATTGTTAGATTATAAAAATAAATTATTTTAACTTTTAGTGGTGTTAAATACTTAATTGTAGAATTTTCTTTGTTTTTATTCAATATACTTATCAAATTTTAAGTAACATTTATTATATTATTATATTTTAATTTAAAAGATAGAAAAAGAGGGTAAATCTTTGATAAAAAGAAAAGAAAGTAAAATTATAATTGTTTCTCGATAATTCAGTTTCGATTATTAGGTTATGTTGGGAATAGTCCAAGTGTGAGTCAAAAAGTCCCACATTGAATAGAATAGACAAAGTTAAACACTATATAAGAATAAAGACCGATAACATCATTGCCTTAAGGTTTTGGTGTAAAAGTGGTGTCAAATACCTTATATGTGTAAGACCAATGTTACATATATATCTACAATCACAATCTCTCAATGACTACAACCCTATAACCCATCAGGTTATCCATATTACTTAAATTAAATCAACTTGATGTGAATTTTTTTCTTCATAAGGTTAGCAAATATTTGTTTCTTAAATCTAACTAGGGTCTTTTGCTTTAAGCTTCTACAAATAAGACTAATTTGATGTAAAAATTACTTATGTTGTGAAATAGTCTTATCCAAACACTTAAGGAATTCGATCTCATTTTCACATGAATGTTAATTAAGATTTCGTACATGTCCAACCTAACACAATCCTCTTTTGTTTATTTTTGGTTTTCAATGGATAAAGTATGAATTAAGATGGTGAGTGAAGGAATGATGTGTATGGAGGCAACAATTGTAATCAAATGTAAATAACGCGAAGTAGATTGCATAAACTAAATCACCAAGGAAAGTAAAGGAACTTCTAAAATAAATTAATGAGAGTGGTGACCCAAATTGCAACAATCACTGGATTACTCATTTTTTTGTTTTTGCGGCATTCTGATAATGTATGTATTATTTCCACAATTTGTACAAAAGCAACCTATTTATATTTTTCATCCATCTCTTGATAGTTATAAAGAGTGGATTTAGAAACTAAACAAGTTACATGCCAAAACGTCCTATAATTTCTCTTGCATGGTACCTTGTGTTCCACATCCTTCCATTACCATTTAACCTTTACCTTGTGTTTGGATGAAGCATTTCAACAATTCTGAGAAATTGAAATGTATTGTATTTGAATTGCTTGCAATTAAATTCCCTTCATTTTCTAAATAACTTGTTCGAATAAAGAAATTAAAATACCTTACATTTCAATTTCTTGTTTGGATAAAATAATTGAATTTCTTATGAGATAAAATTTCATTTTAAAAATATTTATTTTAGACTTAATTATGTTTTGAGTTCATGATAAATTTAGAAACGGGCTCGACGACCCAGATGGGTCGGGCTGACCCGACGACTCAACTAGGTCGTAAAACCCAAACGGGCTAGGATGGGTCGGCTCGACGATCCAAATAAGCCTGATTAGCCTGACCGCCCATATGGGCAGGTCATGCTTGTCAAGTTCGTCAACCCAGCCCGAACGAACCTGTCTAGATCGTTGGCCTGACTTGGACCTATTAGATCATTGGGCCTGCCCGACCCATCTAGGTTGTCGGGTCTGCTGACTCATCTAGGTTGTCGGGCCTGCTAACTCATCTGGGTTGTCGGGTATGTTTGTGTCATTGGGCATATCCGACAAGTCTATGTCATTGGGCCGACCTGACCTGACAAGGTCACCAGGCCGGTTGGTATCGCTCGGGTCATCGAACTGGTCGGGGCTGTCTAGGTTGTTAGGTCAGTCAGGCTTGATTAGGTCATCGGGTCGATCAGGCTTGTCGGGTCAATGGGTTAGTTGGGTCGTTGGGCTTGTCCGACACGTCTGCATCATCAGGCCTGCCCGACACCTCTAGGTCATCTGACTCGCCAAACCTGAGTAGGTCATTGGGCTTGCTCGACCTGTTTGTGTTGTCAGGTCGATATGATCTGTTTGGAGTGTCTGGCCAGCCTAGCCTGTCATGGTTGTCGGGTTTGACGGGTCCGTTTGGGGTTGAGTCCAAATTATGAGGTTGAGTGAGAGGAATTTCAAATTCCACATTTTTTTAGGGTATTTGAATTCCTTTTAATTTAGCTAATTGAAATACTTCAAAAAATGCATGCATTTTAAATGCTTTTTAATTTCTCTATCCAAACAAAGCATTTCATTATAAAGAATTTCAAATTCTCCAAATAAATGAATCACCCTCTTGAAAAATTGTCTTATCCAAACATACCATTAGGAGTCTTCAGTCTTTGTAACCTTATCATAATTTCTCTTATGGTATCATCCTTTATGGCCTCCCTCATTTTTTAGACTTCAAGGTCTATCATCAAAGATACTTTATGTCAAGATATGGGAGGTGATGTTTGCCTTGATGATTACGGTAACATCCCGTCAGGATAATACAGATTGAAATAATAAAATAAAGAAAACCATAATTGTGTGTCATTGAATATAACATCATTTCCCAAAACATGGGAAATTTAAAACATCCATAGGTGTTTACAATTTATTCCAAAATCATAAAACATAAAACTCCCCCAACTATCCCCGCTCCAAAGCTAAGCCTCACTAGATCCACTTGCAACAACATCATCTGCTCACGTGTACCGAGCACATAATCATCGCCAAACACAAGCAGATAGGGTGAGATTAATCATATATATATATATATATATATATAACACATTTATATATGACATAGCATTCTCAACAAGAACAGTTTCCTTTCTTTATTTCCACACCATATGGCCACAACCATGTGAATTGTGTCCTACATCTTCTAGTGATTACCTCAAGGTGACTTGTTGCCATACCTATCGGCCACAACCGATAGAGCATGTGCGAGAAACCATTGCTACGGATCATACATTGTAACGCCAGGTGGAGTTCCCAAATACGAACATAGTTTGCAACGTCCCAAGACTACCAAACTCGTCAACTACTACCGAGGAGGGCAATCTATTTGGACCTATCCGTACTAGCCACAACCAGCACACTCACACTGGTAACACTCGCCAACCCCAGCTCAACACTCGCCAGCAAGGATTATAATGCAATTACACAATAAAGGTACTCCAATCCACAAAATTCCCAAATCTGTCAACCCCTAAAAACATGTTAACATTGTTCCATCATCTTTAGTCCTCAATTAGGCGAAAACTCAGTGAAATTTGACTGTAATTCATCCCTTCACGACTTAAACTGACTTTCCTTCCAATCAAAATCCTCCCAGAACCCAGAAAATATCAAAATTGAACCAAAATGGTTCGTGTCACTTAGCAGGTCAATCACCATCAACATGCCCTTCATAAAAACCTATAAATTAGGTAAAACTAGTATGTGTCGCCTGGCGGTCCGGAGCTTACTGCCAGGCGATTCCTCTTCAGGAACCTATAAATAAGCCAAAGTGCATGTGCCGCCTGGTGGCTATGAACAGCCCGTTAGGCGATTTTTGGAAATTTTCCAGAAATACGAAATTTCAACCAGAAACGAACGACACTCATACAATTCAACATATGTCATGCAATTCAAACCCAAGCATATAATTCTAACGTGTTAAACTCCCCTAACCTGGTTTCCTTAGCTTATTTTTGGACTTGTTGTGAGTTCCCTCTTGATCACCAATGATGTTCCTTTGACTCTATCTCAATGTAGCTCCTTACTTCCCTCAATCCTCACCTTACACTCTCAATTTTCGTATACCTATGGCTATGCAACAATAACAGTCCCTAAACCACTCTTTTTTTCTCTTAATTGGTCACTAATTGTGGTCTTAATGAGAGGTAAATAGTATAAAACAAAAATACCATTAAACTTGAGTTTAATTGTCATTCATAGGCAATTCTATGATGGTTTTCTAGCCCCCTTGGCTGCTAGGGTTTCCTTGCCCTTTTACCTTCATGCCAAAGGAAATTTTAGCAAAAAAAGAAAGTTTAATTTAGGTTCACCAAGGTTTGAACCCATACCATGCCAAATGTTAAATCAATGGATAACAATTCAACCAATTCATGTTTCATGATAATTTATATAATTCTATGATTATATTATCACTCATCATGATCCAACACATAGGACTTGAACCCAAGTCCTCTCACATAATCATAGTACTCTCAATCACTTGAGCTAGTAGAGATGGCAAATAAACCCGTCCTCGTGGGTATTGTCCGAACTCGTCCCCGTTTTGAAGGGGAATCCTCGCATTGACTGGGTATGGGTATAGGTATGGGGAATCCCCAAATTTTTCAATTGGGTATGAGGATGGGGATGGGGATGTACATATCCCCTCCATAATACTCGTCCAGGTCATATCTCTATCTCCGTTTAAATTATTAAAATATTCATAATTAATTAAGTAACCATATATATATATATATATATTATTTTTTATTTTTTTTATTTATTTGGTTTGTCATGAAACTCATTCGCATCTCCAATACATTTTTCATCTTATCATAACCTTTATGTAATTATGTTAAAATGATGTATGTGAATTAAAAAAAAATTATGTCTCATATTTGAATATTTTTATTATTTTTTAATATTTTTATTTATCATATATTTTATTTTCACATGAGAATGTTTAATACTCTCAATTTAGGTGTTTAATAGCATAAACATTTCATTTTACTAGGTAATATATAAAAAATTCTTTACTTATTGTTATTAATTTTTGTTTCATTTGAAGAACTTTTGTTTCGCTAAAACAATTTTCGTTGTTTCTCAACCATTGAGTATATATGTTGATATTTAAAAAGTTTTCTTAGATCTCTAAGGTATTTTTTATCTTATTATACCTTTACTTATACATTTGTTTTTCTTTTTGCGATTTCTTTCGATAGTCTCTCAACTTCTTTCTAAGACACACATTTGTTAATTTTTTAATATTTTTATTTTTTGTTTATTTTAATCATGTACAATATTATTTCGATATATTTTATCTAATTATTTTTATTTTCTAACTCATTATCAATTATACTGTAATTTTTCACTATAATTGTATAAATAATGTTTATTTACTATAATATAAACATTTTATGTAATTGACATGAATTTTTTTTACCACCATCCAACATACATTGAAGTTCAAAAGGTATAAGATCTATGTCAAAATTTTAGTATTATGTTTATTATTTGTTCTTTGCGTCATTTTGATCAAGTGATGTATTATAACTTTTATTAGTGTATAAAAAAGAGATTCATTAAAATTTTAAAAATTCAATTAAACAAACATTTAAAATATATTTTAATTTGAATATTTTTTTCCTTTTATATTTTTTTAAAGATATTTTTAATTTGTATCAACTAGGTTTTTGCAGTTTGCAAATTTAATAAATGTTTTGGTTTTGATGAAATTTTATTTGGTATTCTAATATAAAATGTAAACAATTATAATTTATTTAAAAGTATTTGATATCAAAGAAATAAACATCCTCCTATATTTGATAATATTATGTTTCCTTTACCGTAATTTTTTATTATTTTATAAAAAATAATTAAAATTGATATTGAAGTAGTAAGAAAACGGGTATGGGTATGGGTACGAGATTATACCCATTACTCGGTGGGGATGGGGATGGAAAAAAAGTTTGATACCCGTTAGGTTTGGGGATGGGGATAGGGATGAATTTTTTCTATAGGGATGGGTATGGGATAATGAAACCCATACCCGCCCTGCCCCGTTGTCATCCACATTACATTAATCAATATTAAATGTCATCAAGGCTCCCAGTATCCACATTTATTAATTAATTAATTAATTAAATTTCATGAGTGTTAAATTACTTTGACATTTTGTATCTAGTAAAAGAGCACGAAATAAAAATCTAAAAACAAACAAGGTTAGAAGACAAGTAAATTAGCATTCTTTAAGTGTATATCACTTGACTTTGTTTCGTGTAAGGTAAGTCAATATGCTCTTTATTTTGTCATTTATTATAGAGAAAAAGTGTTAACTTTTCAAGAATTAGGTTAAATATATTTTTGGTCCCTTTGAGTGAAAATTGGAAGAATTAGTCCATCTTTGAAACATTGACCCAATTCAGACCTCCAACTTTAGAAATGTGTGGAGTTAGTCATTTTAACCAAATTTTATTAAGTTTATTTGACCTTTCAAATGCGTTTCATGATAGTATTTGATTTGTTTATACAGTTTGACACATTTTTCCTTTAATGTTAGCTGAGAAACATATTTAAAACATCAAATAAATTTAACAAAATTTAGTTAAAATAACTAAATTTACATATTTTTAAGTATGAGGGACTAAATTGGTCCAAAATTTTGAAGAATAACTGATTCTCACCTTTATTAAAAGTTAAGGGACCAAAAACACATTTAACCCCAATATTAAATTCTTGAGTCTAAGTATAAAGTGAAATAGAATAAACTCTCTAGATACTTAAGAACTTGATACAAACTTACATAGTACAAAACTTAGAAAATGTTCAAAGACAAACAATAATAGTAAAAACGAAGAAATAAGCTAAATAAAGAGAATGAATATGAGTAAAACTAAGAATGAAGACAAGTGAGAAAAACACTTTTAAAATTTTAAGGGAGTTTATAAACAAACAAGAATAATAAAACGTTTTCTCTAAATAATGTAGTAGACGAACAACACTTCTCATTCAAATTCAATGTGAAAAACAAAATGGAATTCCAATTTATAGATGTATGGACTACACCAAAAGGAGGGAAAATTCAAATTACATCTCGGTATCCTCCTTTGATTTATGGCGCCAAAGGTGAATCTAGACTATGTGCCTTCAACTTGCTTATTTTTCACATTGATCAGATGTTAAAGGTGAAATATTCATTCCATATTTGCTCCATGCTTGCTTCTTATGATGATCGCTAACCATGTAATTTTTTGGGCTAGAAAAAGTGGCACAAATGCGTGTTATCTCCTGTATTTTCTACTATCATACCTTTTATCTATATTGGACTTAATAGACTCACATACAATAACTGCTATTTGTACCTACTTTATTATTGCAAAAATTTATAATCGAAAGTATTAATTAAAAGTAAAGTAAAATCTATTTTATGACAAATAAAACCAATGAAGATCTATTTCATTCATGCAGTCATCACATATTTATTACTTTTTATAATTTTTTAATACTCACTTTTTTATTTAATTTTTTAAAAATTTTAAGATAATATAATTTTATTTTCTGTTATACCATTATAATAATTAATAATTAATAAATTAATTATAATATAAATAAATAAAATTATATAAATATATATTGAATTGAAAAAATTAGAATGGATATAATAAATAAATTTTAATTAAATTTATGTAAAAAAATTTTAAAAAAAGAAGTTATTTTGGTTTTGATAAAAAAAACGTTAAAGGATAATAAAAGAATAAACGAATAACATAATAGTACCTTTTATGTCATATAGATAAGCCAATATTATAAAAAGTAAATTAATTATCAAGATCAACAAAAGTGATTAAATTAAGGTTTAATTAGTCATATGATATTCATTTTCGTTTATATGTGTCTGTTTGGTTTAGATGTATCAATTTGGTACTCGGTATTAAAGATGTGTCAATTGACATATTTTAAAAAATGAGTACAAAAGTAACACATCTAAACAAAAGTAAATATTATTCGACTAATTAAACCTTAAATTAATTACTTATAATTAATAATATTATAAAGGGTTGAATATGATTTTATTCTATAAACTAACATAAAATTGGATTTTGTTTCTGTCACAAATTTTGATCACAAAACTTAAAAAATGCATGGATGTAGTCCTCATCACCAAAACCCAAAACGTTAAATGTTTGTTGATGTGAAAAATGACGTTGTCACATATGTATCCATCTATTGACAAATGTGTATACACATCAACACGTGGACACACATGTGACAATATCATTTGTCACGTTAATAAATCTTTTACCTTTAGTGACAAAGACTACATTCATTATTAATAAAGCTTGAGAATGAAAATGATTAAAAGTTTAGAACTAGAATGAAATCCAATTTAAGGTGGAAATTAAATGAAAGCATTAAAAACATATTTAACCTTTTACAATTAAAAGGAATGATATGTATCTAATTAATATTAGATGATTTTGAATAGTAAAGATATATTACACACACATATATATATATATATATATATATATATATATATATATATATATATATATATATATATATATATATATATAT
>Ga0209589_1001669_pt1 | contig 37175 bp, 21 predicted proteins | sample CowpeawhiteBW_FD_187525 | JGI IMG/M metagenome (GOLD analysis project Ga0209589, IMG submission 187525) | Root nodule microbial communities of legume samples collected from California USA - Cow pea white BW (SPAdes) (version 2) | ecosystem: Host-associated > Plants > Roots > Nodule | place: USA...
TTTTTTTTTTTTTTTCAAATTTTCATAGTGTTATGATCCAAACAAAGTTTTCTTTTATCAGCATGATGACCTCGTAACCTACTGGATGTGCATATAGCATGTCTTTTGTGAATCTATTGAACTCAGATTTCCTATCTCCTCCAAAATATATTATGCATGGGTTGGTCTTATTCATTGTTATTTAAAATTTCAGGCACACCTTTGACCAGAAGCGATTGAAGCAACCTCTTTACCGTCACCCATGGGAGGATGTTCTCTACACAAAGTGAGAAAAAATTGCGATTGTGAGAACTTTGCATTGCATTAGCAATCTTTTGGGAAATCATGCATCTGAAATATGGTGGAGTTAGACTAGTGTTGTACGGTCTATTGGTGAGGATAAATTTCATAAAGAGAGAATTTGGGTCATTTATATTTTTATTGATGAACATCGATGTATGTGAATTCAATAGGAAATTATCACATAAATTGAAGCTCGTGTTGGCCAAGTTGCCGAAATATTTTGTTATTAACTACAAAAGTTTTAAAACACTTGGTGGACTGTTTTGTCATGCACAAAGTATAACATATGTTAAAGAAAGTAAATATATATATATATATATATATATATATATATGTGTGTGTGTACGTGTGTGTTTTGTCTTTATAATTTAAAAAATGTTTATTTTAGTCTGTTTTATCCTAATATAATTAATATTTCACTTATAATATTAACCATAGCAAATCTGTATATATGAAAATTAATTATGATTACATATTCGTAAATTCAGCCATTGTTTTTTAAAGTATTGATTGTATTTAAGTATAAAGTGTTGCAATAGAGAAATTATTCAAACACTTTAAAAATTAAACCATCAAGTATACCATGTAAACTTACCAAAGGTTTGTATAAAGTTTATATCAATACAAAATGCAATATAAACTTATTCAATTATACATAAATACTCTATTTATGAAAGTTAAATCAAAATAAAATCTCATTCCTCTTTCCATGCTTTAATCCGTTTGCACTTATATTTTCGTGTACATGGTGGAATCAACACAGGTTAAACCACATTAACATGCAACGGTAAGTTATTAAAAACAAATTTTTATCTTAAAAAATATATGAAAAAGATATATCTCAATTAACAAAATAATTCACCTTATTCAAAATTAACATACAATAATTAAATAAATATTTAATTAATAAATATGGGTAGTGGAAATCTTTATAGTATTAAACATGAATTGTTGTGACGTAGAAAAGTACTAAATATTTGTTACTTTTAAATCAATTCTAACATTTGTCTATAAATTTAAATAAAATTTAAATAAAATTCAATGTATTTTCCATTTAAATAAACTTAATTTTGTTAAAAATATCAATTATAATAAAAATATCATTGTAAAATTTAAATAAAAATTAAATTTGATATATAGATGAAATTGATTCAGTTTTAAAAAAATCGGGACTAAATTAAGACAAGATAACAAATATAAGGACTACATAAAGACTTTTCACATCCAATACCACATCACACTATCTCTATCATGTGGCACAATGTCAGATTGACACGTGACAATTTTTTATTTTTCTTAAATTTAAAAAGATAAAAAAAAACTTAAAAAAATAAAAAAAATTACTTACTGATACGTGACACGTAATTAACACTATTATTATACTACTAACAGAAAGATCTGATTACAACAAATTTTTTAAAATAAAAATTCAATTAAATCAAATAAAAATAAAGAGACTTAGTTAAAATTTCACTAAAAAAATGAGAATATATGTAATGATTTAACTTATCTTTTATTATCTGTCACTTTCATTTCACTGAACAGTGTCAAAATCACTTGCTGGCAAGACGCAAGTCCAACCACAAGCAAAATATCAGCACACACAAAACCACAAAAAGAGAAACAAAATTCCAACAATAATTAACACAGTTACGGAAAGTGACAAGGCAACCCACTTTAATAATACTAGTGAAAAAAATACATGTTTGTACGTGTGTTTGCATTTTTTTCTCGTATTTTTTTATTTTAATAGAAATTTGAGTTAAAATAATAAAGAATATATAATTGTTAAAATTAAAAAAATATATATGTATAGAAAAGAAGTTTTTAAATACTAAAATATAAACTTCAATCATAACATAGACCGTGTGTTTCTTCCTCTCTGCTTCAAAATTTTTCACAACCACCACCATGAACTGTTCCATCCTCTCTTCCGTGGCGTCACCCACCATCCTTGCCCATTCCTCCGCCACGCCAAGAATTCACCCCTCCACCCCAAACCTTAACCGCCACAGCGTCGTTACCACCACCAAATCCGTCACACCCTCCACCCAAACTGCCACACTCCACACAGTCTTCCACCACCCTCAACCGCTTCGAATTACCACGGAATCAGTCCCGCAACACCAAATCCCTAACATTGGTTTCACCCAAATGTTTGGCTCCACCATTGTGGTCCATCCACTCTCCTTCCGCATCCTCGCTCACTCAGAAAACACGTGCAAAATTCTCGGTATTTCTCCGTTCGATCTCTGCGGCGCCGACGCTCGCTCTCTCTTCACTCGCTCCAGTGCCCTACTCCTCCAAAAAGCCTTCAAAGCACGCGAAGTGAGCCTGACGAACCCTGTGTTGATCCAGTCTCGAACCTCCGGAGAAGCTTTCCACGGCATCCTCCACCGAACCAACGCCGGAATCGTGGTGGATTTGGAGCCAGCATCATGGATCGAGAACTCCGGACTTTCAACCTTTGAATGTGGTGGTAGTGATGTTAAGCTTCTCTGCAACAGCGTTGTTGAAACCGTAAGAGAAATGACAGGGTACGATAGGGTTATGATGTACAAGTTTCACGAGGATGAGCACGGAGAGGTGGTTGCAGAGAGGAAGAGGCCCGATCTGAAACCCTACATGGGCTTACATTTTCCCGCCGGCGATATTCCAGAGGCTTCAAGGGTTTCGTTTCTGCATAACAGGGTGAGGATGATTGTGGATCGTGACTCTTCCCCCGTGAGGGTGGTGCAGGATGAAACTCTGGTGGAGGCTGTGTGTTTGACCAAGTCAACGCTCCGTGCTCCTCATGGGTGTCACGTTGAGTACATGGCTAACATGGGGTGTGTGGGTTCTTTGGTGATAAGTGTTGTTGTTGACGGTGGCGAGGGTTGCATGAAGCTGTGGGGACTCCTTATTTGCCACCATGCTTCTCCTAAGCTTCTTTCTTTTCCTCTGAGAAGTGCTTGTGAGTCTGTGGTGCAGGCCTTTGGGGAAGGGTTGAAGATGGAGAAACAGAGTCCTGTGGAGGAATCTTCTGCTTTGTGCTTCCGTTGAGTGCTTTTCCTGTACTTCGTTCGTTGCTTTTCGTATAATGTTAATCGCCATTAACGTTGTTGTGGTGATGACGTGCTCTGTGTCTTTTCTTTGACTGGCTTGCTTAAGATTATTCATCAAATATCTTCCTGCACTTCATCACAGGTTTTCAAACGATTTTATTCGAAATAGGAGTTGAGTGTTTTTCGGAAAAATATTTCGAAAATTGGTAAGATGTATTTCGGAAAATAAAATCCGATTGATGGATACAGACAAAAAAAATTGATTGGATGCGAAAAACAGCCTTAAATTTGCGGCCTGTAAAAGATAAGTAGGATGGCTGGTATGCAATCCTAAAATAGAAAATTTGCCCCCACGGTCCACATTTTAATTTTCCAGGATGGCACGCTGTATATTTTATTTAAGTAGATAGCATAGTTTTTAAAATAGGTTACAATTCGATTATCGAATTTATTTCTGAACTGGTTTTTTATTTTTTATTTTTGTTTTTTAATATTTATAAAAATAGAAAAAGAGAAAAATAAAGAAAAATAAGTTAAAATAGAAAAAAATTAATTATAGTAATAATATTTGTTTAGTGTTGCAACTTTTTAAAAAAATTAAAATATATATCTTTATTTAAATAAATTACTTAATAAACTTTTGGCGCAGAAAGTTGAAGAAATAAAAGAGTATTTTTCAAAAACGAGTCAGTCTACAAGTTTTTTTTAAAAATTGTTTTTTATTTTGTTTATATATATATATATATATATATATATATATATATTAACAAAATTTAATTATATCTTTTAATTTTTAATGAATTAATTAATATTTCTAATAAGATAAATTAAAATAATAATTATTTTTACGTATTAAATTATTCTACTATATTAATTAGAATTTTGTAAGTTTTAATACTGTTGATCTTTCGAATAATATAATAAAAATTTAACATTTTAACTATTTTTTATTTTACTTTTCAATTAAAAAATAATTAATTGATGAATCAACATGTACTTTTATACTTTTCTAGTTTAGTGAGGTCAACCAGATAAGTTAAGGCGAATAAGCACTTAATTCACCAAATCTTAGGAGGTTGATGCATTGATTTTTATATTAAGAGTCACTTTATTATGTTTTATGATAAACTAAAAATACTAAAATTAAAATTCGTGAATAATATTTAAAATTTATCAATAAATTAAAATTATTGACGGTCAAAAATTTATATAAATTTTACGCATTAAAAAATTTCGTCGATAATGTTATAAATTTGTCATTAATTATATGTGAATAATAATTCATCGGCAATTATCAATAGAAAAATTTAATCGTGAAATATCACGATTTGATTATTGTTCTTTCTATCCTCTGCCTCAACTGCCATCACTGTGTCGACTTCTCTGATTCAATTGTTTCCATTGTTGTCGATTTCTCCGCCTCAGTTGTTCTCCTCTTCCTCCTTTTCTTACCCCTTTTCCTTTCTTCTTGTTTTTTTTTTTTTCTCACATATCTTTAATTAATTTATAAACTTTTTTCTTTTCAGATTTGACAAGAAATATTGTGCTCATTTATCGGAGAAGTTTACAACAAAAATGATAAAAACTCAAAGCATGAAATTTAGCGTTAGTTTACCCATGGAAAATCATGTCCATAATAACAATTATAGATTACCGATGAAACTTATTCATATATATTTATCGATAGATATTTTTATTGATAGTTTAAATTTTAATTTATTGATGTATTTAGTTTTGTCAATAAAATTTGTCAATAATTTCTATTTTGCTAACAAATTTATTTCTATTAATAAAATTTCATCAATAATTCAATAATTCTTAAAGTGCTATGTAGTTTTCTCAAACTAATAATTCTCGATGAATTTAATTTTTTTTTTAAATTTTTAGAAATTATAAAAAAAAAAGTCATAGTTTCAACTAAATTACATTTCATTTATATAACTAATTCTTATATTATGAAAAAGTATATCTAGTATTTTTTAAAATATTTACATTTTTTATTTAATTTTAATGTCCCAATAAATAATGTAATTTAAAATTATTTGTTACAATCATTATAAATATAAAAATATATAAGATAATAAGTTAAACAACAAAATACGATATATGTTATTACATAAATTAATAAAAACAGTACAAAAATTTATTTTACTTATGAAGTTTTTTTTCTTTCTAAAATTATAAATTAACTATATAAGTTTTAAAATGTTACCACATGATTTAAACATATTTGAATAATAAATTATATTTTAAATTTCCATTACCATTACAATTTAAATTTAGGAGTGAATACTCTGTAAAGAAAGAAGAAAGACGGAGATAGAAAGAGTGAGAGAAAAAAATGTAGCTATTTTTTAATGAACATGTTAATGTCTTTAAACAACTTTATAATATTATTTAAAAACTAAAATTATAAAATATTTATATATTTGAGGATGAAAAAATAATTAATCATTTTAATTTCAATTCTAAAAATTAAGATTCATATTACTAGTGAGAAATTTATCATGTTTGAATTTGAAATTACGAAATCGTAAAGGTGTGATAACTTCGTAATCAAAATAAAAAAATTATAAAATAAAACTTTTTTATGAAGTTTTCATGACTCTCAACAACTTTCATATGTTGTGATCTTCACAAGAGTTTATATTTAAAAGATTAGATTTGTTTGTTCTTAACACCACAATAATATAGTATAATAAATAATAATACACTAACATATTATTACTGATATAATAATAATAAAGTTTAAAATTTTATATAAAACAGTAAATAACTAATTAGATACTGGCATAAAAAATATTAAAAATTATATTTTATTTAAAATTACAATCTTTCAAAGTTAATCTTTCATTTTGAATGTTAACATTAAGTTATTATCCTTTATTTTATAATCATATTTATTATTATTAATAATAAAAATATAATTGTAGTGTGAGGGTTAATCTGGTCTTTAACTATCCAAAAAATGTTTTGGTCTTTAACTGTCCAAAAGCCAATCTAGTCTTTGAACCAAAATCAAAAGGCTGATTTGTAGGGTTGCACAAAAACAACTTAACTGTACTGTACTTAAGTTAACTGTACTGTTTTAAACAAAAAATAACTGAATTATTAATAGTAAAATTAAATTGTACAATTCTTTAATTAAAGTCTGAAAAATTGTATTGTAAATAGTTAACTGTTCACACCCAGTGCACTGAACTGTAATTTTTCCTTTCTCTTGAATCCCATTCGGTCCACAAGCAGTGACACACTTTTGATTCAATCACCACCAAGATTCAACCACCACCAAGACAAATCGAAGTTTCCTGTCTCCGTCGCCTCGCCGCCGTCGAAGGTTGTGCCACCGTCGAAGGTTGCGCCGCCGTCGAAGGTTATCTCTTTATATCTTTAGGTTTTCATTTCGCTTCTTCTTTTTTCTCCAATTCGATCATTCTAATCTTTTATTGGGATGAACCTGTTAGCATCTCTACCGTAGCATCAGAGTGTGCATTCCGTACAGGAGGAAGGGTGGTTAATTCTTATCGTAGTTGCCTAACACCTAAAATAGTGGAAGTACTTGTTTGCACACAAGATTGGTTAAGAGAAACACCTTTCTCTATACTTTTTAATGAGGATCCTAAAGAGCTTGATGAATTTGAACAAGGTGAGTTTATATGAAAACTTTATATACTTTTTAGTTGATATTTTTAAATTTATTTTAAGTTTTCAAAAATGATGAAATATTTTTTTTTGTAGATATAACTTCTCAAGACGAAGTGAGACCTTCAAGTGCAATTAATTTAGATGTATTAAGATGTATTAACATTTTGATGTTGTTTATGGGATAACCTACGGGAGAACCTATGTATTAAGATGTATAAATAATTTGATTTTGGTGTATTGAAGTATGATGCATATTTCAAGTATTATTTCCTAAGCACTTCCAAATTATAAACTTTAGATTATTATTGCGTAGTACAATCATATGTAATTAGTGCAATTCGGTTCAAAATAGTGTAATTTAGTTCAAAAATAGTGCAATTCAGTTTAAAATCAATGCAATTTGGTTCAAAAATAGTACAATTCGGTTAAAAAATAGTGAAGTTTATTCAAAATCAGTGCAATTTGGTTCAAAAACAATGTAGTTAAGTTAAATATTAGTGCAGTTCAGTTCAAAAATAGTGTAGTTCAGTTCAAAAATAATGCAATTCAGTTAAAAAATAATGCAGTTCAGTTCTGACGTAGTGCAATTCATAAAATAGTTCAGTTTATAACAATTAAGTTAAGTTCATATTATAATATAGTACAGTGCAGTTCAGTCTAGTTTATTTTTAAGAAAAACAGTTCAGTTCGTCTGAACGATTTTTCAATTCAGTGCAGTTCATGCAAACAATTTTCTTAGTTCAGTGCAGTTTTTGGTAGTGCAGTGCAATTTGGTTTATTTTGTCCAACCCTACTGATTTGATCTTTAATTGCCAAAAGGTAAATCTAGTTGCTACGCCTAAGACTAATCTAGTTGTTGGACCAATATCAGTGTGATTTGTAACAAATGAGAAGTTTGATGCTAATAACTCAGGTAACTCTCTAATACATAACAAGAGACATGAATTAAATAGAGAAATTTGATGAGCATTGAATAGAAGAATAATCTAAGAGGTCAAAAAAATAAGCATAAAGAGAATCTCGAGGGAGGGAAGAGAAGAAAGACACTTTGAGTGCTCTACTTGATCAAGTCTGAACTTTTTTTCTAAAACAATAATATTTATTTTTTATTTTATTTATTTATTTCTAATTATTATAAAAAACAAAATTTAATGATCTAAAAGTATACCCGTGCATTGTATATAGAAAGAGGAAAGACCGAGAGAAAACTTATTTTATCAATCTACCTCTTCATCGAGATAACAAATGCATTTTATTTATAGAATATAATAAGTGAAAATTTAACATTATATAACAACCAACAAAACAGTTATCATATGATATGTCTTTGTAGTAATGTTTTTCAATTAAAGTTGAAGTTTTACTTTAATAGTCACCCCCAATAAATTATTTTATTAAATATAATTACTTATTGTGAAGATGAGACTGTAGATTTGAACTTGACTAATAAATTATAAGAAAAGTATAATAAGACTGTGTCTAGTTCTTGCTATTTTCTCAAATTTAAGATAATTTATTTCTCTCTCAAATATAAATTAGTTTTTCTTTGTGGTAATAATTTAAAGTTTCACCAGCTCCGTCTGTGTTTTGTAAAGACACGTAGGGTCAGAAAAGAAAAAACAGGGGTCACATAGCATTATTGCTCTCTATTATTTATCCACATCAAATTCAAAACATACCCTTCACTTTTTTGTCTTCACTTTTTTGTCTTCTGCTTAAAAACGTTTTCAATTTCGTCGTGCAATTATTTAGAAGAGCCACAGCACAGGTAACAGTAATGGCTCTTGAAAACATCTGAGAGAGAGATTCAAATTTTAATTAATATGCATGATAGTAGTAGTTATCACTATCCAAGTTGAGAACAAGATTATAGTGAAACTCAGAGTTCCTACACCAGAATTCTCTTCTGGTTTGTGTTTCTCTTGATCCTTCTACTTTTGTACTCAATCTATTATGTAACGTATTGAATCTATGTTTCATTTCAACTGATATGGATGTTACATTTTGAATGTAATAATTTTTGGTATGTTAATGTTGCAAATGTGTTTCCTTCTGCAACGTAGAAAGATTTATCTTTTTCTTCGCCATGGCCACTGGACAACTATTCTCACGTACGACACAAGCTTTACTTTACAACTACAAGCAACTTCCCATCCAACAGATGCTTGATTTTGACTTCATTTCTCGTTAGTATCAGTTCCAGCGTTTTTTCTTCTATGAGGATTACTGAAAATGATAAACTGACATTATTATTTGTTCTTATAATGCTAATGGAAGTTCTGATTTTTTTTTCATATATAGGAAGGGAAACACCATCAGTTGCTGGAATCATTAACCCTGGTTCTGAAGGATTTCAAAAAACCTTTTTTGGTCAGCAGGAAATTGTCATCCCAGTTCATGCTACGTATGTGTTGCTCATATACACAAATTGCATGACCTTTTGCAGCTTCAATTTTGGATTTGGTTTAGTTTAGCTGTTTTCTTTCTATTTTGCAGCATTGAAGCAGCTTGTGCTGCACATCCTACTGCTGATGTCTTCATCAACTTTGCTTCACACAGAAGGTCAGAAAATTATTCTGAGTCTATGATATATATGTTGTTGCACAACTACAATCAAATTTTTTATCAAAATATGTACAAATTTCCCACATGCAGTGCTGGTGGATCGTCCATGTCTGCTTTGAAGCAAGCAACGATTAGAGTTGTTGTTGTGATTGCTGAAGGAGTAGCTGAGTCAGACACTAAGCAATTGATAGCGTATGCCCGTGCAAATAATAAGGTGGAAATTGATTGAGATATTGATGAAGTTAATAGCTATAAAATAACTTATTTTGGTGCTTTTGATTTGGTAGGTTGTTATTGGTCCAGGAAGTGTTGGAGGTATTCAAGCAGGTGCTTTTAAAATTGGTGACGCGGCTGGAACAATTGACAACATAATTCACTGCAAACTCTACAGACCTGGATCTGTTGGATTTGTTTCTAAATCTGTATGTATCTATTCACTTTCTGCATATCTTGACGCCATTCTTCAGATTAGGATGCATATTTTCTTGCAGTGTCATACATAAGCTTATGATAATCTTGTGCCAAACGGTATGTTTTCTACAAATATTCAATGTAGGCTATGACAGAAGGCAAGTTTTTGAATTACAGGGTGAGATATTCAATGAATTATGCAACAGCATTGCTCGTGTAACTGATGGGATTTATGAAGGTATTTATATGCTGATTTTGTCTTTTCTGATCAGTTCATAACAGTATTTACGGTCCATATCTGATGTATTATTGGATAATTAGGTATCATATCTGAACCTGTATTAAGTGATATCTTGTTTCACTGTAGGCATTGCCATTGGAGGAGATGATTGTCCTGGTTCCACACTTTCTGACCATGTTTTACGCTTTAACAACATACCACAGGTAATGCTTTTCTTTTTCTTGAGGAGTAACCCTAAAATATGCGTATCCAATAAGCAACTTACTACAGTCCAGAGGGTACTATGACAATAATTTATAAAATTCTTTTATGTGCTTTTACCAGAATGTTATAAATCATGACCAAGACCCTTAAGTATTTGTATGTTAGATTAAAATTATAGTAGTACTTGGAGAGCATGATGGGTGTGATGAGTATTCCATAGTGGAAGCCCTAAAACAGGGGAAAGTATCAAAGCCTGTGGTTGCCTGGGTTAGAGAGACATGTGCACGGCCCTTCAAATCTGAAGCACAATTTGGTGATGCAGTATGTTTCAGGTCCTTTCACTTTGTTCATGTTCTCAATTAAAGCATTCTTCATTCATTGAAGGTTAACATTCTTAGTGTTCATTGGCTCTTGCATAATATTCAGGGAGATAAAAGTGGTTTTGAGTTGGAGGCTGCTCAAGCAAAGAATCAGGCACTAAGGGACGCTGGAGCTGTTGTTCCAACATCATATCAAACTTTTGAAGCTGCACTCAAGGAAACATTTGACAAATTGGTTAGTATGCATTAATATTAGCCTTTGTATTTACAAACTACTTATGTTATGATCTCTATACATACACTTTTTAACTTCATTTAGTCTCAGCAATTTTAGACAATAAAGATTAAACCATAAAAATTGTATACATTTTTAATAAAATAGTAATTAAAAGTAGGGTTAAATGTGTATAATTCCTAAACTTAGATTCCAAATCGGAAATAGTCTTCTTTTTAAATTTTGATACATTTTGATTCTCAAATCTCATAAATGAATGAATATAATACTTTTAATTCAACAATTACATGTTGCTGAGCAGTGTTCTAGACTGAAATTTGAACTAGAATGTGTGAAAGAGTTCAAACATCAACCTAAACCGCTATTTGACACGTTAAAACTTAACATAGCTATGCTAGGAGAACTATATATCTACTCAAATTTAAAGATTAAAGACTAAATTATATATGAACTTAAAATGTATTTAACCTAAGTATTTAAATATATTGAATTTCTCCCTCATCTTTTGTTGAGTTTTCTCCCCTATGCTGATCCTCTGGAAATAGGTAGCATGTTCTTATTAGTTGTAATATTCGTGGTTACATTATCTTTCTTAGGTTGAAGAAGGTAAAATCACACCAGTCAAGGAAATCACTCCTCCTCCGATCCCTGAGGATCTCAGCTCTGCAATTAAGAGTGGAAAAGTCCGTGCTCCAACTCATATTATTTCCACCATTTCTGATGAGAGGGGTATGTTAGAATCCACCGATGACAATTTAGAATTGAGCTGCATCTCATGTTCTGGACAAGACACTAAAGATTTGATTGCTAAACTAAGGTTTTTCTTGCAATGTTTTACTGAAGGCGAGGATCAATGCTATGGTGGTGTATCCATGTCTACCATTATCGAAAAAGGTTATGGTGTCGGTGGTGTTATCTCTCTTTTGTGGTTTAAACGCAGCCTTCCCCATTACTGTACTCAATTTATTGAGGTAGGTTATTCAATAGTACAGAGCTTTCTGTGAATATTTTCATCCTTTACTTTCACTGTGTTTGTCTTGAGTATTTGAAAATGTTCTACTTCTACACTCTATAGCCAAAACTCCTTCAACCATGCCAATTTTTCCTTTTCAAAACTCCTAATAATACCCTCTTTATGTTTAATATCTACATTTATCACTACTCATTTCAGTTCTTACATTATATATTCAGAGACTATAGAAATCATTTTTAAGTACAGAACTAAAATGTAAAAATGGAGCAAGTAAAAAGTTAAACCATCATTTTCCAAAGCAACTATTGATATATATCATCTTCCACCTTGAATCTTGATGATGCATTACATTGGTCAGATGTGCATAATGCTATGTGCCGACCATGGTCCTTGTGCCTCTGGAGCTCATAATACTATCGTGACAGCAAGGGCAGGGAAGGACCTAATTTCGTGTCTTGTATCAGGTAAACTCATCATACATGCAACCATGCATTCATGCCTTTAATCTGTAAATTACTGATGCAGGAAATGTAGGGTCAACAAAACTTTGTGTGCTGATAAATAATGAGCTTCTGAATCAGGTTTGCTTACAATTGGTCCTCGATTTGGGGGTGCCATTGATGATGCTGCTCGCTACTTTAAGGATGCTCATGACAGGGTATGATCAGTGTTTTCCTGTGAAATCCTTATGGGTTAAAGAACCACTTTATAACATAAATATTCAATGTTTTAATTGTGCTAAAGTTTTTTACAGGGGCTTACACCTTATGAGTTTGTTGAAGGTATGAAGAAAAAGGGAATTCGAGTCCCAGGAATAGGACACAGGTAACATGTTGATTCCATTGATTTAATTAAGCAATGAAACATATAAATGTGAGGCTTTTTTGAAACAGGGTAAAGAACAGGGACAGGAAAGACAAGAGAGTTGAGCTGCTACAAAAGTTTGCACGCACACATTTTCCTTGTGTTAAATACATGGAATATGCTGTTGAAGTTGAAGCCTACACCCTCTCAAAGGCAAAAAATTTAATTCTTAACGTGGATGGTGCGATTGGGTCTATTTTCTTGGATCTTTTTGCTGGCAGTGGAATGTTCAGTGAGCAAGAGATTGATGAAATTGTGGAGATTGGGTATCTGAATGGCTTCTTTGTGCTGGCACGCTCCATTGGTCTGATTGGGTGAGTTTTTACGTTAACTATCATTCATAGCTTCTTCATGTGAACTTCAGTTCTTGGACATTATTGCAGTTTTTGGACCTTTGTGGCTTCTTTATCTCATGCACTCATATGTCTTTTGTGAATCAATCGAACTCAGAATCTCATCCACCTCCCAACAAAATTAATGCAACATGGTTTCTTCTCATAACAACCCCTTCATCGTTGTTTTTGTGTGAAATTTCAGGCACACCTTTGACCAAAAAAGATTGAAGCAACCTCTTTATCGACACCCATGGGAAGATGTTGTGTACACAACATGAGAAAGTTTTTGGAGATTGCAATTATTCTCACATAATTAGCTCTCTTTTGAGAAACATCGGAAATATTCTTACATTTAAAAATTACAAAATAGAAATAAATTATCTAAATGCGGGTGTGTTCTTTTGAGAGAGTGGATTTGAGAGGAAATAAGTTGATGAATTTGTGTAAATTTGAGTGAATAAATTTTAATTATTTTTTTTTTAAAGATTTGGAAGTAAAGTAAGTGGATTTAAGAGTGAAGTGTGTAAAAGTATGTGAAGGAATAGATTGATATGATAGATAAAAGTTAGTACCACAATTATTTAAAAAGATTCAATTTGGTCATTTTCTTGAAGTCTTTGGAGTTAACACCGTGTTCGTACAAGACACGTGTCGAGCCGTGAAATTTCTAATTTTTTTAATTTATAAACTGTCACGTGTTAGATTATTGTCGTGCACATGACAATTTACAATCATGACACGTGGTAGTGGTAATAATTATTTTCAATTTAATCATCTATTTAAATTTTTGATTCAATTTAGTACCTCAAATTTTTAAAACAATCAAATTTCATCCTTTACAATTTGAGACAAAAGTAGTATATAAGTTTAATTATAACTTATATATACATGTTAAATTAATTATTTTAAATTTATACATCAAATCACTACACCTAAATATTCAAATTATTTTATTTTTTACAAGTGTAAAAAAAATTCAAGTATAAAAAATTACAAAGGTAAAAGTGTAAAAAGTAGAATAATTTGAGTATTTAGGTGAAGTGATTTGATGTATATATTAAAAAAAGATTTAATAAGTTGTAATTAAACTTATTTACTAGTTTGATCTTAAATTAAAGAGGACAAAATTAGATGTTTTAAAAAATAGGGGTACTGAATTGAACCAAGAATTTAAACAAATGACTAAATTGAAAACAACGATTATCACCACTAGCACGTGTCATGACTATAAACTGCCACGTGGCATGACAATAATCTGACACGTGACAGATTATAATTTTTTAGAAAAAAAATTAAAAATTAAAAATTTTAAAAATTTCACGGCTCAATACATATTCGGATATGTTATTAACTTCAACTTAACGTACATTACCAAACTGAACCCTTTAAAATAATTTGAGTACTAAATTGAATCAATCAATAACAAAGAGATTAAATTGAGCTAAACCAAAAAATTAAGGGACTAAATAAGTAATTATAGCTAATTAGGAAATAAAGTAAAATATGTTTTCAAAATATTATAAGAAAGAAGGAAAATTTAAAAAGAGTCATGCATCTAGAATTAAAGTAGTTTAAATTTGATTTAAATATGATTTCAGTATTTTAAATTGATTATTCTACTTTTTTTTTCTTTAAATTCAAAATTTTCATTCAGTAGTTTCTTACAATTTTTATTTATGTGATGTTATTATTAGTTTTTTAGGATAAGATGACCTTAGTGGTGGCATTCATAAAGTGACTAACATTGTCATATAAATTTACATTGAGTAAAATGATTCTTTGAAAGCTTATTAAATTTTTGTTAACATTTACATTTTTAAATGATTTTTTTTTCTCATTCTATATAAATGAGTTTGTTCTAAAAATTAAAAGCATAACCAACAACCACTCTCGGTCAACCAGAACATGGATTGTGATTTCAATGACATATTTGACACATTACACATACCTCACTAATGTGTCCATTTAAAAAAAAATGATTTTCTTTTTTCAGTTTCAACATTTTATTTATTACGCACATAAGTTCAGATTATCTTATGATTCTTTTCTCATAAGTTTTGGAAATTCATAAATTTATTTTCTGAGATTTTATTAAACTTTAACCAAACAAATAGTCTAATATTTTGTTTTTATTTCAACTTTTGACTATAAATAAATTTGACATTTTAATTATGTTAGCACTCCAAATTCATCAAATCGTTTATTATGATATGAAAATTTATTAAAACAAATAAATGGTAGGTTTGTGCATGTTAATAGTTTGAACATAGTTAAACTCAAAATACACTAATGTTGTAGACTTTTCAATTTGTTTCAATCACAATGTAGTTTTCGCAGTCTGCAACATTAATGGATACAAATTCTGCAGGTGGGTGAATTATTTTTAAATAAAAACAAAACTCACACGCTCTGAGTTACTTTTAGAACCACGACATTAAATCATACTCTGACATCCTTAAATAAATGTGAACATTATTGGCAGTGAGTTTTTTTTTTTTTTGACATTTTTAGATGCTTTGAATTTTGAAGTTTCACTGCACATGAAAACCTTGTACAAACAACACCAATAAAGCTGTGAAAGGATTGGAGAGTTATCTCTTTCTAAGACAGCCTTACGAATATTGCTGTCTCGTCATCATCACTGTCTTTTTTGTTTTCTGAAAATAAAAATGAAAATTAATAGTCCTCATATTCAAATTAAAAAAAGTAAATAATAAAAGTAAAAAAAAAAAAAAAACTGGTACTATAGCTATAGGGATTTGTTAGAACCCTATGATTGTTGTTGTTGATAAAATTATTCTCTTCTTTACCACTGTTTTTGTTCGTAGAATCTAACTAGTACTAGAATTATATTTATTCCATTACCTTCTACAATGCTACTTTTTATCACTCATCTATCTATCTATCTTCAACAATTGACTCGATATCACCTTTCACATGGCATTATTTGCTTCTTCTTTTTTTCATGTTCCTTCGTTCATCTCCACTAGCCCCCACCCTACACCACTCTTAGCTTAAATATCGTACTATGTCACAAGAAAGCATCTCTACATTAATCATCCAATCTAAACCAATTTTATATAGATACACATCTTTATTTTATATATATTAGTCAAACACTTACCTTTTCTTTTTCATATTTTTGTCACTTTCATTTTTCTAATGATATATATCAAATGTTGATCATTGTATTTTGTGTTTTCAAAAGTTAAGAGAGAAAGAAAAAAGACATGAGATTGGTTTTTGTCATGATAAGCGAAAATAATAATGCAACCCGATTTCTACCTAATTTTTTATTTTGTTAAAATCCTTTTTGTTCTCGTTTGAAAAATTAATTAGACCTCTAGTTTTTATTTCATTCAGTTAAGTCTTCTGATTTTTTAAAATGATCCAATTAGATTTTTTTTCGTTATATCTGCATTAACGTCGTGTTTATACATGTCATTTGACAAATTATTGTGTCAGGTCATTGTTAGTGTCATATGACAATATTAGTATCATGTGTCCGTAAAGTAACACATGACAATGTCTTGTATTCAATTTAATCTTTATATTTGAAATTTTGACTTAATTTTGTTTCAAAATCAAAAAATTATTTTAATATGTATATATAAATTGTAATTAGACTTAATTACTAATATGGTACCATTTTGAAGATGGATAATATTGCTTCATATTAAAAAAAAAATAGAACTTAATTGAATCAAAATTTTAAATGCAAAGACTAAATTGAATACAAAACACTGTCATGTGATTTGACACTATATGAAAACGTGACACTGACACTGCCACAAACGTGACATTTCAAAAAAAAAAACAAAAAAAGTGAAAATATCATGAATTGACATGTGACAATGAATATGACATTAGCCAATTTGACATAAAGAACCTAATTGGATAGTTTTTAAAAATTAGGGGACTTAATTGAGCCAGATAAAAATAAGGGGTCTAATTGGATTTTCCAAACCAATTAGAGGGCAAAAAAATGATTTTAGTTTTTTTTTATCTCTTTTTTTTTCTTGTTGAATGTAAATGTTTTTATAACTCCAAATTGAATATTTATTCTTATATGTGATTGATTTATGATTTTTTTTAAATGAGTTATATTTTAATGTATTTACCGATACCAATAAAATTTATGTGTTATATGGATATGATTATTGAAATCGATGAAAATGATATCAATTTGCGGTCACATATATCTAGGATGATATGTGAATTATGATTTGATTTTGTGTATTAAGTATTATCACATATGTTATAACATACCGATAGAATTTACGTGTTATATGGATATGATTATTGAAATCGATGAAAATGATATGAATTTGTGGTCACATATATCTATGATGATATGTGAATTGTGATTTGATTTTGTATATTAAGTATTATCACATATGTTAGAACATACCGATGAAATTTACGTGTTATATGGATATGATTATTGAAATCGATGAAAATGATATGAATTTGTCACATATATCTAGGATGATATGTGAATTGTGATTTGATTTTGTGTATTAAGTATTGTCACATATGTTATAACATAGATCTCCTAACTTCACTATTGATCTAAACCACATAAGTTAAGATATGAAGTGGTGTTAGGATGGGGAGAAGTTTTTCCACACCATAACATGAGTAAATGTGAGACATGAGTTATAATAAATTTACCTTGATTTCATGATTTATGAGTTTGTTTTTAAATCCACATCTTGAATCTTGAAATGTAATACATGTCTTTTGGAATGTGTGATTGTCTTAAATATTCTTGATGAATAGATTGTGTATTTCATGTAATTATTGAATATTAAATTTTGAATAAAAATGAAATTTTGCGAGTTGACAATTAAAATTATCGTGTTATATATATATATAAATACAAATTTGTTTTCAATAACTTATACATGTATGAGTTGTAAGTATAAAATGAACATTTGGAAACTAATTGATATTTGTTATTTCAGATTATCTTTTGTAAAATTTATATATATATATATATATATATATATATATATATATTATTATGTCAACTTACGTTGTATTTTGTATTGATATTTTTTTTTACGAATCCTTTAATCAGTTTACAGTATAGATGATAGTGTTACAATTCTTATAAATCAAATTTTAAAATAAATTAGAAAAAAATAAGAAGCATAATTGGTAACTTGTTTGTTAAATGTTAATGATGTTACTTTTAATTATGATATATTTATAAAAATATTTACAATGTTATCTATGTATAGAATATATCATATCATATTTTTAATAAAATTTTTGATATGCTTTTTGGTCTTTCAACATTTAGTAAAAATTGGAATTAATTCTTATTGAAAATTTTGTACCAATTTAGTCATTCGTCTCTAGAGATGTGTGGATTTTAATCCTTTAAACCATTTTTTTAAAATTTATTTGACATTTCAAATGTATTTCTCAATTAACATTAAAGCGAAAATATGTCAAATGGAATAAACAAACTAAAATACTATAATAAAATGTATTTGAAACATCAAATCAATTTAATAAAACTTTGTTAAAAAAGACTAAATTGATTTAAAATTTTCGAAAAAAACTAATTCTAATTTTCATTACAAATTGAAGGACAAAAAACATATTGAATCCATAATTTTATCAGGAATAATCAATCCATAGATAACAATAATAAGATGATTACTTATTAATTTTAATATGACACAGATTTTTATTAACTTTTCAAATTAGCATTTACATTTATCAAATTATATTAACAAATTTATTTAACAACAGTAAATTTTAATTAAAAAATTATTTGTATTAATTCATTAATTTTAATATAATAAAAAAAGTCAAGATATTTTAAAATATATCTATCATAAGCTTTTTGAGAGAGGGGAAAACATCTATGGAGGGGTGAATTGTGACGTCATAAAGAAAAGAAAAGAATTGGCGAAGTTTGATGGTGACACGAGTTAGTTCTTGTAATTTTATTTTAAAATAGTTTTATTGGAAAAAGAATTGACAAAGTTTGATCCTCCACCAGTCACTTTGACTCACTACCCTTCTCAATTATGTTCGCACGACCCAACCTCTGCCACAAGAAATTCCACAAAACCAAAACAGGAAAAAAAAAATAGTAAGATTTTTTAGAAAAAAGAACAAAAAAGTAACTCTACACAATTACTTTATGCAACAGTAACGTGACATGTTTGACCTTTGACCCTGCGTTTGCTCAGAATTACTTAAAATGAAGGTGTTATGAAGGAGTTAAGAAGATAATAGCATTGATTAATGAAGAATATTATAATTTAATCAGTTTTAAATTTTGTGATGGTTTTCATTTAATGTATAAAGTTAACTTTAGTTTCAGACCACAAAGAGGCATGCTATCGAGCAATCGCATCGCGTCGCGTGCACGAGAAACGCCAAACAGCAAAAGCAGCGTTACTTTGCGAAATTGCTGAAGCTGCCACTGTCACTCTGAGCTTCTTCTTCTTCTCTCTTTTATTTATTTATTTTTATCTTATTTTCACTATGGCTTGAGGTCTCACTCACTCACTGTCTTTTGTTTTGAGAGTTTCACTTCACACACCAAACATAACCTTATGAGAAAAAATAATTAAGAAAAAGAGGAAAAAGAAAAGAAGTGATAGAGGCAAAATTTCCGTGCGCGGTGTCGACTTCAATGGCTTCAGCAAGCGGAGCAGAGAACTCGTCGGTTCCGCCGCAGCCACAAATTCACAATTCGAGAACGAAGCTGAGCCAACACAACATGGATTCCATGAGCAAAGCCATCGCGCAGTACACGGAGGACGCGCGGCTGCACGCGGTGTTCGAGCAGTCCGGCGAGTCGGGGAGGTCATTCGACTACTCCCAATCGGTTCGCCTCACGGCGGAATCGGTGCCGGAGCAGCAGATAACGGCGTATCTCCTCAAAATCCAGCGCGGCGGCTTTATCCAGCCGTTCGGCTGCATGATCGCCGTCGACGAGCCCTCCTTCCGTATCCTGGCGTACTCAGAGAACGCGCGCGATATGCTCGGCATTACGCCGCAGTCCGTTCCCTCTATCGACGACAAGGTCGACGCCTTCGCGCTAGGCGCGGACGTCCGCACGCTATTCACTCAGTCCAGCGCGCTTCTCCTCGAGAAGGCCTTCGCCGCGCGTGAAATTAGCCTCATGAACCCTATCTGGATCCATTCGCGAACCTCCGGTAAGCCTTTTTATGGCATCCTTCACCGGATTGACGTCGGAATCGTCATCGATTTGGAGCCCGCGCGCACGGAGGACCCAGCGCTTTCTATCGCCGGTGCCGTTCAGTCGCAGAAGCTCGCCGTGCGCGCAATTTCGCAGTTGCAGTCTCTCCCCGGCGGTGATGTTAAGCTTCTGTGTGACACTGTTGTTGAGAGTGTTAGGGAATTGACAAGGTACGATAGGGTTATGGTTTATAAGTTTCACGAGGATGAGCATGGGGAGGTTGTTGCCGAGAGTAAGAGGCCTGATTTGGAGCCTTACATTGGTTTGCATTATCCCGCCACTGATATTCCTCAGGCTTCTAGGTTTTTGTTTAAGCAGAATAGGGTTAGGATGATTGTGGATTGTCATGCTTCTGCTGTGAGGGTGGTCCAGGATGAGGCTCTTGTGCAGCCTCTCTGTTTGGTTGGGTCCACGCTCAGGGCACCCCATGGTTGTCATGCGCAGTACATGGCTAACATGGGGTCTATTGCGTCTTTGGTCATGGCTGTTATTATTAATGGAAATGATGAGGAAGGTGTTGGTGGCCGGAGTCCGATGAGGCTTTGGGGGCTTGTTGTTTGTCATCACACTTCTGCCAGGTGTATTCCCTTTCCCTTGAGGTATGCTTGTGAGTTTCTCATGCAGGCCTTTGGGCTGCAGTTAAACATGGAGCTTCAGTTGGCCGCGCAATCGTTGGAGAAACGGGTTTTGAGGACGCAGACTCTGTTGTGTGATATGCTTCTTAGGGACTCGCCTACTGGCATTGTTACTCAGAGTCCTAGTATTATGGACTTGGTGAAGTGTGATGGGGCTGCTCTTTACTACCAAGGGAACTATTATCCGTTGGGTGTGACTCCAACCGAGGCTCAGATAAGGGATATTATTGAGTGGTTGTTGGCCTTCCATGGAGATTCGACTGGTTTGAGTACTGATAGTCTTGCTGATGCTGGGTATCCTGGTGCTGCCTTGCTCGGGGATGCGGTTTGTGGGATGGCAGTTGCTTATATCACGGAGAAGGATTTTCTTTTCTGGTTCAGGTCGCACACGGGAAAAGAGATCAAGTGGGGTGGTGCAAAACATCATCCCGAGGACAAGGATGATGGGCAGAGAATGCATCCCCGTTCTTCTTTCAAGGCATTTTTAGAAGTGGTGAAAAGCCGTAGCTTGCCATGGGAGAATGCGGAAATGGATGCAATTCACTCGTTGCAGCTTATTTTACGCGACTCGTTTAGAGATACTGAGCATAACAATTCTAAGGCTGTTGTGGATCCCCGTGTGGCAGAACTAGAGTTGCAAGGGGTTGATGAACTAAGTTCTGTGGCGAGAGAGATGGTTAGATTGATAGAAACAGCCACCGCTCCTATATTCGCGGTTGATATTGATGGCCACATAAATGGTTGGAATGCAAAGGTTTCAGAATTGACAGGACTTGCTGTTGAGGAGGCTATGGGGAAGTCCTTGGTTCATGATCTTGTGTTTAAGGAGTCTGAAGAAACTGTGGATAAGCTTCTTTCTCGTGCTTTAAAAGGTGCTGTTTCTAATACTCTGCCTTTCTGGTCCATTTATTGGGTATGTTAGATAATTAGGTTGCAGAACTCTGTACCATTTGGGAGAGCATGCCAATCTAACCATTTTTGTTTGGCAAAGTTGTATTGTAAACATGATAGCCTGAGTTTTAGCGGGTGCTCATATACTTAACGGTATTCAGCAGCACCCCAAAAGTAATACTTCATATTACGGTAATAACTAACATTTCTTTTCCAAATATTCAATCACGAACTATCCGTTGTTCTGCACAATTTACACTTAATGGTTCATTTATTAGAATTTCAATAAAAACTGCAACCTAGGGTAGGCGTAAAATTCAACTGTGTAACAATGCAAAGCTTCTTAAAGGGAAAACGAAGAAAATATTTACAGTCCAATCCAGTGTCGTCCTATTTTGGTTATCAGTCTGTCATTTGGGATTTAGGTTATGCTTCGTTTGTGTAAGGGGCTACTTTGGGAAGGTGTAGATTCTGGAAAGAAATTCTTTACTCTTGCTTGATATAAAAAAAAAGGTAAGATGTTTTAGAAAATAAAATGTACTCAATTTCACATTTCCACATTCCTACTTTCTACTACTGATTGAAGCAGAATGTATTTCAATGAGCTTAGAAGTAAACTGTTACCTGTTCCTATGAGCTACATCTAGTTTGGCTTTAGGAGAAATGAGGTATTCAGAATTGGTTGTACAATGACATAACTTGAATTTAATTAGTACAGGTGAAGAAGATAAGAATGTTGAGATAAAAATGAAGACGTTTCGCCCAGAACATCAAAATAAGGCAGTTTTTGTTGTGGTGAATGCTTGCTCCAGCAGGGATTATACAAATAATATAGTTGGAGTGTGCTTTGTTGGTCAGGATGTTACTGGTCAAAAAATTGTGATGGACAAATTTATCAACATACAAGGTGACTACAAGGCTATTGTGCACAGTCCAAATCCTTTGATCCCTCCTATTTTTGCATCGGACGATAATGCATGTTGCTTAGAGTGGAACACTGCCATGGAAAAGCTTACAGGTTGGGGCCGTGGGGATGTCATTGGGAAAATGTTAGTGGGAGAGGTTTTTGGTAGTTGCTGTCCGTTGAAGGGTTCAGATTCAATTACAAAGTTTATGATTGTCTTACACAATGCACTTGGTGGACAAGATACAGACAAATTCCCTTTTTCATTTCTTGATCGGCATGGAAAATACATACAAACTGTCCTGACTGCAAATAAGAGAGTTAACATGGATGGTCAGATCATTGGGGCTTTTTGCTTTTTGCAAATTGTGAGTCCTGAACTTCAACAGGCTCTGAAGGCACAGAGACAACAAGAGAAAACTTCCTTTGCTAGGATGAAAGAGTTAGCTTATATTAGTCAAGGAGTGAAGAATCCTTTAAGTGGTATACGCTTTACGAACTCTCTTTTGGAGGCTACAGGCTTGACCGATGAGCAAAAGCAGTTTCTTGAGACTAGTGCTGCCTGTGAGAAGCAAATGTTAAAGATAATACGCGACATTGATCTTGAAAGCATCGAGGATGGGTAAGTTTTCTAAGTAATCCTTTAAAAGCTTTTGGTTGTCTTGAAAAAAATATAAAGAGTAACACAATTTTGCTTTATAAATCCAACATCCTCACGTCAAAGCTTGCAATGTGCTGAATTAGATGCTAACAATCAAAGCTGAATCGTTCTGAAATGTGATTGCTTAATTTTCAGAACAAATGGTGTTTAGACACGGGTTAGGGACCAAGTTAGTCCTAATGTTGAATATTGTTGGTCCACAGTACTGTAACTAAAATGTCAATAGGCCTGTTTGGATTATATTTTTTCATGATTACTCCGGTAAGAGAAAAATAAGAAAAAACAAAATTAATTTCTCTATAAACTAAAACTAATACTAAAATTAGCTTACTAGGAAAAAGTAAGATTTTGAAGAAGGTAATAGGAAATCAGTTTTATAAATTAGTTCATAATTTTAAATATAAAGAAGTTTATTTCATCTCTTTTATATATCCCCTTTGAAAGACCCGACAGGACTATGTACTTTGATAAATCTTTTCTGTTTTCAATTATTTTTATAGGAAACAACATAAATGATTAAAAAACAGGTTAAATATGCTTTTATTTTCAAGAAAATAAATGTTTTAATTGTGATGCCTATAATTATTTTTCTTTGTTTTTAATCTTATTAGATCATTATTATTTAAATTCTTTTTGATTTTCATCCTTCCAAATTTTAAATCATTAATGTTTATCTCTAGCATTCATTTCAAAATGTAAACTTTGTTTTAAGAATCATGGAAAAAAAATTAGAGGCGTCAGACACTATATCCCATGCACCAGGATGCCAAATGAGATGCTCTCTTAACATTTTGATTAATATGACTAGATTGTATATATATTGAAAACAATGATTTCCAATTTTAGAGAGATAAAAAGTGAAGAATCCTTTATTGTCGGAATGAAACTCAAAACTCCTGTATTATTCAAGGAGTAAAAATATATTAGTCTTAAAAGTTGTTTTCGAGTTAACTTTGACCATATCTGTGTTTTACCAATATGCTTTGAAGTTTTCAATTCTTGCTTTCGTCTGGTAACGTGAAGCAACATCTTGTAGTTTGTGAATACTCTCTATTACATGTTCATCAATGATGTATATCAACTTCATTTGTCTTCTATGACGGTGAAAATAGATTACGTCAGACAACAAAGCACATGTTTGTCATGTAAACATATTCACTACCTTCTCACTAGGATGTGCAAATATGGGGAATTGGCATCTGTCAATATCAATAATTAGTTCTATCTCCATATACCATACTTTGTCAGTTGGTTGATACTTTCATTTCATGTTTTGCTGTCTTAGTTTCCTTTAGTATGCTTACTTGCTTTAATATCCCTATAAACTTACTGTATCGCTTTTATTTGGAGAAAGTCAATATCATGTTTTGTTTTCCTTTTGGGTTAGGTCCCTGGAGCTTGAAAAGGGGGAATTCTTGCTTGGGAGTGTCATAAATGCAGTTGTTAGCCAAGTAATGTTACTGTTAAGAGAAAGAACGTTACAGTTGATTCGTGATATTCCAGAAGAAATCAAGACATTGGCTGTTTATGGTGATCAATTGAGGATTCAACAAGTGTTGGCTGATTTCTTATTGAATATAGTGCGCTATGCACCATCTCCAGATGGTTGGGTAGAGATTCATGTACATCCAAGAATAAAACAAATATCGGATGGGCTCACTCTTCTCCATGCTGAATTTAGGTACTGTGGTGTGTTCATGCTGTTATTTTCATTATTTTTGTTTTCAAGTAAGTGTTTGCACATGATAAGCAACACCTCAACTAAATGTTTACAGGAGCCTCAACCCAATCTCAATATGACTTCAATAATTGAATTTTTTGACCTTGGTAGATTGATATCTTATAATCTTAGTTTCCCATTTGAACTAACTAACAATCTGACAAGTAATTTGTGGGTTACTGAAAAAAAAAAAAATCCCTATGCTTTTTGACTTCCCTTTTGTTCTGTTGTCATTCCACATAATTTCTTGGGAAAGAGATTTCGGAGAAGAAGAAAACAATGTTCTTATCCAAGAGGAAAAAAAATAAAAAGTGCAAATACTGGTATTAGCTAAATACTTACCGAAGCAAGCAACTTATAAATTAGTACTGACCTTATGGTGCTTTTCCATATATTCAATTTTTACTTGGCTATTATTATTTTCGAGTGGATAGTATTTAATCGACTGTGTGGTATTTTTTGTTTTGTGAAGAATGGTATGTCCCGGTGAAGGTCTTCCTCCTGAACTGATTCAAGACATGTTCAATAACAGTCGGTGGGTGAGTCAAGAAGGTTTAGGGTTGAGCATGAGCAGGAAGATTCTAAAGGTAATGAACGGAGAAGTCCAGTATATCAGGGAAGCTGAACGGTGCTACTTTTTCATTCTTCTTGAACTCCCTGTGACGCGGAAAAACTCTAAAAAGGGTTAAACAGGTATTCTGTAGCTGTAAGATTAAACAAAAAGCCCTGCCCCTGCCTCTGCCCCTGATGCTGACCGTTAGATAGTTTGTTGTCGTAAGTTATGCTCTCACCTAACAAGGCAACATATGGGACAAGAATCTGAACAAGCTAATTGGACTGTTGCACTCTGACAATACTTGTTCGGTACAGCAAGAGTGGCTTCTTGTTATGTAGCTAAAGTAACCTAAGTCTTACTGATAAAGTTATGGCAGAGTGGATGAAATGCTGTGTCGCCAATGTGCACAACTTCATGGACAAGTGAGTCTCCTGTGAAATTTTTCAAGCAAAATGCTTAGATCATTAGCGGCTGCAGTAAACTCCAATCTGTTGTTGGATTGAACTGCATCATCATCATCTCCTGCATTGTAGTAACTGCTTACACCGAATGAGTTTCAAACCGAATGAGTTTCAAAGTCTGCAAATAATTGTAAAATTACAGTCTCCCACAAGGGTTGCCCCCTACGTGTTGCTTTCCAACTTTCCACTTTTTTTTTTTTTTTTCATCATTGCATGTAAATCCCTTCCTACTCCATAATAAAAGCTGGGTTATTTATCCTGTATTTTTGGAAATTTCGTGTGAGCTAGCTTTTCTTTAATAAAATAGAATGTGCACCTATCTATCTTTATTATCTAAACTTTTGTTTCTGGCGCTGCTTCAGGAATTTATTTTATTTCAGGATACATGTCTTGTTTGGATCATTTGAGAGTAAAAAAAGGAAAGGAAAAAATGATTAAGAGAGTAGAAAAAGGGTTTGTTTGGATGGAAGAATTATAAATAAAAATTTGTAATAAATTTTATTTAAACTTAGTTGTATATTAATATATTTATAAAATAATTTATAAAATAAAATTTAAAAATGATTTTATGTAAAAAAAATTAAAAATCTAAATTAAAGTTAGAATAATTTTTAACTAAAATAAAAATTGTCATATCAATCTAATAAATAAAAAAATATACTTCAGAATAAAACTATATTGAAATAAATCATCAAAGTTTAAATTAATTAATTTTTGTTTTATTTATTACTTTTTATGTTTTTCATTTTAATTATGTATTTTTTTAATATAAAAAATATATTAATAAAATATTAAATTTATCTTTTTTGTTACTATTTTAATTATTCGTTTTATTAAATTATAATATAATATATTTGTGAATATTTAATAGTTATTTATGTTTATATATTTAAATAATTTATTATGTTACAGTATTATTTTTGTAATAGATTTGAAGAGATTAATTGTAAGTACCATGATGATTTTTTTGCCTAACACAAGAAGCGAAAGAAGCAAAACTGCAACAGATAAAAGAGGTTGTGTTGTTTTGTCTGTTGACTCTTGATAGTTGCAAACCGCTTGTTTATGTGTTGTTCTTCTTTCTTAAACCCTGAGTATCAAGTTTATCAACCCTCACTCCTTTTGTAGCATTTCCAGAGTAAGAATTGCAGAAATGGGAACCCCAGAAGAAGAAGGTGAAGAAAGGCTTCTCAGAAAGATAGAACGTCTAGAAGCTGGTCACGCTCTCCTCAAGCAAGAAATGTCCAACTTCCAGCTCCTCCAAAACCACAGGTCTCATTCGAGGTTTGGTGCTGCTACGTCTAACCAACCCTCTTCTTCTTCCCTGCATCAAAATGGAAACAAGTATCTCAACATCTTGCAGTCAATGGGCCACTCTGTTCATGTTTTGGATCTTCAATGTCGCGTCATGTACTGGTGAGTGCTTATTTTTATACCTCGCCAACTGCGGTCATGTGGGGTGTTTGTTTTAGCAGCATATCTGGACAAAAAGTTGTTTTTTTTTTTATTTGTGGGGTTGTATGATCATCATTTTGCAGGAACCCTAGTGCTGAGAATCTGTATGGCTATGCAGCAGAAGAGGTTCTTGGGCGGGATGGGATTGAGATGCTTGTGGATCCCAGGGATTTTGGTTTGGCCAATGATGTGTTCAACCATGTAAAAATGGGAGAGAGTTGGAGAGGCCAGTTCCCTGTTAAGAATAAGAAAGGCGATAGGTTCTATGCCGTGTCAACCAATACACCCTTCTATGATGAAGATGGAAGCTTGGTTGGGGTTATTTGTGTCTCCTGTGATTCACGGCCCTTTCTTGAATCCAGAATTCCCTTTCTAGGAGCAGAGAGTGCAGAACCTGTATCGAGTTCCAATGGTCGTAGGAGTAGCATTTCAGATAAACTTGGCCTTGACTCTCAGCAGCCACTTCAAGTTGCTCTGGCTTCGAGAATTTCAAATTTGGTTAGTTTTGTGCCTTTTGTGTTTTTGTGTTTGTGTATAGTTTAGCATGTCTTGATGTTTCTAACTGGTAAATCAGGCTTCAAAGGTGAGTAACAAAGTTAAGTCTAGAATCAGGACAGGAGAATTTAGTGTCAATCGTGAAGGTGGGAGCGTAGAAAGTCGTCATTCTGAGCATAGTTTGTCGGACTGTGCTGTTTCTGATCAGAGAGAAGATGGAAATTCCAGTGGAGCTAGCACACCCAGAGGAGATGTGCTAAAATCTCCTTTTGGTGCATTTTCTCCTGCTGAAGAGAAATCCCAAGGGAAAACCATGAGGGACTCCAGTGATCAGAGTGAAGGAAAACCTATTCACAAGATCATAACTTCTAAGGCTGAAACATGGATCCAAAAGAAATCATTGTCATGGCCTTGGAAAGCAAACAATCAGGAAGGATCTGACCAAGAGAATGAGTTGATTAATCAGAAGAATCTGTCTTCTGGGTTGAAGCCAGAAAGCCAGGCAGGCGAAAGCAATGGACCTGTTAATAACGAGGCTTCAGGATCCTGGTCCTCGTTTGTTAATGTTAACAGCACAAGTAGTACCAGCAGCTGCGGAAGTGGTAGTAGTTCTGCTGCCAATAATAAAGTGGATGTTGACTCCGATTGCTTGGATTATGAAATTTTGTGGGAGGACTTGACAGTTGGAGAACAAATTGGGCAAGGTAACTCATGTTCTTTACTAAGGTGGCATGCTTAAGAAAATAAGTATTTCTCTTTTGACAATATCCATGCATCAATCGAAATACATGCATTTGTTAATAATCCTGATATATCTATCTTTATACAGAATTTCTACTTTAGAAAGTTGTTTGCTTCTTTATTAGTCTTTTCACCTTAATTTGATGCACTTGTGAAACCAAAAATATATAGTGATCAGTAGTTATTGTCCATTGGCATGCTATATCAGTTTGAGTTTTTCTATTTACCTTTCTGTTGTTGGTTTGCAGGTTCTTGTGGAACTGTTTATCATGCTCTATGGTATGGATCGGTACGTTCTTTTCTCTTCCTGTAATTTCTGTTTTAAATTTCATCATGCTTAACATGTTTAAGTTTTTTGTTTACGTTACACTATTGGTTATGTTGCAACTCAAATTACTGTCGTTTAAAATCCTTTTTAAAGTGTTCAATTGAAATTTAGTTTGTGCATCATCAGACAAAAATATATTCATGTTTCTGCAGGATGTTGCTGTCAAGGTTTTCTCAAAGCAAGAATATTCAGATGATGTGCTACTGTCCTTCAGACAAGAGGTAATTTACTTGTTATGTTGGGAAATGAAAAATGAGCTAAAGTTTATCCATATGATGAAGTCAGCTTGTGTATAAAAGAATGCTATGATCACCCATACGTAGGAGAGAAAATTTGATTACACCATAATAGACTATCTTCTCTGGATTTTACACACAATGAGATCATCTTTATTAGATTTGGAAAACCTGATATACGAGACTTGACTGATTTGAATCAGTTGAGGAATAACCCCTTAACTATGCAGATTGATAACACTTTACTTTCAATCAAATTAATTACAAAATTCCTTACTTCCAGCGACTAATTGAAGGTCCCTTAAAATAATGTTGTATACCATTGATCTGACAATGTATTATGGAATCAGGTGTCTGTCATGAAAAGACTTCGTCATCCAAATATTATTCTATTTATGGGGGCTGTGACTTCACCTCAACATTTATGCATCGTGACAGAGTTTCTCCCACGGTTTGTCATGTGCTCTATTTCTGATTTATTCAGTATCATGAGCATTCTGATTCAATTTGTTGTGTCACATAATGTTGATTTGTGCTGATAATTGTTGCATCCATTTATGTTTTATCTATTCAGGGGAAGCTTATTTCGATTGCTTCAAAGAAACACATCCAAACTAGAGCGGAGACGGAGAGTTCATATGGCCGTAGATATTGTGAGTACTTAAAAGCAGTATTATGTACAACACCTCTTCCTGTATTGATGTATCTTCTTTGTTTTAAGTAATTACATTTTATTCTTCTGATGCTGATGTTTGGTGAGGAATAGCAGCATGTTCATTTTTGTTTCCCTATTTTTCTTTTTCAATATTATCAATCATTTCAGACATCTATTGGAGCAATACTAGTAGATTTTGACATCAACTTCAATTGTTATCCTAGAAAGGATCTCTATCACTGTGATTGAAGCAATGGTGTATGCTTACTCTTTCTATAGGCACGAGGTGTAAATTATCTTCATCATTGCAACCCCCCTATCATTCATCGAGATTTGAAGTCTTCAAATATTCTAGTTGATAAGAATTGGACTGTGAAGGTTTCCTTACTTATCTTTTTACTTTCTTTATGCTTGGTTGTATTCATTCAGTTGAGGGCTTAAGAAATTACGGCTTATTTCTGTTCTTATTTAGCCAGGCCATCCTAATTTTTGTTCGCAAAACAGGTTGGTGATTTTGGGCTTTCCCGTCTTAAACATGAAACTTATCTCACTACTAAGACAGGAAAAGGCACGGTAGGCTCTCATTTGTGATTTAAGGTTTAAGATTTAGGGTTTAGGGTTCGGTATCGAAAGTGTTTATGATTCTCCGCTTTTCATTCTGCTTTGTAGCCTCAATGGATGGCACCAGAAGTTCTTCGTAATGAACTGTCAGATGAGAAGTAAGTGTGCTTTAAGCTCTCTATTGTTCTCTGTTTTTGTCTCTCTCCCTCTCTCCTTCTCTCATATTCTTACCATAATCCCACTTTGTAATGTTTTTTGCTGCTTCATTGGACCATTAGGTCTGATGTTTACAGCTTTGGGGTGATATTATGGGAACTCACAACCGAAAAGATCCCTTGGGATACTCTCAACCCAATGCAGGTATAGTTTCAATGTGTACATGAACCATGAAAGTTTATGAAAGTGAACATATACAAAACTTGATGTGATAGTTAAAAACTGCTATTTTCTCAGTGAAAGATTTAACATTGTTATATTTATTATTCCACTAAATCTAGTGCTTGTTGATAAACCATTTTACCATAGTATTCGAATTAGGTCTTTGAACTTTGAATTCATTCATGTTGACACTAGTCTAGTTTTTAATTTACAAAATAATCTTAGAAGACAACAGTGAGTAACAGTTTTCACTGTCTACTCATGCCCAGTGAGTCAATATATGAACAGTTTCACTAGGATTCTTGTAGGTTATTGGAGCTGTAGGGTTTATGAACCATCGACTAGAAATTCCAGAAGATGTTGATCCACAGTGGGCTTCTATAATTGAGAGCTGCTTGCACAGGTGTGCATCTTTTCTACTCTGTCATACGTATTTTTAATTTCTTCCCTGATAAAACTATTATCAAAATTTCGAAAAAATCAGATGCTATTGCACTATTTCAGAAATGGAGATTATTTCGTTGTAGAGAATGCTAACTTTTTACATTGTTCATTAACACCAGTGATCCAGCTTGCCGACCAACATTCCAGGAACTGGTGGAAAGGCTTAGAGAACTGCAGAGACAATATGCAATTCAATTTCAGGCAGCTCGATCTGCTGAGGAAGCCACTCAAAAGGAGTTCTCTAGCAAATAGCCACAATCTTTGACCTTCTTTCTTCTTTATCTCTACAAGCTGCTGCATAAGGAACTTTTGGCATATATAATGCAGAACAATCCTCATGAGTAAACCTGTGGGTACAAATACCTCGTTTTGGAGTCTGGCAGCGTTGTTGCTTCATCAGTTTTTGTCCAGTTATCATCATACAAGTAGGAAAATGATTACCGAACTATTTTTAGTCATTTGATGTTTCCTTGATGGCATCTTGGAAGTTCTTAAACTTGGTAGTAGTGCTTTATATGCTTGAAGTCTTGTGGATAGGTTTGTATTTGATATGGAAAATGATTGTATTTTATAGTTGTATAGAAAGTCTGGGAGAAAAAAGAAACATTGTAGGAAGTAGCAGGGAAATGAGAGAAAATAGTGGAAAGCAATAATTTTAGAAATTTATTGATTATGTTGAAGTACCACTCTCTACGTCTCATGCGAGTTTGTTTGACCAAAATGGCCACAATAAAAATTAGAATGCAATATCAATTTATTTAACATGAGACCCAATTTGCTTGATGGATTAAACTATATATTTCATAATGTTTGACTGCAATGTTCATCTTCCAAGAAAACAACCTACTTCATATTCTTCAAACGTTAATTCTTCAGAGATACTGGTCCGACTATACAATTGTATACGAATGTTCAAATATTAGATTAAAAATTCACTCATAATTATACTTTTTCTTGTAGAAATTATACCAAGTATAATTGCTAACATGACTACTATAAAAAAAATACAGTGCATCATATTTTAATAATAATATTAAAATTTATAATTTGAGTGCATTTAAATAAAAATTCTAATTAAACATACAGCCTTGACTTTATTCTGTCCCATGGCTGAGTTTATTTTACGAGTGGAAATGTGACGCTACGAATAAAATCACGTGAAAAGGATAACAAAGGAGGCACATCCAACTTTCTAAAGCAATTCATAGGATGTCTCAATCCTTTTTGTTTCTTATGCCAACGATCATTACGGATCAATTTTAAACATCAGCAGGAAAACCTAACCTTCGAATTGAAAATTACCTTTATGATGAAAAATAATTAAAAAATATGCGGCATGAATTCTCAATGTAAGAAAAAAAAAAAATAACTGGCCCCTAATCTGAATCACTACCATTACCGATGCATCGGCCTTTTGTTAATTTACAACGCCAGTTGAATGAATATGGTTTGAAACTTTATTACACAAAGCGGAAAAAAGTGGTTTACAAACAAAAAATGGGATGGCAATAACTCTGAAGACATTATTATGGTGTATGGACAGTGAAAGGAAAGGTACCATAGAATGGGGGACCGTGGCACTGAAAGGAGCCAGTAACATAATTTATCGGAATCTTAATGAATAAGCAAAAAGTCACAGAATGTGGACACTGCCATCCCATCACTGTCCATTTCAAGAAACAATGGCAAAAATCTGAAATGTAGCTTTATCAATTTGAATGTAACAATCATAACAGAAGATGCCTTTCGCACAAGCATTACACACCACAATTTCACAAGAGCACATAAAAGCAAGGCTCTTTTTTCCATTTGATTTGAACAAATCACATGCGGGGCTTCAACTTGACAAAACTATCTGCTTAACGAGCTAGCATGTGTATGAGACACGTGGAGGTCTTCATGAAGGACTTCTCCATTAGATAATGGATACTTTTATAGCACAGAAAAGTTTAGGGAGAGGACTCAGTTAATCAACAATACATTTATGATTTCTGAATGAATTAGGTCAGAATACCGTTGAGATTCAATTTAAATTAAAAACAATATAAGCTGGTGCATAGTAATTTTCTGAAGCATTGACCCTTGTTCATTATAACGTCTCTAATGAAGCAAGTGCCGAATGGCAGCAACCGCATCACCTTTGTGCTCCCGCAAAGTTCTTTCCGCAACCTTTTTGTCCAACTGATTGAAACAATAATAAAAGTATTGTCAATCCATTGGAATAAAAGTTTCTAGATAGATTGATGAACAATCTGATGAAGTTACCTCTAGCTCATTAGCAATTATATCAACATCCGCTGCATTTATCTTAACAGCAGCTAATTCTTTCTCCCTGTGATTGGATCAAAATATATACTACAGTTAAGAGATTGATGTTATACAGATTATCAATGCAGGATTAGGCAAGAGGGAATGGAGAATTAAACATACAGCTTTTTAGTTTTTTTTATCATTATTCAGGCTGAGTCTTTCAGGTATAAGAAAGTATACATATTCTTCTCCAGTCAATCTTTAAAAGCATCGAAATTCAAAATTATGCTGGTCCTTCTAAATGCAGTAAGTTTGCTAATGTGACATATTAAGTCACACGCCAAGATACCACCTTGTTCTCAACTTGACATGATAGGCTATACATGACATGTCACGTCAGCTAATAAATCTTAGTTTAGGGCCCTCATTTTTTATTTTGATGTTTTTAGGGACTGGACTTAAACTCTTCCACACTCTATTTCTGTTAGTAATGCAATTTGATATTTCAATATATGTACAAGAATAATAGAAAGATATAAAATAGTATAAAGTGATGGAAAGCTTAGGCTAATGAACATTAGTAAGCAGCTACAAGTATCCATCCATCATAATGCAGGTGAAATATAAAACTAGGAACCACATGACTCCTAATACTTTAACACTTCTAGTGTTAAAGAGACCATCAGGGTTGTTTTGTCACAAATCACAGTGCCATCTGAAGAAGGGGGTGGGGGGTATACTAACTGAAAATTCAAGGGTAAATTTCAACCGTGCACCTATTCGTTTTTTATTGATCATTGGGATTTGACGTTGCATTAACGAGGAGAACACCCATTTACAAGGCTAATAAGTGTTGTCAAATAGTGGCCATAGCATAATAATACCAGAATTTCAGCAGTTTGTCACCAAATGTTAACACCATAGTGAGCTTATACTGCAGCCTACGGCTTTTGACATGCTCATTTTGGTGGTCATGGAAAAAAAGGCATTGAATTTTTTTGTCAAAAAAGAATGACGAGTCTTGACTGTTCAAAAATCGTTTATTGTGTTTTCAACAAAATGGACCTGAATAACCTCCACACACAAGCTAAGTTGAATGACCTCTCCACTTCTATATTATAAAACCAAACAACGATGAAGACTGTATCTAGTGAACAAACCATCAAATTTTGTCATGAAACCTCTCTGTTCCTTTCTACGCTTCTTTGTTTCACTCTATTGTCTTTCCTCTCCGCCTCTTTTCCATTACTCTATTCTATTTGAGTCCTTGTTCTCTATGGTCATCATTGCCTCTTTGTTTGATTATTTTTGTTCACTCCTTTTTTCATTTGACTCCAGGGTCCTCACTTTGATATAGTGCTTCTCAATTGTATGTTACATGTCAGTACTTTTAATAAAGGAAACTAATGATGAGGACCATCAAACTTCAAGGCCAGTAACAGGACTGATCAAAGGTGGAAACATTGTCAATCTTTGGAAGAAAACGACACAAACACTTTTGGGTATTATTTCGATGGGAAAAAATTACAAGCTGGACGGATCACCAGTGCAAATATAATGAATAAGAAGGGCAACGTTGTTGGAGTGTCAAATAAGCTCCATATAAGCAACAAAGATGCATACACACCTAATGCCTTAAGATTTAAGTTGGGTGAAGTTTTTAGTTCATTTGAAAAAAATCCAAACTTAGCATAGTTACTAGAATCTTACTATTCATGATTTGAATCCCACAACTTGATACAATTCAACTACCCACGTGTTTGTATCATGAGATGTATCTCAAAAATGACTTCTATGTTTCAAGACAAGAATGAATCTATATGCAATTTTGTATCGTCTATACAAATCACACAATCCAGCTTTCATTTTTCTTTTTTACTTTCCTTCCACCAATTCTCACGGAAAAGTTTGGAAAGTCGTATAAGCTAAAATTGTTAAAAGGAACAGAAATTGAAGGAGCAACTTCTGAACTTATTCTATTTCAGTAATCCACTAATTTATTCGTCACTCACTCATTTAATGCATCTGACAATTTCATCGCTACATATATCCATACTTCTAAGATGAAAGCTTCACAAGCTCATACACCAAATAATTTGGCTTTATAAGACGCAAGGTTAAGTTGCTTTAATTTCTACTTTATAATCATTACATTGAACATCATACGTCATCTACAAGATATATTTCAAGTAACAACCTTGGGAACATTACAACACCATCACTTAGTTCTACTTTCTACGAATCTGACCCTAAGTTACTGATACTCTAGAGTAATAAGTTACAATCATAATCCCCTAGGCCACATGTAGTATACATTATAATGCATGAACACAAAGCAGGCATCGATTTTAGATGCATAGCAAGTATTGAGAATGAAGATGAGGTGACCTGATGCGCATGGCATTGCGATCAGCTTCGGCAGAAGCAGCGATGGAAGCCATTGCCTCCTGAACGCGAGTAGAATCCAATTGGCGATCCTCGACGCGGTCAGTGAGCTTGTCCAAGGCTTTGCTCTGTTGCTGTAAGTCCTTCGAGTCCACCACCATCTCCACTCCCTCCTCTCCACCCTCCATTGTTGCTCCAAACCCTAACACCACCCTTCTCTTCTTCCCTTTCCTCTTCTCAGGGACAAAATTCAAAGTCTCCACAATTGGAACAATGTCGCTGCTCCTTCTTCCCTGATTGTAATCATCGCCCTAAGACCCATGGGCTTCCACCTAAGGACCTTTACAACTAGGCCCTTGTTATTCGAACGCCCTTGTTTTCCTATTGCACCCCCGAATGTTTTACGAAAAGACTAATTTGCCCTCAAAAAACTCTCCATGTTAGAATCGTCATTCAAATCTTAATTTACTTTGTCCTAGGAAACTAATCCTTGATAGATCTAAATTGCGTTAGTGCTTTTTTATTTTATGTTAGACTTAATTTCCATTATTGAATGCCTTTTAGTTGGTAAAAAATTATAGTACATATAAATTCTGCAATTGTTATTGTAATGACAAAAAAGCTATTATACATTTAGATTTCTGATTAAATATTGACGTAACCTTTTTAAATGTATGAATTGTTCACTCTTCAGTCATCAGTGTAGAAAGGGCTTTCTGCCCCGGTTATTTTCCACATTTTGTCTCGGGTCTGGAACCGAGGCATATTGGGGCGAGGCCAAAAGGTACATCTTTTGGCCTCGGTTATCACCCGAGGCCATAGACCCAGTTTTTTGTCTCGGTCTTGGTAAGAACCGAGACATATTCCTTTACTCGTTAATTCTGCAAGCTGGTCCATAATCAAATCTGATTCTCTGCAAATTGGAAGTTCTGAAGGAGTTCGTCTGCCATTGTTCTCATTCAATTTCGACACTGAGGTCTTCTCGCACACCAGAACAAACTCAGAAAAAACAAAAATACACATCTATGAATTCAAAGCAAACACAAAAAATTAAATGCTTAAACGAAGA
>Ga0209589_1001679_pt1 | contig 37131 bp, 15 predicted proteins | sample CowpeawhiteBW_FD_187525 | JGI IMG/M metagenome (GOLD analysis project Ga0209589, IMG submission 187525) | Root nodule microbial communities of legume samples collected from California USA - Cow pea white BW (SPAdes) (version 2) | ecosystem: Host-associated > Plants > Roots > Nodule | place: USA...
AAATAAAATTTTATTATTTTAAATTTTGTAGTTATTTTTACTTTGTTAATTTTTAATTAATAATGATAAAATTTTATTTAAAATATTTTACTTTATAATATGTAGATTAATTATATTTAATTATTTTCGAATAATTTTGACTTATTTATTATTTGTTAGCTTTTTAATGTATTTATTTATTTATATGATTTTATTTATAAGATTTAATTTCAAAATTTTTATATTATAGATTAATTATTTAATTTTAGATTCTATATTAAATAAAACTATATATCGGTAATGGAAATTCGGTACGTTAACTATTTTTTTATTTAAAATTAATATTTGTATACCGGCCTTACAGTTCCGCTAGTTTACTTCTTTTATTTATTTTACATATAAAATTTAATTTCAGATTAGTATTATTAAGTTATTGTTTAATTGTTTTAAGAATATATTTTATTAATATTTCTTATTTTTTTATTCATTTTATTACTTTATTTTTAATTTAATTTTTCATATATTTTTTTAGTTATATATTTTATAGTTATTTTTACTTTGTTAATTTTTAATTAATAATGATAAATTTTTATTTAAAATATTTGCCTTTACAATATCTAGATTAATTATATTTAATTATTTTAATTAAATATAATTATTTTAAAAAATAACAAATAAAATATTATTAAAAAACTATTTAACATTAAATTAAAAATAAATTAAATTTTCAACCAATTAATAAAATTAAAAATAAAAATATAAAACAAATACGTTAAATAAATAAAATATTATACCTAAAGCTAACACAGCACAACTAATAAAATATTCAAAATAATTGAAAAAAGCATTTCAAAAATATAAAAAAATTCAATAAAGCAAAATACAAATCGAATTTCGATTTTCGATTTTCGGTTCGTGTAAAATGAAATCTGTGGCTATCATTACCACTGGAAGTTGGTTTGTATTAAAATCAAATTCAAAATGAAGAATTAAAGATTTAACAAAATATTTTATTTTTAAAAGTTGGAAAAAAAATATAAATTAAATAAAATATATAATGAATCACAAAAAATATAAACAATTTAAAAATTTAACAATTGAACCGTTTTCATGAAAATCGGATATCGAAATCCGTTTAATTTGTGAAGCGGATTTCTAAATCCGTTTTTGGACAACCAGATGTCGAAAGCCGGTGTATGTGTACAAATTCATTTTCTAAAAATTCGGATGTCAAAATCCGTTTAATTTTTGAACCAGATTTCTAATCCATTTTTGGGCAGAACTGGATGTCGAAACACCTAACGCAATAACTATTTTAATTACTTTTACCTACTTAAGACAAAGGTGAATCAGAAGGGTAAAATAGACTGCGCAATTAATATTTAGGGGTGCAATAGAAGTCTTTGGAGGTGTAGAGAGAAGCCCCCACAATGCTACATAGGAAATAAAAAAGCAAACCAGGTTATGTCACACAAAAAAAATCATTATGAACTACTCGCATGCTTGGCTTAATTTTGATAGCCCAAAACATCTTTCTCTAATTTCACAAAAAAGCTTCAGCCCATCCCACTACCTCCCCTTTGCCTAAATATGACTAATCAATTGCTCTTGTCAAATATTGATGTTAAAAGTATTCTCCTGATAATATATATATATATATATATATATATATATATATATATATATATATATATATAATTACTACGAGAATGTAACATTATAACATCAAAGCTTAGTATTGGTCTATGAAATCTAGACATAGCTACAGACACGACACGGACATGGAGATATGTGTAAATTACAAAAATATAAAACACAATAAATATATATATATTCTACTGATTATACTTCATGATTTAATAAAAATAAAAATAAACAATTATAAAAAGAAACAAAGTCTAACAAAACAACAACAAAAACTTTTATAGTAAAAGTTTATATATAACAGTTACGATTCATAGTCTAACTAACTGAAGATTAATATTTATATAAAAAACAGTCTACTAATTTTATTTCATAATCTAATAAAAATTAAGATAAACAATTATAAAAAAACAAAATCTAACAAAAAAACTTTTGTAATAGAAATATATATAGTAAAATATTTTAATTATATAATCACATAAATTAATGTAATAGAAATTAAATTATTTAAACATAAAAAATAAAAATGTCAAAAATTAAAATTAATTATAATACAATATATTATATACTTTTAAAAATATTAAATTATTGATTATTTAATATTATGTTATATTTTTAATTTTAATATCGTTATTGTAAAACATAATTTAAAATTTATTTGTGTTTCTTAAGTAAAAGTTTAATTTATTTTTCAATACTTATGTATGTAATATAATTTTGAAAGTATTTTCATCAAAAACTCTTTCTCTTTCCTTCTACTTTACTCTTTATGCAACCCTATTTCTCTTTGCAAAGCGTCAAGCAGCTTCGTCGTTCACTCTCGAAAACTGGACTTAGAGTGGGTGTAGAGAAACGACTGCGTCTTCTTACCGCGTCTGATAACTGGGCCATGTCTGGCCTAAAAAAGAGTGTCTGACACCGCATCGTACACGCTTCTGACGAGTGTATGTGTCCGCAACGCATTAGAAGCGGGGAAGCGCAGTCTCTGAGCCGTGTCAGAGCTTCCTAGGTGTTGGCCTAGTGTCGGAACAAAGCCAACTAAAAAGAATTGGAAGTTCGTAATTGTGTCAGTTAAGGTTAAGAAGATGGGACGTTACTTTGTGTCACATAAAGTGTTGGGTACATAGACACCAATATATAAAAAAATAATTTAATGTATTTAGAGCAAGCACGATCAATATAAAGTCAAACACATAACACAACTCATATGGCATATAAGCAAATTTTCTTGAATTAAGGATTCACGAACAAAACATTTACTATCCATTTTCTAATCCTCGTGGGTTGATGTTGGCATTAAAATGGAAAGGATTTGAATGATTAAGTGCATGAGAGTGAGGTCGGTTAAATCTAACACTAGCAATGACATCCATATCATTCCTAATCATTTCCATCTTCTAAGTGTTAGTTATCAATTGTAAGTTAATTTATGAAATAGGGTTAATTTAATTTTCTATTTACACAATAGAAATAGATTTTTAAAATATTACAAAACAAGGTGAAATCTTCATAAGTATGACAACTTCACTTAAAAAAAAGTTTGAAGTTGGTTCATACAAGACGACTTGAACTGAGCCAACTTTTATTTTTTAAAATTGTAGTCGCCATACCCATGAATACTTTAATTAAAATTATATCTCTTTTTTCTGTTTTTTACTGAAGTCGTATGGATGAGCACGACTTCAATTCTTTATTCTTTTAAATACTTTTTCATGATTTTATTTTTTATTTTTCAAGATTTTAAGTAATTTATATTAATAGAATGAATCAAAAATTTAATAAAAATAAATAGTTTATTAATGTTATAATTATTTTTAATATTTTAATTAGCTTAATGAATATAGTTATTTATATTAATAGAACGAATAATTATAAAAAATATTATAATAAAACTAAATATAATTCTTAAACAATATACAAATTTTAATATAGTGAGCAAATAAGTAATACAAAATGATGCATCATTGTTTATATGAACAATTTTTCCGATTGATACATCATTTTTAATTTTCCTCAAGTTCTTGCTAATATAAATCACTATAGCTTTTCTTTGTTATATTATCTTTAGCATGTATTCAATTAATTAACTTAATTTTATATAATAAATTAATAAAATGAACATCCAAAAAATAGATATCCTTAAAACATAATAGAATAAAAAGATTCACTTCAGTTAAAATAAAATCAAAAATGACTTCGGCATAAAATAAATTGTTTTTAACTAAAGTCTTTAAAAAGTACGACGACTTCACTTAAAAAAAACAATTGACTCAACTGAAGTTGTCCTACATGGCACAACTTCAACTCTTTTTTTTCGTAAGTAAAATTGTCATACTTATTAAGACTTCACCCTATTTTATACTATTTTAAAAATTCAATACTATTGTGTAAATACAAAAGTAAATTAATCACATTTGGTAAATTATCCTTGATTATATTTGGTAAATTATCCTCAATTATATAGTTGACTAGTATGGTACAAGTTTATTAGAGAAATGATATTTGAAAATTTTCTTTTATGCTTGTATGACTCGGTATGCTTGTGAAAGATATGAATCCTTCTTGAAAAACTAACTTGCTAACAACCTTTTTAGCCAAGGATGTTTTCAATGTGCTAAATCTATCTTGTGAAAATAAGCATGATTTAGTAGGTTTTGTTGGCCAAGGATGTTTTCAGTCAAGTGAACCCTTTTGGAGAAACACATCATTCCTTACTATTTCTACAGGGTCAGTCGGGTACTCCTAATTACCAAATAGTTTGTCCTTTGTCACTCTTATCCTATGTTTGTTTAGTCTTCAAGGTCTTCAGTTCATCGAAAACTGCTCGGATGATGTGATGCATGGGTTTGAACAACCAAACCTTAGACCTTTATTTGTAGTAGTTGTTATGGGTTTTGACCTTTTTATTGGCCTAATCATGGCCCAATCATACCTTAATCAACATTAGTTGATTGATTCATGGTTATAATTGGCTAAGTGTTAATTTGACCCTTATTTTGCAACTGACTAGTCTTGCAGTCAGTTAGGGGGATCAACCCCAAGGTGTATTGGTTTGTTTTGCCAATCGGTCAAGCTAGTCGGCCCACCAGTCAGTGTGGTTAAATTTTATAGTCCAATAAGGAGGGGTTGCTTAGTTGGAACTCGTCCATAGCCGATGGAGTTTTCGAGAGGGGTTCTTTGGTTGGAACTTGCACTTAGCCAGATGTTTTAGCCTGAATGCGAAAGGATGAGGCTCGATTAGGTCGAGTGGTCGAGGCCGATTAGAGGATGAGTAGTCAAGGCTGATTAGAGGTTGAGTGGTTGAGGCATATTAGAGGTCGGGTGGATAAGGCTGAAAAGTCGAGGCCGAAAGGTAGAGACTGAAAAGTCAAGACTAAGAAGTCGAGACCAAGAGGATGAGGCTAACATGTCAATATTGAGAGGTCGAGGCCGATTAGAGGCCAAGTGGATCAGGCCAAGAGGATGAGACTGAATGGTCATGGTCAATTTGAGACCAACTGAATGAGGCCGAATAATTGAGTTCAAATGCTCAAATAAGCCTAACAACAAATAAATAACACATTAAAAATATAGAGAAAACAAGATGTTATAATCTCATTGTCCATTGAAAAGCAAACAACACAATAATAACAACAACAAAATTACACTGCTCGGCCAAGAGAGCTCAACAAAGAGAACAACGAATTTTATTCCAATGATGGCACTTCATCAATATGTTGGGCTTTCAATTATTCTCGTTAACATAACCAAAATAGATCGGTCATCCACCCTTAGGGATATCTTCAACAAGGATCAATTTCCCATTATAAAAATATTTTCCGATGTCGAAATCCCCTTTGTCAATTGGGATGTCATAAAAATAAGCTGCTTGTTTCAAATCCTTATAGAAATCAAACTCATGTTGATAAAGGATAATTTGTTGGCATTCCATTAGCTCCTTTTTTGATCGTTCTCGCTTAGCCCATTCGGTATGATAACCTAGTGCCATGGCATCCAAACTATTCTACAAGTTGCGCATTGCCTTCTGAAGCTTTTTCTCCTTAGTGCTAAGTGTGATTATCTTGAGTGAATCTCCTCTAAGGCCTTTAGTTTTCCCCAGACTCGACAAGCACTTTCTTTAGTTTTTCCACCTCCATAGAAGCAATTTCACTAGCAAACCTTTTTCCCCAACAACATCGCACAACCATAATGCTTCATAAAAGCATCCACCACCTCTCCTAGTGTGTCACCTATACAGTTCTTGTTCAGAGTTGTTCAGATCAAAAGATAACTCCACAACAATAGTATGAAAGAAACTACTAGAAAGTGGGTCTAGCATCTCCCCATGGCCCTTCCTCTTATGTTTTCTTTATACATCTAGTGGTGGGACCCAATCAACCACCGACTTCGACAGGGAAAAACGACAAAGCAACACAAACTTCCTTACCCTTTGGGTTAATTGAACCCATTATTGTTTCATTAAAATAACAATGCTCAATTTCAGACACCCCTATTTGTAAGAGAAAGAAAACAATGGGGAACCAACTAGTGAGAACCCCCGACCGTTAGATTAACCTAAATCTGATGCTTCACATTTGTCAACACCCAATTTTGTCTGGATGAACAAATTTATTTTTCAAAAAAGAAATGGTACATAAAAAAAAGATGGAATAAAATGTTCTTCAAAAATTTTTAAACTAATTTTGGCAAAACATAAAAAAGAAAAAAAAGGAAAAAAGAAGAAGGAAGAACCTTAATTATCACACCTCTTCTCATGAGCCCAACAACCCAACATATCTTTGTCCTCGCTTTTTGTTTTAATACCCTTTGTTTTTGATAGAGAAAATAATGATATGATTCTAATAATTAGAAGCAATATCTCTTCTAATAATTAAAATCAATATTACTAATGATGATCGATATGGTGCTTTGATATTTGCTATGATTTGATTCTCTTCATGATGTGTTGCTATCATGACCAATTCCTTCCTTATATTGTTCATTACAATTAAGTCTAGGATTACATTGGTATTGCAATGTGTGGATATAAATACACAGTTGTCATATGAAAAAGGGGATCGAAAAAAATATTCTCTAGACTTCTCTCATCCTTTCTCATCACCACTCACACAAACACACCTCATATTTATCTCTCTTTTGAAAAAAAAAAACATATTGAAGGAGGTAAAAAATGAAGAAGAAAGAAGAGAAAAGGTAGTTGTAATGTAAAGAAAAAGATATTGATTGATAGAGAAGACAAAATTGCAGAGTTTGGAAGATACATCACTCCTGTTTTATTTTCTTTTATTCTTTTGATTTGTGAATTCTCAATTTTTATTATAATTTTTTTTTCTTTAATTTTTATTATAATTTTTTTTCTTTTTTACACATAACTTTGGAAGTTTCTGTTAGGTACATTATATTTTATTATTTACAAATATTTTATTCTAAAAATCATAAAAAATACTTTTTTCTTATTTCTTTTAGTGTCTGTCCGGCTGATTGTGTCGCGTGCAGGAGCAGAACTTAAGTATGACAAGGGAAGCCACGACTTCCCCAACATTTTTTTCTTTTATATATACATACACACACACACACACACACACACATATATATATATATATATATATATATATATATATATATTATATTTTTTATATATATATACACACACACACACACACACACACATATATATATATATATATATATATATATATATATATTATATTATTTATATAATTTAGTTTTAAAAAGTTTTATTTAAATTTAAAAATCACATTTTCCTCTCTGTTGTAATGTATTTTGCTTCTTTATTTGATTTCTTTCTCTTCAGTACCTCCATCTCTTTCTCTATTTTCTTTGTATTCCAATTTTTACCATCAATCTCATATCATTTTCAAAATCAAATGGCACCACAATAAAATTGGGCAGTTAAGGAGTATTTTGGACCGAATAATTATTTCTTTTGAGTAAGTCATTTTTTACCTTTTTCTGAAACAATATGTTTTCCTCTTGTATATGACTTTTCTACGCTCTAGGCATATCTTTATGATCATAAAATCATGCTCTAATTGTTTATCAAACTCTCTTTGTGTAGATAGAGCTATTTGAACTTTTGAAGTTGTATAAGAGGAGAACAATATTAGGAATCTACTTTAAGATAAGGAAAGCTAATCATTTAGAAGGTGTTAATTTTCTTAAAATATTGAGTCTTGGTTTTGAGATTTAATTTGGGGTATTCATAATTTTAGCTTTTCCTAAATAGGTGAGAGGTGAAAAATTTATATTAGAAAATTATGATAAAGAGTAAAAGAATTGATTCTTTTTTCAAGAGAAATGCTTGTGATGAAGATGAAATAATTCATATACGTCATCTTTTGAGAAACTTCACGATAATCCAAAAATTGAAGGAAATGAAAAACAATTCTCTAAAGTTCCTAGAGTTAGATTAATGAATTTGAAAATGCTTTAGAACGTGATCTGGGGAAACATTTTCAAATTTGACAATACTCACCAAATCAAATTGATGAGGTACGGAGGGCTTATCCAAAATGGGGTCCATATCAAATGCATCTAGAAAATTATCCATTGTCTAGTAAAGATAGTTATCCAAGAAGATTTCACTACACCTGGTTTAGCTTATTTCCTTCATGGTTAAAGTATTCGATATTCACCATTAAAAGATGTTGCATATTGCTTATCGTGCTATCTTTTTAGTAAAAAACCAAGTGGACGACTTGACTTAAATGTTTTCATTATTACATGTAATTGAGTTGATTTTCATTGAATTATAATTGGCATTGAGTTGATTGTCATCAACATGTTTTAACTTTTTTGAGTGTTTTTTTATAGGTTTTAAAAGTTTTTATAGCAGGCATTATGACAATATATATTGCAAGAGATATTGCAACAAACTTCAGTTCTGATTCAATTATTCAAGATTTTAAGTCATGGAAAGAGCATTGAGAAACACTATGACTAAAGGTAATTTTTTTTTAATATATGATTGTTGATAATAAACTTTATGTTACACTTTCATGTATATTATTATCATATTTTTTTGGATTCTATTATTATATGTGCTTGTTTTGAATAGAGAAAATGATGTGAGGAAATACTTTTTTTAAATAATTTATATATATAAAATATAATTTAGCCCCCTTAAAATTTTGGTCCAAGTTCCACCACAAGTCGCTTGACACCCATTTTGATTTTTTTTCAAATAAACATATATATATATATATATATATATATATAAAAAAAAAAAAATAAAAAAAAATTTACTTTGTTTACTTTTTGTGTCTGTTTGGCCGTTCGTGTCACATCACACCTATATCCATGTAATTAAAGATACCAAAAGAACATAAAAAGGTTTTCAGAATTATAAAAAAATAAAAAATCAAATCTTTTCTTAAACAGGTTTTTCATAAAGAACTACGTAATTCTGATTCTCCATTGTAAATGAAGATATGTAGGAGCGAGGATTAATCATTGTTGGACCCTAAAAACCAAAAAAATATTTTTGTTTCTTTTGTACATTCTTTTATTATTATTTTTGGGGAAAATAAACATTTTGAAAAAGAACCACATCCTTTTGCACGTTTAATTAAAGGTATCGTCTTAGGACGAATGTTGTGGATTACTAATACCTTCCCCACGCGTAACCGACTCCTAAACCTAAAATTTGTTTTCGTAGACCTTGTTCTTATCTATATAGTTTTCCATAGTTTCCCATAATAACTATGGTGGCGACTCCAAAGTTTTTGTATGCGTATATATATTTTATTTTTTTACGTCGTCTCGTCACGATTTTGGTTGTGACAACATTCATGTATCTACCACTTGACACACCTATTGACTGTGCATGTCCCAAGGAACATGCAACTCTTCACAACCTTTTGGAGTCCCCAAAGATAGTGTACTCTTTGATTGATCGGGCTTGGGATGTAACATTCCGATCGGATATTATGAATTTTAATAAAATAAAATAGAAATAATAAATAAACATCATTTATTGTATTGTCTTTCCCCAAAACGCAAGAAAATTAAAATTATATTATATCGCCAATTATTCAGAAATTCTCCAAAATATAGAATCAAATGCAAAAACCAAATCCGATAACACAAGTGATTACAAAGTCTTTAAAATCCATAAAATAATAAAACTATGTATAAAATCCCCGAGATAGCCCGTGCTCTGGCTCTATGCCTCACTAGATCCACCTGCAACATCATATACTCATGTGTATCGAATTACACGATCCTCGTCAATCACAAACAAATAGGGTGAGCTAATAGTATAAACATATATATATATATATATATATATGTATATATAGTTCAAATATATGCACACACATCAAAGGAACTCTTATCATTTGATTCCATATAACATGGTCACCACCATGTCAAGTTAATGCTCTACCTCTTTAGATGAATACCTTAAGATGCCTTGTTGTCACATCTACACGACACAACTTGTAGAACACGTGAGGGAAACCTACTACAAACCACACTCTATAACTCTAGGTGGAGTTCCCAATATGAACATAGTTCGTAATGTCCCAAGACTACCAAACTCGTCGGCTAACTACCGAGGAGGCAATCTTCTGGACCCATCCGTACAGGTCACAACTTGCACCCTCACACTAGCAACACTTGCCAATCCGAGCCACAACTCAAGGATTCCTCGTGTTCATCCCCCATCCCGAGCCACAACTCAAGAGATGTCATTCCAAGCCACAACTCAAAAGATGTCACTTTGAGCCACAACTCAAGGAACACTCCAGCAAGTCAATCTTTAAGGTATCCTTAAAGCCTTGTAAACCACGCACATCCAAAGCAAACAAGAATTCTGCCTCTGTGTTATCGTCTAGCGCTGCTTCAAAGCCGTCAGGCGAAACTCAGTTCTAGACTGCCTAGCAGAGCATATCAACCGCCAGGCACCAAAAAATACCATTAGTTCCCTAGATTTGGAGCTATTGTTTGGCGGTCAAATCCCACCGCCAGGTGCCACATCAGTAAACACATTTTACTGGTTTTCTCGCATTACAAAACCAAGTTTCCCCCTTTGTACTTTTAACCGACTCCCTTGGATCACCAACTAGATCACTATTACACGTTATTATGTCCCATAGGTTTCAAATCCTACACATCAAGAAAGCACCACTACCCTCTCATATAGAGCCCATTCACCTTGAAACTCAATCTCACATGGACCTATCATGGCTCCAATTCCAGTCACCATAAATCCCTTGTTTCATTCTGAATTTCGTTCCTAGAGCACTAATTTTCTAGTAATGGTCCTACCAACACTCTTATACAATTTACATATCAAATACCAATAGCTAAGGAATGCTTGCATACTAATTTCATTTGAACCTTTCACAAAGAACCTCAACACTCTCATTTCCATTATGTAACTCATATAAAGTCCTGTCTCATGCACCTGATATCAACCATTCTCCTGCCACCATGCTAAAACATAACCTAACTTTAAATTAAGTTCTCCTCCTTACTTCTAAGTACTTTAACCACACCTTCATCCCTTGCTCAAAGTCCCTTACTCCACTTTGATCCGTAAAATATCCTGACAGAACCCCAAACCTACATTGCACCTCACAGCCCTGCAGTACCAATCTGTATTGCGCTGGCACCTAGTAGTAGAACCCATGCCGCCAGGCGATACATACATTTCTGGGTAACAACCCAAAATCTCTACACTTGTGAAGACCCTCAGAAAAACCCAATCATCTTTCTCTGCATATTTCCTCACCGTTGTTAATCATGTTTACAGTTACACGATTTCTCAACTTATATTATATCCAGTACAATTCAGAACCTAATTAATCCCACAACATCGAAAACCCCAATTTCCAACTATAAAATAAGTGTTCATACAATTTCTTTCAATTAATTCTCGATTACAAAGCAATTCAACAATTTCTGTAATCCAAAAATCAACCAACAGATGCCACTCCATTTTTCCCCATTCTAAAATCCATCCAGAAAACCCAAAACAGCAAAAATGAGTCAAATTTGACTCATGTCGTCTGGCGGGTGTTCATCACCACTAGACATTTCATCAAAAACTCAGAAAACTGAGTTACACAACTTGTGTTACCTGGCGGCACGATCACTCTGCCAGGCGGTTCCTCACAGGAACCCAGAAGCACACTTTAAAATACATGAGTCGTTTGGCATCTTTGAAGGCCCACTAGGCAGTTTCTGGAAAATTTCCAAAAACTCAGAATTTCAAGGATTTCCAAAACGAATCACCCATAATCATAACATACAATATGTAATTAAATAATTCACATAAAATTTACGGGATTCAGCTCCCATAACCTGGTTTCCCTTGCTCAAGCTTGCAAAACTCCTAAAGTTACTTTTGTTCAGTGAAGACACTGTCCACAGTCCTCACCCCTTTGGTAGCTTTAGAAACCCTTTCTCTTCTCTCCCAATGGCCTTAATTACCTTAACCATGCTTAATGGCATAGTAACAACGAAAATTAATTAGATTTGGATTAATGGCTATTCAAGAGCCATTACTAGGTGATTTTCTAGCCCTCTTGGCTGCCCCTCTGATGGCTTGGGTTTCCGACCTTTCCCTTCCATGCCAAAAAGAATTTTGGCAAAAAGAAAGTTATTTTGCATAGACCAAGGTTCAAACACACAACCATTCAATTATCTATGTCAATGCACAACCAATTCAACCAATTCATGTTTCATGATAATTCTTATAAATCTAGGATTTTATTATCACTCATCATGATCAATTATATTATCAAAATAAAATATATAATTAAAAAAACATGCAATTTAGCATACATAAGACTCAAACCCAAGTCCTCTCAACATAATTAAGTACTCTCAATCATTTGAGCTAATACTATTCCACGTCATATAAGTCAACATTTAATGTCATAAAGGCTCCTAATACCCACATTTATTAATTAATTAATTAATTAATTAATTAATTAAATTTATCGGGTCTTACATGGGGCCTAGTACACCCCATCTAAGGAACATGTTTAGCAAAGAAACAAATTTTCTCAATTTTCAAATTTGTTTCAAGCTTTTCATGATTAACACACTTGACCTTGAGGACCATTAGTATAATATATAATTACCAAATATTATTAATCATTAATTAATTATTATTCATAGAAATTATTGCCTAATAGTATTAAAATTTATAACAAAATATCATGCTCTATATTCCAATACATTTTTATAAATAAATCATCATTAATAGAAAATGACATGTTTACAATGACATAATTGTTAGCTTGTGATTAAAAATAGTTTAGTTGGTTTCGGTTGCTTACTTGTATATAACTTTCCATTCTTTCGTTCAATGGTATTCCACCACTTACCATAGTTGTGATTAGACACATTCATTTTGTCTAAATAAAACTTCTATACTTTCCCTAGTAGTGTTTTTCTGTTCTAACAACTGGTGCTTCTCTATTCCAATAGTTGGTACCTAGAGCGAAGGTTGGAGAATGGGACCTGGTGCAACCCTCTATACGAATCTACTTGTTTTGAATGGAAAAAATTGGGCAAGATGACATGTGCAGATGAAAGCCATCGTGGGCTATGAAGAAGTGGCAAAGATAGTTGAAGATAGGTTTCTAGTATTGGAAAAGACCTCAACGGAAGAACGAAAGACTGCTTATAAGGAGAATAAGAAGAAAGATTGCAAGGCCACTTTCTTGATCCACCAATGCACTGATGAAGCACATCTCGAGAAGATTGTAGGGACTGCAACTTCAAAGAAGGCTTGGGAAATTATTGAAAAATGTAACGAAAGTGTTGAATGATTGAAGAAAGTCATGCTACAGATGTTACATCGTCAATACGAATTTATGAAAATGGAGAACAGTGATAAGATATTTGATTTCTTCAATAGGTTTGTCACCCACACAAATGTAATGAAAAGGTGTGGTGAAAAGGTTTATGAACAAACAATAAAAGATCTTGAGAACCTTAAGCAACAAATACGACCATATAATGGTGGCTATAGAAGAATCAAAAAAGATTGAAGAGCTAGAGGTTGATGAACTCCAAAGGTGTTTAGAAGCACATGAGTAGCGCCTAAACGAAAGAGAATTTTAAAAATCTAACGATAATAAGGTTTTGTAGACTCCATCCAAGAAAAGTGGATACAACTCATGTGTGGGTTTCCTTGGTACAGGACAGGGTAGAAACTCTAGAGGAGGATATGGAAGGGGTGGTCAAAATCAAGACCAAGAAAAGGATAATGGAGAATACGTTGACCAAAAATCAAACACCTTGCATGGAGGAAAGATGGAAATCGATAGGAAGAGAATCAAGTGCTTAAATTGCAATCGACTTAGGCATTTGTTTCATAGAGTGTAAGACGACACCTAAAATTCAAGATCAAAAAGAAAATCATACCAACACTAGCTACCAAGCTTACATGGCCAAGGATAAGAGTAGTGAGGCGTTAGAGGAACATGTGATCTTGATGATGGTCACACAACCAGAAAGATTGAGTGATGAAATTTGGTATATTGATTTGGGCTATTTGAACCACATGACTGACCATCGTGAGTAGTGTAAGACCTGGGAAAATTAAATAAATAAATAATTATTTATTTACAATAATTGTGGATTAGAAGTATATCTAAAAGAATTAGTTTGTCAAGTTATAACAAGGAATAATAGTAGCTAAAGGGGTAGATTGTACTTGGTTGTGTTGAGAGGTCTTGAGTTTGAATCTTACGGGTGCCATTAGTGCAATGCTTTAATTATTTATTTTATTTTTGCATATTATGCATGGTCGTGTGGTAGGATATTATATTTGTGTATGTGCATGAAATGTCATGAAACATGGAAAAACTTATTGGTTGTGCATATGCTTGGTAATTGTGTGGATGAGAGTTTGAACCTTAGCTAACGCTAAAGAGTTCTTTTACTCATTATTATTTTTGCTACATTGAGGATGATCCACATGCCATGGAATTTTAAGGGTAGAAACCCCGCATGATAATGTCAATTGAATGACAATTAACCTTATTTCTGTTTTAATTATTTTATGAATTTATTTTAGAGCTGAAAAATAAGTTAATGAGGGAATTAGTGAAAGGGGAAGAAGAATTTTCGTGTGGCTGCCAGGGAGATTTTTTAGAACAGCAAAAGGAGACCTAATCAGAACTAAAAGGGTTAAGAAGGGCCTTGGGGTTAGAGTTGAAGGTGGAAGCTTGTTTTAGGCAAGAAGAAGCATCTAGGAGGTCATCCTTAACGTGAGCAAGGGCGGAGCAGCGGGAAAAGAGGTAAGGGGAGTTGTATTTCGTTATTACCTTGTTTTTTCATGTTGCTTGGTTTGTGAGAAAGCCATTTGATTCCCGTTTTCATGATGAGTATGATGCTTGGTGCCAATGTTGGAATGAAAATTGTGTGAACGTAGTCTAATGGAGACAATTGAGTGTGTATTAATGTTAGACGCATGATTGATTGAATTTTCATGCGATTGCATGAGTGGGTTGCATAATTTGGGCTTGGGCATTTTCGCAGGTGGAGAAAATGATGTTCTGCACATGAACCTTTAGTGCACCATCGGCCGGCAGTTTGGAACCGCCAGGCAGCGTCTAGTGTGCAGCGGGGTTTGCTTTTAGTTGTTGCGTGATGGTGCATTGTGGGTTCTATTTGAATGGGCACCTTTGATTGCGTGTTATATTGATATAAAAGTGGCTGAAGTGCTACTATTTTGGAGAGTTGGTGTATAAAGAAGTGTGTTATATGCATGATTGATGGTACTTGAATTGTTTTCATTTTCCTTGCATTTAATGTATGCCTTTTTTTATTAGTGTGAGTATTGTAGGGACTATATCATGAGGTAAGGATTTAATTGGTCATATGGATTGAAGTAAAAAGTGATATAGGCTAGGAAAGCTAGGAATGGAATTCTATGAAGTCTGGTGCATGATAAATGACTTTTTATGTTTCTTGATGGTTGTGTGCCTTTAAATTGACCAAACTAAGAGCAATTACACTATGTTTTGTACTTTTCATCCTTCTTTGCATTTATTGTCACTTAGTTGAATATCTCTCTCTGAGTGCAAGATGCAAGGAGACCTTGATATTGATCCAATGGAGAAAAACAGAGCAAGAAGCTCTATACTCCATCCTTCAAGACTTTATTGGTAATTCCTAGAATGGTTCATATCTCTATCCAGATCAAGTACCTTTAACCAGACACTTAGTTATACCATCATTGGTAGTACTACAAGTTGTCTAAGCAAACTACTTTATACTACTATTGTATTATTTCTTTTGAATATTTATTGTAAATGATATTAATATTATCAACATTTTAAGTTTAACAAGTTTATATGTAAATATTAAATGGTCATGGATTGTATTACATTATTAAGATTTTATTTGAAAATTTGTGTTTGAGAATTATTTTAATTTAGATTTTACACTTCTAATTATGATGCATATTTATATTGCAGGTTTTTAATCAAGGAAGTGTGCCAACTAATAGAACAAATTCTCGACATGAGGAGGATCATATGTGATAATTGAAGAATATATATAATGTGAAAGTTATTTCAACCATTTTGTGCTTTGAGAATCATTTGTAACAATTCTTGTTAGTTTTTCCTAAGTCATATTGTACTTCAATTTGAATTTTAATGTGTATACTTGTTATGTTTTGGTATAAATTTAAATTTAATTATCTATATATAATTTCTCAATTTAGTAAGTGGTATAACTATTTATGTATAACTTCATCAAACACATAAAAAAGTACAATAAATGTAAATAATTATGGTTAAAGAAGTATATACAAATGCACAAATGATAAATGACTAAAACAAAATAATATTAATATTTTAAAAATCTATGGTACTTTACGGAGGTTTTTAAACCTATGGTAGTTTATGAAAGTTTGAAAGTAATGATATTTTATGGAGGATCTAAAACCCATAGTATTTTATGGAGGTTTCAAAACTCATTGTAGTTAATTGGGGTTTTTAAACCAATAGAACTTAACAAGGGTTTTAAAACATTTGTTAAATACTAGGGAATAAAAAACCTCAATAATTGATTAGCATTTCTCGAGGTTCGAAAAAACCTCGACAAGGGATGGTTTAAAGAGGGAAACTTAACCCCGGGTAAATGACATAACAAAGGTTTTAATGGATGTTGCTTGGAATGGAGTGTTGTCATGCCACTTGGAGATGCTCGAAGATGAACGAGGATTGAGTTACCACTTGAAGTTCACACTCAAGATGAGACTCGCAGTTAAGAGAGAACAATTCAATCTCAATTTCTGCAGAGTTTCAATATATTCAAAATATGATTTTAGAAGAGAGATGACACTCTATTTTTAGGAGTAGAGGTCGTGTGATTAAGAATGGGGAGGGAAAATTACATTCAAACTAATCTTTAATTAATTCCCTAATTTGGTGTCATTAATTATGGATCCGAGATCTAGAATGAGTTACACATTAAACATATGTAAAATGTATTCCATGCCTATCTAAAAGCTCACAAATGTGACACTTCTCTTCCTTGTACTTCAAGCATGCAGATTTGAAATGTGTCACACATTAAACATGAGCGCAACGGCCCATGTAACTTCTTTCATGCTCACCTTTCATCCTTGCTCTTCACACCATTTTCTCATCATCTCTTCTTGGACCAAGGTTGCCCTATCATGTGCTAATTTCACCTCCTAAGTCATTTATCTCCTTTATGTGTTGTTCTGCACCTTTTTTTGCTAATTGCACTTCTATTTATTTGCTATTTTCACCTTTGGGTTTATTAGGGTCTCATTAGGCCCATATATAGTCATTATTCACAATGTATGTCGATGATTCATTTATTACAATATTTATTATATACGGAAAACTCCTAACTTGAGGGTCAGAGTGTCTTTGTAAGCTCTTTGGTTGGAGCCACACATCACCATATTTGAAGAAAACATATCAACAAGGTAATACCGAGAAGATCTCAGCTTGAAGTGTGAAGAATACATGGAGGCACATGTTATTCTTAGGATATCATAGTCCTCTAAGAACAATACCTTGAAACCTATATAACCTAAATTATGACAAAAGAATAATTAGAGAATCACATAAAACCATATATACAATGTCACCAAGAAAGAATTTAACATTTGGCTAAATATGTGTAGAAAAAAAAACTCACAAGAACATATTGAAGTGCACTAACATGAAACATGTATCAACATGTCTTATAACCAATATAACTTTTGGACCACATGTTAAAAAGCAAAAAAAAAAAAAACGTCTTAAAGATTAATACTTACAAGTTAGTTAAAGAGTTACCCACCAAATAAAATTAATATCAACAAATTGATACCTCATAAATAAATAAGCTATGGATGTAGGAGGATGCTATTTTAAAATTGACCTAACATACAAGTCTAACTCAACCTATTACATCTAAATCATTGTGAACTAGAAACATATTAACAACTTAGGTATAATTTGAATCCATTACTCTTCCCATTTAAAAGTAGCTTTCTTAGTATACCATCTTTCTAATACAATTAGGAATACCTATAATTAGGACCTAATTAAAGCACATCAAGTACAATTTCAATTCAAATCACACCCTAACACTAACTCTTGCTTATTTTGAACGGGGAAATTATCATAGATAATATTTCTCTCATTTTACACTTGATCCAAATTCCTAACTATACCCATTAAGCCAACTTTGATTTCCTAGAAAATGTAAATAGAATATCCTTGCCAGCACCTAGATTCGTCAGATGAGGCGTAAGATCCGAAGAACAGAGACAATGAAATAGTCAAAAGCCAAAGGCAAAAAAACACAGCAATAGTCAAATAGAAATGCCCATTTTTCTGTTGTCTTTTATTTCTTTTATTTTTAATTATGAAGTATGGTAAGAGGGACCCACTAAAGGGTTGATCTCACGTGGCAAACACCCACATAATGTCCGATTTTGCATCCTTTTACGTAAAAGAGCCACCTTTAGTTTCATCACCGTCGTACCTCCACGTGGCCCACAACAACTGGTCGGTCTCGTCGTGGAATAGCGATATGTTTAAAATTGTATTAAACATTTATATTTACTTAAAATTATAAAATAATTAATGCCAAAATAGATTTTAAGAGATGTTATATTATTATATTGTAAACAATTCCGCATGTGACAAAAAATGGTTCCGCTTCTCTAACTTTTATTAAATTAAGGACTTTTGATGCCTAATTTTTTAGAATCTGACTTTTGGTAATGGCGTTTGCTTAACCAAGAGGTTTAGAAAAGTTTCTGTAACAACTATTATTAGAATTAAGTAAGATGTGCTTTAAAACACAACGTAAGTACGTTTTTGTCATTAAAATTTTTTTACTTCATAATTATTGGAATTTTAATAAGTATTGACACGTTTTAAATAATAAAACAAAATAGTTAAATATATAAAATCAAATTTATGATATAAATTTTTTTTTAAAACAGCACCTTTGAAATATATAATAATTTTGAATAAAATTGTAACTATAACTCATAAGAAAACATTTTTTTATATGATCATCATTGTAACTCATGTATCAACCATATCGAGAAGTAAATTTTAAGTAAAAAAGTCAATCCTATAGATCGAAATTTCCATCCATTTATAAAATTTATTTTATTTTTAGTTAATGTAGGATTACAAATACATTCTCCTAACATCTTTTTGAAGGTCACCTTTTGAAGGTAAATTAAATTATAGGGACAGTCACATAACAAACAATATATATTACTATAATAAATTTTTAAATATTTCTGTTACTGTTATTATATAATACTTTTGAAAGAACAATAACCAAAATATTAAAGTTTCAATCATGAAACATTTTCAATAATATTTCAAAGATTAAAAAAATCTTTATATTTTTAATTTATTAGGTAATATAAAAAATTTATATGGATTCTTCTCTGATTTCTATTTTTGTAACATATTTTTAAAATACACATTTAAAATGTGTTTGAATTGAGAAAATGACGTGAGAAAGAGTTTGTAAATGAATTTGAAGGGATGAATAAGAGATTATGATATTATTTGGATTAAGAAAAAAATGGTGTGATTTGGATGGATTTCACACAAAAGTTTATAACGGTTTGTGTATGATATTATTTTAATAAATAAAAATGTAAATTTACACTTTTATCCTTATGATTAAATTTAATAGAAAATAAAATACATTCACTTAAAATCAATTTTAAATAATATTTGAGTAAAATTAATATATTATTATTATTAGAATCGAAACTTATTACCATCCTCACGCTTTGGCACAACTAATTAGAGATGTCAAAAAAATTCGTACCCATAGGTATCTACGAATAAAACCCGCAACAGGTAGAAAATGAATATTGTAAATGGATACCCGCGGATAACGGATACAAGTAGTATTCGTATCCGTGAATACCCGTACCTGCTATACTGTAATTAAAATATTATTAAAATATTAACATATTGATTTTGAATGAGTTATTTTTTTATCAATTAGTTTAAAAAAATTCATTTTTTGAAAATTGTCATTCAACACTATTTAAATGGGTTATTTAGACTTTGTTTAAAATTTATGAATATTATGTATTGTATTTTATTTGAATTTACGATTAAACTATGTTGTTAAATATTTATTTCTATTTTTTTGTAATTACCCGGAGGTATCCGTGTATATTAAAAAATTATGCGGATACCCACATAATGGATACACGATGGATATGAGTATGAGTACGTGGCAGATATTTATCCAGCGGGTATGGTACGGGGAGCTACTACCTGTATCCTACTCACCCCATTGACATCCCTACAACCAACTAGACCAAGGGTTACATTATTTAAAACAAATGTGGATATTTTAGTAAGGGTCTTGTTAACCAGTTTTATTTAATTTAAAAGACAAGAATACTCATAAGTATTATACAATTATTATAATATTTTATGCAATGTTTATCGATAAAAGTTAAAAAATAATTAAATAATTAAATAATAAAATAACTAATTTTAATGTCATTAAAAATTAAAATATAATTAAACATAAAAAAATTTAAATTAACATAAAAACTAACAAAAAGTAGTATTAAACATCGAAAAAATTTACAAAAATAAAAAATTAAAATTAAAATATTAATTTGAGATTTAATTGAGTTTTCAAGATGCTTATTTTTATTGCTCAGAAATTTTATAAAATATTTTTATCTTTATAAAATCAGTTATATGCATTTATATTATTTTAATTAATAAAATTAATTATTTCAACTTTTAATGTAAAAATGATAAAATCAATGCACATTAATTATTTCTTAACCAATATCTTTTGGGCACTTGTTAACATTCTTCTTTTAATAATATTAAGTTTCATATACAGTGAATCATCACAAATCTCTTCGATTTGATGGGATTTCAATCTATACTCGTCATACAATTACTCTCTTAGAAAACAACACTATGTTAATCATTTACACTATTTTCTATAATTGTTTGATTCTTATATGATAATTATACAATTATAATTTATTTTTTGATATTTGCCTTGAGTTAAAAGAAAATGTTAATCCTTTTGATATTGATAATCAATAATATCATGTTTTTTTGCTATAATTTTTATTTTTGATAAAATATTATTTAATTAATATTTAGAATGATAAATGCATAGCTAAGAAGTTTAATATAGTAATAAGACAAGTTTTGTAACAGTTCATGAGAAATAAGATGAGATAGTCAAATCCACACCTAATCTCATATGTAGATGTAGAATCTCTAACACTCACTTTTCGTATGTCTAACATATATATCTATGTGTAATTAGTATCATGATAAATCCAATTTTTTTTTTTATAAAACATACTTTGATATCATATTAAAAAGACTTTGATATCGTATTAAAAAATAAATCTAAATCTAATTCATCGTATAAAATCGATTTGTAAAATAAAAATTATCTGCTAAAAATATACTTTGATACTATATTTAAAAATGAATGTGACTCTAATTCATTGTCATAAAATCACCTTATAAAATATAAACAACTTATAAAATATAAAGATTACCGCATTTATATATCTAAGTTAATGTTATCTCTAATCCGAATTAAGATCTCGAAGATATAAATACATAATAAAATCCATAAAACAAAGAGAAGAACCCATATTGTTTTACGGAAACCAATACATGTATATTTACTGTGTTGAATGACTGTCAGTTAATAAAACTTTTCACATTGAAAATACATTTATTGTAATGTCGCTGCAATATCGAAGTGACAACATACATACCATCATGGATCTCCAAAATGATTTTTAAACTAAAGAATAGAACTCCAAAAATATTAGTGCAATATAATATAATACTTATGAACCAAAGCTTTTGTATTATTAGTAAAATTTTTTAATATCACATTTGTTAGAATCACAAATTTTATATTAAATTTATTAGATTGTAATGTATTTTTAACTTCTTTCTATTTCTATTTTCAATCACTTTTACTCAACCAATTAACATTGTTGTAGTTACTCTCTAGCTAGTTGAAAAGTCTAGAATCACGTCAAAAAGTGCTAGCAAGACGCTTTTCCAAATGGGCATTTTCCCATTCGTTGAACTATGTTGAATTTTACAAGTTTTGATTTTTCCAAATTCTTATTAACCAAATTTTATGAATTTTAATAAATAATAGAAAATATATCCATAAACCTCTTTTCAATTTTTTGATTTAGTGAGCATGAATTGAGCCGTGATGTTATGGCAAATGGAATGCGTTAGAAAAGCACGTTTGCGCTGGGAGTGCAAAGGACAAAAAGTTTTTCCACTTCTTTATATTTAATTCCGTTTCCACTCTCGAATTCTAGAACCAGTAGCACCTGATCCCACTCCACCCCACCTCCGTTAACTAACGGCTCTCTCTTGGACTCCCCGCTTCCAGAATTCCACCAACACACAAACCAAACAGCGGCCGTTAGCGCGTCGTAGCAGAACAGAAGCGGCCGTTGCACGCCACTGCTAACGCTTTTGATAACGACGTGCCTCTCTCTTTGTTTCCTCGTTTGTTCCAACGTTTCTCTCTCTCCTTCTCTCTCTCTTTCTCTCTCTCTCTCTCTCCCTCTCCCTATGCGTGTCTCTGTCTGCGGCTTCGTACGGATTTCGGTACTACGAGGAAGAAAGGGGCGCCATTTTTCGATCTTGCAAAGAGAAAGCGATATTCGTTACGCTCATTTTTGCCTATATTATTAGTGTTGTTGTTATTTACCGTCGTGTCTGAAGCTACGCCGTTTCGATTCGGGTACGTGACTGAAATGCAATGTGATTCTCTTTTTTTTCCCTTAGGATCGGAAATCCGCGTCCGTGGATTGGTTTGTTGATTGATCTGAGCTTTTCGGTTCTGACATTTTTTTCTACGATTATGATGATCCGGCTCGGTTGTGGAATTTCGGCGCGTTTTTTTTATTGGTTTTGGTCTATTTACATTGGATTCTCTCGAAATTGTGTTTGTTGTTGTGAAATGTCGGTCATTTTCTTTCTTGGTTGCGGGGAGTGTAATGCTGTTTTTCTCTAGTTTATCGATTGATCTATGGTCTTGGGCCTTTTTGTTCGTTTGTGGAACTGATTCAGCTGAACAATCGCGTTGTTTTTGTGAATTTCTTCAAGTGTTAGTCTTTACTGAGGAACAGTTTTAGATTCTGTGGAGTTTGTTGTAATTGTCTTTCTCTGTTTTACTTCCGATTTTTTCTTGATGAAGGGGTTATCTGCGTAATGGCGTAATCCAATTTTAGTCTTGTGTAGAGGGTAAAGGGTTTAGTTTGTGGAGTGATCTGGGGTCTTGGTTTAGTTTTCTATTTTTGTATGAATTTTGTTCCCTAATTATTCCAGATGAATAATTTTTTTATTTGTGGTTTTTATACACGAATTCTTGATAATTTTTGTAATGCCTTAGCTGATGAGTATTCCTAATCCTGGTTTGCATTTGTTGTTATTAAATGATTTTTTTCCCCCTGGTGCAGAGGCAATCTAAGTACAAATTACTGGTGTCTTGAATAGAATGCCAGGTACATAGCCCTAGTCCGTTGTGGCATTGACATGTTGGATTTGTGAACATATCTTTGTTATTCTGGTTGTTTTGGGACTGTAGTTTTTTATTCTAAATATTGATGTCTGTAGATTTAGAGGAAGTATTAGCTCAAGAAAATGAGAGGGGTAGAAGTTTGGAGCCTGAAACCTCCGAGGATGAGTGGCGGAAGTCTCGAGCTAGATCTCTTAGGAGAAAAGCAATGACTGCTTCAACAAGACTTAGTTATAGTCTCAGGAAGCGTAATACACGTGTCGCAGATAGTGAATTTGCTTCAATTTTCATAGAAGATGTTCGCGATGCTAATGAGGAAAAAGCTGTGAATTCATTTCGTCAGGTGTTACTTACAAGGGATCTGCTTCCAGATTCCCATGATGATTATCATACAATGCTGAGGTAAATGAATGTGTCTAGCAAGTTTCTTTTCTATTGAGTATGCTATTTCTCTTTTGACTGCTTAGTTTTATTGCTTTAGAAATAAATGCATGTTATGATCTATTTTGTTCGTAACCTGTGGAATGTTGATTCATTTGCCATAGAGGTGCAGTTTCTAATTTAACTTAATTTGGGAATATTAGTTCTGCAAATGTGCAACTTGAAGCATCTTATCTGGAGTCACATTTTGTAGCTTCTTCCTCAATAATTGACATGATTTTGCTTTCTTTGAAGTATTCTTCCTCTTTTAAAGAGAGATCTGGATATTTGATTATTGTTAGTGTTCATTGCAGAGAAGTCAAGGCATTAGTTAGAGGATCATTTGTCCAAATTGCCATTCATTCGTGTTTAAAACCTTTTTTCCAGCAACTTCTGGAGAAAACTAAAACATGTTGAAGTTCTTATCTCGACAAGCTTTTGTATAGAAGAAATATCTTTTGATGTGCAATATGCAAGAAAGGTCAGCTGATGTTTTCATGCTGCAGGTTTCTGAAGGCCAGGAAATTTGACATTGATAAAACAGTTCAGATGTGGGAAGATATGCTCCGCTGGAGGAAGGAGTATGGAGTAGATTCTATTTTAAAGGTAAAGTTTCATAGTTGGTTGTTTTCCTTTTGCATATTAAATAATCCATTGTGTACTAATTGGTACCCAAATATTGAAGGAGCTTAGCTTAGTTTTCAACTGGTAGCCATCCATAGCTTGTAAATCTAGTGAAGAGAAATCCTGCATATATCACTTTTGGAAGATTTTCCCAAGATGATTTCCTTGATAAAGAATTACTTCAATCTTCTCACTACTGAATGTTATGATGAATTATATGTAGGACTTCGTATATAAGGAGTATGGAGAGGTTCAGCGCTATTATCCACATGGTTACCATGGTGTGGACAAAGAGGGCCGACCGGTTTATATTGAAAGACTTGGTCAAGTTGAACCCAGCAAGTTGATGAGTGTCACAACAGTAGATCGATTTTTAAAGTATCATGTTCAGGGATTTGAGAAAATGTTTAAAGAGAAATTTCCAGCATGTTCTATTGCAGCAAAGAGACATATTGATAAGACAACAACAATACTTGATGTGCAAGGCCTGGTACATTCTATGTTTACAGAAACATATTTGAATAACCAAAATAGCATTATGCTGAAATCAAAACTTTAATACTTGGTATATTTTACAGAATTGGGTGAGTTTCAGCAAGGTTGCACATGATCTTGTTATGCGCATGCAAAAAATTGATGGTGATAACTACCCTGAGGTAACTAAATGTTGTTGGAACTTAAATTTAAGTTGATCTACAAATCATAGTTTACTGGCTTCCTTTTATTTTATTTTATTTTTTGCATTAAAACATAATGGAACGAACAAATGATGAAAAAAAAAAAACTGAAGTTTGGAGGGAAAAAAATGCAAAAACACTCATAAGCACATGGACCTACTTAGTAATAATTCACCTTCCTCTGTCATGAGTACCTTGCCTACTTTTCCTCTCCATTTACATGCATATGTTCATATAGGTGCATGCTTGTACATGAACTCAAGCATATTTCAGAATGGAACCTGAATTAGGTATGCAGACTGCAATTGTGCTAATTGAACCCACAATGACTATCACTAACCTACTTCCTACTTATACAATAATAATACTTAAATCATACCATTCTCTGTAACCCTTACTGTAAAAATAAATTGCTGTTAGTAATATGGCTATACAGTCATTTTTCACTTCTGAATTTGGTCCTTTTTTGCAGACATTAAACCAGATGTTTGTAGTTAATGCGGGTAGTGGGTTCAAACTACTATGGAATACTGCAAAAGGTTTTCTTGATCCAAGGACGACGGCCAAAATACATGTATATATCTATTTTACTTTGTAAGTGTTTTCTCTTTAGATATAAACAAGCATTAGTATTTTGATTCATGCTGAATCTACAGGTTTTAGGTAACAAGTTTCAGAACAGATTGTTAGAGATTATAGACTCGAGGTTTGTGTTCAAGTTTGAACTGTTTCATTTAAGTGTTTCTATGTCTAATAATGGATATCATGTGAAGCATTCCTTTGTTGTCTTTTATCAACAGCCAACTTCCAGATTTCCTTGGTGGCAGTTGTTCATGCCCAAATGATGGAGGGTGTATTAGATCTAACAAAGGGCCTTGGAATGATCCTAACATTTGGAAAGTATGGCATTATGAGGATTCCCACACTTTTAGGAAATCAAATGTAAGAATTGTTGCCCAATTGTACAGCTAATACTTCCTTTTTCTATTTACAGATATTACATTCTAGAGAAGCAATGAAGCTGACAAAGTTTGGAAGTTCCTCGGTTGCTAATGAGGTAGATATGAAGTCATATACCAGCAAGGTAACACATAAATTTAGTGCCAATACAGTATATTGTTGTAGAATTCACAAGTCTTGCTCATATTCTTTTGCATGCTGTGAAGCTTTTGACATGATCGTTTCATCATAGGTTACAAGCTCTGAAATATCTGAAACTGTATCAGCATCAGCAGCAAGATTGAGTCCTTCAGCTTCGGTTCAATCAGTTCCTTCTAGTGATAAAGTGAGCTGACTTTATATTTTCCTTGTGTTTTGTTTTTTATCTTATATATTTTTTATTGTTTGAGTTTCAAATTTAGCATTTTTTCTTATCTTCCAAACAAGAATCTTTACTGATTACTCATTTTATAAATACATTTATTGAAAGTATTTTGCTTGTCATATGATATTGAAAGGAAGTGCTTCAAAGATTACGAATGATTTATGCTATGACTTACGGGTTGACAGACACTAATATGGACTCTTAAGCTTGCTATTATCTAATCCTGTTGATTGGAGCCATAGACCAATCCAATATGAATATTTTCTTACACTATTGAGAGTCTCTGGCATCTTTACTGAATTTGTGCTTGTTGTGTACTTCTTGAAGTAAAATGCAAGTATATGTCATTTGCAAAGACTAAAGCAAATAGGGTCACGGTGAATACAAGTTTCTTTAGTATCAAGTGTTATTTTTGATAGATGTGTCTGTCTTGAATCACTTTTCTAGGCCGGAATTCTGTGTTAGAGACTATTTATTAATTTTGGTGTAAAACAGAGCACTTATAATCAACCAATGGCATCAATAATTATATTCTCCAACTGTTTGGCATACAACTGAGATTATGATTTTATTTCTGCCTCATTTTCTTCATAGTCACACTTCTTTCAACATGGTTCCAGTTGTGCTACGCATATCTATTTTAGTGGTGCCTTTCCTTTGGTAATAAAATCTTGTATCAAAAAGTAAGGAATATGTTCAGATCCAAACTCATCTAATTAACATGTTATTAAGCAGTGCTGTTAAATAGTTATTATTGTGGTACTATAGTTCTATGGCATTGGAAAATTTTCTCAGATTCCCAATCACGACTCCATTGTGGTGCACCTCCTGCGAAACAGATATTGCAGCTGACCTTTATGGCTGTTGCTGTCTTATGGCTTAGGAATAAGGATGTGGGAACTACACTATATTTTTTCCTGAGTCCCAGTGTGCCATTCCTCCCACTCACATAAAAACTATTAAATTTCTCCTATACATAAACTTCTGCTTATGGCTTCATGTAAGGGTCAACTAAGGACTCCACTCCTCCATCGATCTTTGTTCACCTCTTCCTGCATTCTCTGTTATCACATATAAGTCTATTGGCTAATTGAACTTAAGTTAGTTTTATGCAAATTTTTCTGTATTTTATTTATTTTCATACAGCTTATTTTTCATGCTTACATAATTGATACGTATCATATATTTCAGCTGCTTGAAACTTCAGCTATTTGCCATGATGCTATTGATATATGACATGAAATATTTTTAGCTTTCTGCTTTTTTTGTGACCCACAATCGATAATACTGCTCTAAAGTACACTCACTCCCAGTAGAAATGTGGTTAATGCTAGCCCAGTTTTTTTGAAAAACTGTTTTAAATTTGAAAGTGAAAAATTCAATGTTCATCAAAAAGTTGTGCTTGTGCATATTCAAGTTAGTGCTCCTTTGTTTGTTATATGGTAGTAGGTCATTTGTAAGTTATACTGTAAATCCTCATTGAGGTTCACAGCATGTCTTATCTGCAAAATATGATAAGCCTCCTCTTTCTAAATTTACATTACATTCACAAGAAGTAAATAAAAAAAAATTCTAGAATCTAGAATACAGAAATTCAATCCCAAAATTAGATAGAACTGCGGTGGATTCCTACCTACATCTATTGACCTTGATCTAAAATTTTACTACTATTCATTTCTTACGCTGGTTGTATGGCCAAGGAATGCAGTGGTAACTCCTAGCTTTTATTAGTGAAACCAATGAAGACAGAACTGATTCAAAACATAATAATTATATTAATATAGTTGTAAGTGTATGCATATGTATACTTATACGCATCATGTCAGCTTTTGATCATAACAAGTATAATTCCATCATGGTGCTACCAAAATTATGGTTGAGGATGTCAAACTATTGTATATGAAGGTCTCGGATTTAGGCAGCAAAATGGGGAATTGTGAATGCTGCTATGATTTACATGCTTGGTCAATGTTGAGTTTGTTTAGATACTATTTCATTTTGATATTAACTTGTGAAGCTTATTGAGTGGTCAAAGCTATTGATGTCTGGAAAATTCAAGAACATGTTTGTTTTCTTTCTTTTTGAACATTCTGGTGATGCATTTTAGTTTTTGTCTTTGAGAGTGAATTTGGTTTCTGAAACACTTTATTGGCTCCCACATCAGCTTAGTATACTATCATTTGGGATAATTTTTATGCCATTTTAAAGATTTGAGGGTGTTAAACCAAAAGAAATAGATTCCAAATACAAATGGAATTTTATTCATTAGTTATTCAATTGGTTATTTTTATCTTGGGTTTCTCAGAATAAAATGGGTGTTTAATAGACCACCTTCTTGATCTCCACACCAGCTAAGTCTGTTGATGTAGATAATTGGTCTATGTAATACCAAAAATACCAAATTTAAAACATTAAGAAACGATTTAACTTTAAACCTTATGAGAAATAAGATGATGTTTGAAGTTCTTAGTATTTACCATTTAAGATGATTAAGGTGACTTTTTGTTAAGCAAATTTAATTATGAAATTATTCATATAGCTCTTTTCAAATTTGTGCTTATTTACTGTTAGCTTTCGACCTTACTGAACAAGTTAAAATGACTTATTTTTATTAGTTTCGCCATGAAGCTTATTTAATAAGGTAAAGAAAACTTACAAGAACTAAGTTGGTCACCAGTCACTTCAATGAACTCATAATCTCATAAATGCTCCCTATAATATATATTTTTGAAACTTGTCTGTTTCTCCTTATGTGTGAATATGGCCTTTATCTTTGAACTTTTTCTCCCTATAATATATATTTTTGAAACTTGTCTGTTTCTCCTTATGTGTGAATATGGCCTTTATCTTTGAACTTTTTCTCTTAACTTTAGGTTATCTGCAACTCATATATGATATGCAACCGTATTTCAGAAAACAACGAGAGACTGTGCACCTAGTGCAAACCTACTCGAGCCAGTTAATGCTGCCAGAGATGTTGGGGATGTTGATTTAACAGGTATGTGATTCCTTATGTCTTTCTAATTGGGGACTTCATTCTTTTTATCAATAAATGTTAAGAGGATGAACTTTTGTTGTGGCCGATGAATGATGATAATAGAACTTGCTACATAACCTGTAAACAATCTTTGTTTAGATGCTCCACTTGAGCTGAGGAAAGGAGGTATATTAAATTTGTTAGGCAAATTATTTCACTTGGTCCAATCTTAACCAAGTTACATCACAAAATGAAAACGCCAGGATAGTATGGTAGTTCCTACGGCAATCTATTTTAAAAACAGGATGGATATTTATTGCTTTTTTTTTCTTAGTGCCAGATTATTGATTGAATTTTTGGTATGTGTGTTGTTAAATTTGAATTGTCGAAAGGTTTATCTCAGCTTTATTACTAGTTTGAGCACACCTCATTTTGTTTCCTTTTCTAGTATGGAGAATTTCTTATCTTTATACTAATTGTAAAAAATGATGCATCTGATAGGTGATTCAAGCAACAATTATCTCAGAAGACTTCCACAGAAACCAATTTCCTATATTACAAGTATTTTGGCTCAAATCGCAGTCAAATTGTTAACTTGTATTTATGTAGTACTTGCGGCATTGGGGAGATTGTTTATGGTTCGCTCTGTAGACAAACAACCAAGAAACCATGAGAGAACCCAATCAGCACAGTCCAATTTCCAGGAACATTTAATTAATGCTGCAATAAAAGAGCCACTTTGGCAGAGGTTGCAGAATTTAGAGGCGGTGGTTACTGAGATGGCCAATAAACCTAAAACAATTCCTCCTGAAAAAGAGGATATTCTTCAAGAATCATTAAGTCGTATAAAATGTATAGAATATGACTTGCAAAAAACAAAGAAGGTAGTGCGAGTCTCCTACCGTAAAACCCATCACAGTTAAAGTCATATTGTTCTGTGAATTTACATATGTGTTGATCAAGTTTGCTGCTTCATGTTAGGCCCTGCTTGCAACTGCTTCAAAGCAAGTTCAGCTTGCCGAGTCATTGGAAAGCTTAAAAGAGGGTAGATTTGATGTAAGTTGCTATTGGCCCTCGCTTTTAGTATGATAATTTAGTCTATAAATTAATTGACCGTCGTATAATGATGCATTGATCTGTGAGTGTAAATACTTTTCAGCTTATCTGATGCAGAGTTTAAATTGGAAGATAGTGGTCATAGAGGTTATTCTTTAGAGTACACACTCACGATAACTCTTTTAATATCCTATCCTCCTTGTAACAATTACGTAAGTCGTTAAATCAAATAAAGGAGTTCAAAGTATTTCGGACCAGTAAAATGTTATTTTTAATAGGAAACTCTTACCAGGAAATTTGCGACTGCAAGTAACCAAAAGTAAAGCTACATTATCCACCATCATATTCTCTCGACTTTTTTGAACTGAGGTCCTTCCTCAATTTGAACTTTGCGCACTATGCATTACATTTCAATATATTACTCAATTCGAATTGTTGTATACACACCCCTTTGTATTGTTTTAATGCAATGGACAAAGTGATGATGGGTTTTGGTGATAACTTTTTTCCTGCTGTTACTTGTCTTGAATGCTTGTACACAGTATATAAACGTATAACATTTTTTCAAATTACAGGGGTCAAACTCATGTTGGCCTAAAAATAGAAGTTATGGCCCAGGAAGATGAGCATTCCATTTTTCAGCATCGGTTTGCAGGGGTTGCTAGTCCATTGTTTGTATACTCTACACCTCAATTTCTATCAGATCTAAACTTCCATTGGCTTATATAAAAGAACTGCTCTCATTCTCCTAGGTGACTTTCCTTCTATATATTTTATAAACACAATATTATAGTTTCACATTCCCTGAAAGAAACGGTGGGATCTTATGATATTCATTTCTTTTCAGGTTTGAGGAATGGGCTATGAGGAGTAGATATAGCCCGATAATGTATAGAAGGCAAGAAGAATTTTTTATGAGGATTCTGGACTCCGAATTATTCCTTTCCAATTTATAACTGAGTGTGTTAACCACATTTGTCTTCATATTGGCTTTTCTGTACAGAGGACATAAATACAAAAAATGCTCTACTCAGATTCTGATGTATTTTACTACCAATTGCATATATGCAGAAGAAACATTTTCTGTAATATGTTGTATAACACAGAAAGATCTTAACAGTAAATTTTTTTATTTTACTAGAGGATTTTCCGCTGAAATTTGTAGTTTTGGATGATTCTCATCACTCTGGTTTCTAGAGAATCAGGTGGAATCAATTGAAAATTTATGGCTCCTAGTGGATAAAAATGCAGTACTAAATATATTAGAAATAAATAAATGATATTCTGTAAATCCTTTTAATATAAAACTACTGAAGTTGATTAAATTGATCGTTTTAAATTTACCATGTTCTTAGGTGTATGGTTTGTAAAATAAACTTGTGGTATTGTTAAAATTTGTTTCGATTTTGATTGAGAAATTTTTGCAGTGAACCGTTATGAATATGGGGTTAGGAATGTAATATTCAGTTTATTCTAATTTTCCATACGTTATCGTCAGCAAAAATTCCGACCTGCCGGATTCGAACCAGCGACCTAAGGATGTCTGTTCAAACCAACTACAGTCCTCCGCTCTACCAACTGAGCTAAGGTCGGCTTGTTCTAATATTTATTTTGAAACTATTAGTTTGTGCACCCCAATTTTTTTCTGCACTGCAATAAGGTTTATAATCTCTATTCAACCAATCAATTAAATAATATTAAAAACCTTAACTATTTTTCTTTTTCTTCTTCCATACGAGTGTTACACCTCTCCTGTCTTTAAATTTATCATTTATTCTTTCTTTTCTTCGAGCATTTTTCTTCATTCCCAAATTATGGTTCTAACTTTTTTCTACCCATTCTTGCATCTCGTTGAGACTCCTTCATCTATCTGTGTTGCATGATATTTTTCTGACCCGATTCTCATTAACATTGTTTGAAAATTGTTCTTGCAACTAAACCACATAGTCAGAAGGAAAAAATAAATTGTGATTTTTATACTTAAGTGAGATGTTAGTCAAGATTTAGAATGTTTTTCCCTTGAGGCAGAAAAAGGAAGTTTATATTCTTGATTCCTACTTTCAACGGTGAATTTTGATCAAAATTTTTGGGAAAGCCTTAAAATTTAGATATTTAATATTACTGTTACTAATCCAATAAAAAAATTATATAATTTAGTATAGCTATAATTATAAAAGAAATTACACATATCTAATTATTGTTCATCATTTTTTCATATTCTAGAACTTATCACATGATTCAATTATAATTACATTTTTCAGCTATTTTTTTTACCAATATAAATAACTATATTATCTACAAAATATTCATTTTGTCTTTTATTAATGTACACATATCGATTCAAAAGTTATCACAAGCATTTCATTTTATTGTTATGCGATGAGTAATGATATTGTCATGTTTTGATCTTCACTTTTCTTTTATCAATTTTAAAAAATGAATTTATTCTTTTGTTTTTCATCAATATACCTATTTAAAAAACAAATTTAATACTAAAAATAATTAATCATAATCTAATCAAACATTAAGAGACATAACTACTACAAAAAATTTTGATAATCGAATCTACTTAAAAATTGTCTATAAAGAGCTCCGCCATTGCATACGGTGAATAAATTGTTGTTACAAGTGAAAATGTGACTAGCTAGTGGGTGAAAAGTTAATGTTACAAGAGTGCGGTTTATATTGTCTACTCAGAGATATGGAGATGATGACCCATTTCCTATCTTAAAGTTAGTCCAATAATCATTTTCTTATTCGACTTCGTGCTCATTAGTAAGTCTTCAGGCTTTGTTACTAATTGTTTGTTGGCTAAGGATGGTAAAAAATCATTAAAATTTTTGTAATAATAGCTGTAGAGATTTTTATTGTGTTTTTTAATGAGGAGTAGTTTGGAGAATATCACTTTTATAGGGGTGTAGGAAGAAATACAGGGAGCTGCAAAATGAAACACCCCTATTTTTATATCCATATTTGATTGTATTTGTATTATAATTTCAGTATTTATTCTTATATCCTTATTTGACTCAACTGTTTTCGTTTTAAATTATTAAAGTACTTGTATTTCAATAAAATTATTTTTATTGCTCTCTCTCATCTTCTTAACTTTATTTCATTTGAAAATTTTTTATTTATTTTTTAACAATTTTTTAATGTCGTTTTCAAGGGTTGTGATATTTATAAACTTTACTAAGATTTTGATATACTTTTTTTCTCATTATATTTTTTTATTATACATTTTTTTCTTTGTTTGATTTTTGTTCAAATAATATATTGTATTTGAAAAAAATATAAATGTCAATTTCATTAAATCAAATAAATTTTAAAACATAGACTATTTTTACTCTTTTTAACATTTTATTTATTATTTAATTATTTCACGTAATAATATATAAATTTAAAGTATTTTATTGTATTAATTTTTGTAATGAGTTCTTTTGACATTGAATTATTAATAATATTATATTTTATTCATTGTAATTTTATATTTTTGTAAAAAAAATTCAATTGTTTATTTATTTTGTGCGTTAAATGGTTCCAAATTTCTATATACATAATACAATGAAATTTGGACAATGAAAAATTCCTCTAGCTATTAAGGAGTATGTACAACAATTAAACTAAATATAATGAATAATTTCTCAAATTACACCTACACATAATATATATTTTTCATCATTGCAATAAGGGCTCTTTACTTTTTTCACATTATTATTAAAAATTGAATTTTAAGCCTAACTCAACTTTACAAATCCAGTTTTTGTAAGATAAAGTTTGCATCCATTTATATATTGTGAATTAGTCTTATATTTAGTCAATGAGACTTTCAATACACCTCCTCACGCTGAGATATATACATCTCATGCGTGAGATTAGATATTAATGGATGATTCGATAGAAGGTGAAACAATAGACTCAACAAATAACAAATTTCTCTAGGATAGGTTGTAACCCATAGCTCTATTACCATGTGAAGAAGTGAGTTTTAAGCCTAATTATAAACCTTACAAAACTGGCTTGTAAGGTTATATATATATATCGTTAATTGGTCTTATATCTTATCGATGTGACTTCAAACAATTACAATACCTTTTGTTAAGGTAATGCATGCGTAATGTAAAAATACATTACTACAAAATTGACATATTACATCGGTTATTTAGCACATATTACATCGATTTTAAAATCAATGTAGATCTAGTTGATGTAATAAATCAAAAATATTTTACAAAGGTTACTTCACAACTGATGTAAAATGGGCACTCTGAACTTTTAGCAACCACCACCATGCTCTAACCTCCCTTCCTTTTGTAGATGACTAGTTTCATAACCCTCTTTATCACTGACACACTCATGCTTGAAGCATAAAGAGGCAAAACTGGATCTAGATCTATCTGTGGTCATGACTCCCTTGTTGGAGATCAACCAACAAAGAAGGGGAGTGATGCAAGTCAAGTTAGGGGAGTGAGGCAGTTAAGAAATAACAGTGATGCATGCATCAATCTAGTTATTAACAACAATAATGACAACTCCTTCGCACAACAACATCAACAACTCCTTCACTCAGCAGTGGCGGTGAAAGGTCACGCCTCCTTCGCACAGTAGCGACAACACATTCTTCGCACAACAGCGACAACGACGGCTAGAGTTCAACACGAGTTGGTGAAAGGTCGCATCTCCTTCACATAACAACGACGAAACCTCCTTCGTACAACAACGAAACTTCTTTCACACATCAACAACGACACCTCCTTCGCACAACATCGACAACACAATGTTGAGGTTTCTCAATGTGGCAACACCTTTTTGCCAATAATGAAGGTTAAACAAATGATAATGGAGAAGAAAGAATAAAAGCACAAAGATGAGAAGAGGCATTAGAGAGGACAAAAAGCTCTAAAAACGAAAGGGAAGAGGGCACAAATAATTAAAAGCTATACCACATCGATTTTACTTAATAACCGTAGTATCATGTTTTTTATAAAAAAAATAACATATTAATAATTTTTTTTTAATTTTAAAAGATATTACATCGGTTAAACCTAACAACCAATGTAACATGGTTTTCAGTATTTATGAAATTGCTACCATGTAATTTATCACATTGTATCTTTAGGAACCAACATAAAATCCTGTCGTTATATCTCTATTATGCACCGAGAGTTGTATATGTAATTTTTCTAAAATTAAGTGTACATAAGTAATATAAAAAGGAAAAATAATATGATGTTTTTAAAATAAATGGAAGGTTAGTGTAACATCTTAAAAAAAAAAAAGTCTCTGTAACATCTTAAAACAAATAATATTTTCTTAAGTTACATAAATGTATTCTTGACTATTATTATTCTTAGAAAATTACGCATACTTTCAAAAAATCTGTTTTCTATTTTGCATGTAATCAATAAATCTATACTAAGATAAACTAAACCCATTTTTCCAAAAATATAGTTTCAGATAAGTAGGCATATTTTCAAACCAAACAAACTTTTATTTCAAATCCACCCTCAAATTTATTAATCTATCAACACATTTGTTTCCTTTCTCTAAATATATACAAGATTTTAGCATTTAGGAGCTTTTAACACACGTATATTGTCATTAAAATGCTTTAAAATAACCAACTCTTCAATATTATTGTCCATAAGAGAAATTCTCAGCCATGGCAACTCCCACTAATATTTTACTACTACTAATATTTCTTTATTAAATTATGTTTAAGATAAAAAAGGTTTCAAAGAATATTTTATTACTAATATAGCTCTATTAAATTAATTATAAGTTTATTAAATTATGTTTAAGAAAAAAAAGCCTCAAATTGTTTTTTGGTACTAATTAATATACCTCTATTAAACTAATTATAGAATTATGTTTAAGATAAAAAAGGCTTCCAAAAAATATTTTATTACTAATATAGCTCTATTAAATTAATTTTAAGTTTATGTTTGGAAATAAAATTTAATTAAATTATTATTAATGTATGTTAATTTTTATTAGTAGTAAAAATAATAATTAATGAGTTAAAACATATTTTTAATAGATTATAATTTTGTTTACAAGAAACATATTTTTTATTTTTTTATAATCAATCTAGATTCTACTTTCTTCTTTGTCTCTCTATGACTTCTCTCACCTCTCCTTACTTTATTTTCTTCTAATAGTTTTTTTTTTATAGTGTATCCCTTAAATCTCTTGAATCTCATGTTACTCATATGTATCAATATTTTCATCCTCATTTCTGGTTAGTATGTTTTTTCTTTCTATTTGTGTTGTTGTTATTTTTATTTTGTTTTGGATTTTTATTAGAATTAGAAATGTGTTTCTTTTGTCTAGTTTTGTTTTTTAGTATTTTTATATTTATATATTTTTTTTTT
>Ga0209589_1001680_pt1 | contig 37114 bp, 20 predicted proteins | sample CowpeawhiteBW_FD_187525 | JGI IMG/M metagenome (GOLD analysis project Ga0209589, IMG submission 187525) | Root nodule microbial communities of legume samples collected from California USA - Cow pea white BW (SPAdes) (version 2) | ecosystem: Host-associated > Plants > Roots > Nodule | place: USA...
ATTTAAAAAAAAAATTGTCCACGTGTCAATACTAGTGCCACATGTCAATTTGTGGTTGTATTATTTCTTTTTGTTCAATTTAGTCTCGATATTCGTTATTTTTGTTCAATTCATTCCTTATATTCGTTATTTTTGTTTAATTTAGTCTCAAATTTTGTTAAAATAGAACCATTTAATTTTTATAATTGACATTATTATTAGTTATTTTTTAAATTCAAGTATAAATTATAATATTTAATTATAAATTAAATATAATTCTTAGATTCAGTTGTTAAATAGAATATAATTATTTAAATATTATTAAAATATAATTATTAAAATTTTAAAAATATATATTAACATTTGTAAAATTCACATTTAAATTTAAAATATTTAATATTTGTATTGCATTTTAGATATTAAAATCTAAAACATTTTATATTTAAATGTTAATTTTACAAATATTAGTTTACTTTTTAAAAATCTTAGCTTTCTCGATCTTTTCTAGAGAACTCCCTACAAGGACATGTCATGAACATGCATAAGGAGCAACAAAAGTAGTATTGGTTTTCTTAGTAAAAGATAATAGTCAGATTTAGATCGAATAAAATTATTAGAGATAAGAGAAGATGATAGTTTAACAAACCATTGTCAACTTGCTTGTTTTAAAACATAAAGAGATTTGGTAAGCTTACAAACTTGATTGTTTTTCATATTATTCAAGCTCGAAAGAGGTATCATATATACTTATTCATTAAGATCTCCATGAAGAAAGACACTGTCAACATCTAATTGATGTGAATGTCATTGTTTAACAACACCAAGGGTAATGAGAAGTCTTATAATTTTCGTTTAGCTATTGATGAGAATGTATCAAGATAATCAATGCTCTCCAACTAGATGTAGTCTTTGGCTACAAGTCTTGCCTTGTACCTTTCTATACTGTCTTCAGTCATTTACTTTGTCTTATACACCCACTTGCATCCAATTGGTATTTTGTTAGTAGGAAGATTTGTGATGTCCTAAGTTTTATTGATTTCTAAGGCCTTGATTTCTTTATCATGGTTATGCATTTCATAATTACATATAACACCATATCCAATAAGAGATTAAGATCATATGAGTTATATTATCTTATCTTTAATCGGGAGTATGTTATTGTTTCCTTGTAGAATTTGAAATAAATTATAGTAAATCTAGTAAAATTTTATTTTTGTCAATAATTAGTTTGTTTTTTTATCTCTTATTTGAAATACGTTGGAATAAATTATAAAAAAATTTCAACTTTGTAAAATTTTATTGTTGTCGATGATTAGTTCTGCTCTTGTTTTTGTATCTCTTATTTGAATTACGAATTACTACTTTTTTGTAAATATGATATCTAACAGATAGACTATAATACATTGTTACTTTCATGTTGCAATTACTTTTATGTTATATTTCTCATCAGATTGTTATATCTTTACCATCGATGAATATTCTAGGGTGACACTTGTAATAATGTTTCTACAAGTAGAGTGTTATTAAAACTTAGGATCTTCGTTATATTATCACGATGACATACATGAGATATAGTTAAAGATTTATAAATGAGTAATATAATATTCAATGTTTATCTACATTCTAAATGATAAATATCAATTAACTTACAAATAGTATAAATTTTGCATTTTTTTTCTTTTAACTTTAAATCTTGTGACATCCTATTTAAATAGAATAATTCTATTAAATAAAACATCGCATAATTATGAATAAAATAGAGCACGCAACCAAAAGTGTATATGTATCAACCATTACAGTCATCCATAAAATAATGACAGGAGAAGTTAAGGCACACACAATGTCAATAATAGAACATAAAAAGAGCAACAATCAAAATAAGATTTGCTCACAGATCAATTAATTTGAAATGTAACAGTGCAACAAAAGGAACTCATCAGTGAGCCCAAAACCAACTCATGGACCACTAGACTGCTGCATTCCCATCATCCTGTCGACCACCAGGGGTTTTCACATTTGCTCACACCAATTAATTTGGTGATTATTGCAAAAAGGAAAAGTCAAATAAGGAAACATACACCAAACGAAAAGGGTAAGCTAGAGTAAAATATTTTTATCATGTTATTAAGCAAGTAAATATTAAATCAGGTTATAAACATACCAAGTAGTAGGCACCCAAATCATGTAATAAGAAACAAATGCAAGACCTTCTGACTCAATTATCCAAATTATACTCTTGATATAGAGTTCTAAAGGAAGTATGCACATGTGATGGTTTCTAAACTCTGCAGAGTCTAGACACAAGGGGTTATCACCCAACCACACCCCAAGGTTAATCCCATGATCATGTAAGGCCATTATACTGCCAAAGATTGGGACCTCCTACCACTCTCACCACATAAATCATTATACTTTATATGAGCGTGAACGACTATTAGAGTTCAGGATACCTTCCTTTATTTAGACATTTCCTATATCAAGGTATACACTAACCACACCATCACCAAGAGTTTCCCATGAAACTCTTTTACTAACAACATTCCACATGTCATCTCAAGCATTATATTCTCATGCCAATGCACAACCAACCAACCAAGTCATGTCTCATTTCATACCAACACATCCATTTCAGTCTCATTAAAGCATACAAAACAGGCATGGTCACATACTTCGAGCTTGAACCGTAAATAAAACAATCATAGGGCAATTTCAGCTAGTACAATGTTTCTTACATGAGTGTCGCCCAAGCTAGAGGTCCTCGCTCAGATGAGAAAGATTCTCTCGCTCAAGCGGGCCCATCTTGCCTAGGCGAGGGTTCAAAAATGAAAACCACAGGTTTCTACGTGTTCTCGCTTGAGCGAGATGACTCGTCACTCAAAACGGAAGCTCACCGCTTGAGCGAGAGTTCGAGTAGAAACCAAGGCGAGCTTTTGCTATTCTTGCCTAGGCGAGACATGCTCGCTTGGGCGAAAATACCAGTTCTCGCCATTGTTCACGCATGCAATAACCGAACATTCAAAACCAAACAACATTTCAATGTTTTCCAAGCAACCACAATTGCACACAAGCATTATAAACATGAAACAAAACTAAAAACAGGAAGACACTAAGAAAACATGAAAATCCTAACTTTCCTTACCTGGACAAATGCTAGCAAACAACACAGGCACCCAACAAATGAGCACCACAACTCTAGGAACAAATTAATGAGCTGAAAATATGGACACTAGAACGAAAACAGGGGTTACGAAGATGAACCCTAGACAAAACCAATGCAGCAGAGTTAGAAAGGAGAAAAGGAGGTTCGAGCTCAACTTACACGGAGGAAGAGTTCGAGTAGCTCCAAGAAGGTTCTTGTGCCCAAACAAAGCTTCTGGTTCACAGGAGAACAAGAGTTAGAACAACGTTTTAGTGAGAGAGGGAAAAAGAGAGAATGGATGAGTGAAAAACATAACTGAGGGGTTTTTCTGCCTTTGGACAAAGGCTGATGGGCTAACCTTAGGCCCTCCCTTACTCACTAGAGCTAGGCCCATTAAGCTTAAGACAGAAAAATGGGAATTACAAATCTAATGGTAATATTGATATTATACTTGGTAGAAAGTTCCAAGGCTATTATGTTATAAAGTCATAATATTACACTTTTAAAGAAATACAATTTTAATTGCGGGATGAAGGATATACTAGAGTAACTTTTTTAAATTATTAATGATTTAAAATGTCGTTGAAATTTGACACTTACAAGGAACACATACTAAGCAAATTTTACTTCATAAAAAAAAACTAATTTGATTACTTTTTAAAGAAGTAAAATTTTAAATCTTTAACATTAAATTATAATTTACTTTTTTTAAATATAAATTATCATGTCACCACAAAAGTAATTTGACCGTCTTTCAAATCTCACATTATTTATTATATCAAGAAATTTTGATGAAAGTAAAATAATAGATACACTATCATATGTTAAATGACATTATGATTTTCTCGATTAATATCACATTAAGTTATACTTATATTAGTGATGGATTTTGATCAAAATTTTCTTATGACTAAAATAATATATTTAAAATTTATTATTTAATTATTGTTATTAATGTAACAAAAATATATATAATTTAATATTAATTTCTTTTTGTATAGTTTTGAAGTTGTATTTTATATGAAAGTCATTTTAAATAAGTTTTTCTGATTCCATACTTTTACTTATTAAATATTTTTATATTTGAGAATGTTCTCATACAATAAATTTCAAAAAAGTTAATATAAAACTTTTCACATGTAATAAATCTTTAATATCATATTGCTCCTAGTACTAAAATCCGTTCATGAGTTAAACACTTCTATTCAAATTATATTTTAACTAAACATTTTTTTGAAAGATAAATATCATTGTTTGATATTTAATTTTTTTAATTTTATCCCGTATAAAACTTAAATTTATACTTAAATTTTCAGGAATGACGATGAAAACAAATTGATAAAACTAAATAGTAATGCACTTTTTAAGAAAAAATAATTTTTGTTATAATGTACCGTATATGAAAAAAAACACTTATCCTACTTTACTTCTACATTAATAATATATTATATAATATTCTTCCTAGACTTGGGCAAAACACATCTAGTGGAAAATCATTGATGTAGACCCTATATATTTATCAACACCTTATTAATTTATAAGATATATATAATATGATAAAAGGAGAGATAAGAACAAAAAGGAAAATAAATTTTAACAGATGTATATCAAATAAAGATGTGTATATATCATTGTCATAGAACTTCAGAAGAATCTAAAGAAGGAGAAAAAATAAAAAGGAAAAATAATAATAATAACATAATACTAATCAAAGAGAATCTAATTTTCCTGAAACAAGGGAGAGGACATTGAAGCTGCAATGCAAGTCCTTTTCAAGATGAAAAGGAGTTAAAATAATGAGGAAAAAATATCTTAAAGCAAAGTGCATCATGTGATAAACCCGAAAGAAACTAACTTCCATGTCTGAACCATGAGAAAACATATCCTTTGTCAGAGGATGAGTCAGTAGTAGTATTAGTACAATACAAACACAAATGGGTATGTATCCACAATTGGGGAAGTTTGGGGTGTCATGGTCAAGCATTTTGACATTCACTTTCCATTTCACAAATGACAGCCTGTAACCTTATTTTGACTTGTGCCATGTGTCTTCCCCTCCTTATTCCTTCATAAGGCCTTCTTTGTGTTTGTGTTTATGTTTGTGTGGAATTGGAATAACATAAATTACCATCACCTCTCTTCCTGCTCTGTAACTCCTTTACTCCCCAAACCAAAACCCTCATTCTAATCTCTCTGTTTCCAATTAATCAAATTCACAATCTCTTGTATCTACCTGTAATCAATTTTCTGATCTGAAAAGTTACACAGGTCAAGAAGAGAGGAAGAGGGTGTACTCTATTGTACTATACTATAAGGTTTAAGGGGTCCGGAGGAAGTCCGGGCCCACCACCACAGTTGTTGAATCTTAGGGTTCTTGTCTTTTTCTCTCTGATTCTAAAATTTCTGAGAAATTGATGGGGTCGAAACCGTGGCTCTACCCTGCCTCTACCTATAGAACTTTGGAAACTTTCTGGGATACCGATGAGGACGCGCCTGGTCCTCGTTGTGGGCACACCCTCACTGCAGTTGCTGCCACCAAGACGCAGGGTCCCCGCTTGATCCTGTTTGGCGGCGCCACCGCCATTGAAGGAGGATCTTCCTCCGCTCCTGGCATTAGTAAGTTCCTTTATAAACACTCTATTTGCTTTCTTTTCCGATTTTGGTGGCTGAATTTCCGTGCTTTACCCTTGCAGGGTTAGCTGGAGTCACAAATACGGTTCATTCATATGACGTGCAAACTAGAAAATGGACTAGGTGGGTTGATTCCACAATTTCAAAATTCTTAATTTTTTTCTGAATTCAGCTCATCTGTGTGTTTTTCAGTTTTCTTTTTTAAATTAGATTAATGATTGATGAATTGGTACTAAAGTAATGATTTTTATGCTGGGAGTGTTTAGTCTTAAACCAGCCGGGGAGCCGCCTTCTCCTAGAGCTGCTCATGCAGCTGCTGCAGTTGGTACCATGGTTGTTTTTCAGGTGATTGTCAGAATTGGGATTAATAAAGGGGATTGAGATTCATCTTCTTGACTAGTCTAGCCATCTTAACATTTGTTTGACTGGTTCCACTTGGGTAGGGTGGGATAGGACCAGCTGGGCATTCTACTGATGATCTCTACGTGCTTGACTTGACCAACGATAAATACAAATGGCACAGGTGATATTGGTTGTAAATAGATACGTTTTTATTTTTTCCTACTTCTAGAACTTTGACAAAATCACGCAATTTGTCAATGTTGCAATTGATTTAATTGTAGGGTTGTGGTACAAGGGCAAGGCCCTGGACCTCGTTATGGCCATGTAATGGATTTGGTTGCTCAGAGATACCTAGTAACTGTCAGTGGAAATGATGGTAAGACAAATTCAATACTGGGTTGTCTGTTTTCAAATCTTTCTAATAAAACTGTGGTGAATATTTAGTTGTTGAAAACAAAACAAGATATGAAGCATAGACTTTATTGATGGAACAATCGAATTGGCAAAATTATAGAGCATAACATGGATGATGAGCTTGACTTTCTGTAATTTGAATTTCATATTTGGGACCTTCAAAACGTGTTTTGGGCGAAAACTTCCCGAGACAAGCTTACCTGGACTGTGTTTTGGAACTTCCCCAAAGGGAACCCAATCACACTTGTGAATGCCTTGTGCATTATTTCCTTTTTCTAGGTTTTCTACACTTCAATAGGTTGAATGTATGCAAAGAATTAAGAAAAGTCACAATATAATCTATTAATAATTGGTGTTTTAAAGTTTGACTCTCTTTTACCAGTTCTTATTACATAATAACTTCATCTTATTTTAATTCAAAATTTTGAAAATAAATGCAGCTGAACTGCTAGTGGATATTTCTTTAAGTTGTTTTCCTTTGGCACTCATATGCTACTTATTTCTGTCTGAGTATAGAATGAGCTTGTTGTGTTGCTGTGTTGCGCTACATGATAAATAGTTTAATTTTTTATACCATGTGGCAGGGAAAAGAGTTGTATCTGATGCTTGGGTTTTGGATACTGCTCAAAAACCTTATGTGTGGCAGAAATTGAATCCAGAAGGTGACAGACCTTCTGCAAGAATGTAAGTCTTTCTGTTGTCCTTGCTAAAGAAGCCTTAACTGTCTGCATTGTTTCTACACATATGGATGTATTGAATCTTTTCTCTATTCTCCCTCAATTTATAGGTATGCAACTGCTAGTGCCCGCTCAGATGGAATGTTTTTACTCTGTGGTGGAAGAGACTCTTCTGGAGCTGTATGATTGATCATATTGTTTTAATCAGATAATCAAATTCTGTTGCTTTTAGAAAACTTAATGTGCTAATCTATCATACCTGAATTATCAACACTCCATTTGCATTGCAAAATTGTAGTGTACTGTGACAAATAGTCATATGAAAGCAGAAAAGTTTTCTTTGTTATTGTTTTGTTCTGACTTTTGAATCTTCTTCTCGCCTATTTAGTGAAATGTAATAGTATATATTGTACTTATCTTTTGCAGCCACTAGCAGATGCCTATGGACTGCTCATGCATAGGAATGGCCAGTGGGAATGGACCCTTGCCCCTGGAGTTTCCCCTTCACCAAGGTATCAACATGCTGCGGTAAGTGAGAGATTCCTATTGTAAATTTCTTATTTGGTCTACTGCGAGTTTCTTATATAATGTTTTTCCTTCACTAGGATTCCTTTGTTTCTTTCACATTATTACTTTGAATGATTTAATGTCAATCTTTATTCTTGACTATTCATGTACGGCAAGCTTCTCTTATTCTCGAAGTAAAGTTTATTGTGTACATGTATGTGCCCATACCCTGATGGTAAGAATTGGTCTTACTTTGATCTAATGATTAAAAAGCTCCAAGTTTCATTGTGGGGTCTCACTTTAAACCATAGTAGTAATGGTGTGCTATAGCGGCCTTGTGGAGCTTTACAGCTTGCTGTTGTGCATGGAGCTTCATGAATCATGGTTGATACCGCAGCCTTGCAATTGCTATTGCATGAGACTAAATTCCCCCTTTAGGATCCTCAAACATTGTTGTTTGGTGCTGTTTGCGAGAGGGGGGATATCTTGGGATTTTCCCCTCCCCCTTTATTTTATTAGAACACACCCTATTTTCCCACTCTCACATGTTTGGAAGGCTAAAAAACAACTGTATCTTCTTTCTTTGATGCAAACCATCTGACTCAGAGCTCCCAGCTGCATTTACGGCCAGCTCATGGCATTGTAGCGGAATTTCCAACCAATCCACACCGTATGGGACTGATGTAGTACTCATAAGATCTATTAAATCTAAGAAGGATTTGAACCAACTCAACCAAGAAATGCCATGTAGTGTCTTGGCCAAGCTTTGGAAGGACAAAAACAAAGGTAAAAAAAGATCCAATGGACAAGGTAGAAGATGGATAAAGAACACATCACCTTGAAAGGATAAGTGCATTATTGATTTGCCACTTGAAGAAAGTCCTTAATATACAAAGCTAAGCTAAGATTACCAAACTTTCAAGACACTTGAAAATCTCACAAAAACTCTAGTTCTCATTTATTTCAAATACATGAGAGGAGCCTTTTGTTTGTAGCATAGGATGAGAAGGTGTGTTCATGAAGTAAAAGGGGAAACGAAAACAAACAATTAAATGAATTGGCCAAAAAAATCAACATGCAAGGAATCTAAGGAAGTTGCAACTTCCTTGGCTCATGTGATAATGAGGTAGTTAGATGCATGAACCAACATCAAACTACTAGTTGTTGGAATTAGTTTATGACATTTAAACTCCTTGTTCTAGAACATTCTAGAAGCTTCTAGAAAATTTTAGAATTTCCAACCTAATTTAAAACATAGCTTCTCATTTTTGTTAGAGATTTTATTTCTGAACTCTCCAAACTCCTTCTCCAACTTCTTTGTTCAAATGCTTGATGCTCTACTGAAGTTGTCGTTGTCAAGATTTTTGCGCACCATTCTCTGGTCTCTACACTATTCATATCCTTTGGGCTCTGTTCTGTTCACATGAAAGAAGATTTTATGTTTTGTTTTATATTCCTTTTCTCATTCTTTTATTCAGATATGCAACCTTATGCTGGCCTTTATTGTTGTCATTTTTTATTACTAGACAATTGTTATTGACTTCTTTATTTTTACCTTAAAATTATGGCTTTTAATTTTTAGTTATGAATATAACTAACTTCAATTATGGTTACTTTTTTATTGTTAGCATTCATGCATATGTAATATAAGTTATTTAATTTAAATATGAAAAATTAATAGTGACCATCCAGCTATGGGGGTTTCGGGGGCAACTACTCTGTCACCACCCAGTATTGATAACTAAGCTTTATATTTCATAACCACTTGAAAGTTATCTTTCGTACACAATACCTAAAATAAAAGTTTTAAGCCATTTACCTCTACTTCGAAAATGATGTCAATTGATCTTCACCAACTTACCTATTTCTTTTGGTTGAAATGTTCTGTATCTGGGTAGATAAGGAGGAAAAAAGAGATTATTCTGACCAACATTAAATCAATATTGTTCTGAAAGATGTGATAGCAAAGATAAAGTACTAAGCTCTAGTAGAAGACTCCTAATCCTATTTTAATATATGTGGAATTAATAAGAATCATATAAGAATCTTTCTTTGAAGGCCAAAATATTCTGATAGAATCACGTGATATATGGAGATATCATTTGGATAGTCTAACAGCTCCGAAGATTGTTCTTTGATTGTATGTGGCGTCACATTTTATCAGGTTTTTGTTGGTGCACGATTACATGTTACGGGAGGTGTTCTCAGGGGTGGACGATCAGTGGAAGGCGAAGCTTCCATTGCAGGTAGCTTGCTTTTCTATGTTATTACCAATTATTTTATTGTATATTTCTTGTCACGGTTTTTTTTTTTTTGCCATTTCCCCCCTTTATTCCATGCTTAAGTTTTCTTTTTCTTGCTTTGACAGTATTGGACACTGCTGCTGGGGTTTGGTTGGACAGAAATGGCATTGTGTCCTCCTCACGCCCAAACAAAGGTCATGATTATGACCCTTCTTTGGAGCTTATGCGTCGTTGTCGCCATGCAGCAGCAGCTGTTAGTACTCATATATTTATCTATGGTGGACTAAGAGGAGGTAAGAATTAAGTACTTGCATTATGAGAGATGCTGTTGTAATTGTAGATCTGAGAGTTTATTGAGACTTGAGAAACTGAATGAGGCGTATTCAATTTCTTTATTACAAAAACAGTGAAGCTCACAAGGATAGATAGGCCTTTCTTGTGTTTATTACAATGTATTTAGCCTTTATGAATTACACAACAAAGGTGCCATTGTTGGAAGTCCCATATTACTTGCCTCTGTTATTAGGGTGTGTTTTATACACCTGCAACCAACTGTGCTTAATGCCAATTCATTTTAAAATGAAATTTAATAGGACAATTGGAGCTTATATCCATTGTTTACATGGTTTGTTGATTGTATCTCTGTTATTTTTTGTGTGTTGTATCAATTGATCTACTAATTTTCTATGGAGGGGAGTGGGGGTTGTAGATCTCCCACACTGCTAACCTCCAATCTTATGGAGCCGTTTATATACCTATTGACAATTTCCCTTAACTCTAAATGGATTTAAGAGGGAATCTAATATAATAGTAGAGCCTTCAACCCAACTCTATTTTTTCTATGGTTTGTGGAGGGGATCTTTGTCATCTTTTGTCATGTATTGCTTGGTCCAACAGGCAGCTATGGGGGTGGGGTTTTGGAAAGTCGCACATCACCCACCTCAATTGTTACGGCATGGTTCATATACTCATGTTCAAATTGACTTATTGCCAATTGAATTTATGTGGAATCTACAATTTCTTGTGGGGCCCATGATCCGTAGCCACAGTTTCTGTGGTCCGTGGAGGGAATCTTTGTCAACTTTTTTTGTGTTTCGCATGGTGTAGTAGGTAGTTGTGGGGTAGTGTTGGAGAACCCACATTACCTCCTGTCTCAGTTATTAGGCTGGGGTTTATATACATGTTTGGAAACTTCACTTCTTGCTCAAATGGTGGAAAGCCATGTGTAGCATTGCAGGCAAATAGTGGTTATAATATATGATATTATTGCTCTCTAGGTTGCTCCATTTTGTTTTGTTTTTCTATTTTTAATTTGTTCAAGTTTGAATATGGTCTTACAATTGCCAAAACATGTGGAATGTGGCATTTTTGGTCTGTTCTGTCTGAGTTATGTTAGCATACTTGTGGAAAAAGGGCAAATCAATGCCAAGCTTACATCATAGTGAAAAAAAGGACAGAAAAGACCTCTGCATATATTTTGGCAATTAGATGATGACCTGAACCTTTTGATAATTGAGGGACCAAACTTAACAAATTAAAAAACAGAGGGACTAAAAAGGAAATATCACCTATGTTACATATAAATATATATATATATATATATATATATATATATATATATATATATATATATATATATATATATATATATATGTATAAAAAATTGAGTTGTGTGCTAATAGAAAACAGAAATATTGACATAATATTAACTCATGTTCTATTCGCTAGAGACTTGCCAAAGATGACTAGAGGTTGCACGGGGAGGTGAACAAAAGCTGACAGAGGAGTGGATGACTCCTTCCTTTATCCTTGCATGAAGCCATGAACAGAGGTATATGTATGGGAGAAGTATAAAAGGTTTTAAGGGAGTGCGGGAGTGATATAATGGGACTGAGTATGGGAAAAAAGTTATGCAGTCCCACATCCATCTCTCAAAAATTGTGACACCATATCATGAGCCGCAACTATTACACCCATAGAGGCCACAATAATCGTTTTGGTGCCAGACAACTGCAGCACAGTTGTGATTGTGGATCCAAGGAATTCTGTAGCGCAATAGTGCTGTTATTATGACGGCTATTTTACAACATTGATTTTAAGATGAAATCTAACATCATCAAAGCATTTTGTACTAATATACGTATTATATATATATATATATATATATATATATATATATATATATATATATATATAATATATATATATATATATATATATATATATATATTATATTTAAAATTAAATGGCATCAATCATCCCTTTAAGGGTTATTGGCTGATTTGTGGACTCTAGCTCTTTATGCTTTCTTAGCAAGAAATATGTAGGACCCTCTTGTCACTTTAAGTCCTGCCTGTTTGGCTGTAATTAAATTGATGCAAATTTGTTTAACCGAGTTTCTAGTCTATGTTCAATGACTTTAGTATACAACTATTTTTGATTTCCATATTATTATCATAGCAAGAAAAATAGTTTGTCTATGGTCTTATATTTTGCCATCAAACTCTAGGTTTTCACATGTCATGCATTTGTGCTGGTTTGCTGAAAAATGATTGTTTTCTTTTGAATATATTGCACCATAATTATGTTTTAGTCGTTGTTTCTCACTTGCTCTTTTATACCATTTTTCTGGAAATATTCTGACTGCATTGTTGACATTTGGGCTACGCATTATAATGCCTTGACTTGATTAATTGTCAGTTATCAATAGTTAGGCAGAAGCAAATAAAATGCCTATTGAAGTAGCTAATGTGTTACTATATTTTCCAATTTGTATTATGGACTGCAAGTGTTGTGATCATTTTACAATTTATTTGTCTTAAACTGATGTTTCTTATATATATCAAAATTTTGTTTCTTTTTTATCAACACTAATAGAAACATGTTATCCTGTGCAGATATATTACTAGATGATTTCTTAGTTGCTGAAAATTCACCATTGCAGTCTGACATTAATTCTGCTGAGAGAGCTTCATCTGTTACAACCTCCAAACCAAGTCAATCTAACTTAAATTATAATGTAACGACCGCGAAGTTGGATGGTGGATCAGACATTCTTTCATCTAGTGGCTCCGGGTATATCATTTGTTGCTTCCTTCTTTAGAAGCTCGACACTTGTACTTCACTGTCTTTATGCTCAGACTATTTCAGTTTTATGACAACTTGATATGTGTTCATTTTATCAGCATGGACAGGAATTCCTTGGAGAAACTTAGGGAAGCATCAGCTGCTGAAGCTGAGGCGGCGACTGCTGTATGGCAAGCTGTGCAGGCCATATCCAGTAGTCCTGCTGAAGAAACATCTGCGTCAGATGAGAACTCACAAGCTGCCGAAACTGTTTCAGATGGAAGTGACACAGAGGGAGATGTTCGCCTTCATCCTAGAGCTGTATGTGCTTGGAATCCTTGTTTAAATCTGATAATGTTCCTCTCAAGCATGCAAAATCATGTACGTTTGTTACAGGTTGTAGTTGCCAAGGAGGCTGTTGGTAACCTGGGTGGAATGGTGAGGCAATTATCGCTAGATCAATTTGAAAATGAAAGCAGACGCATGATTCCCATAAATAATGATTTGCCATATCCTACAAAGAAGTTCACCAGGCAGAAATCTCCTCAGGGATTACATAAAAAGGTAAGAATTATTTGATTTTTTATTCTGCTTTGTTTATATTATCAGTGCTTGACATAAATTGCCTATTGTCTACCCACTTAATTACCATATTGCTATATTAGACAATCTCTTATTATCACCGATAAAAAAAATAAAAAAAGGACAATTTCTTATTTCCGCTGTCTTCTTGCCAGATAATTTCAACTCTGCTTAGGCCTCGCAACTGGAAAGCTCCTGCTAACAGGCGGTTTTTCTTGGATTCTTATGAAGTGGGTGAACTTTGCTATGCTGCCGAGCAAATATTTATGCATGAACCAACTGTTCTTCAGCTTAAAGCTCCTGTTAAAGTATTTGGTGATCTTCATGGTCAGTTTGGTGATTTGATGCGGCTATTTGATGAATATGGATTTCCTTCTACTGCAGGAGACATCACGTAAGTTTGTTACAAATATACATGGTAGATTGACATTGCTCATGTATCAAAATAGCAAAGTATATATACAGTATAAACCAACTCTCTGGCCCACTTCCTGTGATATCTATCATGAAATCCCTGATCTTATTACTTTGCAGTCATTGAAACTTAGCCCCATCATTCTGATAATGAACTAGCTTATTGTGAAGGTCAACCATCCATATTAAGTTTTAAAATAATGGATTGTGGTTGGCAAGCACATCACCACATTCTTTTTTAAGAGTATTTGTTATTGTGTGTAAATTATTTTTGAAGTTTATATGTTAGTTACAGTTGTGGTATTGAGGGATAATATTCTGCACTTTTATCGGTGGTTAATTCTTTTGAATTCAGTTTAAGACAAATTAACTCTTAAAAACATACCCTGTGTGTTGGTAAGGTTGCTTTTTGTTATGTGGAGGTCATGGTTTCAAATCTTGGTACAATTTATCTGCTTATTGGGATAAGATTGTTGACATTTATTCTCCCGTGGCCCCACTCATTAAGTGGGAGCCTTGAACTTTGGGCTGTCTTTCTTTGCTTGTGGATTTTTTTTCTTCTTAATAGTTTGTTGTATTTACTTTTACTCTGCACTGTTTAAGTCCAAAAACCATGTTCAGACATGTATACTTTCAATTTGTTGTGATTTGAAGTAAAATGTGCCAACTGATGGTTGGGAGTTAAAATGTGCTCAAAAGAATAGGTTAATCTGGCACCTTCTCTGTTTTGGTTTTGTTCTGTGTTAATAATACATTTCTTTTAGTGAATACCCAAGTTAGATTTTTTCAAAGACATTTTTCTCATGCTATGCTTTTTCGTACAAATATTTTGGAATTAGCTAACCAGTGCGAGGTTTCAGTTATATTGACTACCTGTTTTTGGGGGATTACGTTGATCGAGGACAACACAGCTTGGAAACCATTACCTTACTACTTGCTCTCAAGGCAGGCTACCATTTAATTTTACATTGTCTTGTATTATTGTATTTTCTTTCTTTGTGTTTGTATTTGACTACTGACGTTCTTCTTATTATGTAGATTGAATATCCAGAGAATGTTCACTTGATACGAGGAAATCACGAAGCTGCTGACATAAATGCATTATTTGGTTTTCGTATTGAGTGCATTGAAAGAATGGTAGAGACATAAACAACTTGTATTCATTCAACCTTTTGATTTAACTCTGCAACTAACTACGTTCTTGCAGGGTGAAAATGATGGTATATGGGCATGGACACGATTCAATCAACTTTTTAATTATCTTCCGTTAGCAGCTCTTATTGAAAAGAAAATTATCTGTATGCACGGTGGCATTGGAAGGTCTATCAATTCAGTAGAACAAATAGAGAAGCTTGAAAGACCCATAACAATGGACGCAGGATCTATTATTTTAATGGACCTTCTATGGTACCTCTTTGTTTATCCATCTATTTTTGTCATTTGGCTTCTTGTTATTATATTTGCAACTCCCCTCCCAATCTTATCATTGAGTGTGATCCTTAATGCAACAGTAAGGGAACGTTTACCCTCCCTCAACCCCTCTTGTTGGGCGTGATGTGCCTTGGGTCACCTTTTTCTGTTCCGTTTTTGTTACAATTTCTATGGGTTTGTGTAGGTCTGATCCCACAGAAAATGACAGTGTAGAGGGTTTGAGACCAAATGCCAGAGGCCCAGGGCTTGTCACTTTTGGTGTAAGTATATATATGTTATCTTTCATTGTAAATGGACCTTTCTATTGGTCAATTTTCGAATCTCACCTCCCTTAGGTTATGATATATGAACATGTATCCTCATGTTTACAGCTAAGATTACAAACTACTGTATGAATGGTGTGGTCCTAGTTGATGATTTATCTTGTTATTATGCATGTCATCCACATTCCGTGTTGGAAGAACCATTGTTTCATCTTCCCTTCCCCCCTCCCCATTTATATCTGTCAAAAATCAATAAACAGAAGCTCTGTTGTATTTTGAGCGTTATTCTTTTGAATTTCAATTTCCACCATTTGATTACCTAGCCCTAGGGCCTATTGATTTGTTGCATCTCTGGAAACTAATTATAATATTACTTTCCATTTATATTAGTAATTAAGACACCATTTGATATGCAAAAGTATTATGAATTATTAGCTATTGTTTTGGATCCAATTCAAAAATCATATTTTTTCACAAAGGAATATCATGCAATGGTGGGTATGCCTCAAAGTTCTTGCTATTTAAATGGGAAGCTGACCTATTGCTTTTCTTATTTTATGCAGCCTGATCGCGTCACAGACTTCTGTAAGAAAAATAAATTACAGCTCATTATAAGGGCCCATGAGTGCGTCATGGATGGTTTTGAACGATTTGCCCAGGGACAACTAATCACCCTTTTTTCTGCTACTAACTATTGTGGTAAGTATAATTTCTCAGGTGCTTTCTAGTTTGCATCTTACAGCATTTCTATCTTAATGATGTGTGTTGTTTAGGAACTGCAAACAATGCGGGAGCTATACTGGTAGTTGGCAGGGGTTTGGTTGTGGTTCCAAAATTAATTCATCCTTTACCACCTCCCCTTCAGTCTCCTGAAACTTCTCCTGAGCGTGGTATGGATGAGACATGGATGCAGGTGAGCCCCTTTATGCAGTAATTTTCTGAGTCCAGATTCTCTGCTGAATTTGTTGGTATTATCCTCTGCTGAACATTAAAAATACATTGATGTTGATACTTAAAAATGTTTTAATATATTTTAAAATTTCAGAATCGGCGTTCTTCAGTGTATTTTGAAAACAAACACAGCAGAAGACCAATACATAAAATCCAGTAGAGAATCTATTTTTTTTTTTCTCTCCAAAATTATATTTAAAATTTACTGAACTGGACTTGTTATAATTGCTTTTGTCAGGAGCTTAATATTCAGAGGCCACCAACTCCTACTCGGGGTAGACCTCAACCAGACCTTGACCGTGGTTCACTAGCATATATATGAGACACAGTTCAGGACATGAAATAAATAGTGCACATTGGGGATTTCTCATTATCGCTTGATATCCTGCCACCAAATTTTCTGATATGTATACTTGCCGTTGTTGACTGAATACATAGTTTGTACTGTATTTCTTCTGTAGTTGCAGAAAAGCAAACTCTCATTAGCATGCAAATAGCTTGAGAGAGTGCATTATTTTATGTTAGCCAATTAGAGAATGATTGTGTTGTGGAGATTGGGTTTATAAGGCTTGGGACATGGATAAAGTGGAAGAGATGTTAGTGTCAGCTCCCCTTCAACATGGGATGTATGACTTAGTGAGGGAATACCGTTGATTAGTACATATTGTATCATATAGAAATATTTTTTCCTCTTTATATAAATGTTCATAACCTTTGGATCAATCGTTTCTCAAGTCTCTGAATATTTAGTATTTCACATGCTTCAAAGGGGATGCTTCAGATGTTTATAAAAGTATCCCCGGTCTAAAAACTAAAAGGGAAAGGCCTCCACAAAAAATAAAAAGGCAATATTCCTTTCAAAAAGAGAAGTTTCTTCTTGCACCTCCATTTTGTTTCAACATTCTCATGTAATTTTTGCTTTCATTTTATACTTTTTCTGAAAATTATTAACTTTCGAATTATATAATTTGGAAGTCAAAATTTATTTTCAGTAAGTAAAGCATGACTAATTTTGGTACAATGTAAAAATTATTTTTTATTTTTAGATTGTGTAATCTGAAAGTTTGTTTTAAAAAAAAGTTTTTAAATTATACAAACCGGAAGGGTTAAACTGAAATTTTATTTATATGGGGGTGTAGGAAGAATATATGGAGGTGCAAAACCAAGCTGCCTCTACAAGATTCAAGATTGTCCTCTTCATCTTATGTGTTTGGACTTACATGTAGGTGCATGTTTTCACCTGAAGGGCTATTGTTTCCTGTATTTCTTGTAGCACCCCCTAGTTTTAGAAATATCATTTATATATTTAATAAAATAAATAAAAATGATGTTTCTCATTTTTTTCAATTTAAGTTTCAGATTGTAAATGTGTAAATCTTTCTAATTATGCATTTTGGAACAAATATATATATATATATATATATATATATATATATATATATATATATATATATATATATATATATATATATATATATATATATATTATTTTTATATTCTAAATTATATTTGAATGTATTTTAAATTTTACAATCCGAAATGTAATGTAAACTTTGTATCTTTTATTATACAATTCGGAATAATATAAAATTTTATCTTTTGATTTATGCAATCTCAAATTTATTATAAAATTTATATTACAGATTATATAATTCATAACACTACATAACATTTTTTTCTTCTCTAGTCTCCTGTCAACCTTTTCGCATTTTAGTTCCACCACGTCTCTAGTTTATCAAATGCCGTTATTCATAAATCTCTTTTCTTCCATCATTGCTCCATCTCTTGAGCTTTAACTGTTCATGCAAGTTTGCTCAAGAAGTGTATTACTGGGTTTTTTTATCGTATTGGTGCAATTCCATTACGATATTATAAAAGTGGTGCAAATTTTGAAATTTTTTTATTAAAGAGAAGTCGTGGGAAATTGGAATAACTTCATTATAAAAAAGTCATATTAGTCAAAGTAATTTCATTTAAAATGAGTTGAAGTCGTGCAAAAACAAAAAAAATTTCATGTAAAAATGGAAATTGTCATATAACAAGACGACTTTAATTAAGTTTCCTAAACAAAGTCGTACCATCATGGCAAGACTTTCGTAAAGATTGCAAAAATAAAGAAGCCATATCATTGTTTAACTAATTTTTATGTTCTTTTTTATTTTACTTTTTTTTTTCTAATATAAAAAGTGTTATAGATTAATACTTTTCCTTTTTGGGTTTTCTTCATATAATTTCATAATTGCTTCATCTGCACATAAAAGTCGTTAGGTAAAGATATGACTTCTTCAATTTTACGATCATCTCTGAAGTTGTGTCATAATGGCACAACTTTACTTAGGAAACTTAATTAAAGTCGTTTGATTATAAAAAATTTTATTTTTGTAAGAAAATTTCTTTGATTTGGTAAGACTTCAACTTATTTTAAGTTAAGTCGTCTTTGACCGATATGACTTTTTTACAATGAAATCGTCTCAATTTTCCACGATTTACACTTGATCAATTTTTTTTTTCAAATTTTACACCACTTTTATAATATCAAAATAGAATTGTACCAATATATTCCAAAAATCGCATTCTTGAGTAGAAGAGAAGAAGGAGAATGAAGGGTAAGACATAAAATGATGCTTTTGATTGATTATTATGCGAAATACAACTTTTTAATTATTCTTTATTGATCAAAATCATACATCTATTACACTATTACTTTCAATATTAAATTCATACTAATAACATTAATTTAAATTTCTAAATTTCATTACCAAAATTTTTTCTAACAATTGATTAATTTAATAAATGAACTTATTTAGGAAACATTTTAACATTCATGTTTAAAATTTTAAGATTGAATTGAAATTTTATGTTTAAATATTGGTTAAATCATTCCAAAGGTTCCCATTTTTGTAACAAGATTTTAAGTAGGTTCCCTTATTTTTATTTGACTCAATTGGGTTTCTATTTTGAAAAATACGTTGCAATTAGGTCCTTTCGTTAGTAGTACACTAACCGTGTTAACTATGTGCACATGTCAGCACGTGTTTTTTTTTTATTTTCTTTAATTATTTATTTTTTTATAATTTTAAAACATAAATAAAAATTGCCACGTGTCAATCTGACGCTGTGCCACGTGACACCGATAATGTAATGTAGCAGTGACAATGTCATATGTCACTATTGGATGTGAAAAGTTTCAATGTAATGCTTATATTTGTTATTGTGTCTCAATTTGGTCATTATTTTTTTAAACTGAATTAATTTCATCTCTATACCAAATTTAATTTTTATATAAATTTTACAATGGTATTTTTATTATAATTGAAATTTTTAACAAAATTAAGTTTATTTAAATGTATATTTTGCATTGAATTTTATTTAAATTTTGTTTTAAATATTTATATATCTATAATTTATAGATAAATGTTAGAGTTGGTTTAAAAATAAAAAATTTATAAATTTAATTGTAAAAATTTAAAATAATTTTATAACAATTTAAAATAAATATATTTATTTAAATTTTACAATTTAATTTATAAAGTTGTTATTTTTAAACCAACTCCAACATTTATCTATAAATTATTGATATATAAATATTTGAAACAATATTTAATAAAGTTCAATGTAAAATTAAAACTTAATCTTGTTATAAATATCATGGTGACATTTAAATAAAATTCAATGCAAAATACACATTTAAATAAACTTAATTTTATTAAAAATATCACTTATAATAAAAATACCATTGTAAAATTTATATAAAAATTAAATTTGGTATAGGGACTGAAATTGATTAATTTTTAAAAAAGTTGAGACCAAATTGAGACAAAATAACAAATACAATGACTACATCTGAGACTTTTTCACATTCAATAGTGACATGAGCACTGTCACTACCACATTACACTGTCATTACCACGTGACACAACGTCAAATTGACACATGACAATTTTTATTTTTAAAAATTATAAAAATAAAATTAAAAAAATAAAAAAAACACGTGCTGACACGTGATACATAATTAACACCGTTAATATACTACTAACAGAAAGAACCTAATTACAACATATTTTTCAAAATAAAAATCTAATTTAGTCAAATAAAAAGAATGAAACCTACTTAATATTTCGTTACAAAAATGGGAGTGCCTAAAATAATTTAATCTTAAATGTTTATCATCGCCGTTGATTGTCTTTTCTTCGTGTGCTTTGATTTGGGATGATTCTCTTATTTTATTTTATCTTTTTCTTTTGAATATCGATTATTGTCAATGAATTTTTGTTTAGAAATTTTTAGGAAATCATCTTTAACAAATCTCTTCATTTGGGTATTAAGCTCTTTCTTCCGATAGTTGTCGGCTGCAGGAATTTCTTCTTTCTTTCCCTTATTTATTTTTTTATTGCAATTGTCTTCATTCATGTATTTCTATGTTTTTCTTGAAGACATTACTAATTTTGAGTGTGAGAGAATGCGTTTTCTAGTTTTGTTTCAGGATTTTGTATTTTATATTACTTCATTAAGATTAAAAGAAAAGAACAACATTAACAAAAAAATGTAAAAAATTTAGTATTCTCATTCTCCCAAAAACTCACCAAAAATTACACACAATATAAGTTACGGAAAAATAAAATTATTTAATCAATTAATGAATCATCAAGTATTCTAATTTTATTAAAGTTATGTTTGCTTGAGAAGATACCACTGAACAGATGTATTTAGAGAGACAAATGCATACATCAATTAGTATTCACTTCAAGAGATTTGCAAAAAACATAATTGACATGATGTAACGAATTTTTATTATTTTCTTTTAATCACTTAGCATGATTGAAAGGTACAATGACTAATTTCAATTTTCATAGATAAAAAAACATATTTAGTCTTAATAATGAAATACGTGATGTGTTTATCCTAGTAATTTTAAAATAAATAATAATAATTATTATAACTCAACTATATTTTGTATTAATTTCAATAATATTCATTAATCCAAATTGAATATTAACAATTATAAATAATAGCCACTATTTTGTTAAAAATAACTTTTATCATTATAAACTATACATATAATTGTTAATCAAATTTATTAAATTATTTTGCATAATGGAGTAGGAGATAAGGGAGAGAAATTGGTGAACCTTTTGACTGTTTACAATAATAAACTAGTTTAATCGAATAAAAAAATTAGACAAAGGATTTATTAAAAATTCGTGTAACAAAGGGTTTGATTTATAAATAATTAGTGTGTATGTATTATATTAAAATTTTAGTTTATAAATAATTAGTGTTTGTATTATATTATATTATATGATATAATGATAAAATTGTTTTGGTTTTGGTGGTTTGAAACAAAAAGACGTGTATGACTCAGTCTTAAACCCTAAACCCGAGTTGGCTGCGAGGTGGAAGAATGGAGGAAGGAAAAGTTGAGAGGAGGTTCCCAGTGAAGCCGAAGCTGAAATCGAAAGCGAGAAATCCAAAGCAAACCTCTGAATCCAAGTATTGGTCTTCCTTCAAGACACGCCAAATCCCTGACCTCATCTCCGTTCCTTCCCTCACCTTCTCTCCCACACATCCTCACTCCTTCGCCGCCGCCCACTCCGCCACCCTCACGCTCTTCAGCTCCCAAACCCTCTCCCCCACCGCTAAGATCTCCTCCTTCTCCGACGCCGTCTCCTGCGCTTCCTTCCGCTCTGACGCCCTTCTCCTCGCCGCCTCCGACCTTTCCGGCCTCGTCCAGGTCTTTGATGTCAAGTCCCGCACCCCCCTCCGCCGCCTCCGCTCCCACACCCGCCCCGTCCGCTTCGTGCACTTCCCTGTCCTCGACAAGCTCCACCTCATCTCCGCCGGGGATGACGCCCTTGTCAAGTTCTGGGACGTTGCCGAGGAGACTTCCGTTGCAGAATTCACCGGCCACAAGGACTATGTCCGGTGCGGAGACTCCTCCCCTGTTAACTCTGATGTCTTTATTACCGGTTCCTATGACCACGTCGTCAAGCTCTGGGATGTTAGGGTTAGGGATTCTAAGTCGTCGGTGCAGGTCAACCACGGAGCGCCCGTGGAGGATGCTGTTTTTCTGCCGTCCGGAGGGATAGTTGCGACGGCGGGTGGGAATTCCGTTAAGCTGTGGGACTTGGTAGGTGGTGGGAGGCTTTTGTTCTCCATGGAGAGTCACAACAAGACGGTGACTTCGTTATGTGTTGGTAGAATTGGGAATGATTTTGGAGAGGAATCGAATCAGTTTAGGATTATGAGTGTGGGATTGGATGGCTACTTGAAGGTGTTTGATTATGGATCGTTCAAGGTTACCCATTCTATGAGGTTTCCTGCGCCTCTTTTGTCTGTTGGTTTCTCGCCGGATTGTTCTACGCGAGTCATTGGGACCTCCAATGGGGTGATCTATGCTAGCAAGAGGAAAGTGAAGGAGAGGGAACAGGAAAAGGAGATTGAGTCCAGTTCGTTTTGGAGAGTTGCGCCGGTGGAGCGCACCGAGAAGAGTGTGTTGAGGCCTTCACATTTTAGGTATTTCCACAGAGGGCAGGGAGAGAAACCGTCTGCAGGGGATTACTTGGTTATGAAGCCCAAGAAGGTGAAGTTGGCTGAGCATGACAAATTGTTGAATAAGTTTGAGCACGCTGAGGCTCTGGTGTCTGTGTTGGAGAGTAAGAACCCCGAGAATGTGTTGGCTGTGATGGAGGAATTGGTGGCTAGAAAGAAGTTGCTCAAGTGTGTCTCCAACTTGGGTGTGGAGAAGCTGGAACTCCTCATGGTGTTCTTGCATAAGTATTGTACCATGCCTAGATATTCCAGTTTGCTGATGGGATTGTCTAAGAAAGTTCTTGAAATGAGGGCGGATGATATTATAGCTTCTCAAGCCCTCAAGAGTCATGTGAGAAATCTCAAGAGGTCTGTTGATGAGGAGATTCGGGTGCAACAGTCATTGCAAGAGATACAGGGTATAATTTCTCCTTTGTTGAAGATTGCTGGAAGATGAAATTTTGGGTTTCTCATCTATGAGCTGATTTTGTTAGTCTATCTTTTTTTTTTATTTAAGAATGTATTCTTTATTCCGGAAATTTTGTTCAAGCAATGTCAGGTTCTCTAGAATTTTGTTGGTAAATTTGATCCTTGGAAAGCATCAGGAAATGTTTTAATTGTTGCCAGCTGTGTTGAAGGGATTCAACATGCATTTCCATCTATCATCTAATTTATATAATTTTGTTTGGTATGATGGTCCTCGGAACATGCGTATCTTCTAGTAGGCTGTGTATTGTGCATAATATTGCTGTGTTTCTCATATCTCTATTCTTCCTTGAGCAAAAAGGTATAGGATCCCAGAATTGGATTGAGTGCTATTAAATTAGAGCTCTTTTGTGCTGGTATCCAAATTTTCTAGCAGCCTACTGTTAGATAAATATGTAACATGCTATTGTATTAAATCATTGAACCTTGAACTGCGGTGGTTACAGTACATCGAATTTGTTAACTATTTACTAAATTTGGCCAAATGAGTCGTGAAAATGCTTCTTTGCTATGCTCCTTAAGTTTGCAAGCATTACTCCTTTCTTAAAAGGGTTGCTCATATGCATATGAATGTTTAGATAGACTTAATAAGGCAAGTTGGTAATGAACTCATGGTGATTTTATTTAATCATTAAGTTGACAGTACAAATTTATTTTATATATTCAATTAGAAGTCAGATAAGTTTTCAAGCTAGGTGGATCAATGATTTAGCTATAAATAATGTACATGGATTGATCCAATGATTTAGCAATTATCATAGTCAACTCAAATTAAACTTTAAAGCATGGAAAATACTGCAAGGGATGTTTTAAAGCTTTACATTGAGAATCTAAGCCTTCGGGCTTACGAGTTTCTGGCTTCAATAGTGTCTAGTATTTACTTCTCTGCTGTGCCTGAGTGATGATAGGAGGATTTCTGAAGGAATATTTGAATGCTGATGCTGCAATAGCTATAGAACTACACACTGTTGGCTGTTACTTCCCTTGTTTGATCTCTAGGTCTTATCTTCTTTGGAAGCTATTGCCCTCCAGCATTATATCGTAGATACAAACCTGAATTTGTGGTTGAAAGCTCAAGTCTATGTGGTCATCTTTTTGTGTCTAATTGGAGGGGATATCTGAAGCTGGGTTCTATTTCTTGCTATATAATGTTAGCGTTAATTAGTAATTATTTTCTAGCTTTCAGATTTGCTGAGTTAGGTAATGAGTTCTTACAGTTGATTTTGGTACTTTATTATTCTGTTTGTGTTATTGATTTTAACAAAGCTACTGGCTTAATGACCACAGACCCTGATTACAAGCCAGGCAAAGGAAATTGAAACCATTTAAACATAAAGTAATACTATACAGCCCATGCAAAAGAATATTTGTTATCCCATAGCTATTCATATATTATCTTTTGAAATATTGATTTTGGTTGGTATTTGCCATGCAAATTTTTACGCTTGAACCAACCATTGTTCAGCTGAAAGCTCCTGTCTAAAGTATTTGGTGATCTTCTGGGTCAGTGGTGATTTGATGTACATGGATTTCCTTCTTCTGCAGGAGACATAACGTAAGTCTGTTACATGTATGCATTTGTAGATTAACATTGCCCATATATCAAAATGGCTTATGTTTAGCATATCGATTAACTCTTCTCTGCCCCCGTTTTAATGTGATGTCTTATATCGTATAATCCTCTATCTTTTTATTTTTTGCTGTCATTAGAACTTAGTTCCATCTCTCTCATCATGAACTAACATGGTGTGGAATATCAACATCCATATTCTTAAACTGTTAAATAATAGTTTCTCCTTTGCCAGAAGATCAGCAAATTTGTTTTTAGGAGTATATGTTAGTATAACATTATGAAGTTCATATGTTTGCTACGGTTGAGGTCTCGAGGGATATTATTCTGCACTTGGCAATGATAGTTCATTATTTTGAATTCAGTCTAAGTGTGCTCTTAAAAATATACCTTTCCGATGTACCCTTGGTAAGGTTGCTGCTTAGTGATCCAGAGGTTTACAGATTTAAATCTTGGTGACAGTTCTCTGCTTGCTGGGGGTAAGATTGCTTACATTTATTTTCCCTTGACGCCACTAACTGGGAGTCTCAAGCTTTTGGGGTGCTTGCCTTTGTTTGTCGATTTAACATTTTGTGAATGGTTTGTTGTATTTAATTACCCTTACAATTTGTCTGTTGTTTTCCCATGAAAAACCATGTCTAGAAATGTTTATCTACAACTTTGTTGCAATTTGAAGCAAAATGTACTGATGGTTGGAGTTAATATGTCCCCGTGTGTTCTTTAACAAGACTGGTTAATCTTACACGGAGTAGGATCCTCTCCAATTAGTCTCAACCCTCACTTAGTCTTTATATTTAATAATTCTAGTTTTAATACATATAGCTAGAGCATTGATGAATGTGAGATTTTAAAACTGGACACTATTCAGTTTTTTTGGGGATCCATCTTACACTTGGTCTGTTTTGTTCTTGTTCTGTGTAAATAATACATTTACTCTAGTAAACCCGAGTGATATTTTCCTAAAGCATTTTTCTCGTGTTATGTTCTTTCATAGGCGGGAACATTTTGGAATTAGGTATTGCGTTTAATGTTTCATGTATATCTGATCCTGGTTTGGGAGATTATGTTGGAAAACAGCACAGCTTGGACATCATTACTTGCTACTTGCTCTTTCAAGTGTTAAGGCAGCCTACTGTTTAATTTTGATATTATTTGTCTGACATTCTTGTGTCTATGTAATTTGAATATCCTGAAAATGCTCACTTTATACGTGGAAACGACCGAGCTATTGGCATAAATACACATTCAAATTTTGTATCGAGTGCAGTGAAAGAATGTGGATGCTGAAACATAGAATTGATTCAGTTTTTGGATTCAAATATGCTATAATGTTATTGTAGGGTGAATATAGGCATGGACACGACTGAATCAACTTTGTGACCCTCTTACCCAGCTGTTCCTATTGATTTTTTTATCTCTATCCATTCAGTAGAACAAATAAGAATCTTGAAGGACTTTTATGGTACCTCCTTTTTGTTTATCTAATTATTTTTGTTATGCAGCTTCCTGTTTTATTTGAGGCTTAGTTTTTAAGTTTTCATGTTAGATCACTTAATGTCCTCTGAACGTTAGCAAGCAAGTGAAATGGCGAAGTAAAATCAAGTCCGCAAATGCTTTTGTGAACAAACTTTTTGAATTAAAAACAGACGCTTTATGGTGTGTTGTTTGTTTTCACGTTTCAGAACCCCAACACTTATTCATATAAAGTCACACCAAACATTTGATATTTTTCTTTTAAAGCAATATTACAATATAATCACGTTGGTTGATTTTAAGGGATCACGTTGGTTGATTTTAAAGCAATGTTACAATATTTTTCAGTTCAACGAGACTTTTTCGTATAATTCAAAGAAACTTTTTGTTTTTTAACTGCGATCTAAACACACTATTAGTCTTCATGTCCGTGAAATCATATGCATATTTGGCGTTGGATAAACATTTGTTGATATGACCATTGAGTAATAATATAAATGAAACTATTTGTATAAATACTAGAAATTTATAACAATCTGAATATTATATTAATCAATAATTTCATATTTTTTTCTCTCTTATTTAGATTTTTAATTTTATTCAAAATTAAAAATATTTACGTACAATCACAATATTGGCTAAAATGACAAAAATGTTAAATACAGTATGACACTAGTTGGACAAGTTTTTCTATAAGTGTTCTTATAGGAAGAAAATAAGAAGAATTTCTTTATAAATTATAGGTTTAATTATTCTTTTAGTCTCTCATTTTGTTTAAATATCAAATTGGTCTCCAGTTTTTTCAAGTCTCAATTTGGTCCCGATTTTTAAAAAATTGATATAAATTGGTCTTTTCGTTAAATATTTTTAAACGAATCATGGATTTTTCATCAAAATTAAAGTTGTTAATAACGGTAATTTGTTTTATTAATGTAATTAACATAATCATAGTGCCAATTTTGATAAAAAAATATTGATTCTCTTTTTACCAAAATTACCAAATTGTATCAAATTTTTAAAAATCAAGATCATATTAAAATTTAAAAAAATTATAGGACTAATTTGACACTTTTGACCAAAATAAAGAACTAAAAGAACAATAAACCTAAATTATAATTAATAACTTGTGTACATATTAAGAATCATAATTTAGAGAAACGATATGAAAAAAATTCTACAAAATAACTTGTATATAAACTAATTTTAGTCTATGATTTTTTTTCTCGTTCATAATGATATTTATAAAAAATAAGTCTATATCTAATACAAACTTTAAAATTATTATACATAATAGATCTTTTTTAAATATCTTTTATTTGAGTTTTTATTATTTGAAATTGATTTTTCCCGTAATTAAAAATAATAATTCTTATAAAATTATTGTTATTCCCGCCGATATATTGCATAACTATATTAATATTGTTTATAGTTTTATAATTTTATACTACCTATAACAAAATAAAATCCATTTATCTTATATTGATGGACGGAAAAAATCATGGGAGTCAAAAGTCCGGCCTCCCAAACTTTTTAAATTTTATATATTATAATAAAAATTAAATTAAATAAATTTATATTTCTTTTATAAAACATGATATTTGATGTTAATAAATAGTAAAATATAAAATTAAATATAATAAAAAATAAAATTATTAAGATATTTTTTTTTCACTTTACCTTTTGATACTAGTGTCCACACATGTGCTATCACGCCTGTGTGTACACATTTTTTATATATGAATGATTGTATGTTAATAGGTGATAATAGAGTAATGTTATTAAATTAATATATAAAATAAATTTATATTTATTAAAAATAAAGTGAAATGAATAGAGAAATTAATTGTTGATGAATAAAAAAAAGAAAAAAAGAATTTTTTTTATAGAAAATAAGTAAAAATAACCATTAATTTTAAAAAATTTAATAAAGAATTATATTGTAAAGAATAAAATTAGTATTATGAAATGTGAACACAAAATAGAAAATCCTCTTTATATATGGATATGGATTTAGTGTTTGTTTTAGTTTTTTCCACTCTCTCATACGTTCTATTTTGTTTTTTTGTTTTGTTTTCGAAAAAAAGAAAAAATTAAACAAAAAATTATTATTTTTTTGTTTTCGTGTCTGATATTTTATTTTTCATTGGTAAAGAAAAAAAATGTAACTTTTTCTTATTTTCTTATTTAACTTGACGATGAAATATTACTTCTATAATATTATATTTTTTGTATCGTATGAATTTTTTTATAATAATTTTTTATGAATATAAAAGGAAAAAATAGTTGGTGTGTGTTTTATTAAGTGTTTTTGATTTTGGTAGTTTATTTTATTAATTTTTTAATAAGTATTTTAATTAAGAATAAAAGTGATAAAATAAAAATTATATCGAAGATAAAAACAACACAAATTCATCTTATTCATCTATTGTTAGAGTATGATATTAGTGGTTTAATTCTTTAGTTAGAGAGGAACTCATGTACTTTTGTTAATTATATTATTAATAATGATTAAATATATATAAAATTTGAATTTATTTGATCCTTCCAATTAATCAAAGATCGAGACAACTAATATTACATAGTATAAATTTTCATTATTATACATAAGTTGGTATAAAGTACACTTTAATTTATTATAATAATTTAACCAAAATATATAATATAGAGGAAGTTTTTGTGTTCCTCACATGTTACATCTCATTTCATGTTATTAAAATCATGCAATATATTGCTAATTTCCTGCAGAGAATATTTATCTTTTGTCCAAAAGATAAACTACTTGAGTAAAAACTTTCAATATTTATTATGTTAATCTCTAAGAAATATATTTAAGTAAAGAATTTGTTTTTATTAAAAAAAATAACTATTTAAATTAGCTATTTAGTATGAATTTCCTTACTTCGTTAGTTTGTTTTTGTTAAATCTTAAAAGGCACTAATATTTTTAAGGCACTAATAGATTTATAACAGCAAGAAAATAAGAAAAGATCAATGATATTTTGATTATTAGATGATGTGTCATTTTTTAAAGCATTCAAACACGTTCTTTTATGTTTAAAAACACATCTAAAGCATTTGACAACTCAAAATAACAACTGGCAGATGATATAGATGTAGGAAATTAAGAGCACAAAACAGCTATAAACTGGTGCTGAACTTGTTTATGAGTTGACAACAGAACACTTGTTCCGTATTTGTCCAGCAGAGTCAGTGAGGACCTCAATGTTTCCCATTCTCTTCATTGATTGTGCAAACTCTGTGAAGAACTTCTCTTCCTTCACCAACTCTCCAGCTTTATCTGCTGACTGATCCAGTGTTAGAAGTGCAGCATCTGACTGGAACAGACCCTTCTTCTGGAGAAGGTTAGGATAATAGTCACTATCGAAAGTCGTAGAGCTTCCAGGGTCCATTTCCACCGTTGTGGTTCTGTCACTCAGACTCTGGCACTTGCTCTTCAAGAATGCAGCATAGCTCGCATTCAAAGAAGGGTCTTGATCACCTTTCCCAGTGAAATTATAAAGCCTATTACTGAACAAGTTGCAATGCCCAACTCCAATTGTGTGTGCCCCTATATGAAAATCATATATATATATATATATATATATATGTTAATTAATTAATGTGTACTATGTACATAACTCCATGCAGAAAAAAAAAAAGAAGCTTTTTGGCTTTTATTGGCAAATAAGTCTATGAACCATACCTGATAATACAACCAGATCGTGCAAAGTGAGACCTTTGCTAGAAAAACTCTGTCTGAGTTGGGTGAGGTTGAAGAAAGGTGATGGGATATTTGCCAAGGCTTCGTTACTTATCGATACCGTGCCATCTCTTCTACCAGTGAGAACTTCCCACATAGGTTTATTAAACTGCAAAGTGTCAGGAAAACACATGTTTTGATATGTCAGGAAAACATAGGTTTTCCCACTTATGTCAGGAAAACATGCAAGAAAGTAATAACCTAATTGATAATAAGAATATATGTGTGTTGAAACAAATTCAACATGTATGTAGTAGAATTAGAGGGGACATAAGAAGAGTTAGCTTACTTGGACAGAAACAGCGTCTCTTGCTGACAATGCCAATATGTCAGCACAAGATACAGTTTTGGGACATTTTTCTTCCACTGCACTTTTTATGGCATCTATGACATCAAAGCCAGCCAAAGAAAGATTTGGAATAGCATCCCTCTCTGCCGTGTTATTCGCAGTAGAGTTCAACAAAACCGACCCGTCACAACCCTGAAATGTTCGTTTTGCAGTGAACCCATGTTATGCTATATACACATCATGATCATTGTTAGCACTTTTGCATGTTGTAATATATGCCACGATAAAATTTGTGTATCAAATATCCCTCAAAAGAAAACATCAATACGTAAAACAATGGAATTGACAGTGATATATGTTTGTATACCCTGACAAAACAATCATGAAAATGCAATCTAAGCAACTTGGCTGGCAAATTCGGATTAGCTAACACATGTTGTTGTGTTTGGTTCTTAATGATTTCCTCGGCTTGAGGGCAGGAATCGCGGTAGAAATTTTTTCTCAGACTACCTCCTTCACAAACCCCAATGAAAAGTGCAACACATAGCAAAATTCCGATCTTCATATTCAAATGCAACCCTTCTTAACTCACTCTCTTATAGTAAGTATATAGTTTTAATTAGCTTGAGAAATGGAATGCTTAGGTAGAAGGACCTTGCTCCATTTTATAGGCCTTATAAGTTATCCTTCTAAAGTATATATTATGTATATTTTATAATTGTGTGGGAGAGATTAGTTCTAGTTATAACTGGCCAGTGTCCTTGTGCAAATATAATTGCATGGATCTCTTCAATCATTGGACGCAATATGCATGCATATAGGGCATAGTTATTAGCTATAGTTTCATTCAAACATGCACCAACCAATGAACAGTGACGACACGGTTTTGAAATTAATAGAATATAAACCCAAAGAATAATTTCAATTCTGTAGTGGTTAGAACATGCCAGCCTTGTATAATTGTATTCCTTTTTGTCATAATCTTCTCAGGTCAACCCTTTCTAAGTTTCTTGTATAGTTATAACTCTCTGAATTATGCACGTTCCTTAACATATATATCAAACGAGTCACAGTGAAATGCAAATACAGACAGAATATATCTTAAAGTTTTTAGTTTAGAACACAACATATGCGTTTTAATATTTAGATTGAGTCGTTTTGAAGCATTAACATCCATTATTTTGCCAAAGAAAGAACAATTCGGGACTGATTCCCATTATATATAAACAGATTAATTATATCAGAAATTTTCACACTTTTGAGTTCAATTATCAAAGTATGAACACGTATCATCCAATCCCTTTAAATAAAGTCTTTTATATTATCTAATATGTAGATATATGCTAAATAGTTGCAGACATAGTTCTGTTGTTTCTTGTGTTAGAAGATAACAACTCAAATTATTTGCATTACAAGGAAGGATTAATTAAGGGGGAAAAAGAAATTTCGATAACCAAAGTCAGTGCTTATCTGTTCATGGTTTTCGTGTTTGTCTTCTAGCCACCTCTGCACATGGTTGCTCTGCGTCTTGTCTTTAGACACAAATGGTTAGAGTATATTCATTTCACTTCTCTCTATAAGCACTTATGTATCTCGTTCTTGCACGATTGAACTATAAGCAGTAAACTAGTGTAAAAATCACAAAACAACAAGTTTGACCTTAATTATATTCACATAAAAGTCAATGTTCTGCCAGAGGTTCATATTATTATAGGTTTTATATCAACGGCATGTTTGTGATATAAACATTTTTTAATATCTTGAGCGTTATTTGTTATTTATTTTTGTTAATGATATATCTAATTCCATTATCAGACTTTGCAGAAATTGGCGGTGTTACCTCTATTTGGTTCCATAAAAAGAATGTGTTTAGGAAGGAACCTTGCACTAAAAATGGGTTGTTAAGGCCTGTAATATGATTTTAATATTTTCTTATCTTCATTTTCTATTTAAAAAAAAATTATTAGTTGGGAATACCTTCAGTTGAAAATTTTTTATTTTGTTTAAATGTTTCTAAAAATAAATCTATATATTTGAGAACAAAATGTTTTGTGCAGATGTGAAGCATATGTTTCATAGAAGAGTTTACGGGTACTTGTTGTTGTGAGAGCATAAAATAATTAACAAATAAATGCATGCTTGTTATTCATATTCTCTTCAAATAAAGTTAGAATCCAACACAAATAGAACACTTACTTTTAGGCATAACTAAAACAATTTATGTAATGATAAAAACAAAATCTCTTTAATTAAACACTGTTCTAAGCAATAGAAAATCAAACTTCTAAAAACTAGAAAAATAAAGTAATTAAAAAAAAGATTTGGAGAGGATATTAAACTTATAAGAGATATAAGTATAATTTAAAACAAAAATAAAGTAAAATTGTGAACGTGAATTTTAGATTTAGAGTGGGGATTTCTTCAATAAAAAGAAAATACATTCATTAGTATTTTGTACTTTCCTTTACAATTTAACATATTAAAAATTAAAAAATCCAATAGAAAAGTATATTGAAATTTAAAAAATATTTTAGTAAAATATATATTAAATTTTCAACTTTCAATTATAGAAAGTATATATGTAAACAGGGACAGATCTTAGTTGGTCCCCAGGGGCATAGTCCCCTTTCCAATATTTTTTTATAAGTTAGTAATTAAAATTTGTAATATATTTATAATATTTTAAAAAATTAATTTAATTATAGGTAAAATTTAATTATTTAATGAATTTAAAAAGAATTAAAATGTTTATTATCATCATTTTACTTATTCATTTACTATTAATTAATAATTTCATAACTAAATTGCTAATATCATGTTTAATAGGAAATTAATTTAAAATTTTAACTTTACTATTTTATTGTTAATATTCTTAATGGCTTAAATACCTTTTTGGTCCTCATTTTTGTAGTGTTTGTTGCGGATGATCCTCATTTTGGCAGAATGTTTAAAATGGTCCTCATTTTTACCGAATATTTAAAATGGTCCTCATTTTCGCAATTCGTGTTTTATTTGGTCCTTTTCTGTAACGCCGTTTAAATCATTAACGGAGCATTGTATAGGTGGCACTGTTTGTATTAAGTTGTGTTACGTGTACTGTACATATGGCTAATTAACGTTAATTTTTCAATTAAGGGGAAATTTTGCAATTAGGGAAATTTCTTCATCTTCGTCTTTCTTGAGCTCGGATTTGCAGAGGAAGCAGCTAATACTTGTCATTTCATCATTGGATTGCAGTTGCGCTCTTCATTTCAATTTTCCAGTTAATCATCATCAATGAGGTAAGTGGGTTGTGGGTTTTCTGGATTGTGTTTGCTCGTGGGTTAGGGTTTTCGTAATTCTAGTTTGGGGTTTGTTTGTCTTTCGACTGTTGTGATGTTCTGCATGGTTTCTAAATTACTTACATGATGGTTGTTTTTTAAAAGTAAAATACGGAGGTGAGTTGTTGAGTGCTGTGGGTAGATATGCTAATGATCAATTACTGCCCTTAACGTATGCTGTTGGTTGTGGAAGTTGAAAACAAAGAAACTTGGACATGGTTCTTGGAATTGCTTAATGGTGATCTTGGGGGTATTGACGTGTGTGGGACAATGACCTTTATGTCTAACCAACAAAAGGTATGTTTAATATATGTTCAATTTATTAATTTTTGTTTAATGTTGTAAGTACTAATAATCTTATCATTGCACAGGGATTAGTGCCTGCCATTCAGGACCTATTACCCACGGTTGAACACAGGTTTTGCATGAGGCATCTATATGCAAATTTCAGAAAAAGATTCTTTGGAAAAAAATTAAAGATACTCATGTGGAAGGCTGTTAGGAGCACAGTGAATGTGGATGCTCAATATTGCAGTTGTAGGAAATGACTTCTGACTGCTATCCTTTGCTGCCATGTTATTGCAGCAATGAATTTCATCAATGTCAATGCTGAGGACTTCATACCAATCATTGATGTAGTGCATTTTGATGAGGATAAATTAATGTTATGAATTTAACTTCTTCCAGACTTAGATCAATTTAATTCTTCCCAAGCTTAGATCAATATCACTTACTTCAACGCTCAGATTAAGATGTCATTTTGAACATGTTGGGACTAATATCAACATAATCAAACTAATTCATTTCTTCATTTAACAATAGTACGTACAAAACAGATTGGACTTTAAAAGATTACACACAATAACAGTACGAATAATACAATAACAGTACGAATAATACAATAACAACACAAGTGAACCCTATTACTAATTGCAACCTCTTCTCAGCAACCTTCAATGACTTCTCCAAATCATTAATCTGCCTCATTTGTGTTATGATGATGAGATCCTTTTCATCAACACCACCATTTGAAAAAAGTTGCAACCCACATTATTGGAACCACCACTTTGTAAATCAATAAACCAAAAATTAAAACCAATTTATTATTAACACAAAAATAAAAACACATTGTACCAAAAATTTTCTACAAATATTCTTTGGAGTTCTTGCCATCCTTAAAGTTGCCATCTCTCTGCAGCTACAAATCGGGGTTAATCCATTTCTCGTTGAACCACCAACAGTGCACGAAGTGATACAACACGGTTGCCTCCAACGATTACAACAAGAGGTAAAGGAAGAAAGATTGGGACCACCGTAACATACCTATATAATGGGATTGCAGGAAGAAGAAGAAGATTGCAGCAACACCAATTGGGAATGGAGGAACAAGATTGCCAAAATTCACCAACTGCCCAAACATTCCTTACCAAAACCCTAGCTCACTTATTTATCTCCAAATATCTAATTACCACACCTATACAGTACACGTAACATATCCTAATACAAATCGTGCCACTTGTACAATGTTCCGTTAATGATTTAAACGGCGTTACAGAAAATGACCAAATAAAATACGAATTGCGAAAATGAGGATCATTTAAAACATTCGGTAAAAATGAGGACCATTTTAAATATTCTGTCAAAATGAGAATCATCCGCAACAAACACTACGAAAATGAGGACCAAAAAGGCATTTAAGCTTATTCTTAATTATTCAAATTTAAAAAATTTATCATTCATCTTTGAACTATAACAATCTTTAACAAGAATAAAAAAATATTTTACTTAAAAAAAAGATTTTTTTTAAACAAGATTGTGAAATAAAATAGAAGATACATATTATAATTATTCACATTGCAAAAAAGTATGACCGAAAATTTATTACTATTAGAATTCTTCATATTTCAATAGATTTTTTTTTGTAATCTTTTTATAAAATTTTGCAAGAAAATATTTTTTATGTCATTTATAAAATTTGCAAGTATTTCCTACAAGTTTTTTTTTGAAACCTTAAATATTTTACTAAAAAATTGGTATCAAAATGTGTAAGTATTTCTTATGAAAAAAATTTCAAAATAAAACTAATAGGAAACATATGTTTTGTTACTATTGTATGTTTTGGCTTAATCATTGATGTGTTCAATAATTTAAAAGTACAAAGAAAATTTTATTAGATATATGTGATTTCTTTTATAATTATAATTAAATTATATATTATATATTTATTTTTGTTATAGTGAAAAAATATTTAAATTTTAAAATATTAATTTGACTCTCCCAAAATTAATGGTTTAGATCCACATGTGTATCTAACTATGCTTATTTAAAAAATATTATAAAAAAACTTTTAATTTATACAAATATTTTCCTAAAATACTTAGGTTAGATGTATTTTTTTCACTTTAAGCATAAAAAGTAAAATTATTTATTATAAACAAAAAAAATGTTAAGAAAGGTAAAACATAATTTAGTCTAAGAAATTAACTTTCTATTATGAGTTAGAACACTCAAAATAATTTTACATCTTTTAGATAACTGTTATAATTTTTCTATTAATTTACATCTTCTATCACACGAATTACGATCATTCTAATTTTTTGTTCTTATTTTTTTAAAACCTAAACAGTCTTCTTTTTCACTTTCGTTTCCATATCCTATTCTTTTAATACAAAGAAAGCCCTTGTAACAAGGATAAATTAAAAAGTTATGTGGGTTGATTGAGAATGAAAATTTGAATATATATATATATATATATATATATATAGGTACCACAAACAATGACACAAACACTAGTAGCAACAATACCAATAGCCATGTGTCCTCAGAGACACAGAAAGTAGAGAAACAAGAAGAAGATGGCAGAAGATGCACAACAAAATATCCAATGAAATTCATAATTAATTTATACAAATAAAATAGTGTCCCACAATTTTTTATTTTTTTGTTTTGAAATTTGAATATTGGGTTTTGGAGGGAGGGAGTAATGTGTGTCTCAGATTCTTAAATGAATCTGAGTGGGCTATATAACAACTTTTATATATATATATATA
>Ga0209589_1001684_pt1 | contig 37092 bp, 29 predicted proteins | sample CowpeawhiteBW_FD_187525 | JGI IMG/M metagenome (GOLD analysis project Ga0209589, IMG submission 187525) | Root nodule microbial communities of legume samples collected from California USA - Cow pea white BW (SPAdes) (version 2) | ecosystem: Host-associated > Plants > Roots > Nodule | place: USA...
TTTAGGGGCCTCTAAGCAAATAAAAGATACCTAAGGATGTCTCTACAAAAACCTAACCCTAGCTTCTAGAAACTAGGTCAAATAAGGTTACAAAAATGAGAGACAAAAGAGCCAACTATGGTGTGTGCAAGATTAATTTCGTTCTAGCACAAAAGGAGACAAAGAATGTGTCTCATATGTTTCCAAAAAGTGGCCAAAGTGTGCTAAAAACAAAGGAGACCAAAGGTACATAGGTACACTTGTTTTATGCCTTTTACTTTATGCTTTATTCTTTCCTCTCTCTTCCACTTCAGCCATGTGCTCAAATTACCATGTGCCACCTAGCCATGCTCTACTTTCTCTTAATTACCTACAAAACAAGACAAACAAGGATTAGCATGTTGGTTTAAGTTAATATAATCTTGGTCAAAGGTCAACTTTAGGTCAAAGTCAACAAGTCAACCAAAATAAGTCAACTAGAAACTAACTTAGGGAATTCAAACTAAAGTAACTCAAAAAAAGATAAAGGTGATGGAATAGAAGACTCTCCTCTAGACATGCTTCTAGTGATCCTTCTTGAATTATATTTATATAAAATTATTTATGATAATATAATAATCTATATATATATATTTTACATTATTACGGTGTATATATATATATATATTATACACCTAAATATACTTCATTGTATTATTATCCATTATTAATTATTACTTGTGATATATGTGTGGAATTGCATAACACTAAACAATGAAATTTTGTTTGCTTTACTAATATATAATGTAAAAAATAAGTGAAATAAATAAATAATGTACTAAACACGTTTTTTTAGTTTTATTTACTATTAAAAAAATGTAAGGATAATAATAATTATAACAATAATTACTAATAGAGTTGATCAAGTTTAGATTAAATTATAGTCGGAGATTCTATCTTAGGGATTTAAATGAGTAAGTTTTACTCAAGACGAGATGTCTTTGAATTATTGCTATTGGCCATGGTAAAACTAGTCACTACAAAAATTATTACACTTTCTCTATTAGAAAAAAAAATCATATGTATGAATATAAATGTTGGTTTACTTCATATTATCTTTACACTATTTGTCTCACTTCCCTTTTTTATTATGTTTGTGTATAAAAAAAAATCTCACTTCTAGAAGATGGATATCCCAACATACCAAATTTCTTCGTTGTGGACATTGTAGCCACTTTTCCAGGAGATGCTTGGAAAAATAATGTGGTTAACAACTTAGTGACTTTTCACGGAACAGGAAGCTCGATCCTCACTTTTGTCATGACTCCGAACATCCCATTTTCATTCAAGGACCTATAGTGATCACCTTCTTTATAGCCCCCTGGTTCATGTTAACCCTTTGGTTTACTTATTTCCTCCTACCGACTAAAGTATAGTATTATGAAACTGAGTAAGAAAAAAAATGAATAAATAAAATCCCATCTTATCCCAATATAAAAAAGTGGGATGTAAATTATATAATGAAAATCATGGCTAGTAGCAAGTACTATGAAATTATATAAAGTTGGTGAAACTTTCGCTGTCTCGTTATAATATATAGACATATGTATTTGTGTTCTTACATATTACATCTATGTTTTAGGATAAAATGACGTGATTAACTTAATTGTGTACATTTGAAAAGAGTTGCCACAAGTGACAATAATGGCATCTACATAGACTAACAAAATTGTTAGTTCCCTTAAGCTAGAAAGCTTAATAAACAAGATGTGATCTCTGATAACGTTCATTTTTATCTATTTTTGTGTGTTTATTGTCATTAATAAATCAACTCATTCCTAGCTTTTATCTTGTTATATTCTCAAGTTTAGTGTGTTTTGTATTGTTTTTGTGTTTTAGTTATTTTACATCTAATCTCTATTTTGGGTGTGTTAAATAAGTTAGTTGGAAACATTTGTGGTGAAGGAAAACAAGCAAGAACTCAAGGCAGCATGTTTTGGACAAAAAAGTGATTTTGAGCCAAATACCCACGCTAGGCACCAAGGAATCACGACCACCGCTATAAGTCAGAAATGAAAATTAGTTTTAGAGCATCAGAGCACCTAGCGATGGAGGAGTGCCGCTAGGCGATGACTCTCTAGAGTTGCCTATTTCACAATTTTTACTAATAGCACCTGACGGTGCTGAGATAGCGTCAGGTGGTGAAGACGATGACATGTCAAAATTGTGTATTTAAACATGTTTCTCGTGAGGCAAAGGGTCATTCTTTTCCTCCCACAACTTACCTCCACCTAGAGTGACCGAGAGAGGCCCTTGGAGGTTGTTTGGGTGTTGGGAAGCTCTCCCACTCCTTCTTGGGTCCTTAATCTTCATCCATGGTATTTTCCACTTTTTGGGGTTGATGATGGAGAGGAGCTACGAATTGAAGGTGTTGATTCAAAGGGAAGGCACAATTGGAGCATGGAGCAACTGCCAAGAACCTTGGGAGAGGGCTTCCATATTCTCTTTGGTTTCCATTTCTTCCCTATCTCTTTTATTTGTAAACCCTAGGTTCTCCACCATGGAGAGCTAGACCCATTTGTTGAGATTTAATGTAATGAACTGAAATCTTGTGTAATTTGTGATGTTAATACATATGCTTTTCCATTTCAATGTTAGTATTTGATTTCTATGCCTAATGCTTGTTGTGGCTTGATCACCAATGGCTTGAGGTATTGAAAAATGTCTTTTGAACCTAAATCTGAAATTGAATACATAATGGAGCTTGTATCTAGGGATGGAAGAAGATTCATTAGTAATCTTAAAATTTTTGAACTTAATGCATGATTTCATTTGTTGAAGATTCAAGGAATATGAACTTGATGAGTTATCATAAGCTTAAAGTCTCTAAGAATATGATTTGAGTAATCTTGTAAGTTGATTTTGACTTGAATATGGAATTGAGATGTTTGTGAATGCATAAGAATGAAGTGAATGAAATATGGTATTGACAATTGTAAATACTCTATGTTAACTTTCTTGTTGCACACCAACTATTTGATAAAATACCAAAAAGAGTTTCTTTATGTTTTTTTTATCTTTATTGTCTACTTGAGTTGTGAATTGCGAGAGTTGTCATGTGTTGCACAAGTCCCTGTGGAGAGAACGATATTTATTAATTGTTACGTGCGACCGATGCACTTGTCGTTTTTCACTAACAATCTCCTTGACTCTATTTATATTGGAGACTCATCATACTTTGGTGAACCTCTCAAACTATATTCTAGGTAATTGTTTCAGCCCATGCAATGTTGGTTTTAGTTTGCATATTGTGTTTGCCTTAATTTATCCCATATATCCAAGTCGTACCTCCATGTATCTCTTCTTCAAGATCTCCATGTAGAAAATCATTTTTCACATCAAATTGCAGCATGTTTCATGCTGCCACAGATAATATAACTTTGATCTATTCATTTTTGCAATTGGTGTAAAACTTTGCAAGTAATATACTCCATATGTTTGAGTGAATCATTTTACCACAAGCCTAACTTTATAACTCTTAGTGGTTCCATCAGTATTGTATTGTATTGTATAAACCCATTTGCACCCAACTGGTTTTTTTCCAGGTTGTAGAGTGACTAGTGTAACACCCATTTCAAGATGCCACGTGTAATTTGCAAATCACTAAAAGATTCAAAACAAAAACTTTGATACCATCCTATTCAAATAGGAACTTCTTAAAAACTTTATTTCATAAATCACTTGTCAAAGATCGCTCTGAATAAAATTTTTATTTCTTCAAAATAAAACATAGTTAAAATCCAAACTAAACTAATTCGGTATGAGTTATCAAAGAAAACTTATTACAAATCATTTCAAATGAAAAGCTTCTAAAATAATCAAACTATTACATCTTTTTCCAAAAACAATTCCAAATGCTTTCCAAAACTCCCAAAAGTTTTGCCATGAGACTCCTCACAATTATGCTTCCCTAACTACATCTGCATCAATATCTACTCTAACACAAGTTATATGATCATCCCAAGTAGAAACCACAACCAGATAACACATCACATAACATATCACATAACATTATATGTCAACATACAACTCACCTAGCATGATCACATATGTTTATAACTCAACCAAAACATATTACCACCAAGTAATATCAACAAGTATGATTTTCTCTTCTAACCAACCACTACCTTTCCTACTCACCAATGTCTCTTTGAGAGGAACTTCCCCTTACTTTCCATAAGACTTGCAAGCAATAACTCTACCTGCTAACTAAAGCATTAAAACAACATTAAAACTTTTGTGTTTGCATTTCTAGCAACTTAAACAACATTTTAATATTTTAAAAGATGATCAGCACTTAAAAACATATTACCAAATTCAAACGTGGATAAGGCACCAAGCATACTTTTCTACAAGAACAAGAATTTACAATTCAAATCCAAGATTAAACAGTTAAATAAAATCACCAACTTGCTCATAATAGTTGAAATTTTACCAAATCTTTTCCATAGTAGATAAAATTTCTAAATTTTCTTCTTTTAAGCTCCTTTGTCAACATTCTTAATGACGAGAATGACATTATTCTACACCCTCTTTTCAATGTAATCAAAGTTTCATATGAATAAAAATAAGAACATTATATTTGTATGAAAAATCTATTATATTTTAAAAGAAATGTGGAGGTTATAAGGTTTGAAAGCACTTCAATTAATATTTTATCTCTATTCAAATATAATTTTATATCATACTTGAAGTTCTTTCATTAGGAACTTTCCATGCTTGTTCCTGCAGAATTTGAGATGAGCTCTAAAGAACTAAAATTATTCCTGAGTTTTAGATTAAACAAAGAAATAATGGTATATACAGCCATAATTTAAATCCATCATTTAAACATGCGAGAAAACTTTTAAAATAGTTTATGTTGGACAACACTAAAAGGATAGAAATCCTATATGCATCCAACTTCAAGTTATATAATTTTATTTCTTTACAAAATTTCAATCAAAAGCTATAGAAATAAATAAATTGCACTCTTAAAATTTCTCATCCCAACACATCACCGATTTAAGCAACTCTTTCCTTCAATATATATATACAAATGCACATGACCTTCTTAGCGTTTATATTCTTAAATTAAAAACAACTCAAATGTATTTTTGTTCTATAAGTTCATAAATGTGCAATCTTGGTCCCTGTAAGATTCTAATTACAGATTTAGTCTTCAAAGCTTTTAAAATCAACCAATTTTAGTTCATTTTAATATATTATTAATTCTTCACAAGAACTATTAATATATCATTAGAAAATAAAAAATAACGTGTATTAGAGTTAATTGTCAAACCTACTATTAGTGTCTTAGGTAAATAAGTAATCGATCTATCACAAACATATATCATTTACTCTCATGACAATAACATTGGACTAAAATTGTCTAATTAAAAAAAAAACCCGAAAGACTAGCTCTGCAACTAATATTTAATAGAAACAATATTGAAATCGTGATACTAGGAGATGGAAATAAATTCAATGTAAATTTCGAAAATAGCTAGTGTCTGCTTTAAATATAATAATCAATGCATCTCTTTCAAACCAATAGAGTAGATTACTTTTAAAGAGTTATTGGGAAATTAAAACTCCAGCCTTACACCACTTTTGTTACTTATAGTCTCCTAATGTCACAATTTCTTAAAATCCTAAGAATATACTCCATAGCTCATTGCAGTCGAATTGAATTTCCGAAATGCTTCATTATCCAATGTTTTCATCCTGAAGGACTTCTTAAGATTATTGAAGATCTAATTTTACTATTTACAGCACAACCATCAACTTACACAGTCTGAGCTCAATAAAAGTAAGATTTCTCCTATAAACAACCAACTACCTGATGAACATATACTACTTTGCATGGTACATTTTTTTCACAAATAACTATGTAGTACTATTTTAACAAAACATAAACCACTCAAGTAGCTCAGACATCACTAGTTCTAGTCACCTTTTTATTTATTCTAATATGCACCTCGAATTGCTGTCCAAATGAAATGAGTGCATCTGGACAAAAGGTAATTGTAAATATACTGACAAGAAAGGAACACTTCCCTAATAGTAATCCAAGATTCAATACCCTAAAACTAAGACAAATTAGCCCATGTCAATGAAAATAAATGTCATCTCCTGGAAATTAGAAATTAGTTCAAACATTGAGCACCTGGAATGTGAAAAAAATGGTATGGATCTCACTCTCTTGCTAAAGTTCTTTCATTGTTGTCATGTTGAACTTGGAGAAGTGAACAAAATTTTTCATCCGAATATATACACAACACATTATAATGACAATCATGTAGAGTTTAGTTCTCATCATCACTAGTTAAAGTAAAAATAATAGATACAAATTGAGATGAGAAGCTAAACAATACATCAACAACATATTTACACATATTTGCCTGAACCTTTTTTGTCGAAAACCCCCCTATAACTCCACAACAAAAGGGACTTAGCTCCCACAAGCATAGAATAAAAACACTTGAACTAAGAACAATTCAGAACTCATTCCTTGGTATGTGTTCATGAGATTTAGCTCCCACCTGCATCCACTGAAAAACCTCATACTCACATTTGTTTTTCATCAAGATGAAATTGACAAGGTAAACCATAATGAAAATAACAAAAAGGAAAATGTTGATGCTAAACACACTCCATAGACCACATAATAGACCAAGGATGCTTGTACCTAAACTATGTAAAATCAAGTTAAAAAAGTCATGTAACTAATTGGAAGAACTTCTCCACAATGACTTTAAGGAGAAAAAATATGAAGAAAAAAATGAAATTGATTTCTTCATAAAAATTTGGAGAAGATATATAAGAGAACTCCTACAAATTCGATTGGGCATATGTTAATAACTTGTGTAAAAGTCAATTTCATCCTGAAAGTTTTCTGGGAGATGTTAGTCCAAACAGACCCTACAAACTATTATCTATTTGAAAGCATATTCAATTTACACAAAAAGTTAGTTATTATTATATGAAGACAGAAAAACATATCCAAATTTATAAAAATTTACAACAATAAGAACTACAACAATTACTAGTTTCTTACCTTGGATTTCACTGGAGTGAGAAGCCATATCAGGTATACTAGAGACTCTCTGAGACATGGGTGTAAGAGGTGGTGATGGAGCTTTATCAACCTTTGAAACTTGGGGACTATCCAAATACTTAGCATTAGAAACATTTAATGTCATAGCCCTCTGACCACTGGAAGGTATAGAAAAACTCCGAGAGACTATTGGTGGTGTTGGGAGTGGAGAGGCTACACTGGATATAACAGAAGAAAATTTATTAGCCACAGTAACCTCTGGAGTTTTAAATACTAATGGGGCAGAGTGACCCACTCGAGAAGATTTCACTGGCTTACTACCAGGAGGTCTAGGAAGTTCATGAAGTTCACTTATCCTGGGTGAAGAAACAAGGGGAGGTGAAGCATTGGGAGATGCTTTTGGAGATGAAGGTTGTGGTACAGGTAAACGTGGAAAACCCCCAGAAATAGGTTTTACTGACAATGGTTTATTAGTCAATGGACCAGAAAAGGTTTGTATCTTTATTTTCTTAGTATCAGAAGCATTGAAAACATCAACTTGTGGAAGTGAGAGTCCATCTGCGGACGGGCGTGGTAACTGGATGGATGTAGTGTCACTGTTACTTTCTTTGAGAACAGAGTGAGCTCTATGGATGGTCGGTTCTGACAATTTACTATCAATATCTCTCTCATTCTTTTTTTCATCTAGTGGAGAAGAATGCCACAAGTTATGCAGAGATCCACTTGCACTTGTGCGGGGGGCTAAGCTACTTTTGGTTTCTTTGATGTTAACTGGTGTGGGAAGGACATATGCATTAGACTTTGCTGCAGATGATGCTATAAGTTGTCTTACTTTTTCAGCAGGGTCAAATTTCTTTTCTGCAAGTATTGGAGCTGAATAACTGCTGACTCTACTTGAAAGTTTAAAATCCCCTTGGTTCTTGTCTAGACTTGTCTGCCAGAATGCAAGTTAATAGAAGTATTAGAGGATAATCTAAGTAAGATTAAAGAATCAACCTGAACTGATGATCTGTTAGACTGAGGCCACAGTTAGAACATAATAATTACATTCTAAAGCTATGTCTTTAAATCATTAAGAAAATAGTACATAACTTTATTTGTGATCTTTATTAGGTGACACACTAAGGTTCTAATTGGCCTAGATTTTTCTTTAGAGTTAATTTAAGATTTAAATAAAAAAAGTTTCAATTAATATATCAAGGTAGTTGTGAAAAGTACTTCTGCAGTTTCTGGGGTTGAAGCTCGAACATAAGAGCGACCTGGTTCTTCCACCTAGCAAGCAATACATGGCCAATGATCATTATAAGATAAATTTATAATTCAGAATCTGAAAAAATAAGGATATTATGTTTTAAATTTGTCACAAGGTATGGATGGTAGAAACAAACAAGAATAAAATAACAAGTGTGACAAGCTCTGGCAATGTTTTAAATTAATTTAAAAAAAGAAGTAAATAAGCAATTATAATAAAGTTCAATATGATCTAAGGCTTTAAAATACCATTCAAGTTGAGTAATACAAAATTCTCACCTCTGCTGAGTTTGGTGATGTGGAAACAATATATGGTCCTTGCTTATTTGGTCTGTAGTCAAAACTCAGTTCACCGCCTTCAATGACATCAAAATCATTACTGTCATCATTATTACCATCTTCACCAATGTCATCCTCAAGGCCACTGAATTGGTAATCAATATGTTGTCTTTCAGCAACCATCCTGACTTGTGGCTCAACCGCCTCTAGTGATTTAAGTCCTTTCCGAAAGAAATTTAACTATATTGAAAGCAGAACAAGAGGAAACATGCATCAAGACTATGCAGAAGAAAGGATAAAAGATTTGAATGAGGAGAAATGTCATAGTTGAAGAAAACCTGAGCAGCATGGTGACGTGCTGCTTGTGTAAGGAGACTGCGTGACTGGCCTTGCTTGAGTGATTTTAATCGAAAGGCACAAAGTGTTGCTTCTTCTTCATAGTCATCATGAGCTGCCTGCAACTGCTGTAAGGTGATACTTTCACCTTTGCCACTCTTTGACTTTCCTTTCTCTTTTTGTTGTGCAATCATGTATTCATAAACCTCTCTGCAGGCAACACAACAGATTCAGGAAACATCACATAATGCTAAGGAAAATAATATAAGTTGTGTAAAGACAAACCTTTTCTCGTCACATTGTCGCTTCATGTCCTGCATGAGGAACAGACAGGCATTGAGATGTAACAAGACAATTTACAGTTCTACATTCAATATAATTCATACACCAGCAAAGTCACTATAGTTCCAAATTCATTGACCGTGGTTCTATCTAGACAAGGCAATCTATATAGTGTTAAAAAGAATAAAAAAAGGACAGTTTTTAAATCTCAGGCTAGAGATTTGTAAAGAAAACAAAAATATGTAAATGTCAGGCTTAAATAAGAGAAGGCAAAAACTGAAAAATACTACTTTTTCCTTCCCCTTTAAGTTTTGCAATACTTCTATAGTCCTGCACCTTACTCAGTTCAAGTTCAATTGTCGTTATTAACAAGCCTCAAATCTCTTGCATACACATACAATATCTAACAAATCACCCACTAACGACTAGTCAACTTCAAATGCATAAAATTCAACTTTCAGAATTTTCATCGCAATAAGTCAGAAACACAAGCTTATTTTGTTTGTATACATTTTTATACATATATAATTGATTTACTTCTACCTGGATGAATATTCCACTAGTTGCCTATGTCCCTATATGCTATAATATATAATGGACTTTTAGCTTTTTGTTATTCTCCGCAATCAGCTGTTAGTAACACAGTGATAAACCAGTTAAGATATAAAACCCCGCCCATTTCACTAAGCTTCAATAATCACATTCTCTATCTGAAACCCTGCCCATTTCACTAAGCTTCAATAATCACATTCTCTATGAGACAAAGAGAATTTCCAATGTTTTCAAATTATTTTACTGGATATATTTATTATATTCATGATTTATGAAATCTTACTTGCTTAATAAGTTGATTTACTACCATGTTAATGAACTGTCAAATGTAAAAAGTTTTACTGGAAGCACGGAATAATGAAAGTAACATTGGGAGAACCACACCACAAAGACTAGCCATTGTAATTGGAAAGTTGGAGAGCCTACAGCCTCATAAACCCTGCCCATTTCACTAAGCATCAATAATCACATCCTCTATCTGAGACACAGGGTTTCCAATGTTTTCAAATTATTTTACTGGATATATTTATTAATATCCAAGATTTATGAAATCTTACTTGCTTAATAAGTTGATTTACCATTTTAATGAACTGTCAAATGTAACAAGTTTTACTGGAAGCACTGAATAATGAAAGCAACATTGGGTGAATCACACCACAAACACTAGCGATTGTACTTGGAAAGTTGGAGAGCCTACAGCCTCATAAACCACAAATACTAAAATTCCATACTTACAATTCAGGCCAATTTCTCGTCCTTTACAATCAGAACGTAACATCTTACAAGTATGAATGAACTTTTTAGTTGAACCTAAAGCTTTGTGCAAATCCCTTTATCTATAGCAGCTCTAAAACACATTATTAGATTTAGAGAAACATGTTTTACAGTTTTTCCACAATATTTTGCAGTATGAAGAACCTAACAACTTTTTAAAACATCAGTGAATCCACAAACTCCATGTGAATATATTTTAAATATGTCATATGTGATGCATGGAGGGTGAGAACAAGAAACAGTCAGATTTACACAACAACCAAGCAATGGATGTGTGAATAATGTCACTGTCTTTGTGTTATAAGGCAACAATCAATCCTTCACAAGGATATCTCAGTTAGGGAAACAGGTGTTATTGCAACAATTTCGAAAGTTAATCACTATAAGGAGGGTACACTTATAAATATCATGAGATTCTTCCAGAATATATAATTCATTAAACAGGAAAAAAGAGATCACAACAAGAAATCATGTCATGATGTGGTTTCAACATCATATATAACGAATTTGTGTGCTAAGGCAACTAACTATGCAGAGTCTCTTTAGGTAGTCACAGATATGAAACATTACCCTCTGTTTGAGAGGAAAGAAAAAGTTGAAATATGAATTGAAGAGAAAATGGAAGGAAAGAAAAAATTGAATTCTTTTTACTAAAAGTTCATTTTTTCCCTTTATTTTCTCTTCAACAGAACAAACAGTTTATATTATCTGTTTTTCTTTCCTCTCATCTAGATGCACCATTAGTATAGGCCTGCAATTTGCATCTTTAGGCACCAAGAATTTATGGGTTTGTGTGATAGTTGTTGAATGGTGTTATATATGTAGATGGCATGGCAGTTTCTGTATTATTTAGTGGGTAGTTTGTACTGAGTATGTTTAAGAGAGGAAGACTCTGAAAGGACTTAAATCAGTGTATTGTTCTTGTTGGACTAAAATTCAGGTTGATCCAGAATTTCTATCAACAATTATACATTCTGTAGGTTCAAAATGTCCCTTTAACCAAATTGAAGATTACAAATATTTGATAACCATCCACATATAATCGTAAGGGGATGAGATTTAAGAATCACCCCTGCAAAGCATTACTCTAAGTTCCAAAACACCATTTTCTTTTAATTGCATTCCATTCTGTGTTGTGCTGATAGGAAACTGCATTTTCCAGTAACCATTAAAATAAAAGTGTAATGAACAACAAGGGAAACATGGAAACAACGAATTCAGAAGTGTGCACTGTAGAGCCCAGTCAGGCTATTGGGTGCTTTATAATGATAGAGGAATCAGATAAAAGAAATAAATACATAAACATACCTCAACGGTTCTTAGTTCATTAAGAAGAGACTCCGATGGATTGGTTATTGTCAGTACAATGTGAGAACGCTGAGGAACAGAAAGGATAGAATCATAATAAACATTTTGTAAATGAACAATGCTCAAGGAGAAGCAAGGAAATAAAAAAGGATACACCCAGATAAAGGCTCACATAGCTATCAACAAGCTTCTGAAGCTCAAGCTGCACACTTCCAAGCATCCCCAAAACTTTACCTGCATACAGTTCATAACAACTATTGCAATGAGACTATATACATGGTTTAAATCAACTAGCAAATAGGCTAAGTAACTTGGATAGGGCAGTCATCAAATGTTTACCCACTCACCACTTTCTTCGTCATCATTTAAGGTAGTTTTCTCCAAAAGACAAGTACCCATTTCCTGCAGCGACTCAGCAAATTCTGGAACACATAACACAGTAAAGGATATGATACCAACTTCACTATTTTCAAGGCAGCAAAACTCATCTAAAGAAATAAACTAGACAACTCTTTTTCAAATGATCAATAAATATAATACAGTGAATAGGCTTGAAGAGATAATACGTCCTATAGTGGAGACCATGACATTTTCAAATACCTCAATGCTGCACCTCACAATACTTAAAATGTTGTCACAACAATAATGTCAATAAGAATAAGAAGGCATGATAAGGGCAGGGTGTGCAAGTTCAGCATTATAAGCTATTTCCCTATTTTAGAATTGGATCTCAATGCTAAACTTCATGGATCAATAAATTTTGCTAAGTGAAAGACATAAGTAGAAGAAATAGGAAATGTAATCTGATCATTAGAATGCAAATTACAGAGAGATGATATATTATACACCTATGCTAAGTGACTCACTACTGAGTCAGCAAAAAAAGAAATCCTAACTCAAAAGCTAATTCTATCGCAGAGAAACTAAACAAGAATACAAATGAAAAAGAAATGAATGCGTATTCCCTAATACGGATAGCGCTAGCGCAGAAGACCAGCCAAGGATGGACTGCGGCAACTCGAATCGAAATGCAAACATGTATCTAAAATTGTTGGAGACTTTATATATAATATAACAAGTAAATGAAACGTGTGTGTGTCTGTGCACTTTTAATTTGTGACCTAAATTTGGACAGATAACAAAATGCACAACCAATTCAAAAGCTTGGAATACATTAGAAGTATGAAGACTAATGTTTACCGTAAGCACTGTTTTGCGTAGCAGCAGCTGCAGAAAGCAGGCTATCATAGCAATCTCTCATATCTTGCATGTCCTGAAAAGAGAGAGAGAAAAGCCTTTACGAGACTACAACAAGCAAGCCAGAGGCACGAGATCGTTCAACATTTCTCACAAAATCACCATTAACACACACTTTTTCCACACCCAAAGCCTGTAACTACTACTACTACTACTAAATGAAAACGAATTAAAGCCAGCAGTAAGAGAACCAAATTCCCATCGGAAAAAACACACTGTCCACGTGCCATCTCCAGAACAAAACCCCCGCGTTCCGTCATTGACAACAACCGATCATCGTTGCGACAAAACACGATAATTGCAAAAGGCACATAACAAGGCGCAACGAAGAAATTATCTATTTATTCATTATAATGATAATGATAATATTAAGGTTGAAAAATCAAAGTAGAGTGGGAGAAGAACCTTGGCAGCAAGAGCGAGTTCGTCGAACTTCACGGTGGGGTGGAAGTCCCTTTTGTCCTTGGAAACCGTCTTGTGAAGTGCAATTTTCTTCAACTTGCTGAGCGAGGACTTCATTTTGCACCCTAGGAGGGAGGAAGGGGGAAAGAGGGTTTGTGTTGTGTTTGTGTTTTGGTGAGAATTGGGGAAGAATCTTAAGGGTGAAAGAGAGAAGGAAAGTGTGGGAATGGATTAAGGAGAGTGAAAGACATTGAAGTAGAAGGGGGAAGGTGGGTCAAAAGAAAGGCAGAAGAAGGAAAGGGAAGAGAGGCAGATCAGACAGCAAGAGAGAGAGAGAGAGAGAGAGAGATGCGAAATAAGGAAACGAGAGACGCATCAGTCCAACGTCACGCCCCTAAGCCTAAGCCCAGAACCCCGCACGTTTCCACACCTCACTACACGTGTGTATGATACTCACAACATTACTCTCCTCATTTATATTTTTTCTAAAGCTACGATTTTATTTCTCCACTTTTTTAAATAAATTAAACTCACTACTATTCTGCACTTATAAGGAACTGTTCAATTTTCTTTCTAATTTATATATTTCCAAAAACCACACCCTCTTTTAAAATAGTTGACTGATATTCTTAGCTTTAAGCAAGTATTTAATTCGTCTCTAAATTAGTTTCTTGTTGTAACTTCTTAATCAACTATAATCACACTTGGAATCTGTAATAATAGTAAGTTTAGTATTTATATGCTTTTCACAATAAATTTTCGATACACCCTGTAAAGTAAGAAAATTTTGTTTGAAGGGTTTTCAAGACACCGTGTAATTTTTTTATAATTACTAAGTGTGATTAAAATGTTTGATTATCATAGAAATAATCCATCATTAAATTAAATGACGCCATAAGGAAATCAAAATAACACGTATATGAAACAAACATTACACACTCACATGTCGTAAAGAGCCATATCATATTTCACATGTCATGAGATACACTTGCCATACGAGTAAGTTTTTAAATATAATATATGTTAAGGTGACATCACATTATAAATGTGCAAACTAAACACACTAACTTACCCCAAACATATATAATTTCTTTTGAAAACTACTACAATAAGTAAAATTTTTAAAATATTAGTATGTAATACAATATTTTATAAAAAATCATATTCACAAACATCAATTTATTTTTAGTTTAAAAAAAAGGATGAAATAGTCGTTAAGAATGTATTTAATACACTTGAAAGCCATTTAAATAAAAAAGAAACAACAAACTAAAAAAAGAGAGATTCTATCGTGTGTGTGTAAAAAGTAAAGATACAAAATATTATCTTAAATAAAAAAGGGAAAAAGAGAAAGGAGATAAATAACCGAAGCAATTGAACATAAACAAACATAAGCAAAAGTTTGAGGGAAGAAGACACACTTACAAACAATTGAAAACAGAAAACTATAGAGAAATAGTAAGTTTATCAACCTCCTCAAGCTGAGAGTAGATGTTTCGCACTCCTCGCTTGGAAGATATTGGAAAGTGTGAGGTTTAGTAAAAATATTCACAACCTTAAGAGCATAAGAAAAAAGAATAAGTTTAAGCAAGTCGTTATTGAAGAGGGAGATGAACTATTAAATCTTGAAGAGAACGAGTGTATGAAGAGGGACCTAAAAATCTTGAAGGAGGTAGATGAGCCATTAAATCTCACTAGTGGTGGAAGCAAGAGCCTTGTACTTTGGTTCAAAAGAACTCTGGGAAACAAATTTCTACTTTTTAGATTTTTGGGAAATAAGAGAGTTTCCTAGGTAGATGGAGAACCTTGTAATGGATTTTCTAGTTTAAGACATGTACCCCAGTTTGAATCGCTATAGGCCTTGAGTTTATGAGAGTTAATGGTATGAAAGAAAAGTCCATTGTTTGGTGTGCCTTTTAGATATGTAAGAATGCAAAAAAGTGTCTTGCTAATGCATATCAATGGGAGAGGAAATTAATTGGTTAAGATGATTGAGAAAAAAGGCATTGTAGTATAGGTGTTGGTTACATAAATAAGTCTTCTAATAAGCCTTTGATAAAAAGAAGAATCTACATCATTAAGAGGTTGTTTGTGTTTTATGTAAATGAACCACAATGGTAGATGCAAGAGCACAATCTAACATGTTGGTTTCTTAGAGAAGACAAAGAATGTATTTCCTTTCGCTAAGGTGGATGCTAGTGTAATTGTGGGCCACTTCAAGACCAAGGAAGCAGGTGAGATCACCTAGATTCTTGATGCGAAAATGCTTGTGGAGGAGAGTAGTAATTTGGTTGATTTCCTCAACATTAGTCCTGTCAATATGATGTCATCCACATATATATAAGAATAGTAGTAACATGACAATCATCAGTTTTAAAATACAGAGTGGTTAGTAGAAGAGCATGTAAGATGATTAGATGGAAAAAATTTAAGAGAGTTTGGCATGCCATTGTCTTCCTATTTGCTTTAAGCCATGAAGGGATCTTTGGAGCTTGCAAACTTGTGTAGGAACATTGACAAAAAGTCCAAGTCGAAGTTGCATGTAGACTTCCTCATGTAAATCATCGTGAAGAAAGGTGTTATTTACATTAACTATTTGAGAATCCATTTGTTGAGGCAACCAGGTGAAAAAGAAGACCAAGAGTGGTGAGTTTTGCAACAACAACAAAAGTATCCATGAAGTTCAATCCCTTAAGTTGTGTGTAGCCTTTGGAAAAAAGTTAAGCTTTGTATCAAGCAATGGATCCATTAGCATGCCATTTAATCTTGTAAATCCACTTGCAATTGATAATTATTTTGCAAGGCAGAAGAGTAGTGAGTGGTGAGTTTTGCAACAACAACAAAAGTATCCATGAAGTTCAATCCCTTAAGTTGTGTGTAGCCTTTGGAAAAAAGAAGACCAAGAGTGGCGAGTTTTGCAACAACAACAAAAGTATCCATGAAGTTCAATCCCTTAAGTTGTGTGTAGCCTTTGGAAACAAGTTAAGCTTTGTATCAGTCAATGGATCCATCAACATGACATTTAATCTTGTAAATCCACTTGCAATTGATAACTATTTTGCATGGCAGAAGAGTAGTAAGGATCTAGGTGTGATTATCATTCAAGGCATTGAGCTCTTCTGTCATGACTTTTACCCATTGAGGATGCTTGGAGGCTTCAGTGTAGTTCCAAGGCTCAATGTTGGAAGTGAAAGATAGAACAATGTGTTTGAAAGGAAAAGATAAATTGTTGTGTGAAATGCAACTGTGAATAAAATATTTTGTAATGAAGATAGTTAGACGGTTTCTTTGAGTGAGTGGAACGCTTAGGATGTAAAAGGGTGAGAACATCATTAGTATTATCCGCATTAGTACTAGTGTTTGCATTCATATCAACATTACTAGTAGCTTAATCATGATGATTTTCAATAACAATGAGGGTATGTGTTTGAAAATTGATAACATAAAAAGTGTGGTTATAATTATAAGGAATAGGTAGAGATATGTTGTTATCATGACTGGTATGAGAATTGGAGTGATAATGAAAATTGTTTTCACAAAAAAGAACATTACAAGAGATTTCAACCTTGTGGTTTTTGAGATTTAGAAAAGGGTAACCTTTTGTATGAGGTTTAAAACTAAGAAACACACCAAGAGCAACTTTTTAGTCAAGATTTTTTCATGATATAAAAGTGTATTAGAGTAACAAAGACATCTAAAAACACGTAAATGAGATAGGTCACATAACTTTCCATGAATATGTTTTCATAAGGTGTAGCATTTTGTAATAAGGGTGTAGGCATGTAATTGATAAACACAACATGTTGGGCAACAAAACACTAGAAAATGGTAGGTATGACTCATCTTCCCATTTTAGTTTTTTCTTGAAATACAATGTGGTTGTTAGAGACATGTTAAATTTACCATTATGTATTATATTATTTATGCTTTATTTATATTATCTTAAAATTATTTTTTGGATTTTTAAAAAATTTTAAAAATATTTCAAATATTTTTTGGCAATTTTTAATTGTGAAAATATGATACATTTTGTGGCAGTTTTTAACCATAAAAAATGTTATATTTTGTGGCGATTTTTAATCGTCAAAATATGATACATTTTGTTGTGGTTTTTAATAGTGAAAAAATGTGATGCATTTGTAGCGATTTTTATCCATTATTATTATTTTTCTTTTGTGACAAGAATACCGACGGATAAAATATTTTTATCAAAAATTGTTTTTGACAGGTGTAATTGTGGTGGTTATTTTAACCGTCGAAAATTTCATTTGTGACGGTTTTTAACTGCTAAAATTTGTAATTTTAACCTCCACAAATATTAATATTTTTTGTAGTGAAACCAGCCAAAACAGAAAATAGACAATACATTTTATTAAACCCACACACATCCACAATTCAATTACATCTAAAAGTCTTTTGTAACAACAAATATCCTAATCAATACTTGTACATCTGAATTATAAGTATTTAAATGGTTGAAATGTTAAGAAGGGGGTTGAATTGGCTAGTTAAAAAATAGGTTGACTTTTAAAAGCCTAAAATAGTTTTCAATTGAATCAAATCAACCACCAAGTTTAGATGCAAACACTCCTAGACTGGACAGTTTCAATCGATCAAAAATAGAGTTAACCGATTGATTTCATTAAACAGATATAGACAAATGTAGTACTGATATAATCAATAGGTTAAATCACAAAAACAATCGACTGAAAAACTAGGAAAAATGCAAAAATGCAAATTTATGATTTAAAGCAAGAACAATATGAAAGATTAGTCAAGATAGGTTCAAATGAGTGATACAAATATGAGCAATGTTGCAGATAATGCCAGATCACACAAGAGTGTCAATAAGAAGACTCAAATTAAAATTCTTTAAACTTTAAAGTGCAATACAAGTGAGAAGAGTTAGAGAAAAGAGCAATGCACAAGATTGTTATACTAGTTCACTCAAACTTGAGCTACATCAAGTTAAAATTGAATACAATTTAGTATATGGTGGGTTTAAGAGTCTGTACCAGGGGGACATAATAAACGAAATCTCTAGGCCAAGCGAGGAAATATTGGAATGCTTGTGCCACATTATATATCTCATTTGTTGGCACAAGAACTAAAGCAAACGACTCGAGAACCTCCTCTACCGTGACCTTAACCTCATCCTCTGATAACTCTATGCCATGAAGAATTGTGGCTATCTCAAATGCTTTTCAACGAGCCACTAATGTCTTCCCTATACCATCTCAAATATATAACTAACATGGATGAGTGTCATCTATGTCATCCCTTAGTATGGGTGGGGCTGAACAACTCCCCTTTTCGCTTCAACTTGTTAGAGTCAATGATTTATTAATGTTATTGAATTGTTTGGTTAAATATCATTTATTCAATTCATAACTTATAGAAAAAAGATTGTTAATTTTACCCGTGGGAGGCACAAATGGTTCTAGTTTTGGTAAAGGATGAAAGTGCAGACGGATGCCATAACTCTCAAATTGGTGCATAACTTTTTCAGTCATCTTCTGATGACATACTCCCTAGCATGGCCAAGCACTTTCCTGAAGAGATAGAGTCATCTTTGCAAGGTGAAATAAAGCTCTTTTATTTTAAGCCACAATGGAGTATCTTTAGTAGATTAGGAATTTTTAGACCTTGTATTAAGGGCCATGTAGTGTAGGCTTTCCTTTGAAGGCCTTGTATTAGGGGCCAAGTAGTGTAGGGTTTTAAAACAATCTTGCTTAAGTAGGGAGCATCATATGCGCCTAGCTTAAGAAATCCTTTGATGTTTAATTAAGTTAACCATAGCTTAAGGTAGAGGACGTCCCACACATGCCACATGGCAAAGCCTTTAATGGAGAGTTCTCTTATATAGGTAGTGTCCATGTGTCATTGTCCTATTGGAGAGGCTTTTCATAAAGTATCTTTAAACATGGCAACTAATGAGTGGTTCGTTTTATGAGAATGAGGATTGCCATATGTCAAGCTCTCTTTCACCAAGATAGCATTTTTAGGATTTTGGTGCGTGTTAGCATTTTAGGGTTTGGACCATTTTGGAGACACCTTACTCTACAAATAGAGGTGTCACCCCCATGTATTTCTCACTTTGAGAATGATAATGTTATGCTGCCAAAATTATTTGAGTCATACTTCTTTTCTCATTCACTTGTTAGAGCATCCCAAGAGGTCCCTCTAACACCCTTTTCTCTAGAGTTGGCCTAACCTCTCTTAGATCACCAAAAACAACCTTCATCCTACTATTACATCACCAAAACTGAGAGTCATTTTCTCTCAACACGAAGCTTCTACACATCCACCATCCACCATAGTCACCATTTCAAGCTTTGGTCCAACCTACTTGGTGAAAGAGAGCTTGACATGTGGCAATCCTCACTCTCATAAAATGAACTACTCATGAGTTGCCATGTATAAAGGTACTTTATGAAAAGCCTCTCCAATAGGACAATGACACATGGCCACTACCTATGTAAGAGAACTTTCCATTAAAGGCTTTGCCATGTGGCATGCGTGGGACGTCCTCCACCTTAAGCTAGGGTTAACTTAATTAAACATCAAATGATTGCTTAAGCTAGGCGCATATGATGCTCCCTACTTAAGAAAGATTGTTTTTAAAACCCTACACTATTTGGCCCTTAATGCAAGACCTTCAAAGGAAAACCTACATTACATAACCCTTAATACAAGGTCTAAAAATTCCTAATCTACTAAATATACTCCATTGTGGCCTAAAAGAAAAGGCTTTGCTTCACCTTGTAAAGATGACTCTATCTCTTCATGAAAGTGTTTGGCCATGCTAGGGGGTATGTCATCACCTTCCTAGTGATTTCTTCTGTTAGTCTTTCTTCATACTCAGCATTGTGTGTGCATGAAGATTGACGAGAGAAGGAACCAAAATATTGGCATATGCTGACTTTTGATCCAGTACCACGCACACATCTAGGGTGCTTAGGCCATCCAATTGCAGCAGCAAGTATGTTATGGCGACCTTCTAGAGTGAATCCTCCTTAGGAGCTTTGCTCAACCAACGAGTCCTATAATGTAACAAAGAAAAGTTATAGAAAATCATACAATATAAAAGACAAACGAGCTATTTAAAGAAAAGTTATATCTTACAATTTTCTCGAAGATTTCTCGTGCAATTTCATAAGTGTAGTTGCCCGATGTGCGTAGACGGGCTAACTTCCACTTTTCATGACGAGATGATGGTGAAGGAGGCTCTAGATCTTCACCCTTAGAAGGTTAGGGTCTTGATTTTTGGTTTTCTGACATTATGTTCTCTTCAAGTTTTCTATACCTACCACGAGACAATATGTGCGGATTTTTATTTTGAGCACTTATATTTTGAGCTGTTTTTCTCTTTTACTGTTACACATAAAACCCACTTTATGAATTAATTCAAATTGTACACAATTATCAATTGAGCAATTGATGATTTCAAATAAACATACCTGTCATCCCTTAGAGGTTCGAAGTTCAACAAACTTATGTCAGGTCTCTTCATCAATCCATGTGTATTTGACACATGGACTTTCATTCTTTTTAGCTCCAAAGACATACCTAGATGTCAACTTGGTCTTAAATCCACAAAATTTCTCAATGACAAACATTTATGTTTAAGCGTCGGCACGTTTGGAATATCAAATGTTAGTTGCAATATAGAAAATGTCATCAATAATATTTAACAAATTATCAATAAAATCAAAGTATAAGGGTAATAACATTAATATTAGTAACCAATAAATCCTGCCATATCATGTTTTGATCAACTTCAATGACATGACCAAAAGATGGAGTAAGGATTGATATTCTCTCTCGTACCAACATTCCTAAATAGCTCTTGAAGACATATGCATTAGGACTTGTGGCTATACTAGGGTTGACACCAATATCGGTAAGTGTTTTCTGACCATTACCTCTTCTAATTACGAGTTGTCTCAACCTAGTGACTCCTATGGTGGGTCTCTTAGTGGGTGCTTCATCCTCTAGTGAATTATGATGTTCAACCATATATTCGTGAAATGAAAACATTACAAACATTAATAACCAACATATAAAATGACATATAAAACATTATTTAACAAAACACATAAATTTTTACAAGAACCTGAAATTCATACATAAAGTTATGGATTGGTCATATATATATTCCCTCATCGCGATCTTCTCGAATTACATGTACATAATCAACTAGAGGAACTTCATCAACATTTATCGTTCTTTTAAATAGGTGGGTGTGATAGAGGCTATACCCCACCAAATTTAAAACAGATTAAATGTAGTATGTGAAAGTTGAACCAAATCGTCTCCCAACGACCAATTTTCTTGTTCAAAGCTTCATTTTCCCAACAAACACAACACCTATAACATAGGGGGGTTTGGCAAATTTAGATTTTAGAATTACGAAAATATATTTAAACAATTTTGCAAATGTTAATAAAACAGATTAAAAACAATATTGACTTCCTTGAATTTGAATGCAATTGTACTCATCACAGGTCACGTTACTAGAGTTTTGGTCTCATCTAATCCACTCTTTCAGACTCACTAAGTGAGGGTTAAAAACGTGTTTCAATATGCAATTAAGCAATGCATACATCCATTCATCTGTGACAGTCAACACAATTCATTAAGCATGAACGAAATCAACCATGAACAACCAACTCAATTTGTAATTAAGCATTAACAGAATAAAAGTAACCATTGATCACAAAATCAAGATGAAGTGAGGCAAAACACGAATTCAAAACAGAACCTCAAAGTTCAATTTCATCTTCTTCAAGTACTCAATACATTAAGTTAGAAAGCCATGAAATTCGAATTACAAAGCAAAGGTAAACGAAAATACATCACCATTATGGAGAAAACGCACTGCAATAGTGTGCAAATTGCTCAAAAATGATCCAAAACGTGTGGGAAATAAGGGAAAACGAAAACCCACAGATGAGTGTTCTTTAAAGAACCTAAAAATGGAGAATGGGGGAAAGAGTGATGGTTGCCCATGAAGAAGAAGACCTAAAATGTGGTCACATCAAATCTGCCACTCATATTTACAAAAATGTCATTCTGCCACTCAGAATTACAAAATACCACTATGGGTTGAAAATGCTGGCCCAATGACGTGGACAGGCTGACTGACATGGCGCAAACGTGGCAATGATGTGGAAATCATGTGGCAACTCTCTCTTGACCTTAAGATAAATGTCAAAGCTCCAAAATTGCTTCACCTAAATACCTAAAACTAATTAAAAACAAAAATTAGGCCAAATAATGTGAAATTAACCCAAATTCGGAACAATGGCCTAACAAAGCCCAATAGATGAAAACACATTAAAGATAAACAATTAAGCACCGAACAACTATCAAATGGGTACATAAAGGCTAGTGGAATGGAGGAAAATAATGACTCATTAAAATCAACCACACTTACCCTTTTGCACTCCTGGGCAAAATTAAAAAGTAAAGCAAAGTAAGGACATCACAAACATAACAAGAGAGATAAAAAGAGACACAAGACAAACAAAATTCGAAAAAGGAAAATGGAAACACATCCAACACAGAAGGATTCAAAGCTACAAGGTATCCATGAACATCATTCAAGCAATTCAAAACATGTCAAGTACTCAGTTTAGCTCAAAGAGAGAATTGAAAGCAAGATAACCTTACAAAATATGCAATGTATCACTCAAATCTCTAGGTTACTATTTACTCTCAAAGCACCCCTGAAAACAAACATCAAATAGACTTGGCAAGAACTTTGCATATCTGGGGATCTGTTTTATAGCATCCCACAAATGTATGTTCACCTCCACCTTCCTGAATGTTTCTAACATCTCCCTGTCAACCTCTTCCATCTTTTTGCTTGGAATGGCTCTTGGAGGGAAAGGAAGAGAGGTGAAAGGTGCAACAATAGAGGTGGAAGCCGTAGGAATCACACTAGATGTGGAAGGACCGGTTGCATGAGCATCACGCTTTCTCTGAAGTGTGGCAGGGTCGATTTCTTTTCAGATGTAGGTTGAGTAGTGGGAACTTCAGTCTTCTTCCCAGGTCTCAATGTGATAGCACTCACATTTCTCGGATTTTCAACTGTGTATGATGGGAGTTTGTCAGAATTCTGAGCCTATGCTTGGTTTAGCTGAGTGGCCATCAACCCCATTTGGTTTGTCAAACTCAGAATTAAAGCTCTAGTCTCCTGCTGGAATTGCATATTTTGAAGGGTCATCATCCTAACTACTCCAATGAAGTAGAAGATGAAGGTGCAACTAGAGCTGGGGTAGCAGTATAGACATGTGGAACTTGGGCAGCTTGTGGTGCAGGTGCAACTCTTTGTTGTTGGTGAGGAGGTGGCTGCACATTTTGAACTTGTTGGTTTTGCTGCTGTTGTTGGTTGCCCATCTCAAATTAGGATGATTTCTCCAACTTGGATTATATTTGTTGGTGGACAAATCATGGTTTTGCTGGTGTTGTTGGGGTGGCCTACTGTTGAAAATGTTAGCAGCTAGGCTTGAGGAGTATTAGAAGGTGTAGAAGTTGTGGCCTGTTGCAAGGTGGGGCAAGAATCTGTGAAATGCTTAACTAACGTGCAAATGCCACAAACTCTTGTAGTAGAAGGTGCTACTCTTTGATTTGTAGCAAGTTGGTTGACTAAGGTGGTAAGAGCATCAATCTTGGTCTCCAACTTCTTAGTGTATTCGGCAACTCCTACATCATGAACTCCCCTAACAACAATGGCATCATTTCTTGCACCAAATTACTGAGAGTTAGAGGCCATATTCTCAATCAATTGCCTCACTATTGCTGGGGTCTAATTACCAAAAGCACTACCACTTGTAGCATCAATCATGATTCTATCCATATGGTGCAAGACTTCATAAAAATATTGAAAAAACAGATGCTCAAATATCTGATGGTGTTGGCAACTAGAACACAAATTCTTAAATCTCTCACAATATTTGTAGAGACTTTCCCTAGACTGTTCCTTGATGCTAGAGATCTCCTTTCTTATGGTGGTTGTTCTGGATGTAGGGAAGAATTTGGCCAAGAACAATCTCTTCAAGTCATCCCAGCTCATGATGGACCTGGGTGCAAGGTAGTACAACCAATCCTTTGCATTGCCTTCCAAGGAATGAGGAAAAGCTTTCAAGTACACATGATCTTCTTGGACATATGCAGGCTTCATGGTGGAGCACACAACATGGAACTGCTTCAGATGCTTACACAGGTCCTCACCTGCAAGTCCATGAAACTTTGGCAAGAAATGGATTAATCCAGTTTTTAAAACATAACGAACTTCCTTCTCAAGATATTAAATCACAATGAGTCATAAGTGAACTCAGGTGTAGTCAACTTACTCATTGTCCTCTCATGAGGTCGAGGTTGAGCCATCTTATCAGTTTCAAAATGAATGTCAAAATGATCAGAATGCTCAGTATGCACAGTATGCTCATAATGATCAGAATGCACAGAAATTGAAGTATCAGGTGAATTAGGAAATGTCACAGAATATGTAGGATGCACATATGGGTTCCTATTATGCATAACTCCTCTGTGGAAGGTCCTATCGATCTCAGGATCAATGAGTTGTAAGTCACTTGGATTTCCCCTAGTCATGCACAAAAATACATTAATTCTAGTGGTATCGGCATAACAAAGGGTAAAACTACAAATACACTCAAAAAAACTCCAAATGACTTGAAAATTGGTAGGATTGTCCCTTGAGTGATCAAACAATACCACACAAAAAATCAGCTCAAAACTCAAAGTGTAAGTATTTTTAAAATATTTTAAAGTGAAAAAATGAAGAAAAATCACCAAAAATATTGATAAAAAATAGAAAACGGCATTTTCTGGAGAATCTGAGTTTGACAACTAGCAAAGTGGGTCATAGCAAGGTAGGAAATTAAATTCCACTCCAAATGCATATAAAATGATAGTGATTCTGATAACCAGAGTAAACGTTATGCTCCTTTGAAGTTTGACTGAAAATCAATCCAAAAGTTTTTTGAATCTCTCAAATCACACCATACCAGCTGCTCCAACCATTTTTCCATCAAGTTGAAGATCTTAGAAGTGGGGAGAAAAATTGTCAAGTGAAAACAAGCACCATAACTACCAGAACAAAATTCCACAAGTTAAATGCCAGAATTCAACATTATTCATGCATTATTCACTACTCTAGAAATGACACTATTCATGCACCGTGACACTATTCACTTTACCACACAAACAACACACACGCACACACACACACACACGCACACACACACACACACACACACACACACACTACACAAAACACACATAAACACTATCATAATAAACATATACCAACTCAACCACACTTGAACGACATAAACACCAACACACTGAACACAAACACACTAAAAATTTTACTTCGAACAAAACTATTGGTCCTCGACAACGGCGACAAATTTGATGGAAGCCGTACCCCACAAAATTTAAAACAGATTTAATGAGTGTGTGAAAGTTGAACCAAGTCGTCTCCCAACGACCAATGTTTTTGTTCAAAGCTTCATTTTCCAGACAAGCACAACACCTATAACACATGGGGGGTTGGTAGATTCAGATTTTAGAATTATGAAAATATATTTAAATAGTTTTGCAAATGTTAATAAAACGAATTAAAAACAATATTGACTTCCTTGAATTTAAATGCAATTTTACTTATCACAAGTCACGTTACTAGGGTTTTGGTCTCATCCAATCCACTCTTTCAGACCTACTAAGTGAGGGTTAAAAACGTGTTTTAATATGCAATTAAGCAATGCATACATCCATTCATCTGTGACAGTCAACCCAATTCATTAAGCATGAACGAAATCAACCATGAACAACCAACTCAATTTGTAATTAAGCATTAACAGCATGAAAGTAACCATTGATCACAAAATCAAGATGAAGTGAGGCAAAACACGAATTCAAAACAGAACCTCAAAGTTCAATTTCATCTCCTTCAAGTAGTCAATACATTAAGTTAGAAAGCCATGAAATTCGAATTACAAAGCAAAGGTAAACGAAAATACATCACCATTATGGAGCGAACGAATTGCAATAGTGTGCAAATTGCTCAAAAACGCTCCAAAACGTGTGGGAAATAAGGGAAAACGAAAACCCCCAGATGAGTGTTCTCTCAAAAACCTAAAAATGGAGAATGGGGGAGAGAGTGATGGCTGCCCATGAAAGAGAAGACCTAAAATGCGGCCACATCAAAGCTGCCACTTATATTTACAGAAATGTTATTCTGCCACTCAGAATTACAAAAATGCCATTTTCTCACTTAAAATTAAAAAAATTCCACTTTGGGCTGAAAATGCTGGCCCAATGACGTGGATAGGCTGACTGACATGGCGCAGACGTGGCAATGATGTGGAAATCACGTGACAACTCTCTCTTGACTTTAAGATAAATGTCCAAGCTCCAAAATTGTTTCACCCAAATACCTAAAAATAATTAAAAACAAAAATTAGTCCAAATAATGTGAAATTAACTCAAATTCAGAATAGTGGCCCAATAAAGCCCAACAGATGAAAACACACTAAAGATAAACAATTAAGCACTGAACAAATATCAAATGGGTACACAAAGGCTAGTGGAACGGAGGAAAATAATGACTCATCAAGGTGTCAACAATATTAAGATTACTCAGATTCTCTTTATTAACATTAATTTGTTTTTTTTTTCATGAAGAGTGACAAACCAATGTTCAGACGTAGGATCTTTAACATGGAAAACCTGATATGCTTTTTGTGCCATAATAAATGGCTTGTCTCGATAACCCACCTTTCAAAAATCAACTAGAGTCATTTCTGATTCATCCATTTTGACACCACTCTTATTGTCAACCCATTTACATTTAAAGAGTGGAATAGTAAACATGGTATAATCAACCTACCATATCTCTTGTATTACACCATAATATATCATTGATCCAAATACAAGATTTTAATTTTTAGATGTATAAAATTGTAGTGACTCAACTTCAAGACTGACTCCACTATATTGTATTGTGATATTGTCATCCAAAGACTTCGTATAGAATGTGCAATTATTAATTTCATAACTTGTACAACAAATGACATCAAGATTCAACCCATTCACTAACCACATCAAAGTCTTAGAAGATTGCGATGAATGTTCTGTTATGCTCCATCAATTGCCATTTCTCTGATTGTCTTGGATTGTTCTCTTTCATAATGGCTTTGTGTGCAGATAAGTAATGGATCACCTTATTTGTGTTGTTATGTATAGGTGTGCTTGCAACAACTCTTCGCGATCTTTGCTAGCCAGACTTACACCTCAAATGTTGTTACTTTTAGAAAACCTGTTCAACTATGATCTTTGAGGAACTTTTATAAGTTTTGCTTTTGTCATTTAATTTGAACAAAACTTGATACTTTCTTTAACAATATACCTTTCAATCATTGAGGCTTCTGGACGATATTTATTTTTCACATACCCTTTCAAAATCTTCATGTAACGTTCAATGTGATACATCTATCTTAATTATATTGGCCCATAAAAATTTATTTCTCTTAGCAAATGAATAAGTAAATGCACAATGATGTCAAAAAATGATGAAGGGAAAAACATCTCTAGTTGACGCAAGATGATAACAATCTCAATTTGAAGTTCATCTAACTTTAAAGGATTAATGACTTTGCTACAAATTGAAGAGAAAAATGCACACAAACGCGTTATTGTTTGTTTAACATTTTTTGGTAAAATTGCACAAATAGCTACATGTAATAATTGTTACATTAAGATGTGACAATCATGAGAGTTTAGGCCAACAAACTTCAAGTCTTGCATGGACACAAAACTCTGAATATTTGAAAGAGTATCCTTGAGGTACCTTGACACACTTTAAACATAAGCAAAAACTTATCTTCTCTTGTTTGGACATAATACATGCAGGGGGCAAATAAATACGCTTATCAACCTCCTTTGGTGCCAAGTCTTCTCGGATCTTCATTTCAACCAATTCCAAACGAGCATTTACTCCATCTTTTGTTTTTCCCTAAATTTTCAGTAGTGTACCCATCAAGTTATCACACATTCTTCTCTACATGCATGACATCTATGGAATACCTAACTTGTAACTTCGACCAATATGGAAGATAAAAAAAGTTATTGATTTTTTCTTCCAAGGGCTTGATGTAGATGACTTCTTGGATGTTTTCCCAAATACATGATGTACTTTATTAACTTTTTCATGAATATGAAGGTCAGTCAATGGAATTGGTGCTCCGTCATTCTCTTGATGTTAATTGAATGTTTTCTTTAACCTTTGATAAGGATGACTAGCTTGTAAAAACCTTCGATGACGCATATATATGATTTTCCTTCTATTTCTCAATTGATGACATGTATTTTCTTCACATATAGGACATGCTTTATGACCCTTGACATTATACCCCGACAAATTACTGTAAGCTAGAAAGTCATTAATGGTGCAAAATAACATTGCATGCATCATGAAAGTTTCAGAAGCAACAACATCAAATACTTCAACCCCATCAACCCACAACAACTTCAAGTCTTCAACTAGTGTATTGAGATATACATCTATGTCATTTCCAGGCTGTCTCTGACAAGATATCATCATAGACACCATCATGTATTTTCTCTTCATGCCCAGTCAAGGAGATAAGTTGTAAATGAATAATATAATAGGCCATCAACTGTGGTTGGTACTTAAATTACCAAATGGATTCATTCCATCCGTAGCTAAGCCAAACCGAAGATTCCTACATTCTTGATCAAACTTGGGAAATTCCTGATCAATATTTTTCCATTGCATTAAATTAGCTAGATGACGAAGTAGTCTGTCACATCTTCTCTCAGTTGCATGCAATCTAAGGTTTTTAGAGTCTTTTGGATTTGCAAATAAATCCTTAAATCTTGGCACGATTTGAAGGTACCAAACTACTCTCAAAGTAGATACTTCCTATTCTATTTGACCACTATCTTCAATGTTTCTTTTTTGCTTGTACCGTGATAACCCACATTTTGGACATTTCTTCAAATCTTCAAATCTTTCTTGTATAATATGCAATCATTAGGACATGCATGTATCCTTTTATACTCTATACCCATCAGACAAAAATTTTTCTTGACATCATAATTTCGAGTGGTTAGAGTATTTCCCTTATGAAACATTTCATTCAAGAGCACCATCAATTCTGTGAAACTTTTATCCGTCCACCTATTGGTCACTTTCAAATTCATAAGTCTTCAAAGCCCTAACAACCGCGTGAACTTAGTTGAACTGACATACAACGAAGTTTTCGCATCAACAGACATCGTCTCATACACATGAGCTTGTGCAAAAGATTCTACACCAACATCACGTATTAGGTCCTCCATATTGTCTTCTTCCACTCGCTCTTCTCGTTGCTCTGCCATGGTGGAATTGACAACATTTTCTGTTCGACAAACAATTGGAAAGTCTATTAATTCACTGTGTAATGTCCATATTGTATAACTTCTACAGAAATCATCACAAATAAGATGTTCCCTAACTTGTGTTGCATTCAACTTTCTCCCGTTCAAACAGTTGACATAAGGGCATCTAAACTTCACCTCATCATCATTTATACCCTCATAACGTTGAACAAATTGTATAAATTCTTTTACTCCTTTCTCATAATCAACACTGATGGGTGGTGAATTAATCCAATCTCGATCCATATGTATATATACTAAAATTGCGTGAACAATTTCAGTAATCTTTGAATGAATCCTCACGTCGCTTGTGTAATCAAGGTGTGACCCTATTCTATTCCAAAAGATTCACTTTGTTTATTTTTTTTGGTACATATTAATTTTAAAAAACAAATCTTAAATTTTATGAAATTTTACCAGCATTTCGCATTGGTCTTTAGGATACACGAAATGAAAGTGATTATCAACCACAATCAAATATGCTCCCGAAGATCAATACAAAACATAATTGATAAATAATCATGAATTTTAAGATATGCATATATATATATATATATATATATATATATATATATATATATATATATATGCACTAATAAACTACTAGAAAGTGATTAATCTTCTTAAACTGTGCAACCAGACAATTCAAGATTCAATAAATATAAATTATTAGTATTGTATCCCCTTATATTATTTTTAAAAAAAATATAACTTCTTTGAAAACAAAACTCAGGGACAATACATAATTTTTGTATTGAATCACAAATGAGAAACTAAGGCTTACGCACACTTTAAGAAAATTAAACTATATATTTAAGCCAATAATTATTCATATATAACAAACATCAGACACATAAGCATATTTAAACAACATATACTATAAAATCATAGCCTCACAATAGAAATAGGAACCAGGAAGCGTGAGAAGAAAATAACAAGTGAGAATGGAAGAGGATGCAACAACATGCAAGCTACAGAGTCCATAATACAATAATACTTGATGATGAAAAATGCAACCACAAAACTCAATACATCAAAAATAGCAAAAAGAAAAAGCAAAGCATTACAAAGGAACCAAAACAGAAAAAAAAATACACAAAAAAACCTCACTTGTAGCGAGAAGAGGCGACACACAACGATGGCTATCAGTGGTAGTGGGTGGCACGACGAACGACAGTTGCAGTAGAGGGTGGTGCAACGAAGACAATGTAGTGGTTGTGAATCACATATGAGAGGTTCGCGATTTGGGGACGAGGATGAACAGTGCTACAATTCGCGATTTGGGAACCTAAATAAGATATATGGCCTCAGTTCAATTGATAACCGAGACCTAAAGTGGATACTACCTCAGTCCTTTTCCACCCGAGGCCAAAAACTCATCTAGTAGTGGTATTTTTGAAATATTGGGGAACTCTAATGCGTTATATGCTTTAGTTGCTTTGTGATCGAAGCAGAAAACCCTTTACTGCTTCGGTTGTATGGTGAACCGAGGCAAAAATGTTTGAAAAATTGTAAAAATACCATCGCGTCCTTATATGCTTCGGTTTTACAATAAACGAGGCCTATAAGGCGATATAAAACTGCAAAACTGCACTAGTATGATTAGTGGCATGGGTTCCATTGGGAAAATGTGATCACAAATGATTCTTAACTTCGTAAAGTACTAAAAAATGGTTAAATCTCCTTGATTGAGAGTGGCGACCTTCATTTGCAAATCAAAGATGCGCGAGAGATCTCCTTGAGAGAAGTGATTCTTTAAATTGTTCTAGATGTCAAAAGCCTTCTCCATTCATATAATGCTTTGGTGAATAGAAATCGAGACAAAGTGCCCAACCAGGATGTAACCATATTCTTACATCTATTCCATGAGAAGGCCAAATACTTGTTATCAAGTTGAGGAGCAACTCCAAGAACAAACTCAACTTTGTCTTAGGAGCTAAAGGAAGTAATCACATACCTACTTCATGAGTGGTAGTTGGTAACATTAAGAATTGATGAAAGGAAGGAAATGGTTAGATTTTTATTAGGGTGCAAGTAGAGAAAACTGTGTTTGGTTTTCATTTGCCATGATGAAAAAGAGAAAAATAAAGAAAAGAATAAGGCGAGCAAGAAGAAAAATAGAAAAAGAAATAAAAGAATAAAGGTTAGAGTTACATAACAAAACTCTTCAAAAGAAGATTTCTAATACCATAAAACATCAACTACTGAAAGTCATGAAAACAAAGAAGAAAAAGAAAACTAGAAAAAAAAAATGACAACAACACCAAAGAAATAACAAGTTTATCACTACAGGAAAAAATGTATTTGACAAGGTTATATTTAGTGTTTTCTACGGTTTTAACTCCTGCTAAGTGTTTTACCCATGATTTGTTTTTCTTCTAGTAGAACTAGTATGACTAATGGATTATCGAAAGTTTTTGCAAACCCCTAGAAGAGTTGACGTTACTTGTGATTTTATATCCTCTGTTACTTAACGAAGGTTTTGTAACTTCTTGATGAGTGTCTAGTTTACTTACAATTGCACATCATTTATGTTAGCACAAGGAAGCTTGAAGTAAAGATTTAATAAAGCCAAGTGCATGAAGATCACATGTGGTTGATGAAGATTGTTGAAGATTCGCTTAAAAATCGTGTTTCTAGTGTGTTAAATCTGGAAATAATATGTTAAATGCAATGCTTTGGTGTTATATCATATTGATAGGCTATATGACATAAGTTAGATGTCTTGGTAGTCTTCGTTTGTCTCTTTTTAATCTGTTAAAATTGGTTTTAATAGGTTAAAAGGCTTGCAACATATAGTTTCTGGTTTGAATGCATTTAATCGGTTGAATTATTTTTCAATCGACTGGTTTCACTTAAGTTTAGTGAAATCAGAGCTGATTGTAAGGAAAATTCAAATGACTGATTTCATTTAAACGAGACTATATATGTTGTGTTTTCGAGAGCAAAGGTACAATTATGAGTTTTTGAGCGTGAAATCTTGTCATTCATGACTGGAAAACTCTCTCTCTGTAATACACAGCTGCAACGTGTTGATTAAAGATCTTGGTTGATCTTGGAGGCATTTTGGCTTAGGATTAACTTAAAGAACACATGTATAGTTGGCTACGGAGAGTCGTCATCAGGTTTGGTTATTCTTGTGCCTCTAGTTGTTTGTGTGATGTAATTTGAGGTCTGTAAGTGTAATTCTTGCAAGGTGTTAGTCTATATTTTTGTGAGTCAAAAATCTTTTGAGTTTCTTTGTTCAAAAGTGTAATCTTGGTGTGTGATTTGTAAAACTTTTGAATATAGTGGAAACCAGGCTTAGGCTATCCTGGTAAACTGGATGTCGCTTTGTGATTGAGTGAACCAGTATAAAAACAATTGTGGAATTCTCTTTCCTTCATCTCAGTCACTCTGAATCACTCTAAAATCTCAAGAAAACCAAGGAATCCACTATTTGTTATGCTTTAATGCATTCTTGTGTAATCTGAGGCTGTATACTTGTTAAAAATATTGTTTGGAACAAGTCTTGTATGTAAAAGTTTGTTGTTTAAGTTAAATATGTGAATTCTGCATTTTGCATAAATTCCCAGGATTTTAGGTGACTAATTTGAAAGTTTAATCGACTATTTCATAGCTCAAGAACAAACTAGTATGCTATTTTATTTTTTGACCGATTGAAAGTGTATTGTTCTACAATTTTAACATTCTAATTCTCCAGTCTATTTAATTCAATTGAATGGGATTTTATGTTTTTGAAAAAGTTTTAAACAGCCAATTCAACCCCCCTTCTTGTCTTAAATCGCCAATCAAAACTAACAATTGGTATCAAAGCAAGGTTCTTGAAAGATATTCAAGTTTGATAAAAAATCTTTTGAAATGGCTGCAAATAAACTCCCTTTTGCTGAGGGTGCCTCTATTCATAGGCCACCTATGTTTAGTGGCATAAACTATCAGTTTTGAAAAATAAGAATGCAAATTTTCATTGAAACTATAAACAAAGGAATTTGGGATTCAATAGTTAATGGACTAGCCTTGGACTAAATTGGTGGATGAAGAAAGGAGAGAAGCTCAATATGACTACAATACAAAGAATATCATCACTTCTTCTTTGAATATGGATGAATTTTTTTTGGGTCTCCCAATGTAAGAGTGCAAAGGAAATGTGGGAGGTACTAGAAGTCACATATAAGGGGACGAATGAAGTGAAGAGAGCAAGGAAGCGTGCCTTGATTCACGAGTATGAGCTTTTCAAGATGCAAAAAGGAGAGTCCATAACTGAAGTTCAAAAAAGGTTCACTCACATTGTCAACCATCTTATGGGTCTAGGCAAAGAATTTGACAAAGAGGAGCTAAACAACAAAGTGCTAAAGTGTCTTGATAGAAGTTGGCAACCAAAGGTGACTACCATCTCAGAATCTAAGGATTTACCTATCATCACCAAAGATGAACTGTTTGGCAAACTAGGAGAGCATGAGATTGAAATGCAAAAGGCTAAGTGAGCTTGAGTCAAGTGAGAAAAAGGTGAAAACTATATCCTTGAAGGCTATCTCCAAGAAGAGTGATGAAACCGATGAAGAGGTAGTTGAATGAAGTGATAATGAGAACTTGAATCTACTAGTCAAGAGGTTTGGGAAGTATCTCAAGAGGAAAGGCAACAAAGGTAATCAAAGAGGTACATTTCTAAAAAAATTGATTCAAGTAATACTTCTAAAATCTCATGTTATAATTGTGGAAAGTAAGGACATATCAAGATTGAATGTCCTAATGTTAACAAAGAGAAGGAGAAGCTAGGTGATAGGAAAAAGGAGAAAAAGGACAAGGAAAGACGTGCCTATATAGCTTGGGAGAACAATAATGAGTTAACAAATATATGCCTCATGGTCGGATATGAATCATCCTCATCAAGCCAAGTGAGTTCCTTGTCATCCAAAGATAAAAATGACAATTATAAATTGTTGCATGACATTGAAGAGTTGCATAGTGAGGCTAACAAAATCGTTGTCATGAACAATCGGCTAAAAGGATTAAATAGTTGGCTAGAAAATAGAGTTATCCAACTAGAATCAGAAACAACCGACTTAAAAACTTATTTTGAACATTTAGAAATGATTTACAGTAATTCAATCGATTGTTCTAAAAAACAGCTAGCTATAAAACCTTGGAAAACTGCATTACTTTGAAAAATCAAGTGAAATATCTTTTGAAAACTTGTGTGCAAAGTTCACAAGAGGAAAAACAAACCTAGAAGTTGTTATTGGCTCTCAAAATTGTGTTTTTGGGAAGGTTGGACTTGGTTATAATCCAATCCTTGAAAAGAAAGCCAAAAAGTTCTCTAGTTTCTTTTCAAAAAGTGAGCCAAATGCTATGCCATTCATTTCTTGCAACTATTGTATGAAGAAAGGTCATGTGCTTAAGAATTGCTATATTAGAAAATATGATGTACGTACGAGATTTATGAAATGGATCCCAAAAGGATCTTGAAAGGCATAACAATGTTGGAGCCAAACTATCAAAGGGTACCATGTAATGCTATGTTGTTTTGTAGGTCATAAAACATGAAAATAAAGACCTATGGTACCTTGATAGTGGCTGCTCAAGGCATATGACTAGTGACAAGTGCAAGTTTCCAAAGTTGGAACTAAAGGAAGAAGACTTTGTGACTTATGGTGGCAATAACAAAGGAAGGATACTTGGAAGTGGAGTCATAAGCAATGAAGCCTCATTCAACATCCACAACGTGCTTCTAGTTGAAGGGCTAAAGCACAATTTAATAAGTATAAGTAAACTATGTGACAAAGGTTTTAACGTTGTGTTTGAACCAAATCAGTGCCTTATATATGATGCATGTGGTAGCATTGTGTTGGTAGGAAAAAGAGTCAACAATATATACTTGCTTAATCTACATCATGCATTATTTAGTATTCATTACTTGCTTACAAAAGAGGATGATATTAGGTTATGGAATAGGAGGCTTTGTCACATACATATGCACCATTTGAATTGGCTAAATAGAAAATAGTTGGTTGAAGGGTTACCAAAACTTAAGTTTGAGAAGGATAGAATATGTGAAGCATTCCAAAAGGGAAAGCAAACAAAGGTTTCCTTTAAACCCAAAAACTATATTTCAACTGAAAGGCCCTTGGAGTTGCTTCACATGGATCAATTTGGTCCTTCTAGAACTATGAGTCTTGGTGGAAACTATTATGCATTGGTTGTTGTTGATGATTTTTCTAGATTTACATGGACTTTATTTCTAGCTACCAAAAATGAAACCTTTTATGCTTTTAAGAAACTTGCCAAGGTTTTAGAAAATGATAAAGGTTCTAAAATATTTTCTCTCAGGAGTGATCATGGTGGAAAGTTTCAAAATGAAAAGTTTGAGCACTTTTGTGAAAACATTGCATTAAGCATAACTTTTCAGCTCCTAGAACTCCATAACAAAATGGAGTGGTTGAGAGAAAGAAAAGATCATTATAGGAACTAGCTAGAATTGGTGATATAAAACATGGAGTATTCATAAGACGCCAGCTTGTATTCTTTGAACATGTTGCATTTGTGTCTCAAATTGAACCTAAGAATGTGAATGATGTATTAGGTGATAGTAATTGGTTTGTTGCTATGCAAGATGAGCTTAATCAATTCACTAGAAATGATGTGTGGTCTCTTGTTCCTAGAACTAATGAAATGAATGTGATTGGTACTAAATGGATGTTTAGGAATAAAATGGATGAAAGTGGTAACATTGTTAGGAATAAGGCTAGGCTAGTTGCTAAAGGTTATAATCAAGAGGGATGTATTGATTTTGATGAAACATATTGTCAACACCCAATTTCGTCCGGGTGAATAAATTTATTTAAAAAAAATAATAAAAAATAAAATATAATAAAGGTTTTTAGTTAATGGAAAATAAAAAAAATGTGAAACAAAATTTTCTTCAAAGATTTTCAAACTTTAATTTTAGAAAAAAAAAAAAAAAAAGAGAGATGAAAAAAAAAAAAAAAAAAAGAGAAATGAAAAAAAAAACAAAAAAAAGGAAAAAAGAAGGAAAAGCCTAAGTTGTTATCACACCCCTCTTCCTAACAACTCAAATATTTTCTACCCTTTTGTTTCTGATAGAGAAATTAGTGATATGATTA
>Ga0209589_1001689_pt1 | contig 37065 bp, 17 predicted proteins | sample CowpeawhiteBW_FD_187525 | JGI IMG/M metagenome (GOLD analysis project Ga0209589, IMG submission 187525) | Root nodule microbial communities of legume samples collected from California USA - Cow pea white BW (SPAdes) (version 2) | ecosystem: Host-associated > Plants > Roots > Nodule | place: USA...
GACATTGGAGGCCAATTCCTCTGGGTCGATTGCGACACCAACTACATTTCCTCCACTTACCGCCCTGCACGGTGCCGCTCCGCCCAGTGCTCCCTCGCCAGATCCACCGCCTGCGGGGACTGCTTTTCCGCCCCCAGACCCGGCTGCAACAACAACACCTGCGGCCTCACGCCGGACAATACCATCACCCACACCGCTACCTCCGGCGAGCTTGCTGAAGATACCGTCTCTGTCCAATCCACCAATGGCTTCAACCCGGGACGAAACGTCACCGTTTCCCGCTTCCTCTTCTCCTGCGCCCCCAGCTTCTTACTCCAAGGACTCGCCACTGGAGTCTCCGGCATGGCCGGTCTCGGTAGGACGAAAATCGCTCTTCCCTCACAGCTCGCTTCCGCGTTTAGCTTCCACAGGAAATTCGCTGTCTGCCTCTCCTCCTCAAAAGGCGTCGCTTTCTTCGGCGACGGCCCTTACGTTCTTCTCCCCAACATCGACGCCTCTCAGTTACTCACCTTCACCCCTCTCTTGCTCAACCCCGTCAGCACCGCTTCCGCTTTCTCCCAGGGAGAACCCTCGGCCGAGTATTTCATCGGCGTCAAATCCATCAGAATCGACGGCAAAGCTGTGCGCTTTAACACGACTTTGCTATCCATAAACAAACACGACGGCGTTGGCGGAACCAAGATCAGTTCCGTTAACCCTTACACTGTGTTGGAGGCTTCGATCTTCAAAGCAGTGACGGAGGCTTTTGTAAAAGCGTCAGCTGCGAGGAACATAAAAAGGGTGGCCGGTGTGGCACCGTTTGAAGTGTGTTTCAGCAATGAGAACGTGGGGGCCACGCGGTTAGGGGCGGCGGTGCCAACCATTGAGCTTGTTTTGCAGAACCAGAAGACGATTTGGAGGATTTTCGGAGCGAACTCGATGGTGAGTGTGAGCGATAAGGTGCTTTGTCTCGGGTTTGTGAATGGTGGTGAGACGCCGAGGACTTCGATTGTGATTGGTGGTTATCAACTTGAGAATAATCTCTTGCAGTTCGATCTGGCCGCTTCAAGATTGGGTTTCAGTTCCTTGCTCTTTGGAATCCGAACTACATGCGCAAACTTCAATTTTACCTCCGCTGTCTAAAAGAAACCTTTGTTTTGTATTATTATCATTGTCTCATTTTCATTCATAATAAATGCTAGCTGTGGAATTTGAGTCTGCATAGTTTCGTGTATGTAGACATGTTTAAGTTTGAACATTTTATACACATATTTTTCCACTGATTAAAGTGCGGGAAACCTTCGTCCATGCCTCTCTGTTTTCTGTCTTTTTATCAGCATTCATCATACATAGTTTTTCCATTTTTTAATAACTTAATAATACATGTTTATAGTCTCTCTTTATCTTAATTTTTTAGATTAATAGTATTAAGTATCATTAAAAATCATTTATCTGATTGGAGGTTTTTTATATAATTTTTTTTATTTTTAACATTCAATTTTAGGAAAAAGTAATTCAAACTACATTTATTTTTAAATAAAATAAATACAACTAAATAACTTATTTTTTAACGGATGAAAATGGAAGAATAGATTTTCACAAGATTATTTTAGATATATAATGGATTTTTCATTGAATTAATAAGTATTTCTAATCATAACTTCACTGCGAACAAGATCGGATTAATCAAGGTAATATTGAAAATCTTAAAGATTTTGTGTTAAATCTATTGTGAGGTTTCTTGTAGATAATTTATATAATCTCTTGAATAATAAATATTTGTAATATTCTCCAATTGGATGTGTCAACTACTCAACTATATTTTTTTCGTAAAAGTTGACTAAAAACACGAATAAAAAAAATTCTTGAGACGTGTATATTTACTGTTTTTAAGATTTATTCAGGTGTGTTACACGAATTTTCTACAATATAATAGATTTTTTTTTTCGAGATCTCTGAACTAGTAAGAAGTTTTTTTAAAGATTAAATATACCCAGAACATTATAAAAGAAATATAAGAGAGAAAAAATGAGAGTGAAGTGTTTTTTTAAGGAGAGTAAAGCTATTATTTATAGGTATTTTGGAGGCTTGCGGTTACAATCTTTGCAGCAACGTTCCACATCTCGCGACATCAAATTTGCAACTTCATGTGACTCTTGCGGCTTAAGCTTAACAACTAATTTGTACCTTCAAGACCACAAACTATGGCAAAAAATAGCAACATGTGTAAGGCATGAAACTGAATCAAGGAAACGAACTCTAGGTTTACTCTATATAAGGAGTGAAGGGAGTAGAGATATCTTTTGCCTTACTTTGTTTTCCAACAATCTTCACATATTGCAAAAAGATAGAAAAATCATATAAGATATAATGCATAAGAGCTGGTATAACAAGCTATATAAACCAGTCTTAAACTGAGAAACTTAACACACAATGTATTTGGTATAGCAAGCTATATGAACCAAAGACATTTGATGTGTGTTAGCGGTTTATCAATCATAGTACACTCCCCCATAATTCTTATTGTTATCGTTGTGTTGCACTTATTAGGCCATGTGTGTGCTCGATATTCATGAGTGCTCTAGATATCATGCCAAGATCTCATGCAAACAACCACACCTAACACTCATATACGTGATTTCATCAAGCATATGCTTCGAAGCATATACCACTTGTAAAGGACATGAAAATAAGTAAAAACTATTTTTAAACTGAAATTCTTACACCACAAAATTTTAATTACAAATTTTAACCTCTTGATAGTGCAATCTCTAGCACCTTCACACACCATAGGAATGAACATAATTAATTTAAAATCAATTTAATGTTGTCAAAACTAACAAGTGGCATGTTTTTAGCCATATGCACCTTATTCATAGGACCTCCAATCACAAAGGTTGGGTTACCATCACTTGTTTGTTTGCATGTGGCTCAAGTCATGTTCCCTTCAATGTTTCTAATATCATGTTTCTTCCTAAGGGTTTAGTCAGAGGATCTGCTAGATTTTCGTCTTGACTTCATATAGTTAATGCAAATAGTTCCACTCTTTAGTAGCTACTTCACCAAATTATGCCTCAATTGTATATGTTTGTTCTTTCCATTGTAATTCTTGTTTTCAACTATAATTATTAACGATTGACAATCACAATGTATTGACACAAATGAAGTTGGTTTCATTCTTAGTTGAACATTTGCTAAGAAATTTTTCATCCACTCAATTTCACTACCAGCCATTTCGAGTGCAACAAACTTAGATTCCATTGTTGATCTTGCAATAATTGTTTGTCTGGATAATCTTCATGTAATTGGACCACACCCAAGTGTGAATACATAATTATCACAACCTAAATCGCAACGGGACAACGAATATAATTTAAAAGATATAGAGGAGTCGTCATCATAGATTATTATGGAAAACTATAGAAAACCTTTAAAAAAATAATAGTCTTTGAACTAAATTTGGATTCGGGAGTCAGTTACATGTGAGGTGTAACATCTTGTCCGGATATTACAAATTTAGATAAAGTAAAATAGAAATAAACATTAAACATCATTTATTATAATTTCATTTCCCAAAAATGCGGAAATTTAAAACTTGAATAAACAATAAAGTTTATAAAATCAACGTTTACAAGTTTTATAACATCATTTGTTACAAGTTTTATTACAATCCAAAATGCAGTAAAACTCTAGTAAAATTTCCCCATATAATTGGTTTCTAAATTGGTAATTAAAATAGTTTCTTTTATGAATTTGTCTCTAAATTGGTCACTAACATTACCTACCTAGGTTTTGGCTACCAAATAAATTGGTCACTAAAGTTGTTGCAACATAGGTCTTTTTCTTCAGCGACAAAGTTATGCGTGTTGGGAGCTGCTTTCTCAACCAAAACAAGGGCTTTCTTCATCTTTTGTGGTGGATTTCTCTTGGGAAAATTTTTTGTTCGATTAGTTGTTGTATTGAGGTCAGTTTTTAAACTTTCATTCCCATTGATCATGATTGTTTTAGGAGAACTCATTCATGGCTATGCACAAATGTGCTCCTTGGTTTTTGTTGTATTTGTGTTGTATGTAGAGATGACAAATGAACTTGTTCCCGTGAGTATTGCCCAAACTCATTCTCATTTTGACAGGAAATTCTCACATTGATCGAGTACGAGTATGAGAACGAATAATACATAATTTTTTCAATTGGGTATGGGGAGTAGTCTCGTCCCCATTCTTATACGCATATCTCATCCGCATCTCATTCATGTTTAAATTACTAAAGTTTCCATTTTATTAGGTGACATAATATATATATATATATATATATATATATATATATATATATATATATATATATATATGTCTCTTTTAATTATTTTCCTGGCTCTATATTTACAAAATCCATATATATCTCTAAGGTACTTTCCTTATTATCATAACCTTAATTACACTTTTTTTCTTTTTATGTGGTTATGTTCAAAAGGTATATTATCAGTTTCAATGAATAAAATAGATTTTAGGTTTCATATTTGATTATTTTTACCCCTTAATATTATTTTTATTATTTATCTTTTTTCACAAAAAAAAGTTTGACTCTCAGATGTTCATTTATGTAAGTCAGATAATATAAAAACGTATCTTTGTTTATTCTCTTTGATCCTTATTATTTGTTTTATTTGAAAAACTTTTGTTTTACAAAAACAACTTTCATTATCTCCCATCAGTTTCACTATTTTCATATTTAAAAAATTTTCTTAGAACTTCAAGATATTCTCCATCTTATCATGTCTTTAATCATACATTTTTTTCATCTTATCTTTTTAGTCTTTCTTAATATTTTTATTTGTTGGTTATTTTTATTATGTAAAATATTATTTTGATGATATTTTTATATAATTTTTGCTTTTTAATTCTTACTCATATGTAATCTTACCACCACAGTTGCATAAAGATATTTTATTTACTATAATATAATAATTTAATATTATTGTCATTAATTTTGTTTATACCAAAAAAATTAAATATTTCAAATACTTTTTAACTTTATCAACTTTATTTCATTAATGTTTAAAAAATTTATAGATATTTTCATAATTTTTAATTTCATAATTTCTACCAAGAGAATTCCTCTCTGTGTTCACATCTAGTTTTCATTTTAACTTTTTAACTTTTTTAAAATTAAAATAACTATTTTATCAATATTATGATTTAAATGACAATTTATTTAAAATTAACTGTTATTGTTTTTATTTGATTTTTTTTTAAACTTAACATTTTTTTAATTAAAAAAGAACCTAGAATATAAATAAAAACGAACAAAAAAATTATAAAAATTATTTGTACTCAATTTTATAATAATAATAATAATAATAATAATTTTATTAATTTTTATTATCAGAAAAAAATAATGCATATGTTTAGTAATAATAATAAAAAATTTAATTTATTAAAATAATTATTGTAAATTAGTATAAGTTAATAATCTAAAATAATTATGATATTATGAAAAAAAATTGTCTTCTGACATGTTATTAAATAAATTAACACATTCTAATTTTTACATTGTTAGACAATCAATAGCAATTTCTCATAATCAAAAAGTTTTAGAAATTTCAGACATTTGCTATTGCACCATATTCAAACTTCGTTGACATTCTTGTGTTAAAATCGTGTAATGAAGTATTTTATGTTTGGACAAAAATCGAGACGGGTGAAATGATTTTTTAATAAAAAGATATTCTTTAAAATTTTTCTCTTCTTAAAATCAAACTTAACATTAAAGAACAACTTTTTTTATGATGATCAGCAGATAAATAATGTAAAAACTTAGCAGTCATGTGAAAACCTAGAAAATTGTATTTTATGAATGATAATAATAGTATTTTAAAATAATAAGATTCAACTATTTTAATAATAAAACGTTTAAATATAAATAAAAAATTTATAAAAGGATCTTATTATTTAGAAACACTCTATCTCTCTAAAAACTCTTCTCTAAGAGTTGTCTTCCTTCTACCTAAGATATCTTAAAGAGGGATTAATTAAACACTAAAATAAACTAAAATTACAAATAAGAGTAAGAACAATTTAGGAAAGACAACGCCTTTATTAAAACCACAAGAGATGAAAGAGACCTGCCTTGAATCCACAAAGGATGAACACTTCCTTTGAATCACACAAAGGATGAACAACTTCTCCTAGCAACAACAACAATACTCAATCACTCAAGATCCCACTTGACGAAAGTTATCGCTCTATCCACACTAAGTTTTTCAAAACCTTTGACAAAGAGTTCTCAAGTTTTATTGACTTTTCTAACTTCTATTTTTTTCAAAGTAAACTCCCCACTTGATTTATAAAAGCCAATTTCTTAATTAGGTTTAGAAAATGAATATTCATATTACAACTCCCACTAATAATTAGGTTTTATTGTTGCATTATTGTTCAAAAAGTGTTTTACTGCAGATTTTCGTTTCATCAATGATCGATTCTTATAAAATGATAATTGATTATTGACACGGCTTTCACAAAAGAATATTTTCTCTACAAGAATCAATTATCTTAAGTGATGATATTATCACTGATGAGCCATTATTTTTTCCTATTTTCTTACCTTTTTGTACTCATTTAGAGAAATATTTAGTGCTTAATTGTCTATTATTAGTGCATTTTCATTTATTGGACTTTATTGGGCCAGTAATTCGAATTTTAATTAATTTGGATTTATTTGGGCTAATTATCGTTTCTTAATTATTTCAAGTTTTGTTGTGAAGCATTTTTGGGCTTTGACATTTATTTTGTGAAGAGAAAGTGCCTCGTCAGTGACACATCATATGTGCCACATCAGCCCTTGTTTCCAGATTAGCCCTTGTTTCGATATCAGCATTTGGGTCCATAATGGTAGTTTTGTAATTATGTTGCCTAGAATGATAGTTTTGTAATTTGGGACATGTTTGTTTATGTGACCACGAGTTTTGTAGGGCTTTAGGGTTCATAACCATTCATTCTCGTTTTTTCACTTAGTTGTTCCGTTTTTAGAGAGCTTGAAGAGCCTTAGTAACTCTACATTCACGTTTTGGTTCATTTCGGACAGAACCCATGTTAGGGTTTCACATTCTAGTTTGATTATTTACATTTCTAGTTCAGTTTCTCCCTTCTATAATGTATTTTCATTCTGGTTTGGTTCTAATTTGAATCCCATAGAGAACTAATTTTGATGAGAATGTAATGAAATCTTGAGATTTTGTTCATATTTTATGTTGTTTATGTTGCTTTTCGTCATTTTAATCAATGCTTTATTGTTGAATACAAATTCAAGGCATGTTGTTAGGGTTCTTGTTCTTGCATTTGAAATAGACTTGAATCATGCTTAATGTTTTTGGGTTGTTGTTTCTGGATGTTCTCACTGATGCTTAATCAATTGGTGTTGATTAAATGATGTGTGTTTTGCTTAATTGCATAATGAAGTCCTATTAATCTTTGCTTAGTAGTTTAATTTCGATTTCATGAGATATATGAACAGAGTATTTAATTTGGTGATCTGTGATAGGTGGAATTACATTCAAATAAGAGAATCAATATCCCTTTAATCACTCTTTTATTGAATTGTTTGTTATTTTACGAATTTGCTAAACCCTCCTATATTGCATCTAGAATCTTTGATTGAAAACAAAAATAACTAAGAGACGACCTTAGGTTAACTCCTGAGTACTACATTTAACTGTTTTAACATTTAACTATTTTATTTAGTTTGGTACAACTTGAATCGATCACCGTGTAGTTTAGAAAAAAAAATCTCTTTAAATGACTCAATGATGTTATATTGTCGCATACTAAACTAAACTTAAGATACTTTAACAACAACCACAACATATTACAAAAGCAAATTATATCAAAAACAAAATACAAGACTTCCAATTTCTAATTCATCTGTGGGCTTGGTGTCATCATCAAAATCAACTTTCTTGAAGAAGTAAGTCCAGCAACTGCTCCTTTTGTCAACGTCTTGTGCTCAATACAATAAGACGAAGGCACATTGTCGTTCATGGATGAAGGATTTGGTCCTTATTCTTTCGTTTGCGTCTCCCATGATTGCTTCTATCAGATAATTTTGTATCATATATCATATAAGTATTATGTTTAGTAACGGATCTAACACAAATTTTAAGCTGCAAAAGGGTGATGAGATAATGCTAGATATTTAAAAAAATGCTTTTAAAACCAGTGGAGGTCAAAGATCAAATACATAATTGGATTAAAACAAACATACATAGAAACGACTCAGAAGGTTACTGTGTGATAATAATAAAGTATCGCCACAGTATAGTGCTTGGTGTCATCTAAAACATTGGTGCTATTACAAACTCTGCAATGTTAACAACAGGACTAGACCAGAACACAGCCTTCCATTACAGTAACAGCCTTTCCACGCAAAATCACTCTTTGGTTCTGTTCATCAAGATGACCATTGAGAACTCCCCCTCTAGCTGATGCCTGCACGAATGTAATCTGCATGTTGTTAGTATGACGGTAACAATGACAAAGATAATCATTAGTCACAATATGTAATCTGCATGTTAGTAGGACAGTAACAACAGACAAAGATAATCATTAGTCACAATGTGGCGAAGAAGAGTACCTGGTAAGCATTGAAATCACACTTCCCTAGCTTCTTGCTCCAGTAGGGTGCTAATGCACAATGAGCACCCCCACAAACAGGATCCTGAATGGAAATATTATAGTTATTTGATATTATGTCTTTAATTCTACTTTCATATATTGAGCTGGAATGTACGATTGGTCTTGCTTTCCATTGTATCCTTCGCTTTATTCTAAATGATCCAACTATGGACATGGTAAATATAGGTAGTAAAAGAATATTATGTGTCTTCAATTAAAGATTTTTTTTCTAATATAATTGAAAACATTGAACTGGTTGCTGTGACTAGTAAAACTTGACCACAGATCAGCTAGAAAAGCTGAAGGTTGTAAGGTAAAACAAACGAAAGGAAAGAAGAGAAGTGGCATTAATAAAAGGATTTTGCAGTTCCAAAATTGCATCCAGAATGATGAGTTCATAACCAATTTGAACCACCCATGCTTGGACCCCAAGGCAATTTTGGATGAACATCATAGACTAAATTGTCAACCACTTCTTATAAATATAAATTCTCAGCCTCTAACCTCATTGACTCCATATTTTGGGCAGAAGAATCTACTACAGAAGTCAAATCCTGAGCCGGGAGGAGCAATCGCGGAAACAATTATCCCCCTTCCAGGACATTTAACTATTGCATCAAGTTGCGGCTGTAGTTCTTCGACAGCTCTTCCAGATTCGACCACAACCTAGGAAAATTTGCAACTTTCATAATGTTCAATGCACACAAATTGCTTAAAACGTATTTGCTATTTTGCAGGTAAAAGTGGAAGTTACATACTAACAAGAGATACATACTGTTCTTATTTCAATAATCAAGCTGGTTAACAAACATGGAGATTCATCCAAAAATAAGATCAATGAAAGATAATAACAATAACAATAACAGAAACCCAAAGAGAACAGACAGGAATTATTACAAATAAGTCATCTCCATCTTGTGTCTTCTTTAGATCAATTATGGAAGCACCATTCAATGCAGCAGAAATTTGGGAAGTCTCCTCAGAGTTGAATTCTATAACAGGATCAACAGGGAAATTCACTTCAATATAAAACCCATCCTTAGCTTGACCCTTTTGCAAATCTAAGTCCCGGGTGATATTGATCGCTGGGATCTTTTTTGCAGTCAATACGCCAGAAAGCGTCACAAATTCAATAACATCAGTATCCACCAAACCAGATGAAAACAGAGTGTGAGCTGAAGCTAAGGTAGCGTGGCCACAGAGCTCTATCTGCAAAAGGGTACATGAATAAGATAAAATAATTCTTAAAAAATCATAAATTTTTTATTATATCCATTCTGGTGAAGCCGGTAAATTTACCTCAGTAACAGGAGTGAACCATCGGAGGTGAAAACGAGGATTGCTAGAGGTTCCATGGAGCGAGTTAAGGTTGTGATGGGACTCGGTGATGCGAGTTACGTAAGCTGTGACAGATAAATTAAACTCAGCTGCCACTGCTCGAAACCACTCTTTATCCCTCTCCTCTTCTAAGAGACACACTGCTGCAGGGTTTCCTTTGAACACTGACTCAGTAAACGCGTCAACCTGGTTATCGACTCGAACTCAGCTCACTATGATTCATATTAAGGATGTAATGAGAAAGGGGAAAACTGAATTGGGAGAGACACATACCAGAGTGTATTTCACAGGTTTCTTTGCCATTGACGTGCCAACTGATTTTTTCAGTGCTCAAACTCATCAAAGTTCAAACCAATGAGACGTGTTTCATTTGGATTTCTCGCTTTGTAAAATCTTCAATTTTTTAACTGGTCACTTTAGTCAATCCATAAATAATGTAACCATAGATTTTGTTACCGTGCTAAATCGTAATTTTATAAAGATTTCTAATAACACCTAATTTCACTTTTAAATTAATTTATTTTCTAGTCAAAGAATTGTTAAGTATTCAGTTTTATTCTCTTTGATAAGATTATAAAATGGGTGAACGAAAAGAAAATGTCAATTAATCACACCAGCAATATACAAGTAACCAACTCAAACAGCAATCACCTGTAAAAAGTAATACACTGTGTTAAAAAGTTGAAATTTAATAAATTTAAATTATTTTCTAAAAATATTTTTAAAATAAAATAATTTAAAAGAGATTAATTTAAATTAAATTTATTATAAATGTTTTAGAAATTGTTGTAAAAACATAACAAATACAACATGTGAGTAATTACTTGCTACGTGAAAACGGATTTACTCACATGCAACATATCTTTCAGCAGCAGCAATTGACGTAGTCAATAAAAGTTGCCATGGATAGTGATCCAACCATGTTTTTCAATTACAAATTGAGTCTTGTACGAAAACCAATTCATGTGTAGAATTGTCATATTCAGCAGTAATAAACGACCATAGTTCTTGCTTAAAAAAATAAAAATACATTTCACATCTCTCCCAACCTTTTTTAAATTGCAATTTACGATCCCAAACCGTTTAACTATTTTAAATGTAGATTAAAAATAGTAATAATTATTATTATTATATGTACAATTATTAAAATAGTTTTACTCTTTCGATAAACACATTATATTTATTTCACTTATAATTTATACGTTACCAACTGAGAAAATGAATTATTCAGGACCAATTACAAATGTTAAATAGATCATTTCGGTTAGAGGCACTATATACTACTTCTGTAATTAATTTTAAAAAGATTCTCAGTTGTTTTAATTTATTTTTTACACTTGATTTTATAAACTTATTATCATTTTAAAATTATCTTTTCATTTTTATCTCTAAACTGAATATCAATAATTTTTAAAGGATTTATATATTTAAAATAGTATTTAATACGAATTTTAATTATACAAAAAAATAAGCATTATCCTCCTTCGTACAATTTCTAAATGAAAAATGTTCTTACACGAAAACTAATTCATACGTAGAACTTTCATAGTCAATAAAAATGGGTAATGCAAATTCTTTGACAAAATAGTTCCTTCAAATAAACTAATCTTTAAAAGAGTCAATGATAAACTTAGATTTTACTCTTTTCAATGAATGTCAAGATAAGATACTTTTCTGACGAGAAAGTAATACAAGAATTAAGTTATCATTTCCATCCTGTTGTTAAACCACTCAGAATTTGGACCCTGATTCATATCCACATAATAATAATCCAAACTTAAAATATGATATTTGTTGAAATCAGAATGATGAGCTACAACAATGAAAACCAACAATCAACAACTTGCGTTGATCGATGGTATCAGCCAATCAAAGTACAGGTGATGTCAGCAATTTACAATGATATTCTAAAGAAATACTAAATATTCTACATTGTTCATTCTGGTACAACACTATGTGATTCACCCTTTATTGTATGGACCACCACACTCTGCCTCAAGAAACTACCAACTTCCTTCCTTGGACATCTTCAGAAAATGGGACAGAGTGATATTTGGGAGCACAGGAGAACCCTTTTTCTTCTTCTTTATCTTTGTAATCTTCGAACACTTGTAATCTGTCACTGTATCCGATGCCAGATTGTAGAACTGTTCACAGAATATTTCACCAAATTAAATTAAATTTCGTCCAAATTAAGTGCACTCCCTCAAACAAAAGTCTTGGTTTGTTTAACATATCCTATGAAAAATATTATCTGATTTTTGGTTTGTAAATCATTTTCTGTTGTCCACGTAAAAAAAAATCTGACATTTGGGGTAACATTCAAAACAAAAACATTTTCCAGGTTACAGCTCTTTGATGATTTCTTTACCTGAACAAAATGTTGTTATTTGTATTTGCAGTATTTCTCAAATCTTAATTTTCTGTGCATGAATAAAGATAATATAATAGAGTGTTTAGCTGTCACCATTAACAAATGGAGCAGCATATTACCTCACAAACTCCATGCAGAAGCAATCTATGGAAAGGATCCTGAATTTGCAATTCAAGAACATCTCCATCTGTGCTTGCTGTTATGAATGTCCGTAAACATTCCTAAAGCAAAAGGTTCCATACATGCCAAAATGCATATTTGTAATTAGTTCGAGCAAATGAAAAAATTAAGCACCAATATTGGCCCCTTTTCTGCACAACATAATGATTTGGTGATGCAGAGGGGTAAAATATCAATCATGAATAAGATTTATACCTCATAATTGTCGATGAGCTCAGAAAGAGAACTGCGGCGAAGTGCATCTCTTGTTCTACAGTCGATTCTATGCCAACCATTCAACACCGCCATCTTGTCAGCATCAATGTGACCTTTCCTTTTTTCCATGGAGTTCTCCATGGAACTAATTATATTAACCTGCCAAAGCAAACAAAATCTATCATGAGATACTTGCGAGTTGTCACCACAGCAAGTGAAGATATATGTTTGTTCAATTGCAGGTTCACCAAAATGCTTTCTTAAACAGTAAAAAATTACAAAGATGGAGTCTACAAAAGAGAGAAGTTAAAAATATAACTATATAACCTCTTTATCCATGTCTATATTCCTGAATCGGTCCCATTCCTCTATGTTAGTCATGGAAAATGTAGAAGGCGGAACTTCATCACCTGTAAAATGAATCCAATCACCTTTAACATACACAAAATTATATAGATTTCATTACAGAAAGTTCAAAGTCACTTCACTTCAACGTGTTCTATATAGATTTGATGTAATAAATTGTTTGCTAAAAAAGAAAACCATGTAATTTAGTAAGATATCTTGCATTCTGTGGAAGAGTTCAATTCTTGTTGGTCTAAATGCAATATTGCCTTATCAAGAAAAGAAACAAGGCAGCTATGAATAACACATACAGCAGATGAGTCAGATAAATACCCCATGGTGGTGGGGCAAATAAGCCTCTAATCTCATCTGCATTTAAACGCGGTACTAGTTCCATCAAGAGACGGTCATTTAACCACCTACGGGACCTTCGATTTGTGACCTAAACAGGTAACACAAGTATCAATAACATAATATAGTGAAATCAAAAAACTAATATCTTGTGATTGTTATCACTCAGAGAAGGTAAATATATGAACTCACAACAATTAGCAAAGATCAGCCCCATACAATGTAGAGAAAAAACTTTAACATTAACCTAAATGCTGTAAAAATTCTAAAACGAGAGATCCACGAAACAATAACTCATATTCCATACAAACAATAGCTCACGTTCGACTAGTCAATGATTCCTTATGCACCCTTTTAAAATACAATAATAGACAAATTATTAAACCGTCTTGACTTTAAAACATTCAAAAAGACAACATTTGTGATTAGAGTTGTTAATTTAAATTTTTGTCCTCCAAACAAGAACCACCCAGTCATAAAACACCGTGCCACTTAATGAAAATAACAATAGCTCACTGGTTTCATAATGCGATTACCAAATGTATTAAATTAAATGTTTTGCAAGTCCATATACAAAAAGAAGACAGATATTTATAGCCAAGAATCAAAAGAAAGTGATAACATTAATGAGTTTCTCAAAAACAGCCATTACATTTCCATATCAAATAGAAGATAAACACCAATAGTTACTGAAAACACAGTATACACATAATTATGAACATACACAGAATACCAACCTTTCCAGTTAAGCTCTCAAGGAACTCTATCTTCTTTTCGATGGACATGCCACTGGATTTCAACCCATCTAATCATTTCCAACAAAATTACTAATTAATTTAAGAATACGATAAACATCGATCTGGCCACGCAAGATTCAATCATTGAAATTCAATAAGCTCAAATTTTGAAAAATAAAAAAAAAAATGCGTTTTTTATTTCCTAGAAAATAAAAGAGTTACCTTTGGGAGGGTCGCTGAAAGAGGATAAAAGAAGATGGTCTAGTTCTCTGTGAAGAACCATGATTAGTTGACAATGGTAGAAGCAAGCCGATCTAGGAAATGGGATCGAAGAGAAAGATTGAAAAGAAAGGGATTTAGAATAGATAGAAGACAATCAGAGATTCACAAATGCAAAGCTGGGAGATAATATAGTTGGAGAAGACGAAGGAATATTCTTGTGTTTATTGGATTCTCATATTTTATGCCTCACATGATGGCGGTGTCCTTGGACTGCAAGTAATGGACCGGATTAGACATCTCATCAATATAATTGGGCTAGATTTTGGGTCAGTACCTTCCTTGTTGCACCCTGTATTTTCGTCATACACCTCCGTCATAGTTTAATGTAATGATAAAAATCTTTTAAAATTCCGTATAATGTGTTCAAGAATTTACTCTACTGATACATTAACCCACATGTTCAAATCAACAAAACAAAACATATCATGTATTCGTTTTAAGTTGTAATCTTTTAGTTTTATTAGTAAGTAAAAGTTAATTTTGGTCATTGGGGGTATTTCCTCATGCACTCTAGTGGTTTCTTCATGAACTTCTATGGGTATGGGGTATCTAAAAGAAAGAAAAAGGTCGTAATATTTTATCATCTTTTTTTTCTGGTCTCTTTTCATCTTTTTTCTAATCCTATATTATTTATCTCCCATTTTTTTTTTTTTCACTTAGAAGAAGATAACATATCAGATTGCATTTTGTGGTGGCTCTTTCACTCCTTGTTTGAAAGTGACTTTTGAATTCTTTTTATACAATCCAGAATTTAGGATTTAGGATTACACAATCTAAAAATTTTCTTTTGTGAAAAAATATTTTCAAATAATGTTATCCGAAACCTTTTTCATACAAAACAAAATATTTAGATTATGTAATTTATAAGTTAAAAATAATTACTAAAATTAAGAATACTTTTCATACAATTTAAAACAATTTTTAAGAAAAATAACTTTCAAATTATTTAATCTGAAAGTCAAAAATACTCTCTAAATTACATAATCTATAAAAAAAATTCTTATACAATCACTAATTCCGAATTGTAAAATAAAAAAATATTTTTAATTCTGATTTGCATAATCTAAACATTTCCAGATTACAAATCTGAAAAAAAAAACTTTAAACTAAAAGAACAAATTAGTCATTTTCATATTTATGAAATGTATATATAAATATAAAGAAATACCTTGGTTAACGTCAGCGATAGAAAATAATTTCAAGTGGTAGAAAGATGAAATATTATGTATCGAAACAGTTTATAATAAATTTTTAAATATTAAAATCAATGTATTTTGAAAACTAAAGGATATAATGAAAAGTGTAATAGAGAATACAAATTTCAAGTGTGTATATTCCGGAACAAGTTTCTAAAAAAAAAAACATTTAAGAAGGTTTTAAATTTTCCTATTTTCATAATATATTTTAAAATAGTTAATCTATAATAATATATTAAGGGGATTCTCCTTGTGTCAATTTTTCAAAATATCGATTTTACCATTTAAATATAATAATTTATTAAATTTTTAAAAATTTATAACAATATATAAAGGGGATTCTCTTTTTTGTGTCCATTTTTCAAAATACTGATTTTACCCTTTAAATATAATAATTTATTAAATTTTAAAAAATTGACTGTTATTTTTACAAACTTTTTATAAAATCGGATATTATTGCTTCTTCTCTTCTTCTTTATTTATCAATGATTATTATTTTATCTGTTCTGATATATTTTACTTTATTTTTAATAAATATAATTTTAATTTATATATTAACTTAATAACATTATAATATCACGCATATTTAAAATATCATACACGGGCACGATAGCGCATGATGTGTTACGCTAGTATATAATAAAAAAGTTTAATAGGAGTGTTTCAAAATTATCAATTATTTTATTTAATAATATTTTCCAAAATTCTTCTGAAATATTAAATCAATTATTTTACAATATTACATATATTAGCAATATCGATAATCAACAATTATTTTGTAAAAGCGAAAATACTGTATACTTCTGTTATGTCTTACAAATCTATAATTCTCATTTTTCATTTGAATTTTTTTATTATAACTTAATCTTTTTAAACTGCTTTGAAAAACAAAAATTGCACTCTTACTTTAATCAAAACAAATTGTTTGACTTAAAAAAATAGTATAAAATTGAAAAAAATATAATTAATTTTATTGATATAATAAATAATTTTTTATAGTAATATCTTTAAAAAATATTTTGTTAAATAATTTTTTTAAAATAATTTGATACAAAGAAATATATTTTTGAAAATATAAACGAGGCTTAAAATAAATTAAATAAATGAAAAATTTATATTTCAAAATAAGAATATATTAAAAATACATTAGTTTAAAGAATATAAAATTTAAATTAGGTATTTTTTTATTTTAATATTTGAATTTATTTTAATTATATGTTTTATCATCGTATAAAAGTTACTATTAATAAAATATTAAATTAATTAATTATTTAATTTAATCTATTAATCTATTTTTTCATTTTAATTATTATTTTCCATAATATAAAATTTATATTAATAAAATATTTAATTTTATTTATTTTATTTATTGTTCTAATACTTTCTATTTTAATGTATTATAAAGAATATATATTTATATTTAGTTATAATATAAAATATTTATGGTATAATTAATAAGATGAAAAAGCTTAATTAATTATGTGGGTTAAATATTTTTATTTTATAAAATATTTATTTATTAGAATTAATGGTATAATTATTAAATACATTATCAATGTTTATAATCTGTATGTAACCAACATAGTTCTCATCCATTTTCGCCTAATAAATTGTTATAAATATTTCATTGTTATTTAGTTAAATAATTGGATGTAAATTGTCTTGATAAATTATTCATTTTATTGAAGAAAATTTGTTAATTAAAACCTATATTATTTTTGGTGTTTCTAATATATTTTTCACACTTTCATTTCTAATTCATTTCCATGAACTTTATATCTTTATAAACAAACACAACATAACTGAAATAATATTTTAGTAAATAAAATTTGCAAAATCTTCATATTAAAAAATGTTGGAGGGTTGGTCTTGAATTGAGTTGTGTATTTGTTTTCTTGATATATGTTCTTTTTTTATTTCTTTATTAATTCACCTTTCCTTAACTCATCATATTATTTTAACAGTAATATAATTGATCAACAAAAGTATCTTTCTAGGATGTTTTAAAATACATATCTCAAACACAATTCATAATAGAAAAGAATTATTAAATTAACATTCTAAATTATATAAAATAAATATGTGAAACACTACATTTCAAAAAGACTCAAACTTATTGGAAATAATGATATTTTAAAATAAATAGTCGGAAATTGTATAAAAGAAACGTCATTTATATAATTTTAAGTAAGATATAATTTTAAGTAGTTGTCTGGGTAATTAATATTTCTTCTATTACAAAATGGATCACCCACTTTCTTTTGATAAACAAAAAGGGTACTACACGACAAAAAGGACTGAAATGACAAAAAAAGCCGAAAAGTAATTATCTCCATTTATTTATTTTAACTGTTTAAGGTGTAAAGAATGATTTGTTTTCAATTTTTTTTTTGTTTTTTTTTTACACAATGGTGTAATTTAGTTTAGCAATTATTAAAGTTGTGCAGAAATTTTTTAAATTCCAGCGAAAAGTAAATTGTGCCAAAATGGCACAATTTTATAATAAAAAAGTTGTGCCAACATAAATGGATTTCAATTAAAATGAGTTGAAGTCGTGCCAACATAGAGAGACTTCTTTGTTGTTGAGAAGTCGTGCCAAATTGAGATGACTTTAATTAAGTTTCTAAGCAAAGTCGTACCAATATGGGAAGACTTCAATATTAAATTGTTAATAAATAAGTCGTACCATATTAGAGAGACTTTAGTATTATATTGATAATGAAGAAGTTGTACCATATTGGGACGACTTTGGCTAAATAAAAATTAAATATTTTTTTAGTGATATTAATTAGTTAAATAATAATGCATATAAGTATTTAAAAATTTCATAATGATGTTGGTTTCATGAGGTGCAATTTCAGTCTGTTCAAAATGAAGATTATTGGTCTACTTATACTAGTCCAAATTTAATGTCTGACCCTCACATACGACACGACAAACCAGGAAGACGAACTATAACTCGTATCCACAACGAAATGGACTAGTCACTGCCAAATAAACCAAAGAAATGTTCTTTTTGCAGAAGTATTGGTCACAATAGAAGCAACCGCCCAAATAAATAGTGAAATTTTATTTTATGTAACTCTCATAACTTCGGTTTGCCGACTTTGTTGTTCACTTTTATTTTAATATATATCAACCAAAAAATTATTGGATCTCATATATTTGTTATTAAAAAACTCTTTTCTTTACCATTGTATATCTTGTATAATTTATATATATATATATATATATATATATATATATATATATAATAAAAAATTTAACTTCTTTATTCAATTTAATATTATCATAACCAAATCATTTTTTCTTTTTTTTTAACTTTTCTTTTTATTTTCTTTATTCACTTTTGTTTTACGTAAGTACTGTATTTGTTTTCTATATTAGCAATGAAGTCGTACCATTATGGCAAGACTTTCTTTATAGCCCAATATACTGAAATCGTGCCATTATGGCAAGACTTTCCTTATAGCCCACTACACTGAAGTTGTGTCATTATGACAATACTTTCCTTTTAATGAAATTGTCTCATTATGGCGAGACTTTGGTTCAATGAAGTCATATCATTGAGGCACGACTTTGATTATTCTCGTAATTAATTTAAGTGAAGTCGTTTTTGCCTCTGACGACTCCTATCAAACATATTACAGTCTCTGCGATTTGGTACGACTTCAACACAACTTAATTAAAATCGTTTCATTTTCGCACGATTTCTTTAGGACAAAGTTGTGCCATTATCACACGACTTACCTCTGCCGGAAATTTAAACAAAAAGTGCACCAATTTAGGAAATAATGATTGAAATTGCACCATTCGGGGAAAAAAAACTCTTTTTGTACTAAAACTTATCTGTGTTGGTATTTGAACGAAGCATTTTAATAATTTTAAGAAATTGAAATATATAGTATTTGAAATTTTTGTAATAGAGTAATTGGAATATTTTATGAGATACAATTTTATTTTAACTGTATTTATTTTAATATATAAAATTTTTAAATTAAATTTAAAAATATTAGTGAACTTACAATATGTAAATAATATTTAATAATTTAATTTAAAAATATTAATCAACTTTCTAATATTAATTAATATTAAAAATCTTGGATCAACAATAATATACTTTTATATCAATATTGATTCACTCTATCAAAGAAAAATAATATTAATTACTAATTACTTCCTTTACCAACAATAATATAATTCATTATAAAAATCACAAGCTCAATATATAACATGAAAACACAATATCATTAATGTGATATAATTAACTCACAAATATAAAATAAATCCTGAAATAGATATCACAATTAATCAAACTCATTATCCAAAGTTATGATGTCAATCATTTTACCACTAAAAAAGAAAACTAAATAACTTGTTAAAACAAGTGTTTTCTTATTTAATATGTTTTTTTTTATAATTTTTCCACATCCAACTAGCAAGTCTTTAAACACCTTATTTCAGTTCTCTTCAACATCCTATTTCAGATAAATGTGACAAATAAACTCGTCCCCATGGGTATTGCCCGAACCCATTCTCGTTTTGACAGGAATCCCCACATTGACTGGGTATGAATATGGGTACGGGAAATCCCGACTTTTTCAATTAGGTATGAGGATGTACATATCCCTACCATAATACTCATCCCCGCAATATCTCCATCTCCATTTAAATTATTAAAATATTAACAATTAATTAAGTAACCATATATATGTATATATATATATATATACTTTCTATTTTTTATTTCTCCTAATTATTTGGTTTGTTGTGAATGATTGTTTCTAAGACACACATTTGTTAATTTTTAATATTTTTATTTGTTGTTTATTTTCATCATGTAGAATACTATTTCGATATATTTTATTTAATTTTTTTTTATTTTCTAACTCATTATCAATCATATTGTAATTTTTTCAATATAATTGTATAAATAATTTTTATTTACTACAATATAAAAATTTAATATAATTGGCATAAATATTTTTTTATCACCATCCAACATATATTGGAGTACAAAAGATATAAGATCTATGTCAAAATTTTATTATTATGTTTATTATTTGTTCTTTGCGACATTATTTTGATCAAGTGATGTATTATAACTTTTATTAGTGTTTATAAAAAAGATTCATTAGAATTTAAAAAATTGAAGTAAACAAACGTTTAAAATATATTTTTATTTGAATATTTGTTTTCCTTTTATATTTTCTTAAAAATATTTTTAAATTTTATCATTTAGGTTTCATTAATGTTTGCAAATTTAATAAATGTTTTAGTTCTCATGAAATTTTATTTGGTATTCTAATCTAAAATGTAAAAAATTATAATTTATTTCAAAATATTTGATATCGAATAAACAATCATCCCCCTAATATTGAATATTTAATAATATTATGTTTTCTTTACCGTAATTTTTTATTATTTTAAAAAATAATTAAAATTAATATTGAAGTAGTAAGAAAACAAGTACAGGTATGGGCGTTACCCGATGGGATGGGGATGGGACAAAAGTTTGATACCCATTGGATTTGGGTATGGGGATGAAGATGAATTTTTTCTACGGGGATGGTTATGAGATTATGAAATCTATCTTTGCCCCGCCCTGTTGCCATCCCTAGTTTCAGCCCTCTTCAACATCTGCTTGACCTACAAAACTGCAACAAAATTTATCAATCATAGTGTTATACAACTAATGCAAATATGCAGAAGACTTAACCAAATACCATGAAATTAATCAAACACAAGAAAATATATATTACATACCATGATTTATGTTGTAGAAATATGTACTAAAACATAATCTTCCTTCTGCTCAATTGGAAGGGCTTTCACAATAGTTAATTATTTTGGCATGTTAACTAATCATTTAACAACTTTAGCCCATTATTTCTTAGTAAGATTTGACATTAAACACACCTCATCTAGTACTTCTTTGATTTTATTTTCATCAACCTTATCACTGTATACATGTGTCAATCGCTTAAAAAACTCAACCACATATTTCATTGAAGCAACCATTAACTCTTTTTCCTTAATCTTTCTCCTTTGAGATTGTGTACTAGTAGAACTTGAAGATTGTGCTTTTCTTTCTAAGTTAGAGTTTGGTTCTTCCAAATTTATAGTAGCATTCAAGTCCTCCAAATCCACAAAATTTACTTCATTTACCTCTCTACTCATGACTTCATCAACATCTATAGCAATTTCAACTCCATGATCAGTAACTCTATCATCAGCACATAAATCCACTATATCATCCCAATTTGGAATTTCTTTGAATCGAAAATGTCTAGCCTCTTTATTCGACTTGAAAAAAAAGAAGAAGTTAATAATAACACAACTACAATTCCATACAAAGGAATTAGACTGTAACTCACTGCCTACTCAAAGATATAATGGCATATAAAAAAAAATTGCTACATGATTGCATGTAAAAGAGTACTTACATAAGCAGTAACAAGTGACATTGATCATAACATACTTGGTAAAACAAAAAAGGTCAATTTGATTAGTAAGACAAAAAGAAGAAAGAAATCTCCAAGCCTCCCTTGTGATGTGACCAATCTGGAAGCTGGGTTGAGTGAATGTAGATGGGAACATTTTAAGAAATATTAATTAAACAACAAAATCGCTACTGAATATTCCATAAATTTGGATGATTGTGTTTGGTATGAGCTAAAGTAGAGGAAAAGCAGAGGAAAAAATGATATAGTATCTAGAGCCATTTGAACTAGCCATGGGTGAAGGACCACATATATCTAATATAAACCAACAAGGACTATCATACATAGTATCAAACCTATTAAAAGGTAGTTGATGTAGTTTTTGCTTAGAACATATATCATAAAATAGCTTACAATTTGATTTGTCATTTTAGGAATAGTCTGTGTTATCACAAAAGAGGAATATTGTAAATCAGCTAAGAATATTAGTAATAGGAATAATTATTCAATCGACTTAAAAAATTGACATTTATCACAAAAGAAACACTTGTTATCTCTTGCACACTTAGAAACACTAATTAAATTCTTTAAAATGGAAGGAACATCTAAAAGATTTCAAAACCATTTTGGCATTTGTATAAGGATATTTATAAACATGTGAGCCAATATGAGAAATGTTAATACTTGTACCATTGCCTAACTTGACAAATTCATTGCCATTGTAAATAGTTTTGGTTGTAAGGTTATTGGAACCATGTGTGATGTGATGTATGGCATCACTATCAGGATACCACAAAGGGTCAATAACAGTGGAGGGAGCTCCCAACAAAGAGGGTGTATCATCCATAGAATATGTAAGACCCGAGAAATTTAATTAATTAAATAATTAATTAATTAATAAATGCAGGTAGCGGGAGACTTTATGGCAATTAATGCTGACTTTTATAATGTGGAATAGTTCTAGCTCAAATGGTTGAGAGTACTTGTTTTTGTTAAGAGGACTTGGGTTCAAGTCTTGTGTATGCCAAATTGAGTGTATTTTAATTTATGTATTGTTTTGATATAATGATTTATCATGATGAGTGATAATACAATCCTAGATTTATAAGAATTGTCATGAAACATGAATTGGTTGAATGATTGTGCAATACTTAGGCCAGAAAACCCTAAAGCTGGTGTAAAGTGAGGGTAATAGGGAGATTAGAGAGATAAAGTGTCCTTTTTGTACAAGCACACAACTAGCATTGAAAATAGAGAGTTGGCAGAAACCGTATAGCGAGCCTTCAAAGTCGTTAGGCGACTCATGTTAAAATAACTCAATTTTTGGGTTTCTATTAAGAATCGTCTGGCGGTGAAGAGCTGCCGCCAAGCGATGTGTGTTGGTGTTCTGTTCATGAAAAATGCTATTTTTTGTGTTTTCCCGGAGCAGGTATCGCCGAGCGTTGGTTTTGTACCGCTAGGCACCAGGTCCCTGACATTTGGGTGCTAGGCGCCACAGATTTTTCTAGTCTGCGCAATTTTCGTAAAACTATGTTTCTTGATTCGTTAATTATCTTATTTAAGTGAAATTTTGACAGGTGATCCATAACATGATGTTCTTTACTTTGAACGGTGGAGATTTTATTTGGAAATCTGTAGCTAGAGATATATGTTATGCATGATTGCTGGTTTGGAAGTCTTTAAAGTGCATGATCATGTAGGGATGATAAATTGTGGGTTTGGCATAATGCATGGGAAATTATTGTGAAATGAATAGATTGCTATTATGAGATTCGTATGTATGAAATTATTGCCATGTGACAAGGTTAAATTTGGGTTTGTATGCGGGATTCAAAAGAATGTTACAACTAATGTTTGAGTTATTTTCTGAAGTTCATGAGTTAGGTGTATATTGGGTTCTGATTTTGAGTTCCTTATAACATGAATGGTTCGCATTAAATCAAGTATTGGCAGGGTATAAATGCATGAATCCTTGTGTAAAAATATATGTGTTTGATTCTTATGACTTGTGGAATGTGCGTTGAGTTTTGGTATATGTATCAACATATTGTGGTGTTCTGGATTGCTTGTGGGGTGAGTAGGTTCGTTAGAACCTATTTTGGAGTGCCAAAAACCAGTAGCATTGAGGCTACTAGTGTGGCGCCTGGCAACATGGGGTAAGCTGCTAGGTGATAGTGGGTGCAAGTAAGCTCTGGAAGAAACATAACACCACGCGGTCTACGTTGGAATGTCGCCTGGTGGCGCTTAGGCAGCGCCAAGCAATAGCGCAGTGGGCAATGTATTCTTTTGGCTTGCATTTTGTGTGTTTGTGATGTTGGACTTGGACCAGGAGATGCTTGATAGTGTCATGAGCGGGTAAGTTCATAATTGGTGATGAACGCGAGATTAATATGAGCGAAGAGGTTCATATTAATGATGCTCTCGTATGAGGATACGAGTGGGGAGGTTTATATGTTCCATGCTCACACTTGAGGGGTTGCTACGAGCGGGGAGGTTATTAGCTGGATGGATCACACGTGTTGGACTACGGGCGGGGAGGTCCATATAGTTGGTCTACGAGCGGGGAGGTTCGTAGAGGTTGGACCACGAGCGAACAGGTTCGTGGAAGCATGATATATCTTGGGTCCATGGTCAAGCATTTGTATGGTGTGCTTGGAATAGTAGTTTCAGGTGCATAATGAGACTTAGAGTTTTACACGACTTATGACTGATTTCTTTGGAGGTGCGTAGTCTACGAGGATTTGGGTGATACCTTAAGGATGACATTTCTTGAGTTATAGCTCGAAATGGTATCCCTTGAGTGGCGGTGGCTTGGGATAGAGGGTAAACACGTGACATTCCTTGAGTTGTGACTCGGAATGACATCCCTTGAGTTGTGGCTCAGGATGGCGGTTGGACACGAGCATTCCTTGAGTTGTGGCTCAAATTGGCGAGTGTTGTCGGTGTAAGTGTGCGAGTTGTGACTCATACAGATGGGTCCAAGAAGATTGCCCTCTTCGACGTTAGCCGACGAGTTTGGTAGTCTTGGGACAATTATGAGCTATGGTTCGTATTGGGAACTCCACTTGGCGTTACGGAGTGTGGTCCGTAGCAGGTTTCCCGCACGTGTTCTACAAGTTGTGGCTTGTAGGTGGAGGCAGCAAAAGGTATCTTGAGGTTATCATCTAAAGACGTAGAACATGGATAACATGATGGTAGTCGTGTGTTATGGAATTAAAGGATAAAGTTCCTTTGATGAGTGTATGCATATATATATATATATATATATATATATATATATATATATATATATATATATATATATATATATTGAATTGTATATATAATTTGATACTGTTAGCTCACCCTATTTGCTTGTATTTAGCGATGATCGTGTAATGCGTTACACGGGAGTAGATGATGTTGCAGGTGGTGCTGGTGAGGCATAACATCGGTGAGAGGGCTGGCTGGGAAAAGCTTTTACCGAGTTTTTAATATTTATGGATTTAAGATATTTTGCAAAAATTTACGTTTATCAGACTTGGAACTTGTAGTGATATTTAAATTTTGTGGATTTTAATTTAATATAGATTTAATAAAGGTTTTCATTTTCCCTTGTTTTGGGAAAAGGTAATTTAAATTAATGCGTATATATATATATATATATATATATATATATATATATATATATAGTCATTTTTATTCATTTTATTTTAAATTAGTAATATCCAACCGGGATGTTACAGAATACAGTTGTGACTGATTACCACTATTTTCTCATGTTACAAATACATTGTTACATGATTTTTAATATTATTAAAGTAATGTCCTAAGATAATCAATTAATAAATAGTATTGTGTATTTTGACACATTGCTTTCTAATGAAGTGTATATGTCTTAACTATTCTTTTATTTTTCCTATCAATCTCGTAGCACCAAAGTATTTGTCCTATAGGCTTGAAATTCTTTTGAGAGCTAGTCACCAAATGAAGCATAAAATAACACGTATTCATCCAAGAATGATGCAAAAATTTCAACACATTATGTTTGTGTTTGGCCAAACATTATGCACAAAGTTCACAAATTTTGATGAAAAAGAAAGAGAAAAAGGCAACAATTATAACTAATATTAAAATGGTTTCACAATTCTTCCCAACTACAACAATCTGTGACTCGAACATTTCATCAAACATGTACTAGGCAAATGGAAAAAATGATAAACATAAAATATCACTATCAGGATACATTATGTCTATAGAATACAGTTGAGACTGATTACCACTATTTTGTCATGTTACAAATACATTGTCACGTGATTTTTAATATTATTTAAATAACATCCTAAGATAATCAATTAATAAATAACATTATGTATTTTGACACATTGCTTTTTGATGAAGTGTATATGTCTGAACTATTTTTATTTTTCCTATCAATCTCGTAGCACCAAAATGTTTGTCCTATAGGATTGAAATCCTTTTGAGAGCCACTCACCAAATGAAGCATAAAATAACACGTATTCATCCAAGAATGATATAAAAATTTGAACACATTATGTCTGCATTTGGCCAAACATTGTGCACAAAGTCCATAAATTTTGATGAAAGAGAAAGAGGAAAAGGCAGCAATTATAACTATTATTAAAATGGTTTCACAATTCTTCCCAACTACAACAATTTGTGACTCAAACATTTCATCAAACATGTAGTAGGCAAATGGGAAAAAAATGATAAACATAAAATATCAAACTAACACTGAAACCTAAATCCCAAAAGCAACAATAAAAAAAACAAGAACAATGAAGATGGAATAAATAGTAGAGAAGAAAAGGGAAGAACAAGCTGAGATGGTGTGAAGGAAATCAAAGTGTAGTAGAAGAGGGAGAATGGTGTGTATCTATAAAGGAGTAGAGGAGTGTGGAATGGGCTCAAAGAGGAGCAGTGAGAGGTTGAGCCAGAGACAACACCAAGATCGTCAGCAAGGAGAGTCTAGAGTGTGAGGTGAAGAATTTCATATTCCACATATTTTGAGGTGAATAATACAATTGAGACTAATTACCACTGTTTTGTCATGTTACAAATACACTATCACATGATTTTTAATATTATTTAAATAACGTCCTAAGATAATCAATTAATAAATAGCATTGTGTATTTTGACACATTGCTTTCCGATGAAATGTATATGTCTCAACTATTTTATTTTTCCTATCAATCTCGTAGCACCAAAGTGTTTGTCCTAGAGGCTTGAAATCCTTTTGAGAGTCACTCACCAAATGAAGCATAAAATAACATTTACTCATCTAAGAATGATGTAAAAATTTGAACACATTATGTCTGCACTAAGATATTGAAAAATATATTTAACATAAATTTTCTATAAAGCAAGTAAATTAGTTAAAACTTAACTTTTCATTTGATGCACTTCATTAAACATAACGATCATTAAGTGATTCCTTGATATATATATATATATATATATATATATATATATATATATATATATATATAAATCATCATTTAAATATCATCGATTAGACAATGTTTGTAAAAAGTTCCAAAAATTTTTAAAGATACAATTCAAGCCTCTCTTCTTTTATTTTTTTTTCCTTGTTTTCATATCCCTTAAACTAAAACATTTAGTGTGAGTGTTTTATCATTCTATGTTTTTTCTATCCTTTATTTGTAACTTGTTTTTTTCTCCCTTGAGGTTTCAATTAGTCTCTTTAGCCAAGGTTTGTCATATATGGCTCTCCTCTTATTTCTTTAAATTTGTGATTCTTTTATTTAATATATTTATTTGATTATGTTAAAGCGGTAATCCTTTTGTGGTTTTGATATTGACACAAGATTTTAGGGTCTATTCGTTTGGATAGATTCATTGCACAGACAAATTGTGATGAGCGGATTCACGAGGTTATTAATTGTTCGTTTTCAAAGATTTTTTAGTGAGTAAATAAGAGAATTTGTGGGATGCATATCTCACCAAAATGAAAGGATTTCTAGGATTAAATTGAATTTTTATCGTAATATCCCTAATCCTAAATTCAGGTACTATAACATCCTAACTTATATTTGCTTCCAAACAATTTATTGGTTAAGTAAACTAGTTCCCTATATTCAATTAGATAATTGATGAAAGTCAAATATAAATTATGTTGCCCCTTAAATATATAACTATATATATATATATATATATATATATATATATATATATATATATATATATATGTATATATATAATAATAATAATAATAATAATATAATATATAATAGTAATAATAATAATGTTAAATAATAAAAAATAATAATAATATTTAATAATAGAAATAGTAATAATATTAAATAATATGTTAATTTTAACTATGAAGGTAAAATAGTAATCTTATATTTTAATCTATTAAAATATTTTTTTATTTATCATATCATTCATAAATTTTCATAAATTTCACCCTTAAATTCATTCACTTTACCTTCAAATTCCTTAAAAGAAACAACTAAAATTCATTCATTCTCCCATAAATGCATCCTCTCAAACAAACACAACTTATCTTAACCAAAATTAATTCGTGGCTTGAGCTTTTTAGAACCCTCAGATCACATTATTAGTGCATCAATATATGTATTATCAAAATGGCTTGTAAATAATCTATTTGTAAAAAATCTTAGAGTCTCGATAAACTATCATATATGTCAAAAATACTATATTGATATACAAAACTTTAATATTAAGTATTAAGTATGTGTAAGAAAACTCTTATTTATATATATATATATATATATATATATATATATATATATATATATATATATATATATATATATATATATTAACTATACATAGAATAACATAGACATACACTTGTGGTAATCCTTTATTTTCATATGACCCAAAAATGTATAATAACTCAATCTATATATGCAAAGATGAAAAATATCTCTTAACTTATCTATAGATTACTAAAATATTTCATTATATAAATTTTCTAACATTATCTTTGTAAGATTATCTCAAACTCAACTTCATGTCACGTTACCTTTATACACTTTAATATATTTTCAAAATTTTGAAATTTAAAAATATATTTTTATATAACAGGATTTTATTCAAAACTCAAAGTTTCATACAGCATTTAATGATAATATCTTATGAAATTCAAATGAAGACCACTTGATTGTTATAAGTAGGACACCATTTTTGTAATTATTATAGGTGATAACATAGAAGTTATAGAAGTTATTGAAGAGTAAGACAACTTCATAATTTAACTTATTAAATGAAATCAATAAAAATCACCTTATATTTACATTTACATTTACATTAACTATAATATTGTTTTATAATTATTAAAATAACTCATATTTTTTAATAAATAGAGATAAGGAAAAAAAGATGAAGAAACAAATCACACATTTAACATAAAAATTAAATAAAAAAGATTTACAATATAACAAAATAATGTAATAAAAACTCAATTAAAAATATTAAAGTTTATAAAAACTTTGAATCTTAATTAAACCTAAAATAAAATTTCTTATCATTTTTTGTCCATAAAACATTAGTATTCTGAATGACAACTATCTTCTGTAAACAAAATAAAATGAAGGAGAAGAGCCTTCACTAAATCTATTTTTTTTTCTAGGGGTACATAAAATTGTAGAAATCCGAAATTTCAATTCAATAAATATTTAAGGGGTACTTTTGGTATTTACTGTAACAACCGTCATCAGAAGAATCACGGTACTATTGGCAGCACTGCACAATGCACATTGCGTGCGTACGCACCTAGCCGGCAATAACAGAGCATCAACAAGCAGAGCAGAAACAGAGCACGCTCCCTTTCTTACTAAAAACCCTACCGTGTTTCCCTTTATCTTCATTTTCTGCTAACATATTCGAAACCATTATCGCTTAAGCTGCGAAAACATTGCAATATCGACACGTTCTTTGCTACCCTTTTCGTTCACCGGGCTCCTTTTTAGTTGGTAGTAGTGTGAAAGTTCTTTCCTTTACCATTTTTTAAGTTCCGTAACATGTTTACTTGCGGATGATAAAATTGTATTTTTTTCCCTTTTTTGTGTAACATGTTAGCAATGGAAGAGCAAAGTAATGAAGAGAATACTGTGCAACTAACATCCTGCGACACTGGGGGAACAGCCCATGATGTTTCTCACTCAGCTGAGGGTCATCTCATTCCCAACCCAAAATTTTTCATTGCAGCATCATCTGGAAGAAATGAGAGCCACTGGACTTGCTTTCCAAAACCACCCCACAACTATGTTAAGTATCTTTCAGAATCCTCAACATATCTGCCAAACACTGATTACATGATGGGGGGTAGTTATCTACCTGTTGGCAGCATCAGTGATGGTAACGTGGTTAATGGATCAGACAGAAACTTCTTTTACAATGATCCAGGGAAAGTCTGTGCCTTTAAGCCTATTGGTTCTTCAAGTAATGACCTTGACATTAAGAAGGTAAGCTCTTTAAACAGAAAAAAACAAATATATGTGTCCTTGATTAAATTTGTGTGAAAACGAGTATCATAGCTTAGTGGATTTTATTGTGTCCTTGATTCTTTTATGTGGGTTTTCAACAGATGGGGTTTTGGAGAGCTGATGAAGGGGAGGAAGTGATTAAAGTTGAAACTGAAAGTAGTCAAAATTTTCTTTGTGCTGAGGTCTGTTAATGTCTTTCCAGCATAATGCATGTATAACATGAATTGTGCCTACGCATTTGTTAAATATTATGAATATTCTGAGATTAATGAAATGATTTATACTCTAATTATGTGACAGAGTCAAGCTTTATGGACAACAGATTCTCTTGGAGATAAGCATAATGCTTTGCATGATCCAACGGTAATGGTTGGTGCACCTGCTTCACTTCCCAAATCAGGATCCAGCTCCTCAAAAGAGAAAGCACGTGTCACTGACCGTGTAAGTAAAACATGTCACTGATCACACTAATGGCAATTTATCTTGTTCCATTTCTTTCATACAACTGGGTTCCTCACATTTGGTTTTCAATTTAGCAACGCAGGCAACGTATCGCTGATAATCTCAAAGCCTTACATGAATTGCTTCCAAATCCAGCAGAGGTAATCAGTTGTTTATGAATAACATTGGTCAATCAAAAGTAGGTTTGTATACTATGTTGTCAATTTATCATTAATACTGTGATATTATGATCACCTACTCAAACTGAATCACCAGAAATGGTAATGAACACTTTCATAGTGTTTAAACTATGAATAACTCGAGACAGTGTCATTAAGAAACATTGTCACATATCTTACATTTACTTGGTGAACTGAATTTTAATTTGTAGGGAAGTCAAGCGTATATACTGGACGATATTATTGACTATGTCAAATATTTACAGCTTCAAATAAAGGTACCTATTAGCTCTTACTATTCTGATTATTATTGTGGTGTTACACTTAATGTCATAAGAGACATGCATAATAGAAGTTTTCCAATAAACAACTAGGGATTAGATAGATGATCTGCTATAACTAATGAGATTGTTCTTTGCAGGAACAAAGTGGAAGTAAATTGCAAGAAGAATCAACTGGTATACCACTAGTTTTTCATGAGGTATACACTTTATAGTTCATATCAGTAAATGCACAGAATCACTGTGAATTCATGTGTTTGCCCAAATAGTGATGCAATCAAATAATTGGTCATATCAGTGTGAAATGATTGAGTGCATAGGCTAATGTGTTGAATATTGCAGGGTTACGGTCATTATATAAACCAACAGATTCTGAATGAACCCCTTGAGGAGATAATGGGGAAATTACTTGAAGAACATTCTGCAGCAGCTGGTCAGCTACTAGAGAGCAAGGGTCTTTTCCTGCTGCCTATGGCTTTGGTTGATGATTTGAGTGAGGCTATGCAAATGTTTGGGGGAGTGCTCTAGTCTGATACAAGCTTTCTTCTATTTATTTGGGTTTTCACTATGGATAATTTCTACTAGACGGTGCAGTAGTATGATTATTATCTTTGTTTGTGTTACAGTTACATCTATGACTTCCAAACTCTCAAAATTTCTGCTAACTCAATTTAGCATAGTCTGGTTATTGTATGAAAAGCTCTATGTTTAATGATTCGGGGTAAGTGTTTTCATGTCCACATAGATATCTATTATGTTCAATTTTATAACACCTAAAACTTAACTTATAACAAGGATACAAACTTAACTTATAAAGAATTTTTCTCTGTATATGACCGATACATTTTTTTCTTTCTTCTTTGACCATTACATTTATTCGAGACTTCAGTCATTTTATCTTTATTCAATTAATAATAGTATTTGTTATAATAATAGTAAAGGAGTATGTGTCAGTAGTAATTATACTAGCAATAATGCTAATAAATAACAATTAAGAATACATTTTTCTTCTTTGAAATAAAAAAATTACTAAAATTTAAAAATAATATTCAAAGTAAAGATTTTTTTAATCAATATTCAATAGTTTAATTTAATTTTTTAATTTGTTGTTGGAACAAGGAGAATTATAATATTACAAGTGATAGTAATCCTTGACCGAGGATTGGAAGAAACTCATTGCATATATATTTGTTAGAGATTAAGATGGATTTTTTTAATGGATTAACAACTATTTTAATTAATTTCACTTAAAAAGTAAATTTAATTAACTTTCACATTTAAATTATTAGAACAAATTTTAATCAATTAAAAAAGTTAAAAACACTTCTTTTGAATAATTTTAATGAATTAAAAATTCAAATGAATCCTTTAAAATATTCTTTTACAGTTCGAGTAACATTTTAATATAGATCAAATTCAATTCAATTTTAATGGATTAATCTTGTTAGTTATATTAAAGAATATCTCATACTATTTTCATAGAATCAAATTGTGAATATTTTTAAATACTTATGGGAACTTTATAGTTTTGGAACACAAAATTTCCCGATTACTTTACAACGTTAAAAGTTCAAAGATGATTAATTAAATAATTATCTTGAATATCACCTTTTAACTTTTTCTTTTTCTTTTTCATTTCTCTTCTAAAAATATATGTCTAGGTGATCTTATTCTCGTTTAATAAATTTGTGTATGTCAATGTTTAACCAATGTAATCAATGTGGTGTTTGTAGTAGGGTTTCATAAGAATTTGTAAAAGGTTTGATGGGATTCAAAATATTAAGACGTATTATTACTCTTATATATATTTTTTCTTGAGATGATTATGTAAAAATCATTGAATGTTAATATATTGGTTTAGTTAGAGGCAGATTACAAGACGGGCAGGGGTGGCCATGCCCGTCCCCAAACACACACACCCCGCTCATTTCTTTTAAAAAAATTTAAAATATATATATATATATATATATATATATATATATATATATATATATATATACTGAGAATATTAAAAATCGGTGAGAATTGAATTAGGTACTTTTTTATTTTTTTTATAATATAGAGCACAATGTTGATAAGTAATAAAACTTAAAATTAAATATAATTAAAAGTAAAAATAATTATTAAGATTTTTTTTATTCATAACTTTTTGAGTTTTTCATATATCGTTAGAGTTGTCAATTAAATCCAAGTTATGGGGTCAAGCCCTAACCAACGTAGGTTGGGATAAAAAAAATCTATAAGACAAAAAAGTCCTCATTAAAGAAGTTCACATAGGTAAAAGTTCCACAAAAATTCCTCTAGGCCACGACACTTTCTTTTTAAACATGAAAAATATATTATTTTTTAAAATATATGTTAAACTTTCGGTTTAGGTCTTGGACATTGACTCGTGTTGACCGTCGGCCTAGGCTATCCCGTCTCAACCATAGGTCTGAGTTGGCCCGTCTTAACCGTTTGCTCGAGCCAACCTATCTTGGCTATGGACCCGGGTTGGCCCATATTGGTTGGCCTGGTCTGGTCATCGACTTGGGTTGGCCCCTCTCGGCCGTTGTTCCCGGCCTGTCCGTCTCGGCCATTGGCCCAGGCTGGCTTGTCTTGACCCTCTACCCAGGTTGGCCTGTCTTGATTGCTAGCCTAAGCCGGCCCGTCTTGGTTATGGACCTGGGCTGGTCCGTCTCGGTCATTGGCCTAGCCCGACCTGTCTCGATCATCATTTTGGCTCGACCTATCTACACCTTCGGCTCAGTCTGTCTTGGTCATTGGTCAGGCCTGCCATCTCAGTCATCGGCCCGACCTACCTTGTCTTAGTCATTGGTCCAACTTGGTTTAGCATGTCTCGACAATTGGCCCGACTTGGTTAGTCCATCGGCTTGGCTATCTCAGTTGTCAGCTTGGGCCAACTCCTTTCATCCGTTAGACAGGTCGTATGTTTAATGTCACTTCACTAAAATGCACCATGAATACTCGTAAGGATTCTCCCTTCTCCTGACGAATGTTTACCAAAGCTAAGGAGGTGAGGTGTTGAGGTTTACTTGTAGAAAACAATGTTCCAAAATGTGTTGAACGTTTCGAAGAAATTGATAGATTTTAGAGGCATTTGAGTCAACCAATTTAAAGTCAACCCTTTCAGAGATGTTGGGAACAAACGACAAAAAATGGCATTGTCAAATGTGTACAAGCCCATTTGTGTCATAAATATGTCGACATGTTCATCAGGATCCACGATTCCATTATACCTGTCCCTAGTGAGACCTTTCCACCTAAGAGGAATTTCTACCTCTAGTATCCCATCTACAAAGGGATGTCGTCTCGACTTCCTTGCTCCTCCAAAGGTCTGGTTGGTCATAGTATTTGCTTGTGACCCCTTTTCTCCACGTCGTGTCTCCTTCCTCTTTAGTTTGTTGTTGATGAGATGTTTTTGCATGTCGAGATGTTTTTGCACCCCGAAATGTCTCCTCCAACTGTTCGTGCATTCTCTGATTGTCTTCTCTCAGAGCATTAATCTCTTTTGCATTCTTATGTGTTATTTTTTCTAGTTGTCTCTATATTTCCTGACACACCTCTTCTTGCTTTTCTTGAAACGTCGCATTCTGGTCTCCCATATTCCTTGTCAAGACCATCCTTTCTAGGTATGCTTCGACCCCATGATGGGCGTCAAATGTTCTTGTATGGAATCGATTTACCTTGCAAGGTATGACTCTACTCCTAATCTGCTAGCTGAAATATATCCTACTCCTCGAATTAGAACGTACATGTTTGATATGGTTGTAATGAACCACGAGGGATGGCGGGTACCTGCAATACTCTAACGTTCAAGTCATGAGTGATAGAAAAATTATAGCTTTAGTGATAGTAGAAAAGATTAAGATACCCTTTACTTAGGACTAAGCTACCTTTTTATCCTGACTCTCACTAATTACCTATAGGAATGTTTATATTCCTACATAGGTCAATAAATAATCTTTTGTAACGGTCATAATGTTAAACGTGTTAATGTTAATTATTATACGAAGCTATCAAGTCATTGTCCCAAATAATCAACATGGTCGATATATACTTGATCCTATAAGAAATAACCAATATGATCAAGAAGACTCGACCTATAAAGATTTCGAGTAGTCAACCTGACCGAGACGAGATGTATTTGTCCTACATGATTTAAGATCAATGTGTTTTACTAAAATTAAAACAAAACTCATCCGTCAAACAATAAAATGAAACTTTCGGTAATTTTTATTGTCCTTAAAAGTATAATAAATTAATATCAAACCAGAATACTCTATTTAAAATAAATAAAAAATAAAATTTTAAATATAATCTACGTAATATTAAGTAAAAAATAATTCTATTATATTCTTTAACCATTAAATTATTAAAAGAAAAATAATATTTATTTATCAGTATTTGGAGACAATGTCAATGAATATATACTTACATTCAATATTGACAATTTGGGAATGGAATATGTACTATATCTAAATTATGTACCGCACTAATAGACAAGAACATCAACAACGACACACACCAAACAATTCTCACCGGAACTAACTCATTTCTTGGAATTACTTGAAAATTTTAGGGTTTGGATATTTTGAACCCTTAATTTTTGTTTTGTTTGAGAATAACAGTTGCTTCAAAATATTACGTTTGTTATGAAGTGTTTTCATTGTTATTGTTATATTATAAATATTCGTTTGAAGTATTAAAAATATTATTTTTATTCCCAAAATATATACTTTGCCCTCCTTATTGATTGATTTATGTGAATATTGATATCTAGAACTAAATTAAGATGTGCATATATATAATTCGACCCTAAATCCACTTGGGTGTAAGGAATGAGAATCCGGTTTTAGGGTTTTTTGATAGGAGAAAGTACTCTCAATGATGTGTAGGACAAAATATAGGAGGATTTATGTGATCATGGATTCACAAACTATATAAGGTGATTGAAATGGAAGTTGAATTTTGGAGAATAAAATAGGGTATTTGAAATGACGCTTCATACTCATTCATTTGTATGGATCAATTCGAACACTGATCCATGTAACTATCGTGTGGGAATCTGAAGCTATATTGCCATTGCCAACCTTCGTTTTCATGCATAAAATTATAAGAGTTTGCTTAGGTCATTGTCCCATTTCACATCATTATTTCTATGCCATATATATATGAATGCAACATTGCAAGATTGCAAGATGAATATGGGGCACTAACCCATTTGATCTCTATGACAAATACAAGCATGATTTACATTTTTATGCCATCTCTAAATTTAATTTTAGGATTAAATATATTTCTAGTCCAACTTAGACGCGATATTGAAATTCATCCGGATTCCAAAGTTTATAATTTTTTTTATTTACAAACTTTAAAAGTAACTTGATATTATTTCTTAATCTAATTATGTTAATTTTTCATTTTTACTTGTTAAGCATATGTAAAAAAAACGATGTGAAAAATTCAAGCATCAGACCAAAATGTCATTTAACATGTCAAAGTATTTAACACATTAGGTAGGATGAATATATATATATATATATATATATATATATATATATATATATATATATATATATATATATATATATATATAT
>Ga0209589_1001690_pt1 | contig 37064 bp, 14 predicted proteins | sample CowpeawhiteBW_FD_187525 | JGI IMG/M metagenome (GOLD analysis project Ga0209589, IMG submission 187525) | Root nodule microbial communities of legume samples collected from California USA - Cow pea white BW (SPAdes) (version 2) | ecosystem: Host-associated > Plants > Roots > Nodule | place: USA...
AACATAACATTATGTATTTCATAAAAAACCTTAATATTTTTTCATATAAAAATAATATAAATTATTTTTATCTTCTCGGAAAATAAATTTTAAAGATTTAATAATAATAATTATTCTTATTATAAATCCAAAGTTAGAACATATATATAAAAAAAAAAAAAAACTTTCTACACTAAATCTCCCAAATAGAATAGTAAAAAAAGACTCTCACTTTGGATTATTTTTTTAATGGATTAAAGTGTGGTGTTTTTGCTTTCCGAATTCAAAGTTTTTTGTTAACTAGAATAACACAACTCGTATAATTATTTAAAGATTAGTTCGAATCAGTAGGGTACACATGTAAAATATCTTCGTATTATCGTACTGTTTCCAATTAGTTTATCAATAAATTAAAGTTTAACGTATTAAGTTTCTAATTTTGCAAACGAAAAATATTTTATAAAAAAAAATATTAAATTTCAATAATTTCTTCTTTTTTAAACAATAGTCGCAGACATAATGCAATCATGGGTACAAGAAAATAAATATGAATTAATAATCAGAGGAACCCACTTACCCTTTCTAGATAAGCTACAATATTCTATCATCTATCTTAGGGATACATTACAAATTACAATACATATATATTATATATATTAAACCATTTCTTTAGTTTCTTGATTTGGACATTGATGATCGATTAAAATAGTATTGTTTTCATTTCTTAATTTCCTAATATATACCTAATCCATAAAAAAATATTAGTTTTGAGCGAATCCCAACCAAACATTAATCATTCATGAGAATCATAGTTACATTTATAGTTTGAAAATACAAGTCATTGATGAAGAAAACACATACATGTTGAAATTCTTAACTGCAGGCTGGAAGTTTTGCCACAATGTGGAATTTTAGAAAGACCTGGAATTGAATCATGACATGAATGTGTTTGAATTAACATTGTTTCAATACATATAATAATTTCACATAGCTTACAAAATTATAGTTAAAAAATAATTTAAATATACATTCATCCTTTAATTTTTAAAAATATTTTTTAAAAACAAAATTTTGACAAAGTTTAAAGTTTTAAAATAAACAATACATCAGAGCATTAATTAACTTTAGGATTAAATATGTTTTTGTCCTTTAACTTTTATTGAATTTTGGAATTAGTCTATTTCAAAACTTTGAACCAATTTAGTTCTTCATCTTCCGAAATACGTGGAATTAGTCCTTTTAATCAAATTTTATTAGGATTATTTGATGTTTCGAAGGTATTTTCGGATTGTATTTGAGTTGTTTATATTGATTGACACTTTTTGCTTTAATGTTAAGTCAAATACTATTATGAAACACGCTTGAAATGTTAAATAAACTTAACAAAATTTGATTAAAAAGACTAAATCCATGAATTTCGAAAGATGAAGGACTAAATTAGTCAAAAGTTTAAAATGAACTAATCTCAAAATTGACTGAAAGTTAAGAAATAAAAACATATTTAACCCTTAACTTTAATAATAATATCTTGACAGATTTAAAGTTGAAACATGATTGTTGTATGAGAAAAAAATACACAGTTTATATTAGAGTAATTTAAATATATATTTTTTTTCAATCCTTCAATGCACTTTATAAAAACAAAAAAAAAAAGTTGTGATAAAACTCGAAATTTAAAAAAAAAAAATACTTCATATATGATTATTCATGCTAATGATACTGTCTCTCAGTATATTTGAAATTAAAACAACTATTTTAAAATATATTAATGTAAAAGGAATACTACCACGCATCTTTTTAATATGTGTGTTTCCAAAATCATATTGAATGAGAGAACCAAATCAGAAAAATATATTTAAGATAAATGAAGTAATGAGAGATATGGATGAAGTATTTAGGATAAATGAGGTAACGAAACCTAATACAGTAACACGTGTCAAATTATTGAATGAATTTCAATTTGGTTCTTATATTTGTTAATTTGAGTTGATTTCGGTCTCAAATTTTTTTTAAAATTTTTAATTTTAGGTGTTCCAAATTTAGACCAAATTTTACTTTTATATAATGTTATGGTTATTTTTATTAAATATTTTAATAATATTAATTGTATTTAATATTAAAATTTTAAACATATTTATTTTAATTTGTTATAAAATTGTTTTAATATTTTACATTTGAATTTATAAAATTTTTATTTTTAAGTCAACTCTAAAATATTGTTGATATAGAATGTTATACAAATATTTTGAATATAAATTTATTAATCTATATATTTATAATTTTAAAATAAAATTTAAATAAAGTTTAATGTAAAATATAAATTTAAATAAATTAAATATTGTTAAAAATATGTAATAGAAATATCACTTGTAATAAAAGTATTATCATTACATTTATATAAAAATTAAATTTTTTCTAAATTTGGAGCACATGAAATTAAAAATTTTTTAAAAATTTTGAGACTGAAATCAAATCAAATTAACAAATATGAGGACCAAATTGAGATTTATACAATAATTTGACACGTGTCACCATATTAGATTGACACGTGACACACTACAAACGTGACATGTGGCATAAATATTTTTAAAAAAAATTAAAAAATAAAATAAAAAATTCAAAAAAATGAGGAGGTGACACGTGACACATACTTAACTGTGTTAGTTCTACACTAACGGAAATGACCTAATTGATACTAATTTACAAAATTGAAGACCTAATTGAGACTAATAAAACTACGAGGACCAAATTGAGATTTTGCTATAAAAACGAGGACCAACGGAGTATTTTAACGTCTAGTAATTGAACATAACAATCAATAACAATATATAAAGAGATTTTCTCCTTTGTGTCCACATTTTAAAATACCAATTTTACCCTTTAAAATATAATTATTTATTAAACTTTTTAAAATTGACTGTTACTTCTACAATTTTTTTTTATAAAATCATTTATCTATGCTATTCTCTCTTACTCTATTCATCAAAAGTTATTCCCTCATATTTTTTGATATATTTCATTTTATTTTTAATAAATATAATTTTATTTTATATATTAATTTAATAACATTACATTATCATTGCATCATCACCTACTAATATAACATCATGTATATGTAAAAAAATGCATCACATAGGCACAAAATCGTCTGTATATACGCTAGTATACATAATCTATATTCAAAATGTGAATTTATATATATATATATATATATATATATATATATATATATATATATATATATATATATATAGAAAAGGAAAAGTAGAGGGAGTGACGTGTTTAGAAGAATAATGTGTCAGTAAAGTACGTAAATATAATCAAATTTATGAAAAATTACTAGAAGAAAATTATTAAACAGAAACTAATTTCAAAAAATAAAAAATTATTAATTATTATATTGTTTAATTTAAATACTATTTTATAAATTAAAATGATTGGTAACTATATTATTATATTGACTAATTTAATTATCAAAAAATTAGTGTATAAATTAAGCTTTTATTTAAAATTAAAGACTAATTTAAAATTAATAATAATATAAGTATTTCAAATTTTGGTGACTAATATCAGAGATTAATTTATATCCTAATTTATAAATTAATTATAATTTTGTAATAAAAATTTAGATACTAATAGTTTTTTAGTTTATAAAATAATATTTAACTTTGGTTAATATAATAATTAATTATTTTGATACCTAAATTTGATTGTGATTTAATTATTCTTTTAAATAAACGAATTATTTATGGACAAAATTCATTAGAAATTACATTTTTATATTGTCATATCTATTATTGAAAACGAACGTTATTGAAAATCCAATAACGTTCATAAAATATAAACAATATATATATATATATATATATATATATATATATATATATATATTTTGAAATTGATTCATTTACTTGGTAAAATTAGTAATATTTATATGAAAATGTTAAATTTGTTTTTTGTATACTTGTTTTTTTGCTAATTGTTTTCTTTCTATTGTTTATGTCTATTTTTTTTTACTAAAATAATGTAAGGATGTTGATCACTTTAAAATCTATCATTAGAAGATTTATTTTAATTTCTCTGTATACCTTTATCAATTTAACAATTTTCTTTCATTTGATATTTTGTAGGCCAATTGAAGTTTAACATAACTTTAATTGTTTTGTTAGATCTTTCTTAGTATCTTTGTCATCATTCCTACTAAATTCTTATGTTCTTTTCTTAAATCTTTTTTAATGTTAGTACGTCATCCTTGAAAATTTGATAAAGTGATAATGAAAAATATGTCTTGTTTTATGATGAAGTGTTGAAATTCTATCAAATACTATGCAAAGCACCACTTTTTTAGGATAATTAATCTTCATGTTTACTTTCTATACCTAACTAAGTTTTTTTTTTCTTCTATCTCTCACTTTGTATTGTGCTAATTATAATTATTTATTTTTTATTTTGAAATAGGATTTCACATGTATAAAAATTATGACTTTGTTTGAAAATTGTAATACATGGTTATGTTACATATTAAATTTGTAAAGAAATTTTTTTGAAGATTCAAACCCTATTATTAGAGTCTTGAAAAGAAAAGGGCTTTTCCATTGTTGGGGTTAATGTTTACTTTGATTGAACTTTTCAATTTTTTTAGCCTACCATTAATCTTATTTTTATTTGAAAGATTGTCAAAACTTGTAATAACTAAAAATAATGTTTGTATTTCTTTGGAAAAATCTATTCTTGTTGTCTTTCATTTACTTTTTTTGTTAATGGTTGAATAAAGAGACAACTTTCACTACTAAAATAACTCATATTTCTTGTCAATTTTGTTTTGAATTTTTTTTATAAAAAATTTTTATAAATTTTATTGTAAAAAACTTTTTACAAGAAATTGCTACTATTTTTTTTACAAAATATTTTATATAAAACATTTTTCACAACAAATTTTGTAGGAAATACTTACAAATTTTATAATTTTGTAAGAGATAATTATCCAAAAAAGAATTACCTGCAAATTAAGATTTTTAGAAAAAATGGTAGAAATATTTTTTTCTTGCAAATTCTTTTAACAAATTTACAAGGAAATTTAATGTAATATGAGAATTTATAGTAATGCAAACAATGATCGAAATGAGAATTTATAGTAATGTAAACAATAATCGAAATGTTTGTATTCTCAAATAGTTAATTATTAATCTTTGAGGAGTTAATATTCCCAATTAATTAAGCATGACTCAAAATCTCCTCCAAAGCTTTTATAAAACAATTTAAATCTTTAAATCAATCATGGATGCCAAGTCCGAGGCACCATGAATGTTATTTCTTTCGTAACATTATAGAATTTCAAAAAATTAAAGAGTGGATAAAATATATTAATTATGATGTTAACATGAATTGTAAGACTATTACCATTTTCTTTATGAAAAAAAATACATTGAATAGAAATACCATTTTTCAAATAAAATTTGCTTAATTTTTAATGTTTGGATTTCAATTACTTTTAAGTTATATTTGTCTAACCTTCTTATAATAATTCCTTGTAAGATATTTTCAAAATCCATATTGTGTTTTAAGAAATTTATGTGATGGTGAGTTTTTTTTATGTCCAATTGTGGTACATTCCTAATTCCTAACACAAAAAAGGCTTTTGACGTATGTTATTTTCAGCTTTTAACATCTATGCAAACTCCGACGTCATATCAAGTGATGTCAAAATTGATGTTGGAGTGCAAACCTGACATCTTTTAACGTCTGTTGTTGTCCAGTTCGACGTCTTTTAACGTCTGACAGTGCAACAACAGACGTTAAAAGCTGCTATTTTTCTTTTAAATTTTGTTATTTTATAATTTTCCTACACCTAAAAAATGGAAAATTTACATAACAGTTCTAATTTCCAAAAAATTTCATAAACTAATTTTGATAATAATAATTTGATTAATCTATAAGAAACTTTTTTCAAAAAAAGTTCCTCAAATTACTAAAAAATTTGTGTAATATAATAAAAAAATTAGCAACTAAATAATACAATGAAGACACAATTGTGCAATTAAAGTGTATGGAAACAAAAACTAATCTTATATCCAAATATCTCAATTTTTTGAACGAAGTTGGAGGTGACTTGAAAACCTTGTCACTACCGCTGAAGAGGTGCCCACGGGAGATGTCTCGCGTTGCTCGAAATTAGCCTTTAAAACACAAAATTTTCCTTCAAAAATGTCCACAAGCCATGCATTTGAGTTCAATAAAACCCAATTAACCTTAGTTTCTCGTCGTCGTCGCCGGTGCTCTCAAAGTTCATCGTCGAAGCTCGCAAGGTTCGTCGTCGCCACTGCTACAAAGGGAGCGTTGGAGGCTAAAACAATATGAAAATCTTTAAAATAATCGATTCAAAATGCAAGAACGATGGTGGGAAAACAAGAAATCAAGAAACATTTGAGTTTGAACGATTCTAAACTCACCGTACAAGGTTTGTCGCCGTCACTACAGTGGTGGGGAAGAGGAGTGCGAAATAACAATGTATTGAAATGGGTCTCGTGCTATTAGGTTAACCACATTTTGAAGTCGGGGCTTAACTTATCAGACATTAAATAACGTCGGAGGTAACATCACAGACGTTAATTGGCGTCGGGGTTCTGGGTGGGCCGACGTCAAATAACGTCGAGATTATTGAGCCGATGTCATTTTGACAATTAACGTTTGGGTTCAGTGGGGTCGATGTCATTTTTGACATTTATTTACGAAAATGCCACCGATATTTTTTACGTTGGTTGTTTAGTGGACTGACGTTAAAATGGTGACGTTAAAGGCCCATTTTGTTCAAATTAAAAGTGATTGATAAAAATATTAGAGAATATTAAATATACTAAATCATCAAATTAAAGAACTCTAAAATTGAAGAATTATAGTTATTTTATACTTGAAAGTGCAATCAAAATACAAGAGTTTTTTAAATTTTAAAAAATTATATATATATTTTTTAAATTATAGATAAAAGTTATTGCTTTGTTTGGATCAGCGGACGAGTCAAACATAGAAAATATACGAGGAAAGTTTGAAAAACAACCTACTTAATACCAATTAAAAAAAAGTTTTTTCTATCTCAAATTTTCTCTTTATATATAAGAATATTTGTGCAAAAAGTTAATAGTAATTATTATTTTATACACAAAATTATATATTAATTGAATTTTAATATACTACTAAAAACTTATATTTTTTTATCAATTTTATTTTATTTTATTTTCATAAAAAATACTTACAAATTTTGTTGTAAAAAAAATTTACAAAAAATTATTATCAATTTTTTTGCAAAATATTTTATGTAAAATAATTTTCACAAAAAATTTGGTAAGAATACTTACAAATTATATATATTTATATCAATTTACTTCACACACACATACATATATACATATATATATATATATATATATATATATATATATTATACTAATAATAATATACAACATTTTTTATTAATTATAATTTTTTTTAATTTATCAAACTTATCACATGACTCATTATTGTTTTTAAATTTTTATTTTAAATTATTTCTTTTCTCATTATTTTTCATTAATCCAAATAACTCAATTTTCTCTTTAAATGCATTCCTCCAAATCCATCTTCCAAAACAAATTTATACAAACTATCCATCTTCTGAACAATAATATGGGAGTGAAAATATATTAATTCTTATAACTATTTTATGAGATCACAATGCTTCATCTTATCTCACTCCAATCTTGTAATTTATACAAATTTTAAAAAATTAGGTTATAATAAAAAAAATTGTACGTCACTTTTAAATTGTATAAACTATAAAATATTTTCCTTTAAATTGATTGAATTTAAGTTCTTCCTTTTATTTAGGTGTTTATTGGTTGGTTCAAATTAATCTGATATTAAAAAAAACTGATATAGAATATTGATTTCTTGCAATAAAAATTCATATTTTTGCAAATTAAAATCTATAAAATTTTGAAATTTTTATACAAACTTAAACGATATAGAGAAATGATACAATGACATATTTTTCTTACCAGTTCTCTTACCACCTGATGTGGAGTCATATATTTAATTTTAATTTTTTTTTTAATTTAACTGAAAAATGAAATGACAATGTAGAATGTTTGGTTATGCACTCGTGCGTGTTGGGCACTTGCCATTCATCACAGAACCCTCCTCTCTTTTCATTTTGATCTTTCAAAAACGGTCTCTCCTATGCTCCAACTCTTCTGCAAACCTCCCTAGAAAACCCTCCCCGTCCTCTACTCCAACTCTTCCCCAAACCTCCCCAAAAAACCCTCCCCGCACACACCTCTCCGCCACCATGAAAACCCTCCCCGTCCTTTGAATGTTGAAACCCATGCTCTTCGAAAAACCCTATCCCATTTTAATCTTCAAACTCTTCTCCCTATCCCAAATCCCTCTGAAGCAACTGTTCCCCATACCTCTGAACCAACCGTTCCCGAAACCTCCCCAGAAAACCCTTTCCGGAGCCACCGAAGAAAAATACTAACTTGCAACATTTTTAAATTTATCTTGCAACCCAAGCACAATTATGATGTAACCCATTAAGGAGATTTTGCATAAAACAAGTTGACAGATATTGGAAGTGCATAACAACACACAAATCTCTCCCCTACTAAAAGAGTGGACTTCAACTGTGCACACAAATACCAGACCCCAACCCACTTATTATAAACCAAGTGTAAGTTCCTTTGGGAAAAAAAATAGTCTGCAACATTCTTAAATTTATCTACAACCCTAAAGCAATTAAGGTGTAACCCACAAAGGAGTTTTTGCACAAAGTAAAATTGACAGATTTAGTAAGGGAGAAAATTGTGTGTTCTTATGCACTTCCAAAATTTGTCAATTTTACTTTGTGCAAAAACTCCTTTGTGGGTTATACCTTAATTGGTCTTGGGTTGCAAGATAAGTTCAAAAATGCTGCAGACTACTTTTTCCTTAAATGAACTTACACTTGGTTTAGAAGAAGTGGAATGGGCTCTAGTATTGGTATGCACACTTGGGGTCCACCCTTTTACTAAGAGAAACAAATTGTGTGTTGTAATGCACTTTCAAAATCTGTCAATTTTATTTTGTGCAAAAACTTCTTCGTCGGTTACACCTTAATTATTGTTGGGTTGCAACATAAGTTTAAATATGTTGCAGGCTAGTTATTCCCTAAATGAACTTACACATGGTTTAGAGAAAGTAGGATGGAGTCTTGTATTGGTGTGCACAGCTGGTGTCCACCCTTTTAGGAAGGGAGAAAATTGTGTGTTGTCATGCACTTCCAAAATCTGTCAATTTTTTCCTGTGCAAAAACTCCTTCGTGGGTTACACCTTAATTGCTTAAGGGTTGTAGATAAATTTAAGAATGTTGCAGACTATTTTTTCCCAAAGGAACTTACACTTGGTTTATAATAAGTGGGTTGGGGTCTGGTATTTGTGTGCACAGTTGAAGTCCACTCTTTTAGTAGGGGAGAGATTTGTGTGTTGTTATGCACTTCCAATATCTGTCAATTTGTTTTATGCAAAATCTCCTTGATGGGTTACATCATAATTGCGCTTGGGTTGCAAGATAAATTTAAAAATGTTGCAGGTTAGTATTTTTCTTCGGTGGCTCCGGGAAGGGTTTTCTGGGGAGGTTTCGGGAACGGTTGGTTCAGAGGTATGGGGAACAGTTGCTTCAGAGGGATTTGGGATAGGGGGAAGAGTTTGAAGATTAAAATGGGATAGGGTTTTTCGAAGAGCATGGGTTTCAACATTCAAAGGACGGGGAGGGTTTTCACGGTGGCAGAGAGGTGTGTGCGGAGAGGATTTTCTGGGGAGGTTTGCAGAAGAGTTGGAGTAGAGGAGAGACCATTTTTGAAAAATCAAAATGAAAAGAGAGGAGGGTTCTATGATGAATGACAAGTGTCCAAAACGCGCAAGTGCATAACCAAACCTTCTGCATTGTCATTTCATTTTTCAGTTAGATTTAGAAAAAAAATTTAAAACTAAATATTTAACGCCACTCAGGTGGTAAGAGAAGTGGTAACAAAAATATGTCATTCTATCATTTCTCAACGATATATTATAGTCCGTATACTACTCCCACCATATTTACTCAAACGAAATGAAGCATAAGTCGCAAATATCTTCCTTTTCCTCACTGTTGCTTAAACCATCAAATTATAGCTAACCCAGAAAATAATACACCAATTTAGCCATCACTTTTCCATTGGTAATTTTAGAAGAATAATTAAATTATACATAAACCAGTTTGTAATCTTTGTTTCATACAATTCCTTAAATAGTTATTTTTATTCTGTGCATAAACTAATATTATCTTATAGATTATTTTAATTTTTTTAAATGTTATAAAAAACTTGTTCATATATATGACCCATTGTATATATATAATTTACATAAACAAGAATCACATAATTTTACTAAAAATGGTATATATATATTCCATTACATTAAACTAATAAATTTTCTAGTAAATTTTAAAATTATATTCTGTTCAGTTAACATGCTGCAATTGCAACACCTGTCGTTTTTCCTTAACACATGAATTCAAGCTACAAAATATCATACCAATTAATTTTGTTTGGATGCAGAGAATATCAAACTAGTTAACTACAAAATACCTTATAAAACAATTCTTTTAACGTCCCTTATTTCCATATTGCATCCCACTTATCACATACTTTTTTCTTCTCTTATTATCTTCATATACAGAAATTGTCATCAAACTTTATCATATCAACAACATATACACTGGTTAAATTTGTTTTGAAAATTATTTACTAACAAGTATTATCATATTTATATATACACTAAATTGAGGAAGACAGTTCAAATACCATGATTCGATTGTAACTCGACTTACATCAAACATTTTTCGCTAAATCAAAAGTTATAGTCATTAGTCAAGGCATAACTCTTTTTACTTAAAAGTGTAACAGTCCAAACGCCACGATTCGACTGTAACTCAGCTCACTTAGTCTCCATCACGGACAATTCGCACCACATACAACAAGGATTACCACGATACTGAGAGAAAAAATCTTGGTACAGTAGTACTGTATCATATCACTAACACCAAGCCGACAATGTTTTGGTTCTGCTGCAAATACACCAGCTCGATTTCACAGCTCAAAAGTCAGAACCAGACAAAAATAATTACGAGATGCTTCTATATAAAAGTGAAAAAACAAAAGCAAATGCCAAAAATATCTAACTAGATATAGACATAGTTAATTATGAGTGGAGAAAACCACAAGATAACTCCATCAGAAGCATCGCTGCCTCAGCTACTTCATCTCGTGGAAACACTTGTTGGAAACAAGACTTTTTACTGCTCAAGCTTATGGCAAAGTCTTTGAAACATTCAATCTTTCTCACCCCTTCAGATGAACCTGCAGAAGAAGCAGTAGTAGTAGTAGTGGATTTGTACTTGTTCTTGTACTTGTTCTTCTCCTTGTTGTACACTCTTGTCTTTGCACACACTGAGTTTATTGGATTTGAAGAAGCTTCAGCCATTGCCCTTCTTGCTTTCCTCTGTCTAATTCCACAGGCATTGCAGAGCGACTGCACCACCAAAATGTTGCATGTTAATAAATTCATGTTCAAAGTAAAACACTTTTGCACAGTGGTAGTGTTGAAAAGTTGTTAATTGTTGCAAAGGGAAAAGATTGATTAACCTTGGGACCCTTAGGGCCACTCCTCCAAAGTGGGGTAGTGGTCGTGTTACAGTCGGAACAAACCCTAGTGGTGTTATTACGAGGGTTGAATCTGTCAGAGGTTGGACTCGTTATTTTCTTCATTAGCCTCATCTTTGAAGACATCCATTTCCCAGACCCGTGACTATGTTTTGTGTCTTCCTCCTCCGTTTTGTACCAGCCTAGATTACCCTCATTTCTGTTCCTAATTGGATCACCTGAATTCATATTATTGCTTGATGATCCATCATGCAGTACCATCGTCTCATCCTAATATTCAACATCAACATATGTGTTAGATTAATACCCAGGTAAGTGAAAGAAAAAGAGAGACACTAGAGAAGGGAATAGAAAGAGAAAGAAAATTGAAAATGAATAAATTTGAATTATCATCACAACGAATTTGGATTCTCTCTTAGGTATGATTTCAAAATTTATTGATGATCACTAATTTTAAAATTTTAAAATATATTAAAAAAACTTATAAAATATTCATATAGTGTATTTTTAATACTCAACGAACATCAAAATCAAAAAATCTTCTAACAGAGAATCTGAACTTCATTGAAACTCTATTGTTTTTGTGATCATAATTATCATTAAGAAGAATAAATTTGACCTAATCAATGAAGATGATGAAATTAAGCTACTATATATTTGTATAGTGGATAGATATATGATAAAGCTAAAATAGGCAAGAAGGGTGTGATTAAATGGTAAAGAATAAATATGCAGAAGGTTGAATATATTGAATATATGAATATATGAATATGAAATGTTACCTGCTGATAATTTTGTGTGGGTTTTGCATGAAATATGTTAAAAAAGGTAGGGCAATCCTGATTATTAGGAGAAATGAAGATTTGGGTTTGAGGTTGTAAGGAAGGAGCTGAATAAGGAGTCATGGATATGGAGAGAAAATAAGAGACAGTGAAGGAAGAAGAAGAAGAATAAGAAAAGAAATAACAACGAATGAGAAAGAGAGATATCATAGGGTGGTAGGGTTCTTATAAACACAAGGAGAGGCTCAAAAGAGAAGACTTGTCTGCTGCAACCCATTCACGTGATTACTTTCACATACAAAAACAAAATACATTAACAAGAGACAAAATCAACCATTTCTGCACTTTTTCTCTCCTCCTGTCAAATTATATACTAAATATTTATGGTTTTTTTTTTCAACAAATTGATGATGATCATGAACATAAACTTTCAAATAATGTTGAGAATCATGAAGGGCTTTGAATTAATACCTCCAATAATCACTCTTTCTCTCCTTTAATTGCTTTGTTGTGATGGCTAAGAATCGTGTGTTTTCAATAACACCTACTGGGGTTTTGATTTGAATAAAAAAGAGAAAATATATACCTTTATATATAAACAAAAGAGGTCATTAGAGGTGGTGGAATGAATTAGTTGTAGAGTTGTTATAATATTAGTTTGGGTTAAATATGTTTTTGATTCTTTAACTTTTCGTGAAAATTATAATTAGTCACCCTACGAAACTTTGACCATATTTAGTCTTTTAACTTTAGAAATGCATGAATTTAGTCATTTTAACCAAATTTTGTTAAGTATATTTGACGTTTCAAACGTGTTTTATAATAGTTTCTTAATTAACGTTGAAATAAAAGTATGTCAAACTGTGTAAACAACTCAAAGACTACCATGAAATCCATTTGAAATGATAAATAAAGTTACGAAAATCTGATTAAAAGGACTAAATTCACACAATTTTAAAGTTGGAAGATTAAATTAGGTCAAAATTTCAAAGAGAAATTAATTTCATCTTACACTTCAAGAGTTAAGAGAGAAAAACATATTTAATCCTGCTAATTTTATAAAAATGAAACATGAGTGGAATGAATATAAGGGATTGATAATATATCTGATTAAAATTTTTGAAATAATAAATATAAGATTTTTTTATGATATTCATTACTAAAATTTCTAGGAAATTGACTAACCATTTGAAAATTTTCTAAAAATGTCACCTAAACTAAACAATTATGACTTCAATTGTTTTGGATAATTTTTTTGTGAGAGCTCTCTTTGGTACGGGCCTAAATAAGTTTAAGACATTTTATAAAAAAATATATTTAAAAAAATAGTAATATTATTTTTTAAACATGTAAATGTATTATAATTTATATTTGGTTATATATTAAACCGTTATACCTTAAATTGAAATTTAAATCGAATCAAATGATTTTAAATTACATTATTTACTCCAGAAGTAATAGTTTTTGAATGCTTAAGAAGCAAGAAACAATTACAGTATCTACTATGTAAAAGCTTACACCAGTGCAGTTTTGTCATTTTTAACTTGCGTTATAAGTCTCATTTATGACTTAACCGAAAAATAAAATTACACGGTGACATTTTTATAATTTTTTTCAACTTTTATGTCTCGGTTCAACATATACCCGAAGTAAAAAATGTCTTTCTGCTTCGGTTCTTAGAAAATCGGTGCCCAAAGATCTTATATGCCTCGGTTTTGAAGACTCGAAGCCTAAAAGTTGGCTAATGTTTCAAAAATGCCACTAGGGCAATGATATTTGGCATCAGGTGGAATTGAATCGGTGCCAAAAATTGTTTTTTGTCTTGGTTAAAAATTGAACTGAGGCCAAAAACCGTTTTCTGTCTCGGGTGGAATAGAACTAATGCAAAAAATTGTTTTCTGCCTTGGTTAAAAATTGAACCGAGGCCAAAAGTTTCGTTAGGGTACAAAAATTGAACCGCGTGCGCATTCTCTCTCTCCCTCACCCACGTCCGCTAATGTTGCTGCTGTTGCGCTCCGGCCACTCGCGAGTACTCAACATTTGGCTCATTCGCGTTATGGCTTGGCGAAGTGCGATTTGGGGCTTGCGAAGTGGGCGTGAGTTCGTTTTGTTGCAGATGTGTGGCAAATTGGTGTTGTGCATGGATGGAAATCTGCCGTTGATGGTGGCGAGACATGTAGGTGGCGACAGCGTGAAGAAACTTATCATTGCGGCGGAGGTGGTTTCGTGATTTGGGGGAGGAGACGCGATTTAGGGTTTGTGATTTTTGTTTGCGTTTATGTAAGTGTGGTGTTCACGTTTTCGTGTATGAAGAACATGGAGGTTCCATGGTGGTTACACGATTCACGAATTGCTCTTACGGTGAAGGAGAAGATTGCGGTGGCTGACGGAGTTATGGTGGAACCATGATGACTACCTAGGGTTTCTGGTGGAGAAGATGGAAGGTTGAAAATGCACAGAGGCACACATGGCCTCGGTTCTCAATAGAATAAGGTATTTTCTCTCATCATGTAAAAAGAACGACAAGTCACTGCAGTCACTCATCAGACCACTAAAACAAAGATTTTAGCCAACACTGTTGATAGACAAAATAATTGGAAAGAGGACTAGACTTGGAGAACCCAAAGGCGTGGCATTGGCTCACGTGCTCAAGGAAGAGGAAGGGGAAGAAATCCCAATTATGGGAAGCAATGTTCCTAATGCCACAAGACGAACCACATTATGATTAATGCTACTCCAAACATGGATTTCCACCATGGTATAAGAAGATTCACAATCACAATAACCAAGACAAAGGAGGACATAATGAATGAAGCTATGCAAATGCTTGCAAAGAAGATTTTGTTGTTTCCACATAAACCCAAAATGTGAAACAAACTAATACTGACAATCCTCTCAATTCTTTCACTCCTGAACAAATACAAAAACTGCTAAAGATGTTGGAAAATACTAACAAAGGGACACATTCGCACAACATCAATCAAGTTCAAAAAAACACACCAGGAGAAAAATAAGTAACCTTCCCTGGATTATAGATACAAGGGCCACTGATCATGCTACCCATGAGAAAAATTATTTTGTTACTTTCTATAAAATAAAACCTATATCTGTTAATATTCCAAACAATTCCTCCTTTATGAAGAACATTGTCTTTTATGAAGATATCTCCCTTTATAAGAATTTTGACAATAATATTGAAACCTCATGTAACAAAGAAGGTTAGAATGTTTTCGTTGATGATTTTCTAAATGGTTATGTTACTACTGAAACAAAACCATATTGTTGAGATTGATAATGATAATGATGGGCAAACTGAGCAACTCGAGCCCATTGAAAATGAAGAAAGTGTCAACAACAGAAGCATTACCTCTGTTGAAAATCACAACAACAAAAGATAAACCAAAATTAGAAGAACTCTTGGTTACTTTTAAGATTTCCACGTTCAAGTTTCCACCACAATTACTCTATACTACGATAACTAATCGGCCAGACACATTGCCCACAACCAAAGTTTTCACGAAAGGATGAAGCATATTGACCTTGACTACCACATCGTTTGTGAAAAGATCCAAGCTAACTTTCTTCATCTGCTCTGCATTCGCTCAAAGGAACAACTTGTTGACATCTTCACCAAGTCCCCTCATTGTGTTCAAAACAGATCAATCGTCTCCAAGCTCGAATTGGTAAATATACACTATCCAGCTTGAAGGGAGGTTGTTGAGTCGTTTTGATAGTTAGGGATTAATGCTTAGAAGCAGTAATTTGTTTCCTCTTGGCTTTCCCCCTTTCTGCCTTTAGGTTTTCGGAAACCCTATTTAAGATAGGGATTTCCCTTTGCTTTGTATAAGAAACTATACAACAAATTAATAGAGAAACATCTTACCTTTTCCTTTCCAGCACAAGCTTTCCCTTTCGAAGCTTTGATCTTCTCTCTGTGGGAAGTTTCCTCTGGCTGCCATGGTGCTCTCTACAACTCTCGAGAGCCCTAGGAGCCAAACCCTATAAATATATATATATATATATATATATATATATATATATATATATATATATCATCCTTTGACCAAAAGTCTCAAATACTGAGGAACAAACATCTGACATGCTATCAATAAATCTTCTCACTTTCACCACTACTAATAGCTTGAACTCATTAACGACGACAATCTTTTCTCGTCATCAACTCTCGTTGCCTTGTACAATCAAATTAGTTGTCGGCAATTTTCACATCATTATTATAAGCAACTTACCTATACTCAAAGGGAATCTCTTTCCAAATACGCAACACACACTATTGATTCTTGTCAGCATGTCAAATTGTTCCTCTTCCTTCCTTGATTAGAACCTAATTCTAATACCACTGTTGGAAATCACACAAGATAATAATCTTTTCGAGCATAAACACCCCTACAAATAAGAGGAGAAATTTAAATAAAAGTGCCCAACAAATTTAATCAAGTCCAACACCTTAAGACATAAATCCACGAATACTCAACAAAAAAATATTGTTATTTAATATGTAATTTTAAAAAAAAGAATATTAACAATAAACAATGAGTTATTTATATAAAAACTAATAATATTATTTTGAATATAAAATATTAAAACTTAATATTGATGTGTATTTCCTTAAATTGATATATTCTGAGTTCTCCGGCTCTAGTGAGTAACTATGAAGTGTTGATGTTTTTGGAGGCATAGTAGGGATGAAGATTGTGCAGATCTCAAGAGATATATGTTTCTACAACAAAACATTCAACGTTGCCACTAAGCCACGTCTCTGACACAGACACCCTCGCACCCTTCTCATCTTTTCTTTTCCATGTTTTCTGAACAACCAAAAACAAGAAAAATATATTCAAAAAACAAAATCAATTATTTATTACATAATTTGTTTTCCATTTCTATTTTACTTACTTTTATGTACGATAGACTAGTCATGAAGAAGCAATGATTACATTCTTCTTACCAAAAACACTGAAAATGACCTTCAATCTTATGCCCTACTCATCTCTTCAAATGTGTTAATTGCAATACTCTACTTTAATACCCTTATAATAATTAATTTTTCATCTTTATTAAAACATGTGTTCTATAAAAATCAATGCCAAAATCCTTGTAAAGTATACATATATATGTTATAAATGTTTAATAATTGAATAAAGAAGATGATGAGATAAGAAAGTGTGTTATATCCATAGATTATGATTAAGGATTAGATTTTGGTAGCTTGAAATAAACCCACATGAAGAGTGCCACTTGCATTTACACTCAGAGACAAACCCTTCACATCACTTATCATCACTCACAGGGAGTGACTCTTATCTCTCACACGTACCTTCATTCTTTATCATATAAATTATATATAATCTCATACATTACTATTTTCATATCTCTTCATTCTCTTGCTTCTTTGGCTTTATACGGCTTCGTCTTTCTTCTTTGCTTTCAAAGATTATGAAGGAGAATACACACAGAACCGTGTTAAGAACGTATACTAATTCATTTATCACTAAAATCTTGTTGGAGACTCATAGATAATGCTCAAAGTAATATAGAAACAAAAATATTGTGGTTCATGATATGAGTTTGTGATTCCAAATCAAAAAACTGTCTATTCTTAGGTTATATTATATTGTATCTTCAACCCGTTTACATATAGGTTGATAAATCATCTTAAATCAAATTGATTATAATATAATGAAAATCATGATGGATTATAAAAAGATCAACGATACTCGAATATTTTAGCTCAAAAAGTGTAAATAGGAAAAAATAAATAAATAACTCTAAAAAAGAATGTTTATTTTTTTACAATGTTTAACGAGTATTGATATTTATTTTATATAAATCAGATTTATTTACGATGTTTAATTTGAGGAACGTATCCTTCTTCCTTTATTGTTTATTTCTTTTCTTTTTCTTATTTCTTCTAATTCTCAAGTTTTTTTTTTTTTAAGATCCTTTCGTTTATTACCTTTTTAAAATAATTGAAGTAGTTTTTCATTTTATTTCCTAAATATTCGACAATTACTAAATATTGGTGCATATATTTTCATTTTCATATTGTTTGCCAAACAAAAAGAAGTTATTTTAGATTATTCATGAATTTGATATTGTGGAATGAAAAGTTATTGAATATTGAATTTGCTGAAATGGTGGAGATTCAAGTTTGAGATTATTTGGTTTGGTTATTAAGGTCCTTTACTAGGCCTCCAGCATAGTAATTGGTTTGGATGTTTAGTGAATGTAAATAAGTATTTTAAATTTTTTTGAATAAAGAAAATAATTAATTTGACATTGAAATATCACGTATAAAATTTATGTAATTATTGGTTTTTACATTTTTTTTTACTTGAGCACAAAGTGACATATTGCTCAAACATTACTCTTATTTAGGGATGTCAACAAAATCTGTACCGGTAGGTATTTGCGGATAAAACTCACAACGGATAGAAAATTAATATTGTAAATGGATATCGACAGGTAACGGGGGTACGGGTATTTTTTATATTTGTATGTTAACGGGGCAGGTACGGGTATCATAGTATTCGTACCCGTGGATACTTGTACCGCTATACTTTGATTTAAATTAAAAAATAAAAAATGATTAAAATATTAATATATTAATATATTGATTTTGAATAAGTTATTTTTTTATCAGTTAGTTTTAAAAAAATCATTTCTTTGTAAACTATTATTCAATGCTATTTAAATAATTATTTGGACTTTGTTTGAAATTTATGAAGGTTATGTGTTGTATTTTATTTGAATTTACCATTAAAATATGTTGTTAAATATTTATTTTTATTTTTTTTGTAAATATCCGCAAGTATTCGTAGATATCCATGGATATTAAAAAATTATGCGGGTACCCGCATAACGGATATCCAACAGATATAGATACGAGTATGAGATGAATATTTATCAAATGAGTAAGGTACGAAAAAGTTATTACCCATACCCTATCTATCCTATTGACATGCCTTGTATCACTCAAACTATTTATTCCTAGTCAAATAAAGATAAATATAAAGTAATTCTTTCTTCTCAAGAAGCATAATAATATGTATAAAGCTTAAACAATAGTTACTCGCTCAAATAATATTATATTAACTATTTTTTTATCGGCAAAATTATATTAACTATTAAAGCATGACATATTAAAAATAATATTTTGCATGTGTGTATAAATGTTTATGGGGTAATTTTGTAATTTCATTATTAGTTTAGAGGTCCAGAAATAATTTTGAGAATGCAGAAAGCAAAAGTCGAATAGATTAACTTTATTAAGATGTAACAGGGTACTGATAGTGGGGAATTACTCTCTGCACGGTAATTTTCTTTCTTCACCTCATTAGTTTCGGAATTTATTTTTCGAAAAACAATAAATAATTTTGAAATTTCTTTTTTAAAAAAAAAAAACATTTCCTCATTTTAATGAAAATATTTTCGAAAAACCTTTTATTGGGTACAAGAAGCAATTACCAAGTTAGAAAACTTAAGCCCAATAACTACTATACATTAAAAATAGAAAAATTGGGTCATGGACCTCGGATCTATATAAGCTTGAAATGGATTGGTGTGACTCTATTTTAAAAAAGTAAATAAATCATAATAATTTAAAATTATATATCTAAATTTAAATCATATTAATAAAATTAATTTTACTTAAAAATATAATTTATTAGTTTATAAATAGATTTATTCTTAAACTTAGATATCAATCTTAAATATATTTAAACCACAAGCTAAACAAGTCAAACTATGGATAGTCCCAATTAATTTAAATCATAATCTCTTTTAACCTATTAATTTTTCAAACTACTAAATCTAATTTAATTGCTATGAACTCTTTATATATAATTAAACTATGCAAATTTTTGAATTAACAAATCTATATTTAATAAATAAGGCGTGAATAAATACACTTTGCGTGATTAATACATGATTTATGAGTTTCTCCTGTCTCTATCTTGCTTGAGTTACCTGTCACAACCATATCTTTTCCTAAACTTTAAATCTAACAAGATTTCATTATGTTTCTTCTCAACTTATATCAACTTCTTCACTCTCCCTTGGCACCAAACTTTGAATGGAGAAGACTCCAGACTCTAAAGAAGGTCTAGCCAGAAATGGAGAGTGCAAATTAGGTACTCACCATGTTCAGACAATCAATTAGTTTATAGTAAAAAAATTTAGCGATGACACAGAACATTTTTCTACGATCATTTCATATTACCTTTCATCATTCTTTATTTATTTTTTTCTTTACAAATATAAATTTTTTTATGACAATATTATCCCTTCAACATATGTCAATGTAATATGTGTCATGGTAACATTACTCTTTTATATAAATAACAAATTTATACGTGATTTTTTTCTCACAAATTTAGTCCTCAGACATTAAATTACAATTTTGGGTCAATCCGTAAATTGATGTGATTTCTTTTATATTTTAATTAACAGGACTTTTCTTAATGATACTACCAATGAATATGCTAAATTTAGTGTTTTATTTCATCACAATAGAAGAAATAGTATATATGCATACAAAATGAAAAATTAGAATAAAATAATGAATTGTCTAAAATCTGGAGATTAAATGGTATAAAGAAAATAAGACGACTAAAATCACAAACAAAAAAAATTAAAAGCACCCTGATTGCATTTAAATTTTGTTAATGTTCTATAAAGAGATTATGAAAAAAAAATTATATATATATGAAAAGATATTTACTCTTTTTCAACGAGAGTAAATATAGATATGTTTGATTAATTTTGTTAGGGTACACTCACGCATTGTTGGTGAGGCCAATTAATGGAGAGGCATCACAGTGAGTGACACAAGAATAACTTGACTTTTATAAGTGAACCTTTCATCGGAACACTACTACATGCTATTGCCTGTTATTAACACTTTACCAGCTGCAAAAACGACAGCAAACGAGGTTAAGAAGTAATTTTAATTAACTAGTTAAAATATTCAAAAGATTAAAGTATTATAATTTATTAGTCTTATTTAAGTCAAGTAAAACTATCTTGAACATCAATACTTCAGGATGATGAAAGAACCCAAATAGCAGTTGCATTGACTTTTATAAATGCAACCAATGTGGGGATGAAGGTGATGTGAACCTGAAGCTAACAACCTTCATATTAATTAGTATTGAAATGCCACAATACTTTATTATGATGGAGGCCTGATATCATCCCACAGTATTAATAATTAAGTACAGTTGCATGCTTTAAGTTGTGACATATTTTGAGTGGGCTCACAAGTAGAACCACACATGATGTAATGTTATAATTATCTGTCTTTTTCTAGAGTTAATTAGTTATAGATAGGTATATGAGAACAATAAAAACAAATAAACTATACATGGATATTACCTGAAAAATAATTTACAAGATTGAGAAGGATCATGCCCAAATTGCGAGTGAAGACATCAATCCAGCTCCAAGGAAAAGCAAGCAGTAACATGTGATCTGAAGCCTAAAGTTGCAATGCATTTTCTTACTGAGAAAATCTGCAGCTATTAAGTCGACTAGAGCCATGTACATCAAAATCCCAGCTGATAAAGAGTCCAAGATGCCTTCAGTGATGAGTGCTCCTGGACTGTAAGGATTAAAAACTGAAGCAATAGCAGCCCCAATGGCAACACCTAGGGGCGTTGTTAGTGCAAAAAAACATGACATTAGTGTTGCTGACAAGGTCTTGAATTGGGCTTGGGAGATACATCCACCAAGTGCAAATCCTTCGAAGAACTGATGGAACGATAATGCCACAATTAGGGGTCTCATCGTACAAGGGCTTTGCGAAACTCCCAGAGATAACCCAATTATCATTGAATGAGATACAATCCCAAGTTCCAATACCTAAATACAAGTTGGACGTCAGAAGCTTGCATAATTTGTTATTTGTTAATTATTATTAATCAAAATAAACTTTAAGCAATCTTCATGGACCCTTTATTTCAGAAATTTTAGAAAATTCATAGTATTTTACTAGCAGACACTACACGAGAAGAGGCACATTACTACTTTACAAACTACATAACTTTTAAGTCAGGGTCATTAAATAAAAGTAAACCCACAGTTTTTCTACGATATTTTTTAACAAATTGAAGTTAAAGATAGCGTGTATTAAGACAGAGAGCGTGTCTAATATTTTTCATACTAAACTAAAAAGAATTAATTAAAATAAAGACGTATACGTACATCTCACCATATTTCATGAAATGGTTTAAGTTTTTAATAATTATTTGAAAAGTCATATATTGGTGATTATTGCCTAGTTGACAGCTGCAAAATTCTTTAAATTAAGAGTGCACAAAAATCAAACTGTAGCGAAAAATCATTTTTTTTTTCAATGCTTTTGATGTAAGGATGGGTGGTACGGAAGAGAGAACAAGAATGGCATATGGAATGGGTGATACGAGAAAGAAAAGGATAAGATAAAGAGAAGTGTTAGATGATTTAATAAGTGTAAAATGTAAGGTATAAAAAAATAACATTATACTAAAAATATAAGCAGACAACAGTATAAAGGCAAATGTAAAAACGGTTTAGACATCATAGTAAAAGGGTGTGAGAAAAGGTAGATGAATGAGTTTATTTTCAAAGCTTCAAACCAAATTAGTTCGGCTAAATAATAATTGATTCCATTGACAGGTCCACACCGGCTGCTCCATCCATTTTTGTATTAAAAAAAGTAACCAAAAATTGATGGACGAAACTTTTAGGACTCGATGCACTTATAGACCAAGCAATCCAAAATGATTCTTCTACAAAATGATTCTTCTACGCAATGCCAATGAATGATTAGTAACCACTAAATAACTATGTGCTTGAATTTCTTATTTTTTCACGAAAATGTAGGGAATATATTCTTTTGAAGCATTTTTATTATAAAACTTACTAAAATCACAAATTTTTTATTCTAACTTTAACTAAATATTTTCGATTTTATAACTTTTAATAAATATTAGCCAATAATAAAACATTTACTGAAAAAGTGTCATACTAGCAACTATTATATAATTAAAAATAATTCCTTGTGCATGCGCTTGAAATTTTGGGTGAGTTTGTTTGAGTTTTTTTTCTTCTTTATATATAAAGTATCACTTTTTCAATAGAAAAATCATTTATTATATATGTAAGATGATTTATTAAATTCAGAAAAAATAAAAAACAAAAATAAATTAAAATAAGACGTTTTTAATAATTGCAACTATACATGATTTTTTTTCTTAAAAGCAATATATTTTTAATCTTAAAACTGCCTGTTTAGTTGAAAACAAAAATTGAATTTTGCTACCAGTATGAAAACAAATTCTTAATATAAAATTTTTAATTTACCGCAAGTCTTTTTAATTTTTTTACTTCTTTCAAAAAAAATTCAAAAACAAAATCAATTTAAAACTAAAACTTTAAATTTAATTAAAACAGATTAATAACATAAATACCTTTTAATGAGTAGTATTAGCAACAATATTGTACATTCATGACAGTAATACACTCCTCTTCAAAACAAATTTTATTTAAAAATGATAAAATCACGTGTAACAACTTCTAAATAATAAGTTGTACTTACATTTTTGTAATTCTCAATACTTTTTTTTCTAATAATAAAGTGTAAAAGAATGTATTAAATAAAATTTAACACTTCTCATTTTCTTAATCTCATTCATTTACATAGTATGATGTACCATAAGATTATTAATACTATAATACTTACTTGAGAATGGCATCTAATATTTGTGCCGCTTTAAACATCTCTCAATTCGTAAAATACTTTTATTCAAAAGCACCATCTACCATCCCCTCCAACTTAATTTTGAAGTACCAAGCTATTTTTTTGCTAAAACAGAGGAAGCAAAATAATTCATGGGAATTAAAAAATATATTTACATCTCATAATTTTAATTTTACTCTTTATAATATAATTAATATAATTATTTGTTAAACTTTTAAAAACTACATGTTTTTCATAAAATTATCTTCTTTCCTTTTTTATCTATTCATCTATAATTATTTTTTTCATTTTTTCTATTCATTTTATTTTGTTTTTAATAAATATAAATTTATTTTGTATATTAAATTAATAAATTACAATATTATTATCTATTAATATAATATTATGTATATTTAAAAAATCATATAAACATATCTTTCTTTTAATAAATATAAATTTATTTTATATATTAAATTAATAATATTACAATATTATTATCTATTAATATAATATTATGTATATTTAAAAAATCATATACACTCTTATAACAAGTGGGTTTATGCTTGTATATATAAAATAAAAATATGATAGATTTATAAGTTATATAATGTAATAAAAAAATAAAAATTGAATATGTAATAAGTATAAATAAAATTAAGATATCAATATACTGTTGCTCAAAAAGAAAAGCAAGCAAATATCCATAAGAAACCATCTAGATCAACACTACAAAACTAAAACATGACCGGTTATTGTTTTTAATTTTCCCGAAATCACACATATTTAAAAGGCAAAACTTTACCACCATATCTTATAACACACTCTTTTAAAAAATACTCTTTATTACTACTTCAAATTTAATAAAAATTACATTTTTCTTTTGTAAATTTTATTTCTTATTTAAGAAATTTCTCATTATATTTAAATTTTAGTAAATTGTAACCAATATTACTTGAACAAACAAACAAGGAATAGTAAATGCATTACCTGTGAGACCACAACGTGCCGAACGGTACTTTCCACATCATCACGGTGGTGCGAGTGGGAGTGTGTTTGCTGCACCGCGTGACTTCCCTCTCCCCCAACGTCCTTAACCTCCACTATTCCCGTTTCCAACAGCGCCTCCTCGTCACTCCCACACTCTACGACCTTCGCACGCTCCACGCGCCCAAGCTCCTCCTTCCGCTCGTAGTACGCAGTCGCCATAAAGTCAACGAGGAGAGTGCAGAGCGCGGACACCATGGCGAAAAAACCGGTGAAAGGAAACTTCGCCCACGCGCCCCAGTAGGTTCTCAGACACGGGTCTCCAAGCGCCTCCCACGAATCCCTCAGCATGTGCACAAACCCCGTGGCTAGAATCACCCCCGCCGCGAACGCCTTCGCCGCCGTAAAGGCATCTCCGTCCGGCCGCAGCAACCGCCGCGACTTCCCCGCCAGCGGAATCGCGACCCCTCCAAATCCGGCCAACAAAATCGACGCCATCGCCACGAATTTCAACACCAACGCCGCTGACTCGTCGCGACATTGCTCCAACTCCGTGCTTTTGCAACTCGAACTCGTAACCGACTCGCTTAGAGACTGCAAAACCGATTCTGCTTCAAGAAAATACAACACAATCAAATAGCCGAATTAATAACCGTTTATTAGACTCTTTCATTTCTTTAACTTTTTTTTTTCTTTCAAAATCATATATATATCACATATATATGCACTCGTTGTTACTTTCCTGCTTAATTCAGTCATTAATATCAGCTTATGAATCGATTTAATTCGAGAAATGAAGTACCTGTTGATTTAATTGAGGCATTAGCAAGTAAAATGAGAGATGTTTATTGTTTTAGGTTAATTATTGAAGATTTTGGTGCATTAAGACGAGGAAACTGTAATTTGTGGTTTGAATTAGGAGTTTGCATTTTAATTGCAGGAATTGAAGCAGAACGAGGAGTGTGGTGAAAAAATAAGGTGTGAAGATGAAAATAGGTTGGAAGATTGAGGGAAGAGGAGTACCTGAGAAGACGTGGTGGAGGCGCGGGAGGGAGAAGAGATCCTGAAAATGAAGAAGAAGAAGAAGAGAAGGGCGATGGATAAGAAAAGGAAGTGATAGAAGTGGAAAAGAGAAAACGAAGAAGAAACCTGAATTAGAAACATGGAGAAAGGGAGCGTGTGGGAATTTAATCTGTTGTGTGAGTTTTGTTTTGGGGGAAATGAAAAAGAAATAAGAAGATGGCTTTGGTTGGAACAAGGGGAGCACGTGCCGTGCGTGTGGACTGTGGTGGGAGCACTTAAATGAAGTGAGAGTGAACGTCGTCGTTGGGAGGAAACAGAATTCATAACCGACTATCCGACTACTGTGGTAGCATCTCAACGAATAAAGACATTCACACCATGTTACTAATATCCACGTTTAAACCCAAAATACAATTAACAAATTATAATTTAATTTCAAAAATTAAATAGGTATGATTTTATTTCATTTCTTTAGCTTTGATGAGTTTACAATTTCTTTTTACTTTATTCTATGATTACGTCAGTTTTGGACTTTTGACGGGGAATTTGTTTTATTGACGCTGTAGAAAGCGATATTGAATTATTTAGGTAAAATTTTAATCTAAATGAGTTATAATCTATCAATTCAATTCCAACATTAATTAAATCAAGATAATCTTATGCCACCAAAAATAAGAATAAAATAAATGGACCACAGTTTTGTAGACATATTATACGTTAAAAGAACGGTTTTGCAGGCACACGAAAGGCATACATAACTTTTTTCTCAGATGAAAAAAAATATATATATGATCTCTATCTCATTTTTCAAGTATAAAATCTTTTACCGGTCAATCAGATTTCATTGTTTCAGTTTACTGTTTTTTTTGTTTATATGGGTGTTAATGGAATTGATTTATAGGAAGAAGGAACCAATTTTTGGTGATGCTATGTTAATGGAATTGATTATGGGGTGTTTTGTTGGGTTTGGAATCGATTCTCTGTTTGTCTGAACCTACTTTAAGTTATTCAGCATGGTGGAATCGATTATGGAGGTGGAAGAATCGGTTCTGTATTAGTGAGGGTAAACTAGAATCGATTCTCATCAAATAATGAGACTGGAATCGATTCCATGGTTTTATAAATCATCCTGCAATCGGTTATGGTAGTATTTTGGTATGTACAGCTTTAATTAGGTTATTTATATAATTTAATTTAATTTAGGTAACAAATATATTAATCATAATTTAGTTAAATTAATTTTAAATAAAAGATAAATCATAATTTCATATTAATTTTCATAGTATGAAGAAATAAAATCATATATTTGTGTACGATGAATTTTTGTAATTTATTATAGTTATTTTTTAATTATAATTTATTATAATTATAATTAATATTAATAACAACAAATTTTAACAAATTATAATATTATAATTAATATTAATAATGACAATGATTTTAATAATTATATAAAATAAATTATTTAAGATAATGTATTTGACATTTATTCCTACAAATGCCTTTTATAAATTTTAAATTTATTTTTCAAATTTTAATTATTTTTATCATAAATAACAAATTCAACTTTACTTTAATATAATTTTCACTATTTACATTTAAACTTATACCACATCTCTACACAAGGGTAAAGTGGTAATATTTTTTTTATCAATCAAAACATTTTTTTTTAATTTATCACACATATATAGAGATGGCAAATAAACCTGTCCCTGTGGGTATTGTCTGAACTCGTCCCCGTTTTGACGGGGAATCCCCGCATTGACTGGGTATGGGTATGGGTATGGGGATGAGATGTATATATCCCCGCTATAATATTCGTCCCCGTCATATCTCCATACTCATTTAAATTATTAAAATATTCATAATTAATTAATTAACTAACTATATATATATATATACTTTCTAATTTTTATTTCTTCTAATTATTTGGTTTATCATGAAACTCATTCGCATCTCCAATATATTTTTTATCTTATCACAACCTTTATGTAATTATATTAAAATTATGTATGTTAATTAAAAAACTTTTATGTCTAACATTTGAATATTTATATTATTTTTTAATATTTTTTTATTGTATATTTTCCTTTCACATGAAAATATTTAGTACTCTCAATTTAAGTGTTTAACAGCATAAACCTTTCATTTACTAGGTAATATAAAATAAAATAAAAGTTCTTTACTTATTATTATTAATTTTTGTTTCATTTGAAGAACTCTTTTGTTTCCCTAAAATAATTTTTGTTATTTCTCAACCATTGAGTATATATGTTGATATTTGAAAAGTTTTCTTAGATCTCTAAGATATTTGTCATCTTATCATACCCTTAAATATACATTTGTTTTTCTTTGTGTGATGCCTTTCAATAGTCTTCAAATTGTTTATGAGACACACATTTGTTAATTTGTTAATTTTTTTATTTTTTTATTTTCATCAGGTAGAATATTATTTCGATAAATTTTATCTAATTATTTTTTATTTTCTAACTCATTACAATCATACTTTAATTTTTTCACTATAATTGTATAAAAAAAATTTATTTACTACAATAAAAAAATTTAATGTAATTGCCATGAATTTTTTTTATCACCATCCAACATATATTGGAGTGCAAAAGATATAAAATCTATGATAAAATTTTATTATTATGTTTATTATCTGTTTTTTGCGTCATTTTTTATCAACCATTGAGTATATATGTTGATATTTGAAAAATTTTATTAGATCTTTAAGATATTTTTCATCCTATCATACCCTTAATTATATATATATTTTTTTTTGTGCGATTTCTTTCAATAATCTCCAAATTGTTTATAAGACACACATTTGTTAATTTTTTAATATTTTTATATTTTGTTTACTTTCATCATGTAGAATATTATTTCGATAAATTTTGTCTAATTATTTTTTATTTTCTAACTCATTACAACCATACTTTAATTTTTTCACTATAATTGTATAAATAATTTTTATTTACTACAATATAAAAATGTAATGTAATTGCCATGAATATTTTTTTACCACCATCCAACATATATTGGAGTTCAAAAGATACACGATCTATGCTAACATTTTATTATTATGTTTATTATTTGTTCTTTTCGTCATTTTGATCTAGTAATGTATTATAACTTTTATTAGTGTATAAAAAATATATTTATTATAGTTTAAAAAATTGAAGTAAACAAACATTTAAAATATATTTTAATTTGAATATTTTTTTCCTTTTATATTATTTTAAAAATATTTTTTAAATTTATAACTAGGTTTCATTAATGTTTGAAAAATTTAATAAATGATTTGGTTCTCATGAGATTTTATTTGGTATTCTAATATAAAATGTAAACAATTATAATTTATTTTAAAGTATTAGATATCGAAGAAACAAATAATCCTCCTAATATTGAATATTTGATAATATTATGTTTCCTTTATCGTAAATTTTTATTATTTTATAAAAATTAATTAAAATTAATATTAAAGTAGTAAGAAAACGGGTACGGGTATGGGTACAAGATTATACCCGTTACCCGGTGGGGATGGGGATGAGACAAAAATTTGATACCCGTTGGATTTAGGTATTGAGATGAGGATAAATTTTTTTTACGGGTATGGGTCTGGGATAGTAAAACTCGTCCCTGCTCCGCCCCGCTCCGTTGCCATCCTTACACATATAACATTATTCATAAACTCTCATAAAATTTTCATTTAAATATTTTCATTCATCCCTTCAAACTTCTTAACTCAAACAACACCACAATTATTTTCTCAAATACATCTATTCACTCGCTATCATACCCACTCTCAATCCAAACACACCCTAACATATTATTTCATAGGTTCAATATTAAAATTTCTGAGTTGTTATCTCATGATGAAAATGTTTCATATTCTGAAGAGAAACAAAGTGAAGAATCACATATAAAAGATTCTTTTGACATCAAAGAAAATGACTAATGTATGACTAATGTATGTTGTATTCATATAGCCTTTTTGAATCCATAAATAAAGATAGCATATAACAAATTTATTTACTTTAAATATAATTTTTTATTAAGAATAACATAATCATTTATTATATTATAGATATTATTCATAATATTCAGTTTAAATTATTAAAATATTTATAATTAATTAATTAAGTTTATATATATATATATATATATGAGAATGTTTAATACTCTCTCAATTTAAGTGTTTAATAGCATGAATATTTCATTTACTAAGTAATATAAAAAAAATTATCTTCTTTACTCTATTATTATTAATATTTGTTTCATTTGAAGAACTCTTATTTCCCTAACACAATTTTCGTTATCTCTCAATCATTGACTACGTTGATATTTAAAAAAATTTGTTAGATCTCCAAGGTATTTATCATCTTATATTACCCTTAATTATATATTTGTTTTTCTTTGTGCGATTTCATTCAATAATCTCTCAAATTGTTTTTAAGATACACATTTGATATTTTTTATTATTTTTATTTGTTATTTATTGTTATCAGTTAGAATACTATTCTGATATATTTTATATACTTATTTTTTATTTTCTAACTTATTATCAATCATACTGTAATTTTTTCACTATAATTGTATAAATAAATTTTATTTATTATAATATAAAAATTAAATGTAACTGCCATTAATTTATTTTTATCACCATCCAACATATAATGATGTTCAAAAGATACCATATCTATGTTAAAGTTTTATTATTATTAGTTTAGTATTTGTTCTGTCTATGATTTTGATCAAGTGATATATTATAACTTTTATTAGTATATAAAAAATAGATTCATTAGAATTAAAAAGACTGAAGTAAACAAACATTTAAAATATATTTTAATTTGAATATTTTTTTTCTATTATATTTTTTAAAATATATTTTTAAAATGTTATCAATTAGGTTTCATCAATATTTGCAAATTTAATAAATGTTTTGGTTCTCATTAAATTAAATTTTATTTGGTATTCTAATTTGAAATATATACAATTATAATTTATTTATAAATATTTGATATTGTAGAAACAACCTCTTAATATTGAATATTTGATAATATTATCTTTCCTTTACCGTAATTTTTATTATTTTATAAAATTAATTAATTAATATTGAAACAGTAAGAAAACGGATACGGGTATGGGTACGAAAATGTACTCATTACTCGATGGAGATGGAGATGAGACAAAAGTTTGATACCTATTGAAATATACGGATGTCGATGAATTTTTTTATGGGAATGTATATGAGATAGCCAAATCCCATGTTCCGTTGTCATCCCTAATCCCTAGTTACAAATATATAGATTTAAAAGATTTAAAACCAACAAGTTAAAACAAATTATAGTTATTTATTTAAATAATGGTAATATTAAATAATATTCATATTATTAATATTAATAATTCAACGAAAAATTGAAATTAAAATATATAATGATTAATTAAAAATAATGTTAGAAATATATGTAAGTGTTGATTAAATAATAATAATTATAATAATAATGAATAATTAGAGAAAAAAAAGTTGAATACAATATTATTTTGATTAAGTTAATAACATTAGAACAAAATATATATATACTCATTGATGAAATGATACCGAAGGATCAAGCATATTTCCAAAAACGCAAAACAAACTCCATCTAGTATTAGATGATCTTTGATTATTTCATTTTTCCAATTTTTATGTAAAGGGTGTAATATATTTATTAGATAATTTTATTTTAAACATGATGTTGTCTAAAACCTGATTCTTTTAAATAAAATCCTTAATAATTTAGAATAAATAAGAAAAAGAATATAGTTACTTGTTGTCAAGACCTAATAAAATATATTTTTAAAACAAATTCAAAAATAATGGTAAATAAAAAATAATTAATTAGGATTTATAAACAAAAAAGTCATTTGAGCCCATCTTCGTGGCCCAACTTTTGTTAAAAAATAATATAAACCTAATTTATTTTAATTGCACCCAATTTTTCATATTCTTATCACTCATATTTTTTTTACTGCCAACCTAATGTTCAAATTTTATTTTCACACTCTAACTTTTTATTTGCGGTGAAACTTTTCTAGGACAGTAGTGAAGGCGAAGGCGCTTCATTAGTAGGGGTTTATAAGCACTTAAAATTAATTATTATGATCTATTTGAAGTACATTTGAGATGGTGTATGCAATTTTTCAAATTTTTGAAATCTTGTTCAAAAAGTTTTTCTCAACTCTCCACTCATTTGTACTGGACTTTCCACATATTTCTGCAGTATATTTTTTTTTGGAACAGTAGCTGTAATGGATTTTTTTTGGGACAATAGTAAAGATACTTCATTAGTTGGGATTCATAAGCAGTTGAAACTAATTACTATGGTCGGTCTATTGGAAGTATATCTGAGATGATGTGTATAATTTTTCAAGTTTTTGAAATCTTGTTAAAAAATCCTTTGCAGCTCCCATTTATTTACATTGTTCCCACATATATTTGATAGCTACAGTGAAATTTGTTGAGATAGTAGTGAAGGCATGTCATTAGTTGGATTTCATAAACACTTAAAACTAATTACTATGATTCATTTGAAGTATATTTATGATGGTGTGTGTAATTTTCCAAATTTTTGAAATCTTGTTTAAAAAGTCCTTCGCAACTCCTCATTTATTTACATTCAGTTTCTCACATATGTTTGATAGCAACTGGTAATTTAAGATGGTGTTGATGCATTTTCTTTGGGACAGAAGGCAAGGCACACCCACAAAAAATTGAATGAGAAATATTAACTAACGATACCGTGCACACATAACACATCCACGAAAAATCGAACAAGAAATGTAAAGTAGATGAAACTCACACTCAAACAACGTACAATACTTTCAATTTCGCAAGGATCTCAATATCCTAAAACACCCCACACTCAAAAACGCGCAATTATCGAACCGATTTTTAAATTTTTAAAAGAAGACAGTACACGAACCACCAATGGAAGAAACGTCAATGATTTCTAAGAAGTGGACAAAGGAATGCCTTGATGAAGAAGATGAAGAAATACCCGACTTTTCACCATTTTTAAATATGTTTTCTCTGCCAAAGACAAACTTTTGCCCCAATACCACACATGAGCATCACAAAAAAAAATAGAAAATCAAATTCATAAACGACACGTAGACACTATAAAAAAATAGTCAAAATATCATTTTCGATAAAAAAAAATGAAAAATTATTGTCATGTCCCATGCCAACTCAGGTTGTCAACGGTTGTAAGAGAAAAAAGTGTTACTATCATTTTCGGTAAGAAATATACTTTAAAAATGAATAACAAAAAAAAAGAAACAAACATTGCATACGGAATTCGAGCACATAAAACGTGAGAACTTATTTCATTGTAACATAATTTGTAACTACATCCGAGCCTAGAAAACCGATACTTCACATACCAAAACGTCTCAAACACAAATCATATTTTGATTTACAAAGATCACCATAAATCAAAATCTCCTAAGCTCCATTACTCAATAACAGTGACCACCCATTATTTTCAATCAACTCCTCTATAATCTTCTTTAATGCCGGAGCACTAACAACACAATCTTTATTAGTAAAGCAGGATGTACCTTCTTCAGCTACCTTACAAAGTTGTGGATCTAAAGGAACTTTACCAAGAAAGGGTACACCCATTTCATTGCACATTTTCACTGCTCCGCCACCCCTGCTATCAAATACTTCAGTGCAAGCAATCAAATTCAGCATCTCTGGTGCTTTTTCTTTCATATATTCCCAAACCCATTGTGTAACATCTTTCTGCTCCCCATTATCAGACATTCTCAAAAACTTGAAATCTGTGATGGGCTGGCACAGACTACTCATATTCTCTACAACCCCAAGAACTTTCACGCCAACTTTCTTGCAAAAATTCACTTCTTTTCTCACATCAATTAGAGAGACTTGTTGAGGTGTGGTCACTATGATTGCACCATCTACTCCAGTGGGATCAAGGCATTGAACAATGGAAATGTGCTCATCTGAGGTTCCTGGTGGAGCATCCACGATTAGGAAATCAAGTTCACCCCAGTAGACATCTTTTAGAAACTGCTTGATAAGTCCATTTTTGCGTGGGCCTCTCCATATAACAGCTTCATCAGGGTTGGGAAGCATGAACCCAATTGACATGACCCCAAGGTTGGACTCCACATACACAGGAGACCAACCAAGGTTGCTCTGGTGTATCTCTTGACCTTCTAGGCCAAGCATCTTTGGGATGCTTGGACCACAAATATCAACATCAAGAAGACCTACTTGAAAATCCCTTGCTGCTAAAGCAAATGCCAGCTGGGCAGAGAACGTGCTCTTACCAACTCCTCCCTTTCCTGACAAGACCAATATCTTGTGTTTCACAGTAGCCATTCTTTCTGCAATGGGAACCAGATCTGCAAAAACAATGGTAGAAGGGAAATTTTTTCAAAAATGAAGGCAAATCAATTTCTCAACATTTTAAATTATTAAATGTTTTTAAATTCCCTATCCAACACAACCCAAGAGTACTACAGAAAAAACAGCAAGGGAGCACATGGTCTAACCATTAAGAAAAAATGCTTTATCACTATAAACCATCAAATGAAGGGAAAATAAGACCGAGAAGAAAATGCAGAATATAAAACATATTAAGCACTTTTTTTCTGTCCAGTCGGCTCAAGTCAATATCTTGTTGTGAGGACCCAAGAATATCTAAAACCTGTTAAGCACTTTTTTTTCTTCTCTGTTTGTGTTGCGTTGTAAATTTTATTATTTAACCTTTTAAATGTCACAGGCCTAATTGTGTTTGCTAAATAGCTAGCTTAACCATTTTGGTATGGGTCTCGCATTCCGTTTGAAGGTTGCTATCATGTCAATTGTCCTTAATTAAGAATAATTTATGTCTAAACTTAAATGATATCCAACTCCAACACATGGTTGAACAAATATATGTTTTAGTCTTCTACAAGATTATATGAAGGAACTGAGTACTTAGTGCTATGTTAGTTTTTACAGTATAAAAAGTTACAGCTACAACTACACACAACACTAGAACTACAAATTCAGAAATTGAATATGAAAAGGCTGGCACTGAGGCTCAAAATGCATTTTACGTTGATAGGTGGTCACATTGAAATAACAAACACTAACGTAGGTTCTAAAACAGACAGCACTAAACAAAGAGAATGAGATACCAACAAATTTCAGGAAGCAATATTCTGAAATCCCTATGCATCAGAATCAAATCAATATTACGGAATGGACTCTATTAATTTGAATAGGACAATCAGAAAAGAAGTTTATTTGAAGCTAAACTATACTTAATTACTCCTAACTATATCCAATAGTACACGGAATTAACGACCAGTTAGATTAAACAATAAGTAAACTAAGCAAAAGCAATGACACCTCGAATGTTTCCCCAGTCCTTGCTTGAAATTTCTTGACATAACAATGCCATCACAAAAAATTCCACATCCCTGACATGGGAATGACTGAAGAAAGAGATTCACTCCCTTCCCGCACTAGTCAATCCACATAAGCAGTGACAACAAAGCCTAGGGGAAAATCATCTACTAGCAATGTATACTAAATAAGCTGAGTGATAACAAAGCCTAGGAGGAAATCATATACAAGCAATGTATATACTAAATAACCTAGAACAGGCTTCCATAAATAAACCATGTCATTGTTTAGAAATTGATAGCCGCTGGAAAGTATAAAAGAATAAGAGTACCAGGGTCAGGTCCTTTGGGGGCAGTTGCACAAATTTGCTGATTTGGGCACCCTTCACATGCATCAGATTTTCCGGCAGATTCAGACTGAGGGCCTGGGCAATCTGTAAATGACACGATACAAAATACAAAACAATGATATTCATAGGTATATATAAAATTAGAAAAGTGAAAATCCAGAAACAAAAAAGAAATGCATATACATACGCTCATTGGCATTTTCAGGGATGTCTCCGTTCTCCATTGAAATTCTTCACTTGAGTTGAAGAAAAAGGTATAACTATTTAAAGAAAGGAAAGTACGTCACAACTAAGATAAGATTCGTGGTGCAAGTGTTTTGTCGAAAACAACAAACTAGCAATGACAGGCAAAGAATAAGGTTGTAAAATAAAAAGGCAGATCAAACTCAAACAAAACAAGTCTGTCAAACCACTGTTTTGAATTAGTGAAACTGCCTCCGAATTAAGTTGGCATTCTAGACAAGTCAGGGACCTATTCGACAATATAGGCAATTCGGATGGTTAGGATTAAGATTAGTCATCCCCAAAGCAGGAAAAAAGATGGGCTCTAGGAAATTGTAAGAAAAAGTGATATTTCAATGCCATGTGCCTGTGCTTTAGGGTTTATTCATTTGAAAATTCCGAGGAATTTAAAATAACAGCAAGCTGAATTGTTAATAGTTGAATACCTTCATTTGTAAAAGAATTCATTCACATAAATTATTTAGATCTATTTCATTACAAAATTTAACAAAGTAGCAAAGGTTCTATATGGATAATTTCAAAATTCTATGGAATTTAAAATGCAAGGAAACAGAAAATAGCAATGCAGAAAAGAATATAACAACTAGAAATGCAAGGCACCATCTCTGTCGCCCAAGGCAAACGCCTAACCATTTCCTCACCTAATTTCCATTCACCCTTTTGGTACTGACTCCCTGCCCTATAAACACATTCCCCATGGAATATTATCCCAGGACATATACTCCCTTTGTTGATATACACATTAGCTGTTCCATATACCTTGTAATTATTGGGTCTAAGTTTATCTCATTGAAAAAACCCTAAAAGGTAAATGTTATGGTGCATAAAGTGGTGGCACCAACTGGCTCCTAAA
>Ga0209589_1001691_pt1 | contig 37063 bp, 34 predicted proteins | sample CowpeawhiteBW_FD_187525 | JGI IMG/M metagenome (GOLD analysis project Ga0209589, IMG submission 187525) | Root nodule microbial communities of legume samples collected from California USA - Cow pea white BW (SPAdes) (version 2) | ecosystem: Host-associated > Plants > Roots > Nodule | place: USA...
AATCACCATGCGCCACCTAGCATTGCTTTCTTACTCCTAATTAACCTACAAAGCAAATAAACATAGATTAACATGTTGGCTTAAGTCAAGTCAACTATAGTCAACAAGTCAAACCTAGTCAAAGGTCAACAAGTCAACTAAAGTTGATTCAACTAAGTCAACTTAGGGAATAAAAAATAACAAACACAAATGAAAGGGATGAAGGATTAATGAACTTTCTTTCTAAACATGCTTAGTCTTCTTAAGCATGTGCCTCTATCCTTCGTATAACCAAATTTGTATGCACCCACAAGATAAAGAAAAAACAACATTCATCACAAAGGACTCCAATTATTACTACAAGGTAATGTCATTTGGTCTCAAGAATGCTAGGGTGACATATCAAAGGCTAGTGTATAAAATTTTTCACAACCTTATTGGTTGAAACATAGAGATTTATCTTAACGACATGGTAGTCAAATCTAATTCATGTCGACAAGATGCATTAGATTTGAAAAAGGACATTTTAGTACTTTGAGCTTACAATACGAGGTTAAACCCAGAGAAATGTATTTTCAATGTTGATGGAGGAAAGTTCTTAGGATTTGTGCTCAAACACAAGAGAACAAAGGTGAACTTAGATAAATTTCAGGCCATAATCGACATATGAAGCATAAAAAGTTTAAAAGAGCTTAACAATTGGTGGGCATATTAACATTTTTATCTTGATTCATGCCCAAATTACCCGAACAGACTAAACTAATTATTTGATTGATGAAGAAGTTGACAAATTTCAGTTGGAAGCCTACTTATTAAAGTGTATTCTCAAAACTAGAACAATTCCTTGTATTACCTTTGGTTTTATAGAAACTAGGGGCAGACAAGCCATTGGTGCTATATCTAGTTTTGTTTGAAGATATTGTCAATATTACATTAGAGCAAGAATTTGAAAAGAAATGCAAGTCTATATATTTCGTTAGTAGAATTCTCCAAGAACCGAAACTAGATATCGAACTATAGAAAAAGTGACCATAGCACTTGTAACAATCATAAGAAGGCTATGATCGTACTTATGGAGTCATGAAATCTTGGTTCGAACAAACCATCTTATTCACAAGATACTTAAGATGCTTGAACTGGTAGTGAGAATGAAAAGATGGTCAATAAAGATATTTGATTTCCATATGATGTGTGAACCAATAGGCCTATCAAAGCTCAATGCTTAGTATACTTCACTAATGAATTGCAAACCATGACCAAAGCGGATGACGATCAAATGTGAACCCTTTACGTGGATGGATCATTTAACATCAATGGATGTAGAGTGAGAGTAGTTCTCGAGGGATCAGGGAAACTTGATAGAATAATCTTTACAGATTAATTTTAAGGTGTTAAATATTCAGAACGAGTATGTGGCATTGATAGCTAGACTGATGTTAAGATGAGATATAGGGGCAATCAGAATCATATGTTGAACTAACACATAACTAGTAACCCTGGTAACAAATTTTGAAGAAGCATAGTTAGAGCATATTAGATGGTCTAATAATGTTAAGGTTGACACATTTTCTAAACATGAAAGGTTGTAACGAATTGTTATTATAATGAGTTTTGCTAAACCTAACCATAAACATGCACGAGTGTATGGCCTTTGATGTCTTGTAAAATACTTGGATGGCACCACTCCTTCGATTTAGAAAAATTGGCGAGGCACCGGAAAAAGACAAAAAAAAAAACAAGAGAAAATAGGCTTTGAGATCCATGGTCATTTGGAACTAAATTGTTCAAAAGAAGGTACTCAACAACATTGTTGAAATGCATTGGGTCACATCAAATAAATATGTGTTTGAAGAGTTACACAAGGTAATATGTGAGCTTCAATCAATGGTAGTAGAAATGCCAAGAGAATGATACTATTGGCCCCCCTTAAAAGTACATTGCGTTGATTACGTAAGAAAAAATTGTGTTTGCATTGTCAACAACATGGCAAATTAGTTCACTTTAAGCTGGAAGAACTTCACAACATTATATCTCCTTCACCTTTTGGTGTGTGGGGAACAAACATTGTTAGACCCTTCACACTTTGAAAGGTACAACTCTAATTCCTTTCATAGCAATTGATTATTTCACTAAGTAGATTAAGACCAATAATTTATGGAAAAAATTATTAACTGATGTGGGATACCCACACAATGATAACAAACAATGAAAGAAATTTATTGCCAAAGGGCTAGCTAAGTTCTACAAGGGTCTCAATATTCACCACATGACTAGTTTGATTGAGCATCCTCAAACAAATGGTTAAGAAGAGGTCGTTACAAGGTGATCCTCTTTGAATAAAAAAAAGAGGTTGGGAATAGTAAAAGGAAGGTGGACGTGATGATACCCATGAAAACCCACTATAACCTAGCTTTTTAGGGTAGACGTGATGATCCCAATACTAATCAGAGAACCATCCCTCCAGCGCTAGTTGTATGATCTTAAAATTAGTGAAGACTACATTATGAGCAACCTATATCTATTAGTGAATTGTGAGACAAAGAACACATTTGAGAAGAAGCATGTAAGAAAAGAGCAACCAAAAGGTATAACTCTAAGGATAAACTGCGGTCATTTCACTAAGGTTATCTCATTTGACGCTTGGTTAGTGAAGGCAAGAAGAATGAAGGAAAGTTTTCAGCTAATTGGCAATGCCCCTTTTGAATTAAGGAGGAGGTTAGCAAAGGAGCATATCTTTCAAGAAAATCAGTTCCTAATACATGGAACACGATGCACTTAATGTTTTATTTAAGTTAAATCATGTAAATGTTCATTTACTCTTTCCTACCACTATATATTTTTTTCAAATGAGGGTTTTAGCTTAGAAAGTGTTCTTGCGGAGAACAAATAAGATATGTCAAACACAAGCATTACCTTACCTCAATCCGCAATCTCCTAAGTAGGCTTCATCCCGGCTGCCATATGCCATCTGTGGGTATCTCGGTTTGGACCGGTTTAGACCCGATAGGGGTTACCTGCGGAAGAGACTCCGACGCTCAAGTCAGCAAAAAACTCTCAGAAAGTCAAATCTCGTAATTAAGGGAGTAATGAATGCGTACCTTTAATTGTTGGGGTCCATGCATATTTATAGATTATTAATTATGTTTGGCTATGTCATGGGCCAGGCCTCTGTTTGGGCCGTAGGTGGGCCTGGGCCTTAGTCCATGTCACTTAGTTCGATTATCGCGGACCTTAGGGGTTTTGCTGGTAATGCTAAGAATTTGCTAAGTTCTCGTTAGTTTCTTTGAGATACCGGCTTAGGCCGGTTACTTTTTTAGTGGCTTAGACCGGTTGCTCTTATAGCGGTTTAGGCTGATTGATTTCATTTGCTTGACATACGTATGGTGATTATTTGTGTCATTGGCAGCTATGTGGACGGGTCTTGTGGCTATAGTCGGGCTAGGCCGCCTAGGTGTAGTACACCAATCCCCCCAGCCTTTGTCGGTGTATCTATAGCGGCAAAGGATGAGATGAGAAGTGTTGGTGTGTTTTGTTGAACCGCCTAGGTGTATTTGTTGAGCCGCGATGTAGTACACCAGTCCCCCAACCTTTAAATGTGATAAACAGTGTTAAGGCTTAAAATGTGAAAAGGTTTGTGGCAAGTGAAAGGGTGACAAATGTCAGAGGTCTAATCCAAAGGGGTTTTGCACCGTCATTTTTAAGGTTTGTGACCTTTGGTGTGCATTGTGACGCTTCATATGGGTTGTGACTTTTGGCGGGAAGGAGTTGTGTCGTTTGGAATCATCGTTTCTAAATGAAGGTTGCGTGGAGAGTTTGTTTTTGTTGGCTCATTTGTAAGAATTATGAAATCAGAGATCTGCGTGCGTTAGAGCTGTCCGATTAGTCCCTTGTACCTGGCAACATCTTTCTTTCTCGAAAGGTATGTGTAATACTAGTGATAGTGTGTCGTTGTCATCATCGAGTGAGGAGAATTCCTATGGAAACGATAACTGAAGTGAGGGAAGACCCTCCGGCGAAGGCCGATTATGATTGGGTTGCGATTGATGTTCGAAACCAGTCATCGTTGTTTCGATGGTCCAGGCTGCTGAACTCATGGCCGAATTGTACTCCTATCATAGCGAGGGATGTGAACCGTGATATAGTATCATTGGAGCAGGTGAGCACTGTTGAGCGCGTTTGCCATAGGCAAGAAGGAGTTGCCGACACGTTCTTCTACATGTACATGTGTCATTTTTTGCAACTGCATGTGAGGTTGCCGTTAGACGGCTTCGTTATGGGGGTGCTCCACCTATTAAATGTAGCGCCTACCCAATTGCATCCGAACAACTTGGCGTATTTGTAGGCCTTCCGTGTCCTTTGTCAGTCGTTGTATCTACAACCTTCTCCCCTTGCATTTTTATACTTCTATGACACAAGGCCACGACAACCGACAACATGGCTATCCTTGGTGAGCAGGCCGAGTTTAAGTAGGCTGGATGCGTTTACTCAACCGTTCAAACACTTCAAGGATGGGTTTTTCAAAGTGGTGGTGAAGGAGGGAGGGAGGTCGTATTTCTTCAACGCAGATGGGAGTACTAAATTTCCTTTTAGTTGGACGGGTAACCCCTGGCGATATAAGGACATGAATACTGATGAGTTGTCGATGGCGAATAGGGAGGTGGTGGAAGTGCTGATGAAGTTTACATATAGACTTTCCACTAAGGGCTTAGTTAGGGTTTATAATTCGATTCATCCGATTATTGATATTGAAGGTATCTGTTTGTGATTTCAAATGTTTCAATGTGTCTAAGTTAACTAATCAACATTTGGTGTGTACAATGCAGGTCATATGGCTCAAGTTGGGAAGAAAAAATTGACCCTTTTCCGAGCACTACAGAAGGAGAAGGCGGTTAAGGCGGAAGCTGTCGGGAACACTGAAGTTCCAAATTTACAAGAGTCATTGGTGGAGGTACATGTACATGGCAGCACAAAGAGGAAAGCCGAGTTGCCGGCTAGGCCTGGCAGAGACAAAGATGTTAAGAAAGTGAGGGTCGCTTTGCTAGGGTAGGGGACGTCTAGTGGTGTGAAAGGGCCGGAAGCTAGTTTGATTGAGTTACCAGAGACGATTGTTCGGAAGAATATTGAGATCACCATGCTAGAGACGCTAATCAATTCAATTGATAGCATGGAGCCGGACCATCTGGTGTGGACTATGGTGGAGTTTAGCAGCAAGGCGCTAATATTGGGGCGTCGAGTTGGGTCGTTGTACCGAAGAGAGCTGAAGGAAGGAAACCGTGACAAGTTGGAGGAACTGCAGGGTAAGGTTGATAAGTTTGCGAAAGAAAAGGCGGCGTGGGAGAAGGAAATGAAGGAGTGGAAGGAGGAGAAAAAGAGGTTGGGGACTTGGAAGGTTCGCTGCTTGGACTCAGAGGAGAAATTTAAAGGGAAGATTGTCGACCTTAAGGCGGATTATAATGAGCTGAAGGAAAAACATTAAGGGCTAGAAGTCGAGCTCGAGGACCTAAAAAGTCGCATCATCCAAGAGCATATCAATGGGTTTCAAAAAGGGGTGAGGCAAACGACCTTTTTATGTAAGGATGTGGATGTGACGAATCCGAGGTTTGATGTGAACAAAGATGTGCTAGACGACCAACTCATCAATGAAGCCGAGAGCAGCCTTGAGGAGGAGGTAGAGAAGACCACGGCGGATGAGGACATGAACGCAGGAGTGGCCGTGGGGGGTGATGACAAAAAAGCGGCTTAGGATGTAGTTTTTATGATGTTCTATTTATAATGAATCCTAAGTCTGTAATAACCCTTACAATATTTTTCATTGCTTTTAATGTGATATATATTGTGGATATATTTGTTTTATGGTTGTTGGCGATAACATACGTGATAAGAGCGCGCTTGTTGGATAATGTTGTTATGTATGCTATATTTTACGTTTTATGCCTATTTACCTGGATGAATATTATTGACGTTTGTTGGTTAATGAGAGTACTCGACACGGGCCGCTTACTTGTGGTAAGGGTGGGGAACTTAATCGATTTAAAATGAAGTTAAGGGTATTCGACCCAGGCCGCTTACTTGTGGTAAGGGTGGAGAACTTAATCGATTTAAAATGAAGTTAAGGGTGTTTGACCCAGACCGCTTACTTGTGGTAAGAGTGGGGAACTTAGTCGATTTAAAATGAAGTTAAGGGTGTTCGACCCAGGCCGCTTACTTGTGATAAGGGTTAGAAACTTAATCGATTTAAAATTAAGTTAAGGGTATTCGACCCAAACCGCTTACTTGTGGTAAGGGTGAGAAACCTAATTGATTTAAAATTGAAGTACAAGGAGTGGACTTGAGGTTAATAACCCTTTGTTTTATTCATGAACTTCGGGGTGCCTCGTTAAAAACTCCCTGGCCAAAACCCTCCTTAGGGAAAAAAGACCAGGTGAAGAAAAAGAGTACACCCAAGGTTACAAGTATTCGGTACAATAGATGTTTTAACTGAAATAAAACTTAAGGTGGGACACATTCCATATATTGGGTATCTCTTCACCTAATAAATTTTCAAGCTTATACGCTCCTCCTCCGGCATCTTCGCGTTATACTTTCTGGCTGCTCTTTGTTTTACTGCTAATTTGCGTATCTGGGCCTTTTCTCTTAATTTAGATAGGAGGTCGAGGTGGGTGCTCATATTTTGGTGATTTTGAACTGGGTCGTACAGTTCTCGGCGTAGGGATGGTTTGCCAATTTCGACTGGTATCATGGCGTCTGCTGTATACTAGGCTGAATGGGGATTCGTTTGTTGCTGATTGAGGGGTACACCTGTAGGCCCACAACACTTCCACTAATTCCTCTGGCCATCGGCCCTTAGTGTTATCCAGCCGTTGCGCAGTTCTACTAGTATGACTTTGTTTGCTGCTTCGGCTTGTCCATTGGTCTGTGGGTGTTCAACGAAGCTGGTTACATGTTTGATGCCTAGGCCGTATAGAATTTAACGAGTTCTTTGTCTATGAATTGTCGGCCATTGTTGGTGACGATCGTATGTGGGACGTCATATCGGCATACAATATCTTTTCAAACGAATTGTTGGACTTGTTGGGCTGTAATGGTGGCTAATGGTTTGACCTCTATCCACTTGGTGAAGTAGTCGATGGCTACTATAAGGAATTTTACTTAGCCTTTCCTTGGGGAAAAAGGGTCGAGAATGTCCATTCTCCACTTTGCGAATGGCCACGGGGATAATATAGAATGAAGTTGTTCTTGTTTTTAATGGATGAGGTTACCATGTTTCTGGCAGGGTATATATTTTTTGACAAAAGTGTGGCAATCGGCCTCCATGGTCGGCCAGAAGTAGCCGTCGCGGAGGATTCTAGTAGTCATGGTGCGTGCGCCGAAATGATAGCCGCATATTCCTTCGTGTAATTCTTTAATGATGTACTGGGCTTGTTCGGCCGTGACACATTTGAGAAGCGACTGGTCATATCCTCGCTTGTACAAGTCATCATCTATCATTGTGTACTTGGCGGCTTTAGCAAGCCAACTCTTGTTGGCGTCAGGCAGGGGATTACCGGTTCAGAGGTACTGGATGTAGGGGGTTGTCCAATTGTCGGCTTGGTGTTGGGTTAGGGTATGACAAGTGTTTGTTGTGGAAGGGGCGAATAGTGTTTGCTATAAGAGGGATCGATGTCGGGTTTTTAGCTTAGTGTTGACCAGTTTGGATAATATGTCGGCTTTGACGTTTTCAGATTGGGGGATGTGCTAGATAGAGACTCGTTCAAAAGCAGATTGTATAACATTTTAGACCAAGTGAAAGTATTGTAGGAGGGTAGGGTCTTTGATCTGGAATTCGTCATTTAAATGTCCCATTGTGAGTTTGGAATCGATTTTGCACGTCAGCATTTTGACGCCGACTTCGCGGGCGAGGGATAGACCGGCGATGATGGCTTCGTACTCAACTTGGTTGTTGGATGTTTTGAAGGCGAAGTGAAGAGATTTTTCGATGAGGATGTCGTTGGGGCCTTCTAAGACGATACTAGCACCTGCTCCTTTTGGGTTTGAGGAACCATCAATGTACAATGTCCATTGGTCCTCTTCAAGGGTTTATTACAGATCGTTGACGAAGTCTAGGAGACATTGAGCTTTGATGGGGTCGCGGGGTTCGTAATGGATGTTAAACTCGAATAATTCTACGACCCAAGACGACATGCGGCCGACAAGGTCTAGCTTTTGAAGTATCTTCTGGATGGGGTAATCAGTTTTGACGATTATGTTATGGTTTTGAAAATAGGGACGTAGGCATCGCGCTGTGTGTACTAGGGACAAGGCTAATTTCTCCACCATATGGTATCGGATTTCAGCTGACAAGGTACACAGGGTGTTGAATGCCATCGACTTCATGAACTAGTGCGGTGCTTACGGTGTAATCTGTGGCAGTGATGTAGACGAGTATGGGTTGATGAGTGTCCGACTTATGGAGGATGGGTGGTGAGATTAGGATGTTTTTGAGTTTTTGGAAAACGTGTTCACATTTGTCATTCCACGAGAACTTGACCGATTTCTTGAGCGGTTGAATAATGGGTTGGGTTTGTTCGGCCAATTTGGGGAGGAAGCGGGAGATGGCGGTTAGTCGGCCAATGAGGCGTTGCTCCTGCATTTGTGAGATCGAATGGCATAAATTTGTAGAAGTAGTTGGCATCGTCTGTAACAAAGGCGATTTTGGTCATGTCGGATGCGACCATTGGAATATGGTTGTAACCAGAGTATGCATCCAGAAAACTGATAACTTTGTTACCGGCTGCACCGTCAACTAGCCGGTCGATGTTAGGTAAGGGGTAGGCGTCCCTAGCACAGGCCTTATTGAGATCCGTGTAATCGACGCACATTCGCCATTTGCCGTTAGCTTTCTTGACCAATACTACGTTGGAAAGCCAGGTGGTGTAATGGGCTTCTTCGATGAACCCTACGTTGAGTAACTTGTCGGCTTCAGTCTTGGCTGCTAGTCGGCGTTCGTCACCAAGCTTTCGTTTCTTCTGGGAGACATACCTGGCATCCTTGTAAATTGAGAGTTTGTGGGATGCGACTTGAGGGTCAACGCCGGGCAAGTCAGCAGCGGACCAGGAAAAGAGGTCAGTGTTGCTGATGAGGGTAGGCGTAAGGATTTCGCGCTGCTCGGGTTGTAAGCCCGTGCCCAATTTGATGGTGCGTCCATTAGGGAGTTCCAGTGGTGTAGTTTCATCGACCGGCTCGAGGCGGGCATCCCGACCTACTTTGGGGTCCAAATCATCTCCAAATAGGGCTATGTCAAAGCCGGGTGGACGCTCAATATGATTGGTTTGAAGAATGGGAAGTTGTGGGCGTAAGTTGGCCATGTAGCATTCGCGCGCAAGCCATTGGTCATCGTGGATGGTGAGGATATCGCCAGATGGGGATGGACATTTCATGGCCAGATAAGGTGTAGATACCACTTCACCGAGAGTGTTGAGGGATGGTCGGTCAAGAAGGACATTATATGATGTAGGCGCGTCGACGATAAGGAAGCGGATGAGGATTGTCTTGGTTTGAGCGCTATCACGAAAGACAGTATGGAGGTCGATGTAGCCGTAGGTGGAGACTTTTTCCCCTGAGAAACCATATATGGGTTCATTGTATGGAACCATAGCGGTAGTGGGGAACTGTAGTTTCTAGTATGTTGCCCAATAGAGGATGTCAACTGACCTACCTTGGTCGATGAGGACCTTCTTGATGGCATAATTTTCCAACTCCACCGTGATGACCATGGGGTCATCCTGTTGGTGATCGAGGCCATGAAAATCGTCATATGTGAAGGTTATGGGGGGCATGCGGCGTCTGTGATGGGAGTGGGTGATATGGTTGATGAATTATAGATGGTGGAGATGTCTCTTTCTAGCTGATGTGGTGGATCCCCCACTAGCAAAGCCACTAGAGATAGTGTTAATGGTGTCGCGTAGTGGGGGGTCGGTCAGGACGATATCAGTGCGAGCAAGTTAGGGTCGCGGTTGGTGGGTTGCCTAGGAAATTTGTCGTGACGAGAATCGCAAGGAGGGCGTCGGTGGTCAGAACGTGGAGGGTGATCGGATCTTAAAGGGTGGTCGTCTCGGCGGATGAAGCGACGGAAGTGGCCAACACGAACCAATTCTTCAATCTTGTCTTGGAGTGCTTTGCATTCCTCTATGGTGTGGCCGTTGTTTCGGTGATAGCGACAATATTTAGTCATGTCTGCGTTTGGGGGAGTGGTCGTCTTGCGTGGCGGTAGGATGAGGTCGGCCTGTAGGGCTCCGTCAAGGAGACGGGATCGAGGAACATTTAGGGGTGCGTATTTGGTGAAGTGAGGTTGGCAAGGTTCTCTAGGTCTAGGGTCAGGCCGGGAAGGTTGTGTAGGGGGGTTGTTGCAGAGGGTGTATAGTTATTGCAGAATTTTATATGGAGAGTTTGCATCTCTTCCATGCAGATGTAGTATGCGACGCGGAGCTTCAATTCATGCATGGAGACGGGTGGGTGGAGGTAGACGTTGTTGGCGAAGGGGCCGAGTTTGAGAGTGAGTGCCATGCACTGAAGTATCATTTCCCGATTAAGGTGTGGTGTGCGAAGGGCAGCCTTACTGAAGCGGTCGATGAAAGCCCGAAGCGTCTCGTCTTGTTCCTGTCTGACGCCAAGAAGGGATATGGTTATAGTTTGATGTGGGCGGTTGCCGGCGAAGTGAGTTGTGAACATGTGGGAGAGGGTGTCAAAGCAGTCGATGGAGTATGGCGGAAGGGTGGTAAACCATTCGAGGGCGGGGCCTTTAAGAGTGGTAGGTAAGGCCTTGCAGAAAACGGCATCGTGAGAAGTGTAGAGGGCGACATGGGTGATATAGACCTTGAGGTGCTCGTCTGGATCGATCTCACTTGTATAGCGTTCTAGTGTGAAAGGTTCCCATTGGGCAGGGAGGGGGTGTTGGCGATGAAATCAGTAAAAGGATGACGGCGTCTGGGTTGTGTGGATGGGAGAGAGTGAGGGGGGATGGAATGGTGGACGAGGGTGGGAAAGGTTGATGTAAAGTTGTGAGGGGGATATGGATGGTAGGGAGGGTGGGAGGTATGTTGTAGGGTGGGATGTGGGTGGTGGGTAGGGTGGAAGGGATGTTGTAAGGTGGAATGTGGGTGGTGGGGAGGGTGACAATGGGGGTAGGAGCCGCAGTGTTCCCTGGAGGGTGGGATGGAAGTGTGTATGATGGGTTTAGAGGATGGAAGTTTGTTGAGTGATGGTGAAGGTGTGCGGGGTAGGATTGTACTCGTTTTCTTCTTCGGTAGGCTGGAAAGCTGGGGACCTTGCGGCATCAGATGTTTCCTTAGCCTTTCCCTTTTGAGTGGGATCGGCTTCGATCTTTCGCCTTAGCCGTGAGTTTCCCTGTCGTAGTGCCTCCATCTCATCAACACTGCGTTTCTTCAAATCAGCCAGTTCCTGTTACATCTTGGCTTGACCGTTTAGGATAGCGGTCAAGTCTGGGGTGGTAGTAGCAGGTGCTGCAGGACCTGCTTCAGCTTGCTTGTTAACTCCTGCTTTGTTGCGGGTAGAAACCATCTTCGAGAGAATGCGGGTTGGTCCGTAAAGTATTATCTCGTGCCCCACGGTGGGCGCCAATTGTTCCTGCGAAGAACAAATAAGATATGTCAGACATAAGCGTTACCTTACCTCAATCCGCAATCTCCTCAGTAGGCTTCCTCCCGGCTGCCATATGCCATATGTGGGTATCTCGGTTTGGACCGGTTTGGACCCTAGAGGGGTTACCTGCGGAAGAGACTCCGATGCTCAAGTCAGCAAAAAACTCTCAGAAAGTCAAATCTCATAATTAAGGGAGTAATGAATGCGTACCTTTAATTGCTGGGGTCCATGCATATTTATAGATTATTAATTATGTCTGGCCACATCATGGGTCAGGCCTCTGTTTGGGTCGTAGGTGGGCTTGGGCCTTAGTCCAAGTTACTTAGTTCGATTATCGCAGGCCTTAGGGGTTTTGCTTGTAATGCTAAGAATTTGCTAAGTTCTCGTTTAGTTTCTTTGAGATACCGGCTTAGACCGGTTACTTCTTTAGTGGCTTAGACCAGTTGCTCTTATAGCGGTTTAGGCTGGTTACTTTCATTTGCTTGGCATACGTATGGTGATTATTTGCGTACTTGGCAGCTATGTGGACGAGTCTTGTGGCTATAGTCGGGCTAGGCCGCCTAGGTGTAGTACAGAAAGTAATAAGGCACTAATACTACATGTAACACCTTGTCTAGGATTTCACTAACTCTTATGAAAAATACTTAAGCCAGACAAAATTTAACTTTGATACCACCATGTTTAAACGAAAACTTAAAATCCTTTATTTCTTTAAAAAAATCATTTTCGCAATATATAACCATCAAATAAACCCAATATGTATAAGTATGATCCATAAAACATTATTCGTCAATGCTTTTAATAAAATTCTCCTCACAAACTCTCCATTACATCTCCTCACAATTGTGCATCTTCGGTTGCATCTACAATAAATTTTGTTCCTATATGAAATATGATCATCATGAGCACACCCAATAACACAAGGGTGAGCTAACAAAAATAGCAAACATCATAATTGTAAGTATACATTAATAGTAACATATAACAACTCACTCAAACCTTACATAACCATAATGTCTCACAACACCATTCAACCTACCAATTGTCTTACAAAACCTATTGTCTTGCACAACAATTTAAAACATTTTATCATTGCAAATAATATAACCACCAATGGTCTCAGCGTCAGGAATCATGTTTCCACTGTAAATATCACACGTAACTTACCCAATGATTGCTCACCACTAGGCCAACCACCTTTCCTGCTTTGCACAAGTCTTACAGACAAGGTCCACTTCCCAATGCTCTCCAAGAGTCTTGTGAGTGAAGTTCATTCCCACTGCTCCTGTAGAGAATTTTTGCGGCAGAGTACATAGATGACACTTTCCACCACTCTTCCTAAGAGCTTTACCAATGAAGTTCACCTCCAGAACAGTTACTTGGAATTATCCTTCCCACTCTTCTTTTAGAGAAACTTACGGGTAAAGACCACTCCTCGTTGCTTTCTCAAAGAGTCTTATGGACGGAGTTAATACTCAAGCTCACCACTAGAAATTGACAGAGTGCACCACTTTTAATTGTGATGAGTCTATTATAGACCTAACTCTAGGCCCACATGCATTTCAAGGCCCAAGCCCACTCAAAGGTCCAATAAAAAGAGGCATGCTTAGAAAGATTCAAATGGGCTTTTCTCAAGAGGAGAAAAATCGTCATGGGCTTCATATGCTATTCTCATAAGCTAAAGAAGATATCAAAATCTGAGGCATGCATGTTGGAGAATTATAGTAGAATTATTTTGAGCCAAATGTTAGGCCATGCTTTGTAGAATAAAATGTTAAAGTACATTGTTGTTTAGCCTTCAAATTGGGCTAATTCAAGCCCAATTAGAAACTTGGTCGAGACTAGCTTGGAAGGCAAGGTTTGGAGCGCACATCTCATGCTTGTGCAAAGCTTGGAACGCACATTTTACTCATGGTGCAAGGCATGGAGAGTGTGAGTGACACATGGCTATTGATCCTTCACTTCATTGCATCACACGAGCACATATCAAGCTTCCTCTCCAAGCTACATTTCCATTTCATTTGATGTTGCATTTTGTAAGACCCGAGGAATTTAAATAATTAAAGAAATAATTATTCAATAAATGCAGGTAGTGGGATCTTTTATGACATTTAATGGTGCCTTTTATGATGTGGAATAGTACTGGCTCAAGTGGTTGAGAGTACTTAGTCGTATTGAAAGGACTTGGGTTCGAGTCCTAATGATGCCAATTATTTGTTAAATTAATTGTTTGTTTTGTGTATGTGCTTTGAGGGTAAGTACTATGAAGAAAAAGGCCTCAAGAGGGGAGATCAACTTTGAAGCAAAGAGGAATGTATGTCAGAAGACCAAAGTTTAGAATTATCCTCAACAGTTTGCGTAGCCATAAATACTCTTTTTTATTCATTTAGTTGACTTTGTATACCATTCCGCTGTAAATATAAGGATCTTATCCTATAGATCTATTGTGATCTGGAAACTTTAGAATTAAAATAATGGAAACAACAACTCTAATTGCCATCTCTATATCTGGTTTACTTGTAAGTTTTACTGGGTATGCCTTATATACTGCCTTTGGGCAACCCTAATGCCTACCTAAATTGATAAATGGAGTTTTGGGTTTTCTATTGATGCAAGAAAATTTTGAAAAAACCAGATTTTGTATGCACCGCCTAGTGGTGCATGAACTGCCACCAGGCGACACATCAAGTGTAGGCGGACACGTTGATTTTGTTTTGCGTTGGATTTCTAAGTGTGGTTATCTAGAAATTTTGTACACATTAGGGGTTAAAATTGAACAGAGAGTGTGTGGAAATGGAAAGTATGTATGAAAGATAATTAATAAAAAAAGTGTAATTATGAGTATGCGATATTTGGGATTGCAAGAGAGTCAAAGTGGTATGTTTACATTGACTGTTGTGGTATAATGTTTGTTTGAAGAACTGTCATGTTTTGCAAATTGAGATGATGGCTTTAAAATCAATGTGGTATGTGCAAGTGGTAAAAGAACAATTGCATGATAATTTTCATCATTATTTGGTAAATGTAGGACCTGAAATTGTGAAATAGTTGGTAAGTGAATGTGTTGAGTGTGGTTCAGTCATAAGATTATGACTGGCAATGAAGTTTGACTTATGTATTGTGTATTGCGTGCTTAGGGTTCCTTGGAACTAGTCCTAACATGTCAAAAAAAACCAATAGTAGTGACATTACTGGTGAGGCGCTTGGCGGCACGGGATGAGTCGTCAGGCAACAAGAGAAAAGATAGGGATGCACTAGGCTATAACGCCTGGCAGAAGAGGTTGTCCCGCCAGGCAGAAGAAAACTAGCAGAGGTCCTGAAAGGCGCGTAGCGCCTGGTGGTGTGAGGTGCCCGCCAAGCGGCCTAAAGCACAAGTTCGCCTAGTGACAGAGTAAGTGGCGCTAGACGATTCCAGGTGCAGAGTTGGACTACGTGGAGGGTTCTACACAGCTTTGGATGGAGGTTATGATGCGATGATTTGTTGGAGTCCCAATTACGAGTATAACTTCTATTGGGGTAACATGTGACCGCTCGAGGTTGTAGCCTGGTGGTTTTGGAAGTCTAGTGGAGTGTGCAAAATCGTGGCTGGTACGGAATGGCTTCGGAAGATTGCCCTACTCGGTGTTATACGATGACTTTGGTAGTCTTGGGACAAATATGGATTGTGGTTCGTATTGGGGAACTCCACTTGATGTTACAGATTGTGGCCATGACAAATTTATTCCCGCGTGTAGACTATTAGGTGGTGGCCTATAGTCGTACGGGCGAGTAGACACTCGTGGCAGCAAAGATCGATCAGTGTAATCATCAAAGGGTGTAGAATCAAAAGGCGTCTAGAGGAAGATGTGAATGTTGGGTTGACAGTTGGGTTTTACGTTAGAGTAATGGGTTTAAAATCAGTACTTTATTGTATATTGCATTCCTTTTTATTTGAGCTCACCCTATCTGTATGTGTTTGGCGGTGATCATGTAAATCGTTACAAGGGAGCAGATGTTGATGCAGGTGAGCCCGTGGATACTTAGAGTCGAAGAATGGCCAGCTTGGGAATTTTGCATGGATTTTATTTTCTACAATTATTTTTATGAAGTTGTAATCTGGATATTTCATTTGGTTTTAGATTTAGTTATGTATGCACGAATTAAATTGATGTTTTAAACATTTTGGCGCATATAATAAAGTTTATATTTCTCGTGTCTTGGGAAATGTGTTGAATAAATGTTATCTCTTTAATTAGTTATTATTAAATTATCTTAAATAAGTAATATTCGGTTAGGATGTTACACATTTCATTCCATTAAGGCCAACCATCCTCCTACAAAAGAGGCCTCCTTACACTTGTATTTGGTTACTTTCGAATGGTAATAGGCTTGATGTTGATATCACTCCACACTATTGCCTCAAGAGTCATTTGCTATACTAGTTTTCCACCAAAACTCTTCTAGCCCCTTCCCTAGGATAGACTTCTTTCCTAGACTTCATCTCCACCACATCTCCATAGCTACAAGAGTCTTCAAACTTCTCTCCACTCCTTCATTCTAGCTGCATTTCTGCTACATCCATGGATCCCCTCTTCTCCATTTTGATGCCTGGAGGTTCATCAAATTGAGGGACCACACATATCCACAATTCCAAACAAGCATGTATATATTCATTTCATCCCATTATAACAATTAACATAACTCAACATTTTCTACTCATAAGATAATTCCCTAAACAAAACAATGTTCAGGTGACACTCGATGCCCCTAAACCTACACTAAATACAACCACAACAACATGAATAACAAATAAAGAACACTAGTTAGGTTACACCCAACGCCACTCTATCGGCACAAAGCGCCCCAAAGATAAAGAGTATGTTGTCTAGTGATCAGCACCATGCGCCCAATGGTTCTAAAACAGTGACTACATTGTTTCAGTAGCGCTCAATGTTAGCCAACACAAAAGCTCATTATAACAGTGACATCCAGCGATTCACAAACGAGCCTAACACTAATACGATAAACAAAAACCCAAAATACCTACAATTTATATGAATACTCCAAATTAATCACTTATTCTTAAACTTCCCCAAAACAAAACAAAAATAACATAATTTTCAACATCACAAAACAAAACATAGTCAAATAAAAACAATACCTGTTTACCTCCCCTTAAACTAAACCATAAAGAATCAAAAGAAATCACATTAATTCCTCAATAAAATAATTTCCTTTTGACATGACAAACAACACATACTAAAAAAAAGAACATGACCTACTTAACTCCCATTTCTCCAAAATGAAAAATAATATAATTTTGAAAATCACAAAACAAAACATAGTCAAATAAAAACAACACCTAGTAACCTCCCTTATACTAAACCATAAAGAATCAAAAGCAATCACATTACTTCCTCAATAAAATAATTTTCTTTTGACATGACAAACAAAACATACTCAAAAAAGAACAAGACCTGTTTAACTCTCATTACCCCTTTTCAATGATCACCTTTTTCATTCTTCCTTTGATTCACTCTATTTCTTCCAAATTCAATGTTGGATATGCTATAGTCATTTTCGTTTTCTGGTTCTACCAAAAAGATAGGGTAATGCTTAAACTATAAACTCTAAAAAAAATCCAAACAATTAAATCAAAAGGTACTCATCATACCAATAATACGTCCAATGCTCGAGACTCTACACTAGCAATAAACCTCCACCTCTAAGTGTTTTTCTCTACTCACTCGAACCAAAAAAAAAAATTGTTGACCAGTTTCAAACATTTTCTCTAAAACACATAGCTGCCAAAAATGTGTGGACGTAATCTAATAAAGTTGCAATTTGAACCCTATTTTATGATGCTTTCTAGTGCGCCTATAATTATCCCTTAATTTAAAAATTAAAATCAGTATAAAAATAATTAAATTCTGACTCAATCTGATTAACATCTCTTAATCACATTACTAGAATTTTCCATATTTTATAGAGATTTTCTTGCATATTCTTTACAAAAATTTGCAGAAAAAAATGTTCACTATTATTTTTTTCTACAAATTTTGATCGTTGTGTGTAAGCCCTAAAAACTTATAAGTGTATGGGCCTGGCCTTTTCATAGGCCCTAGGCCAGCCCACTAAGGGACCCCAATACTTTGTCCAGTCCCTCACACTCTCACTTGTCTCATTTTCAGAAAACTATTCCTCTCTCTTCCCACTCTACTGTTGCAGAAGCTCTGCTAGGGCACAGAGAAATCCTCAAGTCTTCAAGCTAGATAAGTCCATCCCAACCCCAACTCACTACTCTAGTTCTTGGAGCTGTGGAGCGCTTTAGTTGCGGACTTGTTTCGTTTGCTAACGTCTAAAAAGGTAAAGGAAGCATATATTTTTAAGTTTTAAAGCTATTTTTGCATGTTTGCGGTTTGTTCTATGTTTTGGATGCTTGAATGGTATTTTTAATCGTGTGCAAATGTTTGGCTTGTATTCTGGATGCTACTATGTGTTGTTTTTCTGCCCTACATGCGTGAACAGTGGAGAGAACTGATATTCTCGCCCAAGCAAGCTCGTCTCGCCTAGAAGAGAATAACAGAAGCTCGCCCTGGTTCTGCTCGAGCATCTCGCTCATGCGACCAACTCTTGTTTTGAGCGACGCATCTTCTCGCTCAGATGAGAATGGCTCACCCAAGCGAGCAATCGAGGAAAATCAATAGTGTTCTCTACTCGCGCCTGGTTCAGACGAGGGACTTTAATTTTGGGCGAGTGGTGATCTCGCCCATGCGAGATGGTATTGCCCAAGCGAGAGCTTGCATAATATCACTGTTACAAGTCTCGCTCAGGCGAGAATGCCTAGCTTAAGCGAGACAGTTATTGTCGCTTGGACGAAGGCTTTTAGCCTAAGCGAGAACTGTGTAGGATTTCATTTTATTTCCCTTTTTAAGTGGTGGCTGGTTGTTATCTTCAAAATGCATGAATTATTTGATTTATTCGATTTATATGAACTGAAATTGGCATGTTTGGTATGAAACTGATTATGGATTTGTTGGTTGGTGGTGGTTTGGCATGAGAATTGGATGTTTGAGATAAAAGCGGTGGTTATGGTATTGAGAAACATGAATTTGGTGTGAGATAGGCATAATTCCATAAGTCTCGTGGGGAGATCTCATGTTGGTGTGTAGTGTATATAATTAAGATAATGATTCAAGCAAGGATGGTATCTCGAAACTCTAAAGGATCAGTTAGTCTCATGTAAAGCAAACTAATCCAAGTGGTGAGAGTAGCGGGAGGCTCTAGTCTTTGGCAGGATAATGGCCTTAGATGCTTGAAGACTAACCTTGTGTGTGGTAGGGTGAAACCCATTGGCAATGGCTCTGTAGAACAGTAGAGACCACCACAAGTGCAAGCGTCTAGTGAATCCGATCTTATTATATGTATCTGGATAATTAAGTCATAGTGTCCTACTTGTTTGCTATAACATGAATTTGTGCCTACTTTGTTGCATGCTTGAGAACTGTTTTAAGTATCTGTGTGCTATAATATGTAAAAATTTATTTTACACTAGCTTACCCTTTCATTTTTGTGTATGTTCTTGCCTTGCTTTCTCTTTTGCGATGATCACCTTATTGGTGGGAGCAAATGAGGGAAATGTTGGAGGTAGACCTGATGGTGGCAGCGGTGCAGTTTAGATGGCCTATTGTATGTGGCCCTTAGGAGCAGTTTTAAGGCCCTGGTGCCTTTGTAATTCCTTGCTCTAGGAGCAACCTTTTGTAAACTGTTAAACCTCCTTGGGATTATGTTCTGCTCATGGCATCTTTGGTGTGCCTTAGCATTTGTTTTTTAGCACTTTTTTGGATAACTGTACTAGTGGATCCTCATGCATACTGCTCATTTGATTGCTCTTTTATTATTATAATTATGCGATGTTTTTATTTAATAGATTTAATCTATTTAAATGAGATGTCACATTGTGGATAATTAGTTATCGTAGAATTTAAAGTTCATATGAAATTTCTTATATAAAATATTTGCAACAAATTTTCTTAAGAAAAAAAAATTGCAATAATTTATTCTAAAAAAATCAATTTAAAAAATAGCATGTACTTTTTCTTGCAAATTTAGATTTCGCAAGTAATTTTACTGTGTATGTTGAATTTGCAAATAATTTCTTGCAAAAAAAAAAGACCGTAAGTAATTTTTTATGCGAAAATGAATTTGTAAGTATATTTTTTTCTACTAATAATTTTACAAGAAATTTTGCAAAAACAAATATATAATAAATTTTAAAAGAATATAATTTTTAGTTTTATATTATTTTTTAATGATAAAGTAACTTGTAAAGAATTTATTTATTTTACTATTATTGATACTTGAAAATAAATTATGAAATTAGTACTTGAAATAAATAAATACAAAAATAAATATTTATTTAATTATTTGAGTATAATTTTATACATATCACAAGATTATTACGTACTAAGTTGTTAATAATGACCAAAACCAAAATTTAATCATTTCAAATGCAAATTACTAAAGATTATAAAATCATATTCATTCCGGAAAACTTCAACACCTTATTCATTGCTACAATTCAGTGTTACAAAAACTTATGATTGTTTCTTCCCTACTCTCCCTTCACTTGTAAACATACATTCATGCTCACTAGCTCATCCACTAGATGGTAGAGATAACTATGTTCTACATAATTTGACAGTTTCATGATTAATGAGAAGCCATTCAGCAGCTAGAATCATTTGCTACCCAAAGTTGAGTTTGTTGTTGTAATGTAGTTGTACCAAAAAAATGTGAAGCGCGGATCAAGGCAACGGATCCAAATTATAATTACTTTAAGGCTTTTCTTGGTATTTTCTGTCTATGTATATGCTGGAGCTAAACTCGTAGGGGCGGGTAAAACATCATTGTCAGATGTTTCTCGTGATTTCTCCTAAAAGTTTTACCACTTTGTCAAAATTGTTATCCTTTGTCGATTATTCTTGATTCACTGACTTACTAGGTCAAATATGTCATAGAGACATGTCCTTGTGTTGTCTTATCATATAGTATTCATGATTTTGATTTCTGATTATTTTAGATATATTTTGAACTAATATGGCAGCTATTGGGATCTTCTCTCCCAATCTAGCTCCTAGTCCCTGATTCAACCAAAGCGAAAAATGCTATTGCATCTATAGTAACAATTATTGACACCAGAAGACGTGAGGAGAGAAGTTGAGGTTCATCGTGTCAATTTCAAGTACCCCACCATACTGATGTTAAAATATTTTGCTTGGCCACTAGTTAGTGCAAGGTTGTTTCTTTCAAATAGAAAACGGCAAATGCTCCCATGTTCATTAGAAGTATGCGGCAGGTAAATTTCAAAGTGAATAAGCTCAATCTCTCTTTAAAAATACCACTCTCTAATGCAATTAGTTAATATCGTAATTTTGTAAATAACAAGGGTAGGTGAGTCTTAATTCTCGAAAGAAAATGTGTAGAGTTGTCAAACTTTTTGTAGGAGAACTTGGATTAAATTATCTGGCGGACAAAAGCAACATGTAGCAAGCAACTACTAGAGCAATGGTGAAAATTCCAGAAATAATACTACTAGATGAAACCAAGAGTACCCTGGATGCCGAGTTTGAAAAATGAGTTCAGGAAGCTCTGGATCAAGTTATGGTAAACAGAACCACAATTATAGTAGCACATAGCTTATCCACTACTAAGGGTGCAGGTTTAATTGCTAGTTAAGAATGGAATGGTTGAAACGAGAGGAAATCATGAAACATTAATAAACAGGGGTAGTGACTAAACTTCCATAGAAGAATAGTGCATAACTTCTACTTTGTGCTCATTATTGGTTTCACCTGGAATAAACCAGAATTTTTTTCTTGGAGTTGTATCATGGGACAATCCAGTATGAAATATTGAGTGAAGTATTTAAGAGTAGCATGGTTCTCTGTCCTAAACAGCTAACTTGTAAGGGAAGGTTCTCCTAGTGCTTGGATACGTAAAAATGTATTGCATCATATTCGTTTCATATCAATCTCATTACAGAGAAGAGGCAATAAATGACTGTTGAACTAAAACCTTGACAAGAGAATCCGCTTTCACGTTCATGGAGGCAATTAGACGCAAAGATAAACAAAAGAAGATAATTGCAATCAACCAAACCACCCAAAACAATAATCAGCAGAGAAATTCCATGGCTGCTATATCCAATAAGGAAAAGAGCAAACAGAAAAATGGCGGGTCTCCCTCATTGAACTTCATTATAATCTCTCCAAGTATAGAATTCTAAACAAATTAAAATAAAAATAAAAACATCCAGACTTTAAAGAAATTTGCATCACAGCTACTCTGAATCGCATAATTCAATCTGAAGTACTAATTAAGAGCTCGTTGCACTGGTATTATTAGCCAAACATATGAAACGTAAAACAGCAACAAATCAAATCAATATAAACCAACCAACTCCTTTATACAAAGAATTGTTCTCCTAACATAGAAGAAAACAAGAGAAGACAGCAAAATACACTATACGAAGAAATAGACACTCTCAGGCAGACTCTTTTCAGTACAAGCTCTCAGGGTTGAAATTTATTCAAAATGCAAAATTTCTATGTCACATGTCATATCAAGTAATATGTATCTTTATCATGGCTTCATAGTTTCTAATGTGTAATAACTTTCAGAAGAGAGCGTGTTCCTAACATGATTCACTGAGTGGTGAGAGGCATTACCCCATTACCGTTGACAGCATGTTCCACAGCAACTCCTTTCTTGTTACCCACATTGTGGCCCTCTTGTATGGCATTATCATCATCATCATCTTCATCAGAGTCCAAAGTGAATTTTGTCGACTCCTGCATATTCTGCAATTCAGCACCGAGTGGCGCGTACCGCGTGGAAACGGAGTCAAGGTGGGTTCCTCCTCCGTTTCTGGCGCAAACAAGGGAGAAGAAGCCAACAAGAAGCACCACCAAGAGCGCGAGGTGGCAATTGAACTGAAGCGTGGCTATGGCCCTGGCCCTATGATACTCCGGGTGCCCCTTGCACCTCAGCGTGTAGTTCCCTCTGCTCACTCGGTGCATAGAGCACCCCTGGGCCACCCAGCCCGAGAAGAGGGAAAGGCCCATTTGGAGAAGCCATGTTCCGTGGAGAATGAGGCCGACGCCGCGGCCCAGTTTGGGAACACTGGAGCGCGGAGATCCCACATCGAGAAGCGTGCAGAGAAGGCAGATTGCGATGGGAACCAGCAAGAGATCATAGTAACGGTTCTCGACGCCGCTGGGGTCCTTGCGCTGAAGGTAGAAGAGGAGAAACTCTTGGGCGAAAGCGAAGAGGCCAACGAGGCCGTGCAAAGGCGAAGGGAGAGAGAAGAGAGGAAGAAGGGAGTAGAAGAGGAAGATGAAGCCGATGGGGAGGACCTGGAGCTGAAGCGCGGTGCCGACGGCGTCGTTTGAGTTGTGTGCGCTGAGAAGGGACAGTGTGGAGTTGAGGATGAAAAATGAGGAGAGAATTGCGAGGGAGATCGGAAATAAGAGTTTGTTGGTTCGGGAATTGGGCGGAGAAGATGAAGCGGAAGAGATTGGGGATTGTTTGGATGGGGAAACGTGAAGAAGCGCTTCGTGTGCTCCCACGAGAATGAACCCAACGCCTCCCAACGCAAAGGAGAATAGTTCCATTGATTGAATCGCTTCTCTGCCGCGTCTGCGCCCAAAATTCGATCCCAGAATGATTTTGATTTGGGTTTGGGTCAAAGGTCAAATGTGGATGCTGCCAGCTTCCGAAACTTTCCCCGGAAGCTTCCACCAAACGCTGCCGGAATTATATATCTCATATTAAAAGAAAAATAAGAATCAAAATGTATTTTCAGATAATTTTGTTTTCATCAAACTAAAGGATAATTATCCTGGTACGGTAATTGTTTTATAGGATACTTTTATCCTACGATTTATTATATCTATTATATTATTATTGTAGTGTGATTTTCTTAAAACTATGGAAAGAGTTGAATTAGAAAGTAACTCCAACTCTCACAACTTATCTCCATGTCAACATCAACTTATAAAATAGTCTAGACAAATCTATTACTAACTAAAATTTTAGGTTAAATTACTTTTTTTCCCTTCATTATTAAATAGTTTTGTTTATCAAGTTTTTCGTTGTCTTAATTTGGTTCTCACTTACTTAAAAATGATTTAATTTGGTCCTTGCCATTAATTTTGACTAGACTGTGCTAAAATCAACTACACGTGTCAATTTTTGTTTTTTATTTTTTATTTTTTTTATTTTTTTATTTTTTACACTGTCACTTCACAGTTGTGCTACACGTCAAAATGACTCAATTTGATCTCAATATTTGTTTTTAGTTTCAATTTAGTCCTAATTTTTTTAAAAAATGAAGTAATATTGTCCTCCTTAAATTGACACTCAATTTAATTTTTTTATAAATCTTATGATGATATTCTTAATACAATTGACATTTTTATTAAATATTTGTGAAAATATTTTCAAACAAGTTGTTTTTTAGCTTTATTATTAAACAAAGTTAGACCCCAAACTTAATTTTAAAAATTAACAATTTTGTCATCATATATAAAGGCATCAAGTGTATCATATTATACAAACTTACTTAAGATTAAAAATTAAATAACTTGTCACTTAGGAACTAAATTTCAAGTTCAAAACAAAATCAAAGTCTAATGTTTTGTATATAATTTAAAGTTAATTTAAAATATTTATAGAAATATTTAATAAAAACGTTAATTTTAATAAGAATATCACCATAAGATTTATAAAAAAGTAAATTGAGTGTCAATTTAAGGAGGGACAATATTACTTCATTCTTACAAAAATTATGACTAAATTGGAACTAAAAACAAATATAGGGACCAAATTGAGTCATTTTGACACGTGACACGACTGTGAAGTGACATGTATACAAAATAAATAAAAAAATCGAAATTGATAGGTGACGTTGACTTTAACAATGTTTGATCAAACTAACGTTGAGGACCAAATTGAGACAACTAAAAACTTGAGTACCAAACTGATATTACTTGACAAATTGAAAGACCAAAAGAGTAATTTAACTAATATAATAATGATAAATATAATTTAATATTTGATCAGTTACGATACTAATTTATATTGGTTATTATTGTCAAATATTTTCATTAAGTTACTCATATATAACTTATAAATATATAAGACTGTACGATATAAAATAAAATATTAAAAATTCCAAACATTTAATTAAGGTTAAATCAATGATAAGCAACAATAATTAATATATATATATATATATATATATATATATATATATATATATTAAAATACGTAAGTAGAATTGAGCTAAATATTTAAATAGAGTCTAATGAACTTAATTGTTTTATTTTTTATATAGAGTTTAATCCGTTCATAATGGTTATATAATAATTGATATAGAATCAAATACAAGTATTTGTAAAGTATAATAATAGAAAATAAAATATATGATAATATTTGTAATATACGTGTCGTCTAGTTTCTGCCTTTATTTAATTAAAGCTAAAAACATTAAATGTGATATTTTATGAAAAGATGCATCACTTTGGTGTTAATTCCGAAGAATTGGAAAGAGAAATATAAGAAGAAGACGAAGAAGAAGGTGAAGAAGAATAAGAAGATCAGGATGACGAAGAATATGACGATGGCTAGTATGATGACGATGACAAATTTGAGGAGAAGGGTGATGAGAATGATTGAATTATGTGGTTGTTGATATATGTTATTGTTGTTTGTAATCATTAAATTTAGGGTTAAATATGTTTTTGGTCCTTCAAGTTTCAGTGAATTTTGGAATTAGTCTCTCTTTAAAATTTTATACCAATTTAGTCTTTTATCTTTAGAAATGCGTGGATTTAGTTCTTCTAACAAAATTTCATTAAGTTTATTTGACATTTTAAATGCATTTTATGATAATATTTGAGTTAACATTGAAGTGAAAATGTGTCAAACGGTATAAAGAATTCAAATATTATCATGAAATACACTTGAAACGTCAGATAAACTTAACAAAATTTGGTTAAAAGGACTAAATCCACGTATTTCTAAAGAGAAAGACTAAATTGGTCAAAATTTTTGAAGAGGGATTAATTCCAAAATTTACTAAAACTTGAGGGACCAAAAACATATTTAACCCTTAAATTTATGTAGAAGATTTTGTGTTTTGACAGACTTTATTAAATGTATTAAATCATTAAAGGAGAATTGTATTAAATTATCATTTGAAATTGTAAAATAACTATCTAGATAACTTTTAAATGATACAAGTAAGAATGATAAAAAAATTTCGTACTTATGGATATTCATGAATAAGATTTGCAACGGGTATTAAATGGGTATTATAAATGGATATCCACAGGTAACGGGTACACATATTTTTTAAACCTGCATATTACCGGGACGGGTAGGGGTATCATAAGTATCATAGTATTAGTACTCGTACTCGTCGATACCCCGTACTCACTATACTCTAATGTAAATTCAAAAAAAAAAAACGTGATTAAAACATTAAAACATTAACACATTAATTTCAAATGGTTATTTTTTATCAATTGGTTTTAGAAAATCTTCATTTCTTTGTAAAGTTATTCAACATTATTTAAATGGGTTATTTGCAGTATGTATGAAATTTATGAATGTTATGCATTTTATTTTTATTTGGATTCATGGTTTAAATATGTTGTTAAATATTATTTTTTTTGTTTTTTAAATAGTCGCGGGTACCCATGGATATCCGTGAAAATTAAAAAAATATGTGAGTACCTGCATAGTAGATACCCGTACGGATACGGGTACGAGGCAAATATTTATCCAACGGGTAAGGTACGGGGGAGCTACTACGCGTACCTTACCTGCCTCGTTGACATCCCTAGATACAAGAAAAGTAAAAATCAAGTCACAATTCAAAATTACTAAGAAAATCAAAATATGGTTACTAAGAACCAAAGGTAAAATCTGCTTAATACTTTATATTGATTGTTGCAATGTCATCTACTTGATACTTGATATTGAATTATGTGATTTTATATGATTTGATTGTTGCAATGTCATTTATGATTTGAGGGTTCATCCAGAAATACCATCCACATCTACCCGGACTCCATCCAATATTGGGTCAGCACATAGTGCACCCATTCAGGCACCAACCCCTACTCTTGTACTGACACAATCACGATCCACACTCATACCTGCTTTGGTATCCACACCACACCCTAGTGTGGTACCCATACCACACCCTACTATGGTACACACACCACACCTTATTGTGGTTCTCACACCATCTGCATGCATACTATAACCTTCCCATATAGGTCCATCCCCTGTTGTGGTACACATTACTTGTAGATCCTCCTCATCCTAAGTACCCTCTCTTGATATTCGAAAATACATCAGATACTCCTGATTCAATTATTGATGAAGTTGACCCCTCCTCTCCATGATCAACCGATGATTGAACCTTTTAATCGAGGGTAATACCCGATCATCTTAAAAACTAATTTGTATTAGATTACTTGTTTTACCTTGGCTTCTTTTTTATGACTTTTTTGCATTCATATTTAGGTTTATTTCTTCTAGAGTTGCTTCTCAGGCCATCACAAGATCTATTAAGCAACAATTTCTAAAACCTTGGCCATCATGGGGAGCAATACCTCGGGAAGACAAAGATCCTTTCTGGTAACGATTTAAGGTAAAACGTCATGAAACTTATTCTCATTGCCTATTCTTGTATTTGAGTAAAATTAAAAATAGATGTCAACTGCTATTATACTTTAAATACCATGCATATTGTGTCGTCATGATAATTTTGTACTTGATTTATTGTTACAAATGAAGGTTTAGGGGAGACTTGAGCATGAAGCTCAAATCTAGTATCAAATATATCTATAAGAAAATGTTAGTTTAATAAAATTACTAAACATTATACTTCATTGACATGTGTCTTAAATGAAGGGCATTTTTGTCAATTTGTTGTGGTAGTGTTTTGGCAGTGAAGGGTCTTTAATGGTTTGATAGATGTTTGCTGACAGATTTGAAAATCCTTCTTCTCCAAGGCAATTTGTTCAGTAACATCTTCTCCAAACAATATGTTTTAAACGTTTGCTTTAAAAGTCAGTTTTTGCTTTTTTTCTTCCTTTTTTTTCTTCTTCTTCATTGTGAATCCTTCTACTTTCTTCTTCTTCATACGAAGTTAAATTTTATTTTCTTCATATTTATTGTTCTTCATGTAAAACAGAATGTTTGCTTTGTCAAGGTTGATTTTTGTTATGCTTCTTCCTTTTTTCTTCTTTTTCTTCTTCTTCTTCGTGGATCCTTCGTTCTTCTTCTTCATACGAAGTTATTTTTTTTTATTTCCTATGTTTATTGTTCTTCATGAAAGGTTTAATTTTTTTCATGTTTTTTGTGTTAAAGATGGTTTGTCGTGGGATAGTATGTTTTTTCTTCTTCTTTCTACTCTCCTGCCAGAACAAATTGTCATTTTTATCCAACCTTTTTTCAGTATTGGGTTTCATTTTTTTCCAGGGGTTGAAGGTTATTTTGTCTTTTTCCTTATCCTTTTCAAATGTAGAGGTGATAGTTCTTGGCGTGAGCACTTTAATGCTTTAGTTTGAAATATAGGTTTTTAATGGTTCTTTGGTTTGGTAATATGTTGTTTTCCTTCTTCTAATTTCCTAAAGTTTCATTCTTTAATATTTTTCTTCTTTGGTTTGATTTCGTATTGTGTTGTTATTAAAGGGCAACATTTACGCATGTGTTTTTCTTGGTAAGTTTGTTTCTTCCTTTTAATATGTTATGTTGTTGTTATACTATGTTGTTGATATACGGTAAGTTTAGGATTTGTTTATTCTATAAAGTTAATTTTATATAAGAAGTTGTTCTTAACATTTTAGGTTTTTCTTACTTTTCTTTTTGCTTCTTTTTCCCCTACACTTTCAAGAGATAAGCTTTTGGGATTTTGGTTTCATCTGTCTGGTATTGTTCTGGTATTGTTCGTTTTCTTCTACTTTTTATTGTTTATGTTTTTCATAAGTTTTTTTTTTCTTCTATTTTTGTTTTCTTTTTTGTATTTCTCCATTTTTTTTCTTCTTATCGTTGATGAATGATTGTTAGTACCATTTTGTTGTTAAAAGATAAGTTTACTACTTATTTTTGTTTGGTGGATATGATTTATTTTAATTTGTTATTTTGTACCTTTCAGGCCCTTTTGGTCTACATCTTCTTTCATTCCTCTATTAGAAGGTAATATTTAGTGTTTTATTATTTTTTTTTTGTTGTATAGAGTTCATTTATTTTAAGTTGTTATCTTTTACCTTTCAGGTTCATTTTTAATTTTGATTTGCATCTTCTTTCATTCCTCTCTTTTAAGTAAGATTATATGTTTATGTGAGTTAATTTATTTTTTACTTTTTATTCTTCTCATTTTAAATTTTTTATGCATGTTGGAAATAGAACATTTTTACCCACATGTTGTATGTGTTTGATCAAGGTCCTAGTGGCCAGATTAGATTCTACTGGGGTGTTGTAAATGATGGTTGGTAGTTCTGTTAAATCATTCACACCATTTCCAATTGGTATGTAAATGTGGTTTATATTTACCTTCACAAGATCTGATATTTCAATTTAGCATTTGGAAAAGTTATAATTTAGGAAAGATTCTCTAATGTCAGAAAGTTGATTCTAAACCACCATTGAGATTACATTATTTTTTGTGAAAGTAATACAATTATAATGCATAACTTTGGATGGAATTTCATGGTGTATGTTCCATAGCGAACATGGTCTGATAAACTTTAAACATCCAATGAGGAAGATTTTAGTTTCATAACAAACCGTCTGCAATGTTGAACATGACTATGATGAATTCTTTCTAATATGAATAACATGAGATTTTAGATTTTACTATATGTGTATTTGTTGTCATTGTACATTGTTAATGTTTCTTCACAAAATGAAGTGAAGCTTTAGAAACATAGTTTGTGTACAAGTGCATATTTACTAACATGAATGTTCACAGTTAGTCTGATTATGCTGTAATTTCAAAACCAATTGATTATTTATCTCCATTCTTTATTGGAATAATGTTCACAATTTGTTTATATTTTTTTGTATATGTATTAGGAGATGTATTCTTATATGTATTAGCATGTCTTTACATTTTGATATGTATCAGGAGATGTATACAGATAGGTATAAGTAGAAATTACCTGTCTTGTTTTTGGATTTTTAATCTGTTTTCTTTGGAGCCAAAAGAAATTTACAAGGCAACATGAATTTGATGTTCAGGGGGCATAAGATTTAAAGTTTTGGATGTTTCTATCATACTCATTAGTGATATACCATTAGTTTTTTTTTTTGCAATTGTGGTGATGATTGTAAGTTGACCGCAACTAAATTAGTGAGGTTAAGACCAATAATATTATAAGGTTAACTAATTACTGATACTCTATTTTTTCTGTACAATGATAAACACTAAGGTTTCCTTATTACTAATACACTAAGAATTTATTGATTATTTTCTCTATTGTGAGAATATCCTATCAACATATTTGAGAGTAATTCATAGATATTTTGATTGAAATGAAAGCTTACTGCAGGAGAATTCCTTTTAGTGCAATATTCAAACAATGCAATATTTGAATATGATTAAGTATAAAAAGTTCCCAAATGATTATTTTGTATTTTAGTTTTTAATAAATATTCAAATAGTGTAAATTTCATTATTATTATTATTATTATATCAATTTTCTTATTACAAATTAAAAATAAATAAATTCAGTTATTGAAAAAAACTAAAATCACTCTCTTATATAACTACAAATATATACAATAAAATTAATACAACAAAGTAAAACAAAATGTCTGTTATTATTGTACATAATGAAATCTTATTTAACTTGATTCTTGTGGATAGAGGTGTTGTATGACATTGCGTAAGGGTTGAAAAGTTACGAGAGCCATGAACACGAAAGAGAAGAAAACGAAACTGAATTTTGTAATGTGAGTAAGTAAACGTTTTATTGTTACAACTGATGATAAGAAAATGAAAAGTATATGAAATATATACTGGTACTGAAGAAAGAAAAAGAAACTATTATGCAATAACCGTTTTGACTTGGTCTTGACTGTTAAGAATCGAGCGACTGTCACCATTGGATAGGCAATTTAATTGATTACTTGGACAACCCCCCTCAAGTTGGGCGTAAATGTTGAGGAGCCCAAGCTTGGTCATAAGATTGTGGAAAACAGCAGGGGAGAGAGCTTAGTCAGAATGTCTGCTTGTTGGTGATGAGTATTGATATGGAGGAGCTTGATGACCCCTTGCTTGATTTTTTCTCTTATCAAATGGCAATCTATCTCTATATGCTTTGTCCTCTCATGGAATACTTGGTTGGAAGCAATTTGTATTGTTGATAAATTGTCACAGTAAAGAATGGAAAGTCGTTGGTGATCAATTTTTAAGTCTTGCACAAGGTGATGGAGCCATTGAATCTCACATGTGGCTGAAGCGATAGCGTGGTACTCTGCCTCGGAAGAACTTCTAGAGACAGTTTGTTGCTTTTTGGATTTCCAGCAAATGGGATAGTTGCTAATGTATATGATGTAGCCAGTTATAGATCTTCTTATTGTAGGGCAGCCAGCCCAATCGGAGTCGCAGAAGGCTTTCAATTGAAGATTACTGATGGAATCAAAGAAGATCCCTTGTCCTGGATGATGCTTTAAGTAACGCAGAATCCTCATGGATGCTTGATGATGTAAGGTGGTAGGGGTTGTGATGAATTGACTTAAGTGGTGAACAACAAAGGTGATATCTGGTCTAGTGTGCGTGAGGTATATAAGACGGCCAAGAAGCCTACGAAAAGGGGTAGGATCGGCGAGAGGTTCTCCTATGTTTGTGCTCTTGTGTCTGGAAAAATTCATAGGTGTTGGCATGGGAGCAGATCCAAGCATTCCAGCCTCTTTTAGAATGTCTAGGGTGTATTTCTGCTAACATAAATGAATGCCCTTGTTGTTCCTTGCAATCTCAAAACTAAGAAAATATGTTAAGTTTCCTAGATTTTTAATTCTAAAGGTGCAGTTGAGTAAATCAGTAATGGCATTGATCTCATCTATATCATCTCCTACTAAGATAACATCATCAACGTAAATAAGCAAGGCAATGATGCGGGATTCATTAAATTTAAGATACAGAGATGATCAGCAAATGATTGATTATAACCATGGGAACATAAGAACTCTGAAAGCTTAGAGTACCATTGCCTACTAGCCTGTTTAAGGCCATATAAAGACTTATGAAGGTGACAGACAAGGTTTTTATCATGTTCATTAAAACCTGGAGGCAAATGCATGTAAACTTCTTCATCTAAGTCACCATGTAAAAAAACATTATTAACATCTAAATCTTCTAAGTGTCAATTATGTATGGAAGCTAGGGAAAGAATTAACCTGATGGTTATGATCTTGGCTACGGATGAGAAGGTGTGTAAGTAATCTAGACCCTCTTTTTGTGTGTACCCTTTTGCCACCAAGCGCGCTTTATAGCGTTCTATGCTACCATCTGCTCTATATTTAACCTTGTATACCCATTTGCATCCAATAGCATGTTTCCCTTTGGGCAAAGAAGTCATTGTCCAAGTTTTGTTTTGTTGAAGGGCTATCAATTCTTCACTCATGGCTTTTTGCCGATGCTTGTGTTGAGAAGCAACTTCATATGAATCAGGCTCCTCATGAGAATCAATGGAGCAGATAACCTGTCTAAAGGAAGGAGATAGCCTTGCTAGGGAAACATAAGCATCAATGGGATATCTAGAATTACTATCAGACTTAGTTATAAAAGAAGTGTGAAAATCTTTTAAATAGGCAGGAACAGTTTTATGCCTAATCGATCTCCTTAGAAAATTATCTTCAATACCAGAATCAATAGTTTGTTCAAGCTGAGTTGCGTCAGATTCATTGGAAACAGTATGATCAATATCATTTTGATTATGAACAACATCATTTTCAGTATCACAGTCATTATTGGGTATACTGGCTTGAGGAAGATCTAAATCATAAGTATTTATTTGTGCAGGAATAGAAACAGTAGTGTCATTTTTAGGAAAGTTCGCATGAATTTGAGTTTTAAAAGGAAACTGGCTTTCATAAAAAACTACATTTCTGGAAACATGAATTTCATGTGATTTTAAATCATACACAATATATCCTTTTACATTCTGTTTGAGTCCGAGAAACAAGCCTGATCTTACCCTGGAATTAAGCTTAGTCCGATTGGCAGATATAGTAGAAACATAACACAAGCATCCAAAAACATGCAGCTGATTCATATTGAAAGAATGGTCATGCAAAATCTCAAAAGGACTAGAATTTTTAAGAAAAGGAATGGGCAAACAGTTTATTAAAGTTACAACATATTGGACAACATAATTCCAGAAATTTTGAGGTAAATTTGATTGAAACAATAAGGTACGAGTGACGTTTAAAATATGTTGGTGTTTTCTTTCAACTAACCCATTTTGCTCGGGAGTCTCAATGCAACTTGTTTGATGAATGATGCCCTCAGTGTTAAAGAATTGCAACATGTTAAATTCCAAACCATTATCTGTTCTGATAATTTTAACCTTTTTCTGAAATTGAGTTTTAACCATGGAAATAAAGTTGATTAAGTGGACACGAGTTTCAGCCTTATTTTGCATGATATACGACCAAGTGAAACGAGAATGATCATCTACAATAGTAAAAAAGTATCTATCACCGTTCATGGAAGGCATAGCACATGGGCCCCAAATGTCTACATGCACAAGATCAAAAATAAAGGAAGCATATAAAGTACTAACGGGAAAAGTCAATTTACGTTGTTTAGCTAGGTGACAAACATCAAAACTTGTAGTGTTAGGAAGAATTATATATCAGAACCTTTTATTGAGAATAGGCATTCTTTGACAAGAAGGATGTCCAAGCCGCATATGCCAAATATTCTGACTCACAGTACTGTTGCAAACCCGTGAAGAGAGATTGCATCCAACTTCTTTATCACCTTTTAGTATGTATAATCCTGATTGAAGATCAGCTATACCAATCTTCTTGATTGACATCTTGTCCTGGATAACACAAGTGTTAGTGCTAAAAATAACAAAGTATTTGGAATGAGAAACAAGTTTGGAGATAGATATCAAGTTATATGAAAAAGCAGGGATGAAAAGAACATCTCTTATGTACAGGCTTTCAGAAATCTTAGCAACACCTAAATGTGTAGCCTGAACTTTTGTTCCATCAGGTAGACTAACATTTATAGGTGATATCTATTTTGAAGAAATCAGATTCGAAAGGGAACAACTTATATGATCTTTGACACCAAAATCTATAATCCAATTATTATGATTGTTCAAACCAATCAAAGAGAAACAATTATTTTTACCTTGGTTCATGCTGCAGGAAACAATAGGACCAACCTGATTAATAGATACATTATTAGTGCCATTACCACGGTTTTGCTTCAGTAGACTCATGAGAGCTTGATATTGTTGTTATGACAATTTAAAATCTTGGTCTTCTGCACCAGATTCATTCTTAGCTTCCTGAATAGTGTCCATACTATTCACAACGTTGTTCTTATTGCTTGCTTTATATCCAGGTGAAAAGCTATGCTTCTTGTAACAATTTTCTATTGTATGCCCATTGCGATCACAAAAGGAGCAAACCTTTTTAGCATACCTTGTGTTTTTGTTATCAGTATTGTTGCTGCCAGGGAACCCATGCTTCCTATAGCAGACAGACTCGGTGTGACCAGCTTTCTTGCAATAGCTACAAGTGACAGTGGTGCTATTAATCTTGGCTTCAACTCCATTAAAGAAATTGTGTCCTCCGATTTGCCTTTCTTGCTGAACAACATAGGAGAAGATCTTTAAAATATATGGGATTGGATCCATCATTAAAACATGAGAGGTGACGTTATTGTATTGTTCATCCAAGCCTCTCAAAAACTGCATAGCGTGGTCCTCCGTCTTCCTTTGATGAGAAATTCCAGCAAGATCACAAGAACACTTAGCTGAATAATTGCAAATCAAATCTGGGCGAAAATTATCTAGTTCATCCCAAAAAACTCGCATCTTGGTAAAATATTCAATCACAAAGGCATTTCCTTGTTTAAGGGAAGAAGCTTCCGATTGCAATTCAGATATACGAAGGAGGTTTCCTTGAAAGAACCTGGATTTAAGATCTCTCCATATATCCACATATTTATCCATCCATAGTATACTCTGTTTGGTAGAAGGTGAAACGGAATGGGTTAACCAAGACACAACCATATTGTTGCATCTCTTCCAGGCTTGGTGTGAAGGATCTATTTTGGCAGGTTCAGGAGCGATGCCGTCAATGAACTCGACCTTATTTTTCGTATTGAGGGCAGTGGCAAATGACTTGCTCCATGAATGATAGTTGTGAGATTCCAGGACAGATAAAACCAAAGAAATCATTGGATTCTCGCTGGGATGGAGGTGGAGAAAACTGTGTGGAGCATTAAAATCACCAGTTCCAACAACAATCTTGGAATCATCTTGCGACGCCATGGTGAAGAAAGGGAGAAAGAGAAAACGAAAAATACAGAGTAAACCAGAAAGAAAAAAGAAGAAGGAGAGGGTGAAAGATCAGAGTGATGCGCAACAGAGCTCTTCAAGAGAAGAGCTCTGATACCATATTATTTAACCTGATTCTTGTGGATAGAGGTGTTGTTTGACATTGCGTAAGGGTTGAAAAGTTACGAGATCCATGAACACGAAAGAGTAGAAAACGAAACTGAATTTTGTAATGTGAGTAAGTAAACATTTTATTGTTACAGCTGATGATAAGAAAAGGAAAAGTATATGAAATATATACTGGTACAAAAGAAAGAAAAAGAAACTATTCTACAGTAACCGTTTTGACTTGGTCTTGACCGTTAAGCATCGAGCGGCTATCACCATTGGATGGACAATTTAATTGATTACTTTGACATGGAATGACAACAAGATTTCAAAAAACATGAAAAAAACTTATCATTCGTTGCTTACCGGATCATATTGCACAAAATATATACATTTAACTCTAACAATAACAAAAAAAATATAAAATTCATTTTAATATATTATAGAATTTTATAGTACAATTCATATATTATGATTCATAATAATTGTGTTATTAGTTATATAGTACATTTTTCTTATTAATCAACTTTTCTATAAGTAATATTATAAAAGATAAATGACTAGTTATTTTAAATAATAATTAAAAATATTCTTTTCAAATCCTTTAATTAATTGATATTTCTATAATAAGTAATATTATATATTTTATAATTATAGCTAATAATAATTTTAATAACTGTATAATATATTTATTTTATTAATGAATTTTTCTATAATATTAATCTTATACAAGGTAAATTATTGTTTTTATAATTATATTAAATCGATCATAATATCGTAGAAAAACAATTTAACTATTGAAAGTAAAAGGTTAAAATACCTTTTTCGTCCCAATTTTCGTCAAGTTTTTTCAAATAAGTCCTAATTTTGGTTTGTGTTCAAATAGGTCCCAATTTTCGTCAATTTTGTTCAATTGGGTCTTTTTTGCTAACATCGTTTAAATCATTAATGGCCATGAACAGTGACTGCCACGTGTCATTTCGTGGTTTTTCTTTATTTTTTTATTTTTTTTTAATTTATTTTTATTTTTTAAATTTTTTATAAATGTCCACGTGTCAACCCAATAGCATGCCACATGTCACTTCATGATTTTTTTGAATTTTTTTGAATATTTTTTAAATGTCCACGTGTCAACCCAATAGCGTGTCACTTGTCAAAGTCAATATTCTATATTCAATTTGATCCCTATATTTGTTATTTTTGTTCAATTTAGTCCCAATTTTGTCCTTATCAAAGATGTGACCAAATTTAATTTTTATATCAAAGTTATAATGATGTGAATTTTAATATATTATATAAAAATATTTAATAAAAAATGTGAATTTTAATATAAAAATTAAATTTGGTTTCAATTTAGAGAGGGACCAAATTGGTTAATATTAACAAAACTTGGATTAAATTGAACAAAAATAACAAATATAGGGACCAAATTGAATATAAAACATTGACTTTGACACGTGGTACGTAGAGATGGCAAATAAACCCATCTCCGTGGGTATTGCCCGAACCCGTCCATGTTTTGACGGGGAATCCCCACATTGACTGGGTATGGGTATGGGTATGGGGAATCCCCGATTTTTTCAATTGGGTATAGGGATGGTTATGGGGATGTACATATACCCGCCATATCTTCGTCATCATTTAAATTATTAAAATATTCACAATTAGTTAAGTAACCATATATATATATATATATATATATATATATATATATATATATATATATATATATATATATATATATATTATTTTTT
>Ga0209589_1001702_pt1 | contig 36938 bp, 28 predicted proteins | sample CowpeawhiteBW_FD_187525 | JGI IMG/M metagenome (GOLD analysis project Ga0209589, IMG submission 187525) | Root nodule microbial communities of legume samples collected from California USA - Cow pea white BW (SPAdes) (version 2) | ecosystem: Host-associated > Plants > Roots > Nodule | place: USA...
TGCAGGCGCCGCATCCGCCGATCGGGGTTGCCGGCCTGTCGAAGAACTCCGACACGCTGAAGCTCGCCGGCGAGCGCGGCTTCATCCCGATGAGCCTCAACCTCAACCCCGCCTATGTCGGCAGCCATTGGGAGTCGGTCGAGGCCGGCGCGGCCAAGACCGGCCGCAAGCCGAGCCGCAAGGACTGGCGGATGGTGCGCGAGGTGTTCGTCGCCGACACCGACGAGGAGGCCTGGAAGCTTTCGGTCGGCGACATGATGGGCCGGATGATGAGCGAATACTTCCTGCCGTTGCTCGGCCATTTCGGCTTCAAGGACTACTTGAAAGCATCGCCCGACGTGCCGGACAGCGACGTCACCGTCGAATACTGCGCACGCAATAACTGGATTATCGGCTCGCCGGCGACCGTCACCGAGAAGATCGAGAAGATCTATCAGGAGGTCGGCGGCTTCGGCGTGCTGTTGGTGTTCGGCTTCGACTACAAGCACAAGCCGGAGGCCTGGCGGCGCTCGCTGGAATTGCTCAGGAACGAGGTGATGCCGCGGCTGAAGCATCTCGACGCCTCGCTCGGTCGCGCGGCGTAAGGGGTAAAGCGCGACGAGATTGGGTCGAATCGACTCGCAGCAGCTTCTGTCCACCTCTCCCCGACGGGGAGAGGTCGGATTGCGCTCGGCGATGCGGAGCATCGTCCGGAGCAATCCGGGTGAGGGGCCTTGCGCTCTCGATAGACCGTAACCCCTCACCCGATTTGCTGCGCAAATCGACCTCTCCCAAGGGAGAGGTGACCTCCGACGCTGCTTTCAGGTCAACCTAATCCCATCATGCTCTAAGAAAGACGCGGGGCGGTGTCTGCTGCCTCGCGCTGTATGTTGGTGGTCCAGCCACGCCGGCGCGACGCGGGCAGCGCCACGTCACAGCAACTTCACCGTCACCTTCGCCTTGCCCTTGTGATCTCGATAGAACCAGTTGGAGAGCCCCGGCAGTCCGATCACGGCCTCGTTGACATAGAGGAAGATCTCGCCGCTGCGGTCGGCCGTGAACCTTGCCTTATAGACTTGCGGGTCGGTGCTCGGCACAGGCGCCGGGTCGAGAAAATATTCATCGACCCCGGTTTGTCCGACGCGCGCGATCAGTCTGTACCACGGACGGAACAGGATGCGCCGCAGGAAGATCGTCGCGTATCCGCGCCAGCGTTTCGAGGGCTCGCTGGTGGACGTCCGGTATCCGACCGGCGTCACCGACCGTTCGTCGTCCTCCCAGGGATCCGTCATGGTGATCGCGATTTCGTACCTGAAGCCGGTGCGCACCGCGAGCCCGGTCGGCGCGCAGATCGCGCTCGTATCGAAGTCGGCTGCGTCTTGCGGGATGCCTTTGTCGACGGCGACAAGCTTGTCGGCCGCCGTCCCCCGGCAGAATGCACCCATCGAGTCCGCGGCGTTGAACAGAAAATGGCTGAGCAGCGTTGCGCCGTACCAGACCAGGGCGGCGGTGAGCACGAACGGAACGACGTGTCGTTTCCCGACGTTGAGGACCCACTGATAGATCGCGCTGGTGCGGAACGCGTAGATCGCGTCGTGCACGATCCCGGAGAGTGCGGCCGGCTTGGCGCGGTCGCGCCAGATGATCCGCATCTTGTCACTGATCGTCGCACTGAGCGCGCTGCCGACCGTCATCAGCACGATGAGGGCGATGATGCCGCCGGCGAACCATTCCGGGTTGCCCGCGTACCAATCGGTCCACCAATGAAGCGAATTGGGCAGGAACGATTCGACGAAGCGCACCAGCTCGGAAACCATCCTGAAATGGGAGTCGAACTCGTGCTCCTTGTGCTGGTTGTGGAACAGCCAGAACGCTGCCAGGTGCAGCGACGCCGCCAGCGTGGCGAAGTACGCAATCCGGCGCATCCAGACGTAGTTCCAGAGCTTCTCCTGGGCCGCATGTCGTGCCGGCGCACTGGCCGGGGTTTCAAACGTGGCGGAGCCCAGCGGCGTGATCTGTCCGCTTCGGGACACGATGACATAATTGGGCGGAAGCCCGATCGGAGCGTAGGCATTGCAGCCGCTGTCGATCCGCTCGAACACGCTTTCGTGGATCTTCGGCATCGGCACGCTGACGCCGACGTGAGGGTCGTTGCAGAGATCAGCGACCTTGCGCGGACCGTATCGGTAGTACGCGCCGAGCCCCGCGCGCGAATCGTACAGGCGGCCGTCCTTGTCCTCTGAAGACCTGATCGATCTGATCGCATCGGGGTCGGCGACGGGCGCGCTCTTGAAGACGAGACCGCGCTTGACGGCTTCGTCGACCAGCCACGCCAGCGGCACGAACGCGACGGCATCGTCGGGGTAGCCGCCGCCGACATTGGCATGCATGCCGACGAACCAGACCTGGACCAGGCGCTCGCCATCGATGGTCGCCGGCACGGGCGGCGGGGGTCGTCCCGGCTCGTGCTCGGTCCAAAGCACCGGGTGGAAGGTCGTGCGTTCGTCGTCGAGGGCCAGCGCGTGCCGCGCGCACTTGACGCATGGGCTGAGAATCCGGTTCGGCAATTCGAGCGGCCACACCCAGTTGCTGATGCCCCGCGTCATCTCGTCGATGGGAAGGCCGTAAGCCGCGACGGTATCCCAGATGCCGATGAATTCGATCGCCGGGACCGGCTTCCGCGCGATCCGTGCATACGGCTTGTTGCCCTTCAGGCGGTCCAGCACCGGCACGAGGATGTAGTCGCGAATGGCCCGGAACAGCACCTCGATGTGCCACACCGAGTGGTAACCCTTGGCGCGATAGGCGCGGTAGGCTTTCACAGCACCGTCGTGCAGCTCGGATTCGGTGTCGGCGACGACCAGGCCTTGGTCGAGGATCAGCGCGGCAAGCACGCGCACGGTGAACGCGCCGCGGCTGAATCCGAACAGGTATATCTTCGAATGATCCTGATGGTCGTAGTTGCGGCAGATGAACTTGTACGCGTCCAGGATATTGCGCTTGAGGCCGTAGCCGAAGGCGCCGCCAAGAATGGCAAGCGGAACGAAGGATGAGGTGCCGACGCCGTCATCATATTTGGCGGCCTGGCAATTGCTTTGCAGGTCGAGTGCCTGAAAGACCCGCCACACATTGGTCCGCCAGACGCTGGAGGCGGCATTGCCGGTACCGTCAGACAGAATGATGATCTTGGGACTAGCCATCGAAATGCGCTCGTTGACAAGAACTGAACCAACAGGTCGCGCGGGACGGCCAAAACCGTCCTGCGCTCCGCGTCGGCCGATCGCAACAATGCACGGTCACGTCGTGCCAAGCCAGAACCGCGTCTCGGTTTCGGCCCATCCTTTGCCGATGCGGCTGCTCAGCCATGTATCGCTGCGCTTCAACCCCTTGTCCTTCTGCCCCTCCGGCGTATTTCGCCAGGCCTGCCAGCGATACTGGCCGTAGATGCTGATGATGCGCGCGGCATAAGTCAGCGCCAGTTGCGAATCGCCTTTGACAATTACGAGATTGTCGTCGTTCTTGGTGCTGGCGCGGTCGCTGAAATTGTGCGAGCCGGTCATCACCACCGGGGTCTTGCCGGCCGGATCAAGCACGATCACCTTGCTGTGCACGGCGATCATGAACTTGCCGGTGTTCTTGATCTCGCGTTGCCACCAGTCCGCGGTCTTGTTGATACCGGCCGGCCGGATCACGTCGGCGATCTGCTTGCCCTTGAAGACCTGCTGTTGACCGTCACTGGTCAAGAGGTGCAGTTGATCCTTCGGGCTGTCCTTGCCCTGTGCCGGAAAATTGTTGAGCACGCCGCGCACATAGAGGTTCTTGTCCTGTGCCTTCTCCAGGATCGGGCCGAGCAAGCCCTTGTTGCCCGGATTGAGCATCAGGCACAGCACGCCGTGCTCGGCGCCCTCGATCATCCGGGTGGCTTCCTTGAGATCACCGCTCTTGGTGGTCGGCGTGAACCAGACGCTGATATCGGACTTGCCGATGGTGAAGGGCCAGTCTCGATCGCCCGCCGTCGCCAATTCCCTCGGAGACTTGCTGCCGTCCGCATAGATCATCTTCCAATGATCGTGATAGGCGGCGGCGATCTCATCGTCGGTAATCTCAAGCCCGTTGTTGTTCTGGGTGCAAAGCCCGGTGCGCGTCCAGTTGGTGCTGCCGGTCCAGACCACCTGCGGCTTTTGCGCGCCGTCGCAGAACACCGCGAACTTGTTGTGGGCGTAGCGGCTCGGCGCAATCTTGCGGCGGACGATGTCGACGCCGGCCTTCTTCAGCACACCGGCGTTCTTCTCGGTGTCCTTTGCCGTGGCGTCGGACTTGCCGGTGCTGTTGCCGAGCACGACATGGGCCCTGCCCTTCAGCGCGGTCAGCGCGGCGATCAGTTCGGGATCGTTGAGCTCGTACAGCGCGAGATAGACGTCGCGCTTCTTTGTCCTGGCGTCGGCCAGCAGCGCGAGCAGGCGGGCGCCGAGCTGCCCTTTGAGGAAGTCGCGAATCTTGTTGCCCTTGGTCGAGATCGCCTTGTCCAGGGTTTGCGCCGGCGTGCGGTCCTGGCCGATCACGCGCGACAGCCATTGCGCCGAGATCGTGCCGCGGTTGAACCACGGCTTCAGCGGACCTGTCGGCATGGCGGAGACATAGTCGCTCCATGTCGACGGCGCGTTGGCCGCGGGCTTCACCTTGCTGTCGCCGTCCTTGAGGACCGGGACCACGCCGTAGCGAACCGGCGCATCGCTCGGGGCCAGGAAATCGGTCCAGCTTGTCTTCTGCACCGGCCATTCGGTGCTCGGCCGATGCTCCCCGTTCTTGTGGCCTTGCGCCTGGTCCTCGAAGCCGACCCAGGTGTCGACGACGCTCGCGCTCTTGCCCTTCTGCTGGCGATGCAGCGCAAAGCCGAGGCAGTTCGGAATCATTGCCGACACCTCCCAGACCACGAAGATGCCGTCGGTGGTTGGAAAAGCCTGAATTCTTGAAATCATGGTGATGCCTCCGAATCGCTGTCGAGAAATATCTCGTCAATATGAATTGGACGCGTCGGATTGCCCCGGTCGCCGTGCCGCAGCCTTGAGAAGTATGACAGTTGAACTGCAACCATGTCTGTCGGCTGGATCACAGTTTGCGGTCAGGCGAAGTCGCGCTCATGTGAGCCGACTGCGGCTTTCAAGACCCGGCGAAACGGCCTAGCTTTGCGGCTGCAACCGATGAGGGCACCACGATGCGGGCCCGTGTGCGAAAATTTGCTCATATCCTGGAGCGGCTCGGCCTCGCCATGGCGGGGGCGGCAAGCGGCCTGTTCGTGGCGGTCCATGTCGGCTCCAGCGTATCGGTGCTGACCTCGCAGGCGTTCCTGCTCGTCATGATGCTCTGCGGCGCCATCGGCTTCTATCTCGGCATCGATACGCCGCAGCTTGCCTTTGGCGCCGGGAATGGCAAATCGCCGCGCAAGATCGACGCGGCGGAGTTCCTCAGCGCGGTCGGAACTTTCCTTGCGACGCTGGTGGCATTCTTCTCGGTCGGGGTGATCGTATTGCACGGCGAGCCGCATATCGCCTGGACCGCCACGGTCATGGTCGGGTGGGTTCTCGGCGTCGCCATGCAGATCGTCGCCGGCGCGATCACGCGCACGCGCGCGTGACCTTCGCTTGCACGCTATTTGGAACGCCTGGCGTTCTTGATCCGATGTCCATCTTCGCGGCCGAAGCTTGAGCGTTGCTCAAGCGCGCATCAGGACCGCCCGGCGGATGTCTCTCGGTGCGCGTCCCGAACGTCATGCTCGATTATCTCTGAGCGGAAAATCCCGGCGTGTCGGAACATCTCGCCGGGGGTTGGCACGACACCGGCGACATCGTCACGGTTGATGCGCACGGCTTCATCACGATCAGGGGCCGCGCCAAGCGCTTCGCCAAAATCGCCGATGAGTGGTCTTCCTGTCGGCGACGCCGCCGCGCTCGCCAACCACCTCGCGGCTACGCCCGCCGATACTGCCGCGCCGCCAGCCGAGGCGGAGCCGCTGCAGCAACACGTCGCATGACGGTTGTGCTTTTCGGGAGCATGTTGTCAGATGGCTGGCAACTGCTCCTCAAGAAAGCACGACCATGCTGGACAAACTGAAGCCGGCTCAAGAGGAAACGCCCGACATCGTCGCGGCCGACTGGATCGCCGCCCTCAACGCCGCGCTCGCCACAGGCTCTGCGGACGATCTCGCCGTGCTGTTCGCGCCCGACGGCCATTGGCGCAGCATCTTCGGGATCTCCTGGCTGTTTGCGACCTTCAGCGGCCGGCACAATGTCGCCGCCGAGCTCTCGCAGCGCGCCGGCAAAGTCCGCGCCACGGGATTTCGCATCGACGACCGTGCGTTGATCCCGCGGCGCGCGGTGGTGGCTGGACGCGAAGTGATCGAGGCCGTGTTCACCTTCGACACCTCGAATGGCTCTGCCACCGGCGCTGTTCGTCTACTGCCCGGTGCCAACGGACATTCCGTGGCGTGGACGTTCTCGACCATGCTCGACTTCGATTCGATCTGCGACGCTCGTAGCGCAAGAGCAGCCGACAGCATCCACGCCCGCGACTTCGCGGCGCCCGATTGGCTCGAGCAGCGGCACGCCTCGCGCGCTTACGCCGATCGCGAGCCCGACGTACTGATCGTCGGCGGTGGCCATGCCGGCATCGCGGCCGCCACCGAGTGCGAGCGGATCGGGCTCGACGCGCTGATCGTCGATCGCGCGCGGCGCATCGGCGACAATTGGCGGCTGCGGTATCGCGGGCTGAAGCTGCACAACAAGACGCCGGTCAACCACTTCCGCTATCTGCCGTTCCCACAGACCTTTCCGGACTACATCCCGAAGGACAAGATCGCGAACTGGCTGGAAAGCTATGTCGACATCATGGAGCTCGATTTCTGGACCGAGACTGCGTTCGAAGGCGCCGCCTATGACGAGACCACGCAACGCTGGACGGTGACGCTGCAGCGCGCGGAGGGCACGCGCACGCTCCATCCGAAGCACATCGTGCTCGCAACCAGCGTCAGCGGCACGCCGAACATTCCTGAGATTCCCGGCATCGAGCAATTCAAGGGCCGGGTGCTGCACTCCAGCAAATTTGCAGCCGGCCGCGAATGGTCGGATCGGTCGGTTGTCGTGTTCGGCACCGGCACCAGCGCGCATGACATCTGCCAGGAGCTGCACGCCGCGGGCGCCGACGTCACCATGGTGCAGCGCAGCCCGACCATGGTCGTCAATGTCGAGCCGGCGCAGCTCTACGACAGGACCTATCTCGGCGACGGCCCGCCGATCGAGGTGCGCGACATCCTCAATTCCGGCGTGCCGTTGCCGGTGATGAAGATCGCGCACAAGCTCATCACCGACGAGGTGAAGCGGCTCGATGCGCCGTTGCTGTCGCGGCTGGAGCGCGCCGGCTTCCGGCTCGAATTCGGCGAGGACGGCACCGGCTGGCCGCTGAAATTCCGCTCGCGCGGCGGCGGCTATTATTTCAACGTCGGCTGCTCCGAATTGATCGCCGACGGCAAGATCCGCCTGATCCAGGCCGCCGACATCGCAGGCTTCAACGCCGATGGCCTCGCGCGGAAGGACGGCTCCCAAGTGAACGCCGAGCTGTTCGTGCTCGCGACCGGCTACAAGGGCCTCGATCATCTGCTCGCCAAGCTGTTCGGCGACGACGTCGCAAGGCGCGTCGGCCGCGTCTGGGGCTTCGACGATACGACGCAGGAGCTCCGCAACATGTGGACGCGCACGGGTCAGCCCGGCCTCTGGTTCACCGGCGGCGCGTTCTCGCAAGCCCGCATCTATAGCCGCTTCATCGCGCTGCAAATCGCCGCGATCGAGGCCGGCACCCTTTCCAAGCACCTGACCTGAAGGACATCAATGCCACTGCCCCTCGATCCCGTCATTGAGAAGATCATTCCGCTGCTGCCGCTGCGCGACCCCGCCACCATGACGCCGCAGAGCGCGCGCGATTCGCTGCGAGCGCTGGCGGCGCAGCGCGCGGCGGTGCCGCCGCCGCCGGTCGATGTGGCGCGCGACATCGCAGTCGAGGGCACAACGGGCAAGCTCGCTGCGCGACTTTATCGCAATGGCAGCGGCAGGGCGCCGACCGTGATCTTTTTTCATGGCGGCGGCTGGGTGGCTGGCGATCTCGAGACGCATGACCGCCAAGCGCGCAACCTGGTGATCGAGACCGGCGCCGTTGTGGTCTCGGTCGATTATCGCCGCCCGCCGGAGACGCGCTTCCCCGGCGCGTTCGAGGATGCGTTCGCCGCAGTGCGCGACGTGATCGCGCGGCTCGGTGAATTCGGCGGCGATCCGCAGCGCGTCGGCGTCGCCGGCGATTCCGCCGGCGGCAATCTCGCCGCGACCACTGCGCTCGCCTGCCGCGATGCCGGCATCAAGCTCGCCGGGCAATTGCTGGTCTATCCCGTCACCGATGTCGTCGGCAATTTCGCCGATGCCGCGGAGAATGCCAGGTTTCCGTCGCGCGCCGAGAATGCGGAAGGATACTTCCTGTCGCGCGCGGTGATGGAGTGGTTTTGCGGGCACTATCTCGCAGACAAGGCCGACGGCGCCGACTGGCGGGTCTCGCCGCTGCGCGCGACCAGCCTCAAGGGCGTCGCGCCGGCCGTGGTCACGACAGCCTGGTTCGACCCGCTGCGCGATGAGGGCCACGCCTACGCCAAGGCGCTTAAGGCCGCGGGCGTGCCGGTCGCGTATCACTCCGGCGAAGGCCTGATCCACGGCTATTTCGGCCTCGGCGACGCCTCGGACGCCGCCCGCGCCGAAGCGCGCCGCGCGCGGGCTGATTTCAAGCTGCTGCTGGAGCGGGGAGTTTCTTAGCTTCCTCGCGTCCCGGCCGTTGTTGTCGGGGAAGTCTAACCTCCTCGTCGTCCCGGCGTTGATGAGGGGGGTGTGGCCTCCGCGTCGTCCCGGCGAAGGCCGGGACCCATAACCACCACAGCCTGTTGTTGCAGCGGGCTGTGGCCCCGGCGTCGCGCCACACCATCCGGTCGGGGTAATGGGTCCCGGCCTGCGCCGGGACGACGATGTGGAGGGGCCAGCCTTAAATCGCCCCCCTCAATCATTCCCGATGGTGTCGCCGAACAGCTCCCAGGTCTCGCCGTTGAACTTCTGCAGTCGCATCGCCTGAATCGGGAAGTAGTCGGTCGGCGAGGTCTTGATCTTGATGCCGGGCAGCAGCATCGGCAGCGTGGTGTCGAGGTTGGCGGCCTGCTTCATGATGTTCTCGTGGGTCAGGTCGTCGCCGCACTGCTTCAGCACCTGCACGGTCGCCTCCGCCACCACATAGCCGTAGACGATGAGCTGGTCCTGCAGATTGCCGTCCGGAAAGTATGTCTTCATGAAGTCCTGCCAGGCGATCACGTCCGGGTCCGCCTTCCACTGCGGATCGTTGGGATCCTTCAGCGAGTAGGACGAGATGATGCCCTTGGAGTATTCGAAGCCGGCCGGCTTCAGCACCGAGGACACCGAGGTCGAGGTCGCCGCGAGGAAGAACATGTCGGGCTTCCAGCCGATCTCGCCGATCTTCTTGATCGCCTGCGCCGCCTGCTTGGGGATCGCGTGCATGAACAGCACGTTGGCCCCGGAGGATTTCAGCTTGACGATCTGGCTGTCGACCGTCGGGTCGGTCGATTCATAGGTCGCTTCCGCCACCACCATCTTCGCGGTGTTCTCCGGCCCCAGCCCCTTCTTGAAGCCGTTGCCATAGTCCTTGCCGGCGTCGTCGTTCTGGTAGAACAGCGCGATCTTGGCGTCCGGCTTGTTGGCCAGCACATATTTCGCGTAGACCGCGGTCTCGGCCTGGTACGACGGCTGGAAGCCGATCGTCCACGGATAATGCGCGTAGTCGCCCCACAGCGTGGCGCCGGCGCCGACGAAGAGCTGCGGCACCTTCTTGTCGTTGAGATATTTGCGTACCGCGAGGCCGGTCGGGGTGCCCAGCGGATTGAGGATCGCGGCGACCTCCTCCTGCTCCACCAGCTTGCGGGTCTGCTCCACCGTCTTCGGTGGCGAGTAGCCGTCGTCGAGCGTGATCAGGTTGATCTTGCGCCCGTTCACGCCGCCCCGGTCGTTGATCATCCTGAAATAGGCGGCTTGCGTCTTCGCGATCACGCTGTAGGCCGACGCCGCGCCCGAGAATGGCGAGGTCTGGCCGAGCTTGATCTCGGCGTCGCTTGCGCCGGTGCCGTATTTCTTTTCCGCAGCCTGCGCCTGTGCCGCGAGTGCAAGCGCCGCCGCGACCGTGATGGCCTTCCACATCATTCGAGAGCCTCCCTTTTGCGTTTATTGTTGTTCGCAAGGGAGAGCTTACGCAGGCTGCGCGGATCAGGCTTGTGGCGAGAAGCTGGGGCAGGGATGCGAAAATGCGGCGGGAGCGGCATCGCGCCGCTCAGATTGACCGTCGTCCCGGCGCAGGCCGGGACCTAGCCACCGCTGTTTGCCGTTATGCGGAATGTAGCTCCAGCATCGTGCCACAGATGCATTTGGGTAGTGGGTCCCGGCCCCGGTGCGCAATTGTGCACCAGGCCGGGACGACGTTGTTGCAGTTCGTCTTACCGGATGGCGCCCGTCGTCTCCGGATCAGTCGGCAGCACGATGGCGCCGGCGCGGCTGGCCGCGGCGGTGGTGATCATGCCGGGGTCGCCCACACGCACATTGCGGGGCGGGTTGAATTCGAGGATGAACAGCGCGGCCGTTGCCAGCACCGCCACGGCGGCGGATGCGAGCGCAGGCACCAGTCTTCCGCGCGTGTCGGATGCGCGAAGTTGCATTTACCAATTCCTTTGCGTGGGTCGTTCTTGAGCTACGATCTAGGTGGGGCCCGGCTTCTTCCCAAGGGTGCGGCGCACGCGCCTCACGATGAGTTGTGCCGACCGTGATCCTCTTCACGGTCCCGCTAGTATTGCGGAAGGTGCCGCGCCGAATCGCGAGCGTGGTTGAGCGTCTGGTTAGACTACAAATTTATGAAAGAGATCGCGGCGTTTTGCATGTGCCTCATGCGCGCGTGATGTGAGCTTCACGTTGGAAATATTCTTTGTCTAAAGGCGTTTTTCGTTAAGCCTTCTTTCACCAGATGCCCTTCCGAGCGATCGCTCAGCCGCCATGGCAGGACTTGTCAGCGGCGGATTTGTCGTCACGCCGACTTGTTCGCTGAGGGCTCAACGAAGGCGGACTCGTCGAGTCGTCTCGTCGCGCCGGGGCCTTGGAAGGCGGAAGCGAACTCGCAAGAACAATCCATCTATCATTTGTCTCCGCAATGGATTGTCTTGCTCCGCGCCGGATGGTTCGAAGCAAATTATCCTTCGTCAATTCCATCGCGCGAGCGACGGGACGCCGCGACACGCAGGTCAGGTCGATTCACATGTCAGACAGCAGAGAGACGCGCGCTCGCGACCTGATCGGCCCGAGCTTTGCGGCAGTTCGGACCCTCGCGTTGAAGCAGTGGGCGCGGGGAACGCCGGGTGCCAGCACCCGCACCCATGGGCCCGGTGCAACAAAAAAGCACGGGGGTAGGACCACAGGTACGGCGGGGCAATCCCGGCGTTCCCCGCCGTGCGCCGCCAGCGCACACGCTCAGCTCTCGGGTACCCGGAGATTACGCTGCGCACGTGGTGCGCTACAACCGGTGGAGTGGTGAAAGGGAGAGCTAGTCATTGCTTACAGACGTCAGCACTTCGGAAGCTGCCCGGCGCATAAATCGGAAAGCGATCGGCGTAGCTTTCTAACCAAATAGATCGATCCGTCGCGGTGATTCCTGCGACGGCAAACGAACGATTGAATGACGCAAAATATAGTAAGTGGTCTTGTTCGCCTTGCGCTAGAGCGTATTGAAATTGATCTCCTACGCTCTTTATCCCCTGTTGAAGGGTTGATGGAGCAGGCAGCAAGTTGAACAGTTCCTGTGGAATGGCTCCGTTCATGGCCTGAAGGTTAGAAAACCACATAACTTGAACCCCTCCGGCCAGCGGAATGCACGTTCCTGTCGTTTCGTAGTGGAGCGCGAAACCGAGCTTTGCCGCGAAGATGAGGATGTGCTGCGTCAGCAGCGGACCATCGACTCGCAGCGGATGCATGTCGGGCGGAATTCCGTGCCGCTTTCGAGCAAGTTTTTCCCCTCCTCGAGCGATCCGCATTTCTTGCAGTACGCCTGGGACATTGTTCGCCACCGCCGAGAGGACTTTCTGTAGGTCCCTGCGGTGGACTTCGGTATCCTTGCTGGTAAGAGCTCGTGCGAGCATCGAAGCGACTAAATCTGACCGCCCCGTTCCGTTATTGCAGCTTGTGCAGGCCGGATATTCAAGTCCCTTCGGCCGTTGTCTCCCCTCGAACATCTGGATCGGGGGCATATGCTCGATCGTTGTAGCCACGCTTGCGCCGGCGCAATAGATGCAGCTTGGGTGGCCGGCGAGAATATCAGCATAGGCTTTCTGTCTTAGTTTCGCTTGTCCCATCGCCTCTCCACGTTTGGCGCCTGTCGTTGTGCGAAAATCGCTCCCTCCGATCGTTGCATTGATGTAAGCTCTCACGTCATGTGGGCCGTCGGTCTCGCCCTGTAGCAACGCTCGGACCGCTTCCCTGAGCAATACCTTACGAAATGCAAGATGCGCTTCTGCGGGACCTGGACTGCGCTGCGGGATTTCAAGTCAGTCGTTGGCGTTGTTGTTCAGTGACGGTGGTTCGCGAACATTATCAGGTTATCAGGTACTGACACCGCAGCTCTTGCCGTCGTGAGTATAGGGTTGAGCCAGCGAGTGTTTGGCCTGGAGCGTCCTTATCACAGGGTCGTTTGCATCCCGACCTTCGGTGCCTCCGTCTGGTGCTGCGCTAAAGGCCTCGAGGCGCATATTCAGTTCGCGCCCAATAAGGTCGCGAACCAAGTCTTCGAAGTCCGCAGGTGAGTTTGGAACTGGATAGCTCATATCCTACAACTATAGCGAGTTTTCCTTTCTCAGAGTCCAGTTGAACCAGATGAAAAGCCGCGGCGGATCTCATCAGGCGGCTTTAAACAAAAACGGCCGGGTCATCCGACCCGGCCGTTCAAAACTCTCTTCCCGCGAATTCCGCGTCTAACCGCGCTCAGCTCGCCTGCTTCACCGGCGCGGGCTTGCCGACCTTCTTCTCGATCGCACGCTTCAGCTCGAGCGCGCGCGGCGAGAGCACGTCGGCCTTGGCCTTCAGCAGGAAGGCGTCGAGGCCGCCATTGTGGTCGACGCTCTTGATCGCGCTGGTCGAGACGCGCAGGCGCACGTTGCGGCCGAGCGCCTCCGAGATGAAGGTGATGTTGGCCAGGTTCGGCAGGAAGCGCCGCTTGGTCTTGATGTTCGAGTGGCTCACCTTGTGGCCCACCTGGGGGCCCTTGGCCGTCAGTTCGCAGCGCCGGGACATCTTACAAAATCCTTTTCCATCCCCGCCTCTTGATCGGGCGTGCAATCACACGGCCCGCGCGGGGGTTTTGAATTCGCGTCCATTTTCCAGGAACCGCGGGTGTATAGGGGCAGATGGCCCAAGCGTCAAGATTGTATTGCCGCATGGGCGCCCCGGAAATTGCCGGTTCATAAGCCGTTCCAGCCACTTAACGCCTGAGATGGCAACCATATAAAGGGCGTATTCGGCTGCAATTCTGGTTCCATAAAGACGCGCGCGGGTTTGACGAGGCGTGTTCGGGCGCAAGGCGGCGCTCTCTTTTGCGGAAACACGCGTTGTCTGGCCAATTTGTCTGCCTAAATGACACGATCGAGCGCCGATAGCAGGACCGTCAGGTAAGTGACTACCCCGATTGCCATTTTGCCGCCCTCCGGGTGGCTGCTCGGCCTGTTGGCCGGCGCATTCATGCTGTTCGGCTCCGAGGCCGCCAAGGCCCAGGGGCGGCTCGATGCGCAGTATGAAGCAACCCTCGCCGGCATCCCGGTCGGCAAGGGCTCCTGGACCATCGAAATCGGCGATGACGCGTTCTCGGCCTCCGCTCAAGGCGGCACCGCCGGGCTTCTGAAGGCGTTCACCGGCGGCACTGGCACCGGCGCCTCCCAGGGCCGCGTCGTCAACGGCGCGCTGGTGGCGACCTCGTACACCGCGACCACCTCGACCTCGAAGAAGTCAGAGACGATCCGGATGGTGCTCGCCAACGGCAACGTCAAGGATGCCACGATCGAGCCGGTGCCGCCGGTCGATGCCGACCGCATCCCGGTCACCGACGCGCATAAGAAGGGCGTGTTCGATCCGATGACCGGCTCGATGCTGCGCGTGCCCGGGACTACCGAGCTGTTGAGCCCGGATAGCTGCCGCACGGCCGCCGGCGTGTTCGACGGCCGCATGCGTTACGATCTGAAGCTGGATTACAAGCGGCTGGAGACGGTGAAGGCCGAGCGCGGCTATCACGGCCCGGCGCTGGTCTGCGCGATCTATTTCGTGCCGATCGCGGGCTACATCCCCGATCGCCCCGTCATCAAATATCTCGCCGCCCAGCGCAACATCGAGATCACGCTGGTGCCGATCGCCGGCACGCGCATCCTGGTGCCGTTCCGCATGACGATCCCGACCCCGCTCGGTCCTGCGATGCTGGAGGCCACTTCGTTCGTCACCGCCGCCGCGCCGCCGCGCGTGGCGAAGACGCAGTAGCCTACTCACCTTCTCCCCCTGTGGGAGAAGGTGGCGCGCATGACATGCGCGCCGGATGAGGGGTTCTCTCCGCGGAGACAAACCCCTCACCCGGCTTCGATGCTTCCGCATCGAATCCACCCTCTCCCACAAGGGGAGAGGGTGTTCCGAAGGCGCTTCGCGCCCGCGGAACACGACAACCGGCACCGGAATCCAGTTGACTCTTGCCCGGTTCTGATTCGACTCGGCGTTGTCTGCAATTTAAGGAACCGAGCACCTGAAACGCCGGCTTGTGGACCCCATATAAACTTGATCTAGTGCCGCAGCCTGAGAGTTGCCCGAGATGTTGCGGTGAACGTTTCAGGCCTGGAAGGGAGTCAGCGATTCGGGCGCGATTCGTTCTCAACCCGTTCCGGAGCTTAAGTCTGGCGCGAAAAGCGTCGCATTGTGAGACAGATTTTGCGAAAGGACGCGTGAAGGCGTGAAGATCCTCTTCCACCGTCACCCCCGCGCGGCGGCTCTGCCGTTGTCGCTGGAGGAGGCCGCGCAGCGGCCGTCTCGAAGGGCGACGGCCCCGCTGTCTCTGCTAGCGGATCGCCGCGCGCGGAAATATCTCGGCCGTGCATCCTTCGAGACGCGCTGACGCGCTCCTCAGGATGACGGCGTCGCGCCAGCCTTGACCGCGCCACCAGTTCAAGAAACACCTGCACAATATGGCTTTCTCAACTTCGTTCGGAAATGACCGCGTGCCCGGCGCAGGCGTCACCGCCGTTCTCGGGCCGACCAACACCGGCAAGACGCATCTGGCGATTGAGCGGATGCTGGCGCATTCGTCCGGCGTGATCGGCCTGCCGCTGCGGCTGCTCGCGCGCGAGGTCTACAACAAGATCGCCGATCGCGCCGGCGAGGAGAGCGTCGCGCTGATCACCGGCGAGGAGAAGATCAAGCCGAAGTCGCCGCGCTTCTGGGTCTCGACCGTGGAGGCGATGCCGCGCGATCTCGACGTCTCGTTCCTGGCCGTCGACGAGATCCAGATCGCCGCCGACCTCGAGCGCGGCCATGTCTTCACCGATCGCATCCTCAACCGCCGCGGCCGCGACGAGACGCTGCTGCTGGGCGCTGCGACGATGCGGCCGATCATCGAGCGGCTGCTGCCCGGCGCCTCGATCGTGACGCGGCCGAGATTGTCGCAGCTCGAATTCGCCGGCGATCGCAAGATCACGCGGCAGCCGCGCCGAACCGCGATCGTCGCGTTCTCGGCCGATGAGGTTTACGCGATCGCCGAGTTGATCCGCCGCCAGCATGGCGGTGCGGCGGTCGTGCTCGGCTCGCTCTCCCCGCGCACGCGCAATGCGCAGGTCGCAATGTTCCAGAACGGCGACGTTGACTATCTCGTCGCCACCGATGCGATCGGCATGGGGCTCAATCTCGACGTCGATCACGTCGCCTTCGCCTCCGACCGCAAATATGACGGCTACCAGTTCCGCCGGCTGACGCCGGCCGAATTCGCGCAGATCGCAGGGAGAGCCGGCCGCGCCACGCGCAACGGCACCTTCGGCACCACGGGGCGCTGCGCGCCGTTCGAGCCGGAACTGGTGAACGCGCTGCAGAACCACACCTTCGATGCGGTGAAGATGCTGCAATGGCGCAACGCCAAGCTCGATTTCGCCTCGCTCGGCGCGCTGCAGGTGTCGCTGGCGCTGCCGCCCGGGCACGAGACGCTGACGCGGGCGCCGGTCGCCGAAGACCAGCGTGTGCTCGATCACGCCGCGCGCGACGCCGAGGTGCGCGATATGGCGCATGGCGCGGCGGCCGTGGAGCGGCTGTGGGACGCCTGCCAGGTCCCGGATTACCGGAAACTGTCGCCGGCCGCCCATGCCGAACTCGTGACCACGCTGTACGGCTTCCTGATGCAAAAGGGGCGTATCCCTGACGCATGGTTCGCTGCCCAGGTCGACCAGGCCGACCGCACCGACGGCGATATCGACACGTTGTCGGGCCGAATCGCGCAGATTCGCACCTGGACCTTCGTCGCCAACCGGCCGGACTGGCTGTATGACCCGGAGCATTGGCAGGGGATCACGCGCGAGCTCGAAAATAAATTATCCGATGCGCTGCATGAACGGCTCACAGAGCGTTTCGTTGACAGGCGGACCAGTGTATTGATGCGCCGCCTGCGGGAGAACTCAGTTTTGAATACGGAAATTGGCAAAACCGGCGAAGTGATCGTGGAAGGTCATGTGATCGGCCGGCTCGATGGATTCACCTTTGCGCCCGACGCCGCCGAAGCCGGCTCCGACGCCAAGGCCCTGCAGGCTGCCGCGCAGCAGGTGCTGGCGCGCGAGATCGATGTGCGTGCCGAGAAATTGGGCGCCGCGCCAGACGAGCAGTTCGTGCTGACGTCCGACGGCACCATCCGCTGGACCGGCGATGCGGTGGCGAAATTGGTCGCGGCCGACGACGCGCTGCATCCGCGCCTGCGCATCATTTCCGACGAGCGGCTGACCGGCGCCTCGCGTGAAGCGGTGCAGAACCGGCTCGACCTCTGGCTCAAGACTCATATCGAGAAGCTGCTCGGGCCGCTGTTCGAGCTCTCCAAGGCCGAGGATCTGCAGGGCATCGCCCGCGGCATCGCCTTCCAGCTCGTCGAAGCGCTCGGCGTGCTCGAGCGTGCGAAGATCTCCTCCGAGATGAAGGATCTCGACCAGCCGTCGCGCGCCACCTTGCGCAAATACGGCGTGCGGTTCGGCGCCTATCACATCTATTTCCCGCAGCTTTTAAAGCCCGCGGCGCGCTCGCTCGCTTCGCTGCTGTGGGCAGAGAAGCAGAACAATGTCGACATGGGCGCGCTGTCGAATGTGCAGCATCTGGCCTCCAGCGGCCGTACCTCGTTCCCGGTCGACAAGGCGTTGCCGCGCGATGCTTATCGCGTACTCGGCTATCGCCAGTGCGGCGAGCGCGCGGTGCGCGTCGACATCCTGGAGCGGTTGGCCGATCTGATCCGCCCCGCTTTGGCCTGGCGTGAGACCTCGCCGGGCGAGAAGCCGGCCGGCGCATTCGACGGCCGCGGCTTTGTCGTGACCCAGGCGATGACCTCGCTGACGGGATCGGCAGGCGAGGATTTCGCCTCGATCTTGCGCGCGCTCGGCTATCGGATGGACCGCCGTCCGCCGCTGCCGCCGAAGCCCGCCGAACCGGCACCGGCCGAAAGCACCGAGGCCGCTGCCGCCGAAACGCCAGCGGAGGCAACCACTGATGCCGCCGCCGAGACGCCGGTCGAGGCGAGCGCGGACGCTGCCGTTGAGACGCCGGTGGAGGCGAGCGCCGAGGTGCCGGCTGCGGATGCCGCCAGCGATCAGCCGGTGTCCGGCGATCCCGCCCCGTCCGCCGCGCTGCTGCCCGAAGTCGGCTTCGCGCCCCCGGCCGATGAGGCCGCTCCGGCCGCCGCCGAGGCGTCATCCGACGTCGCCGCCGAAACCGCACCAGAGCCTGCGGCGCTGGCCGACACGCCGGCCGCCGAAACGATGGTCGAGCCTGTTGCGGCCGCCGAAGCACCCGCCGAGGCCGCTTCTGTCGAAGCTGCTCCGGCCGAGGCTGCCGCCGCGCCCGAGACGCCGGCCGAACCGCAGCTCGTGGAAGTTTGGCGTCCCGGTGGTCGCCCCGACGAGCAGCGCCGGCCGCACCATCGCGGGCACGATCGCAACCGCGGCCGTCATCACGGCAAGTCCGCCGAGGGCGGTGCACAGGCCGCCGAAGGCGGCGAGGGCGACAAGCGCGAGCAGCATCGCCGGCCGCGCCGTCACCAGGATTTCCGCACGCCGCGTCCCGGCGCGCCCGCCGATGCGCCGGCGGCGCCTGCCGATGGCGCGCCGCGCGAGGGCCGCGACCAACGCCGCGAGCGCTTCGAGGGCAAGGGCCGCGATCGCGACAATGAGCGCCGCCGCGACAACAAGTTCGGCGGCGAGCGCAAGGGCGAACGTGACCGCGGCGGCCGCGATTTCGGCCGTGACAAGGGCGGTCGCGACAAGCGCGACGGCGGACCGTCGCATCGGCCCTATGCGTCGAGTGCGCCGCGCGAGCGCGACCGGCCGATCGATCCGAACTCGCCATTCGCAAAGCTCGCGGCGCTGAAGGAACAGCTCGCGGGCAATCGCAAGGACTAGGGCAAAGCGTTTTCAAGCGAAGTGGAGACCGGTTCGCGTGAAGAAAGCGCGTCAGACATAAGAATCCACTTGGACCGACAGCGCCTCGACAAATGGCTGTGGCACGCGCGGGTGGTGAAGGCCCGGACCAGCGCGGCCGCGCTGGTCGAGTCCGGGCACGTTCGCATCAACGGCGTGCGCGAGAAATCGCCGGGCCATGCGGTCAAGCTCGGCGACGTCGTCACCGTGGCGCTCGACAACAGCGTCCGGGTGCTGAAGGTCGCGGGCTTTGCCGAGCGGCGCGGCGATGCCACGTCGGCGCGCGTGCTGTACGACGATTTGCAAGCCGGCAAGGAGTAATTATTTAGGAGCTGCAATTCGGATTTTGCGCCGGAACGCCTGCACTTTGGGAGCCCACTTCCCTTGCGGCTGCGGTATTCCTGCGCTAGGCAACCCCTGAAAAAGTTGACCGTTTTCGGAGTTTTGGATGACCTACGTCGTCACTGAAGCCTGCATCAAATGCAAATATACCGACTGCGTTGAGGTCTGCCCCGTCGACTGCTTCTACGAGGGCGAGAACATGCTGGTCATCCATCCCGACGAATGCATCGATTGCGGCGTGTGCGAGCCGGAATGCCCGGCGGATGCCATCAAGCCGGACACCGAGCCGGGTCTGGAGAAGTGGCTCGAAGTCAACCGCGACTATGCCAAGAGCTGGCCGAACATCACCCAGAAGAAGGACTCGCCCGAAGACGCCAAGGAATGGGAAGGCAAAGAGGGCAAATTCGAGAAGTATTTCTCTCCGAGTCCGGGAGCCGGTGACTGATTCGCTGGAACTACCCTGGCAGGCACGGGCTTAAGCTCGGTGCCGGCCCCATAACGGCCTGCTGATTTAACCCTAATGACGGACATATGACCGCGTGGTCCCGGCTTATGTCCGGAATCGGGCGTAAATCATTGATTTTTGCGGAAAATGTGCTATATTGAGCACATTACAAGCCAAGAACCCGCTGCCATGCGTATCCTGTGGCTTCGAGGTTCCCGCAAACTCGAACAGGGGCGTGGCAGTTTCCGCGCGCAGGCTGTGTCACAGAAAACGCGTAAAAAGAGTGCTTCAAAGACGACCAAGAAAGCCGCTGTTGTTGCTCGCAGCGCACTCAAGGGCCGTGCCAAGGCGCCTGTGAAGGATGCCAGGAAGGCTTCGGCCGCAAAGTCCTCAAAGAACAAAAGAAGCGTGATGCCAGAAAAGACTGCCAAGACTGCCGCGAAAGCGGCGGCTGCGAAGACCTCTGCTGCCAAGGTCGCCCCCAAGATCGCCCCCAAGTCCGTCGCCGCGCCCAAGCCGGCTGCTGCGAAGGCTGCCGCTCCTGCCACTGCGCCGAAGGTTGCCGCCAAGCCGGCCGCCGCGCCGCGCGTCGAAGAGAAGAAGGTCGTGACCCAGCGTCAGGGCTTCAAAGCCAATGAATTCGTCGTCTATCCGGCTCACGGCGTCGGCCAGATCCTGGCCATCGAGGAGCAGGAGATCGCGGGCGCCAAGCTCGAGCTGTTCGTGATCAATTTCATGAAGGACAAGATGACGCTGCGCGTTCCGACCGCGAAGGTCGCCAATGTCGGCATGCGCAAGCTGTCGGAGCCGGCGCTGGTCAAGAAGGCGCTGGAGACGCTGAAGGGCCGCGCCCGCGTCAAGCGCACCATGTGGTCGCGCCGCGCCCAGGAATACGAAGCGAAGATCAACTCGGGCGACATCGTCGCGATCGCCGAGGTGGTCCGCGATCTCTATCGCTCGGAATCGCAGCCCGAGCAGTCCTACTCCGAACGCCAGCTCTATGAAGCGGCGCTCGACCGTCTGTCGCGCGAAATCGCCGTGGTGCAGCACTCGACCGAGACCGAAGCGGTCAAGGAGATCGAGAGCCAGCTCGCCAAGAGCCCGCGCCGCGGTGCCAAGGCCGAAGCCGCAGAAGGCGAATCCGAGGGCGATGGCGACGGAGACGATCTCGATTCCGACGGCGACGATGCCACGGTGGCCGACGAGGCCGCCTGAGCCGCTTGCCACAGAATTCAGACGGAAGGCCCGGTCGAAAGATCGGGCCTTTTGTTTTTCCAGCAGACGTAAGGTCTTCTCACCATCCGGCACTGCTCAGCTCTCCCGGCCGACGGTAGGACTATCGCATATGCCGCTTTGGGCGGCTGCGCACGTACTCGGCCTCGTGGTTCGAGACGCGCCGCAAGCGGCGCTCCTCACCATGAGGGTCTACTATTGTGCCGCAACACAAGACCTCATCCTGAGGAGCCCGCCAAAGGCGGGCGTCTCGAAGGATGGCCGCAGGGCGCTTTTCTCCCAAAATGCAATTACGCTACCGTCGACTACGCCGAGCCGCAGCTACTTCACCCGCTGCTTCTCGAGCTTGCGCGCCAACGTGCGGCGGTGCATGCCGAGGCGACGGGCGGTTTCGGAGATGTTGAAATCGGTCTCGATCAGGGTCTGGTGGATGCGCTCCCATTCCAGCGTCTTGATCGAGGTGGGGCGCGCGCCGACCTCGATGTCGGCGTTGCCGGCCGCCTTCTGGAATGCGGCCTCGATGTCGTCGGTGTTGGACGGCTTGGCCAGATAGTGGCAGGCGCCGAGCTTGATGGCCTCTACCGCGGTGGCGATGCTGGCGAACCCGGTCAGCACCACGATCAGCATCTCCGGATCGTGCCCGTGCAGCGCTTCCACGCAGGCAAGACCGGAGGCGCCGCCGGCGAGCTTGAGGTCGACCACGGCATAGCCGGGCGATTGCTGCTCCAGCAGATGGCGGACTTCGTCGAGCGAGGCTGCGACGACGACGCCGTAGCCGCGGCGCTCGAACGAACGTTTGAGCGTGCGGGCAAAGCCGGCGTCGTCCTCGACGATCAGAAGCTGGCGTTCATCCGTCAAGCTCATCTCCGATCACGAGCGTCGAGAGCGGAAGCTCGAGCCTGACAGCGGCGCCGATATCGGGCCGGTTGCGCGCCGTCACCACGCCGCCAAGCTTGCGCACGACATTGACCACCAGGAACAGGCCGAGGCCGCTGCCGGGGCTGCCCTTGGTCGATTGATAGGGCTTGCCGACGTTCGGGAGCATCTCGCGCGGAAAGCCCGGGCCGCGGTCGGTCACCGACAGCACCAGGGTGTCGTCCTTCCGCTCGGCCATCAATTCGATCCAGTCGCGCGAAACCTCGGCGGCATTGTCCAGCACATTGAAGATCGCCTGCTTGAGCGCGATATCGGACACGATCGGCAGATCGGCGCCGAACGCATTGCGGAAGTACAGCGTGGCCGAGGGCCGCGTCGTCCGCCATTCCTCCACCAGCGCGGTCAGGAATGCCGCGACCGTGGTCGGCGCGGAGCCTTCGCCGCGCGCCTCGCCTGCCGACAGCAGGATGCCCGTCACGATCGATTTGCAGCGCTGCAGCGACGTCTCCATCTCGCCGAGGTCCTGCGACAGTTCGGGGTCGGAGGCGAGCGCAGGCATCCGGCGCCAGTCGCTCAGGATGACCGAGAGCGAGGCGAGCGGCGTGCCGAGCTCGTGCGCGGCCCCGGAAGCGAGCAGGCCCATCCGCACGATATGATCCTGCTCGGCGGCATGCTGGCGCAGCGCGGCGAGGCGCGCATCGCGGTCGCGCAGGTTGCGGTTGATGCGGGTCACGAACACCACGAGCAGCACGGCGTCGAGCACGAGGCCGATGAACGTGCCGGCGATGTACCGGCTGAACGCATCGCCAAATCCTTCCCGCGGCAGCGCCAGCGGCTCGTAATAGCCGGTCAGCCAGGCGTAGCTCATGCAGACCAGCGCCACCAGCGACCAGGTCGACGGGGCGTCGAGCAGCACCGCGCCGAGCGTCACCTGCAGCAGATAGAGCGACGTGAACGGATTGGTGGCGCCGCCGCTGAGATAGAGCAGGGTTGTCAGCGCCGCCACGTCGAGCGCCAGCGCAATCAGCAGCTCGCGGTTGTTGATGTCGGCGCGGTAGCGCACCCAGAGCAGGCTGACGAGATTGAGCGCCACCAGGCCGCAGATCACGCCTGCCATCGGCAACAGCGGCAGGTCGATGCCCATCCAGAACTGGACAAAGGCGATGGTGGCGATCTGGCCGATCACCGCCGTCCAGCGCAACTGGATCAGCAGCGCCATGTTCTTGCGATTGGTCGCAGCGTCGGTCGGCGACGGCGCGGTGAGATCGAATGCCAGGCCGCCGGCCGCGCTGCCGGCAGGCGGCATCATGGCATTTTCTGCCGCCGTTTCGTCGTCATGCGGATCCGATGTGCGCTCGAGCATCTGGGCCTGGGTTGCGAGACAGGTTGCGTGCTGCGCCGATCAGGCGGCGCACGGCGGCGCGTCGGGGATCGGAGCCGCCGGCGCGACCCCTGCCGCGCACAGCGCGCAGCAGTGCAACCGCCAGCATAAAGGCGAGCGTGAACCATGTCAGCGCGTAAATCAGGTGGCTGTTATGAAACCGCACCACGGTCAGTCCGCCGACCGGGTAACCGCCGGGATTCGGAGTGGCGTCGGCATCGATGAAGAAGGGCGCGACCTGCGACAATCGATGCGTAGCCGCGATCGCGGCGACATCGCGCGAATACCAGCGGCCGGCCGTCGGGTCGTTGCTGCGCAGAAAGCCGCCCTTCGGTTCCGACATCCGCAGGAGGCCGGTGACGCTCACCACGCCTTGCGGAGCGCCTTCGCGCCGTGTCGCGGGATCGCGCTTCTCGGCGGGCACAAAGCCGCGATTGACCAGCACGATGGTTCCGTCGGCGCTTCGCAGCGGGGTCAGCACCCAGAAGCCGGGACCGTCGTCGGTCACGGCCTGGACCAAGGTTTCGTCCGCATGCAGGAAGGTGCCGATCACGGTGACGCGGCGGTATTCATCACCAGCGGCCGTCACGGCGGGCCACGAGGAGGCGGCCGGCAGCGGAGCGGGGGTAGCGTGAATGCGCTGCTCGACCCGCTCGATCAGCGCCAGCTTCCAGGCCCTGCGTTCGATCTGCCAGACCCCGAGCGCGGTCAGCAGCGCCACGCCCAGCATGCCGAGCGTGAGGAGCAATACGGAGGGCCTGGACGACCGCATCGTCACGGCATCTGGCTCATGTCGTGCATCGGCATCATGTTGGTGTTGAGGTGATGCATGACCCACAGCGATCCGGTCAGCGCGATTACCACCATGATGACCGTGAAGATCAGCGCCATCATGGTCCAGCCGTTCTCGGACCGGGTGTTCATGTGCAGGAAGTAGATCATGTGCACCACGATCTGCACCGCGGCGAGCAACAGCACGATCAGCGCGGTGACTTGCTTGTCCGCGATCGCGCCGGTCATCACCAGCCAGAACGGCACCGCGGTGAGGACGACGGAGAGACCGAAGCCGATCAGGTAGCTCGAAAGCGTGCCGTGCGCCGCCGCGTCATGGGCGTGGTGGCCGTGATCTCCGGCGTTGGATGGCAGGGCGTGAGAGTCTGAGGTCATCGCAGCATTCCCATGAGGTAGACGAAAGTGAAGACGCCGATCCAGACCACGTCCAGGAAGTGCCAGAACATGGAGAGGCACATCAGGCGGCGCCGGTTGGCCTCGATCAGGCCGAAACGCGCCACCTGCACCATCAGCGTCGTCAGCCAGACCAGGCCGAAGGTGACGTGCAGGCCGTGGGTGCCGACCAGCGTGAAGAACGACGACAGGAAGGCGCTACGCTGCGGCGTCGCGCCCTCATGGATCATGTGCGCAAACTCGGTGAGCTCGATGCCGAGGAATGCGAGGCCGAACAGTCCTGTGATCGCGAGCCAGGCCTGCGTCGCGCCGATCTTCGATTTCTCCATCGTCAGCATGGCGAAGCCGTAGGTGATCGAGGAGAGCAGCAGCATCGTCGTGTTGAGCGCGACGAGATTGAGATCGAACAGATCTTTCGGTGCAGGACCGGCGGCGTAGTTGCCGCCGAGCACACCGAAGGTCGCGAACAGGATCGCAAAGATCAGGCAGTCGCTCATCAGGTAGATCCAGAAGCCCAGCATGGTGCTGGCGCCTTCCGGATGCGCGTGCTCGTCGATGACGTGGAAGACCGGTTCGGAATTCTGCGTGGAGACGGTTGCTACAGTCATGACTTGGCTCCCGCGGCAAGCAAGTGCGTCCGCGTGTCTTCGACCCGACTCACTTCATCCGCCGGGAAGTTGAAGTCGCGGTGATAGTTGAAGGTGTGGCCGATCGCGACCGCGAGCAGCCCAATGAAGCTGACGGCAGCAAGCCACCAGATGTACCAGATCAGGCCGAATCCCATCACCGTCGCGAGGCCGGCGAGGATGATGCCGGTTCCGGTATTGGAGGGCATGTGGATCGGCTTGAAGCCGGACAGCGGACGCTTGTAGCCGCGACGCTTCATGTCCCACCACGCGTCGTTGTCGTAGACGACGGGCGTGAAGGCGAAGTTGTAGCTCGGCGGCGGCGACGAGGTGGCCCATTCCAGCGTGCGTCCGTTCCAGGGATCGCCGGTGACGTCGCGGAGCTGCTCGCGCTTCAAGAAGCTCACCGCGAACTGCACCAGCATCGAGACGATGCCGAGCAGGATCAGGAATGCGCCGATGCCCGCGATGATAAACCAGATTTGCAGGCTCGGATCGTCGAACACGCGCAGGCGGCGGGTGACGCCCATCAGGCCGAGCACATAGAGCGGCATGAAGGCGACATAGAAACCCGTAACCCAGAACCAGAACGACAGCTTGCCCCAGAACGGATCGAGCTTGAAGCCGAACGCCTTCGGGAACCAGTAGTTGATGCCGGCGAACAGGCCGAACAGCACGCCGCCGATGATCACGTTGTGGAAGTGCGCGACCAGGAACAGGCTGTTATGCAGCACGAAGTCGGCCGGCGGCACCGCGAGCAGCACGCCGGTCATGCCGCCGATCACGAAGGTCAGCATGAACGCCACCGTCCACATCATCGGCAGCTCGAAGCGGATTCGGCCGCGATACATCGTGAACAGCCAGTTGAACATCTTCGCGCCCGTCGGGATCGAGATGATCATGGTTGTGATGCCGAAGAACGAGTTCACGCTGGCGCCGGAGCCCATCGTGAAGAAGTGGTGCAGCCAGACCAGGTAGGACAGGATGGTGATGACGACGGTGGCGTAGACCATCGAGGTATAGCCGAACAGCCGCTTGCCCGAGAACGTCGCGGTCACCTCGGAGAAGATGCCGAACGCCGGCAGCACCAGGATGTAGACCTCGGGATGGCCCCAGATCCAGATCAGGTTCACGTACATCATCGGGCTGCCGCCGAAGTCGTTGGTGAAGAAATTGGTGCCGACGTAGCGGTCGAGCGACAGCAGCACCAGCACGGCCGTCAGCACCGGGAAGGAGGCGACGATCAGGACGTTGGTGCAGAGCGTGGTCCAGGTGAAAACGGGCATCTTCATCATCGTCATGCCCGGGGCGCGCAGCTTGACGATGGTGCAGATCAGGTTGATGCCCGATAGCGTCGTGCCGACGCCTGCGACCTGGAGGCCCCATATGTAATAATCGACGCCGACGTCAGGACTGTAGCCGATATTCGACAGCGGCGGATAGGCGAGCCAGCCGGTGCGGGCGAACTCGCCGACGAACAGCGAGGCCATCACCAGCACCGCGCCGCCGACCGTCATCCAGAAGCTGAAATTGTTCAGGAACGGGAAGGAGACGTCGCGGGCGCCGATCTGCAGCGGCATGATGTAGTTCATCAGGCCCGTCACCAGCGGCATCGCCACGAAGAAGATCATGATCACGCCGTGCGCGGTGAACACCTGATCGTAGTGATGCGCGGGGAGGTAGCCCTCGGAGCCGCCAAAGGCGATCGCCTGCTGCAGGCGCATCATCAGCGCGTCGGCGAAGCCGCGCAGCAGCATCACGATGCCGAGGATCATGTACATGATGCCGATGCGCTTGTGATCGACGGTGGTGAACCACTCGCGCCACAGATAGCCCCACAGCCGGAAATAGGTGACGGCGGCGAACAGCGCGAGGCCGCCGGTCGCGACCACCGCGAAGGTGCCGACCAGGATCGGCTCGTGCAGCGGCAGCGCGTCCAGATTGAGGCGGCCGAAGATCGCCTTGATGATTTCGGGATTGTTGAGCATGCGGCCCTCTTAGGACTCTGATTTCGAACGCTGGCCAAACAGCAGCGACGTCGATGACGGATGGGCGGGAGAGAATGGCGGGCGCTTCATGCCGACGCCGCGCAGCGGGGTCATGTCCGACGGCGCGAAGATTTCGCGCGACGGCGTGTCCTTCAGCTCGTCGATCGAGCAGATGCCGGCGACGAAGGTCGGCTGGTTGCCGAGCGGCGCGCCGCGCCTCGCGTATTTGTCGTAGGTCAGCGGCAGCGTGTTGTTGAGGCCCTCGCGGCCGAGGCCGCCCTTGGCGTCGATCGCCATCATCTCGCTCACGCACATCTTGCCGGTCTCGACGCACATGTTGAGGATCGCCTTGTAGAGGTCGCGATCGACCGAGCCGTAGAGACGAACCGGTTCATTCTGGCTCGGGCGCTCGAGCTGCAAATAGTCGCTGCGGCCGAGCATGTTGCTGCTGGCCTTGGCATTGGTGATCCACTTGTCGAAATCGGAGGCCGAGAGGCTCTTGAACGCGAAGTGCATGCCGGAGAAGCCGGCGCCGCTGTAGTTGGCGGAGAAGCCCCTGAAGGTGCCCTGCTCGTTGGCGACGGCGTGCAGTTTCGTCTCCATGCCGGGCATGGCGTAGATCTGGCCGGCGAGTGCGGGGATGTAGAAGGAGTTCATCACGGAGGACGCCGTGATGCGGAAGCGGATCGGGCGGTCGACCGGAGCGGCGAGCTCGTTGACGGCGGCGACGCCGTAGTCGGGGTAGATGAACAGCCACTTCCAGTCGAGCGCGACCACCTCGACATTGAGCGGCGCGTCCTTGCTCTCGATCGCTTTGCCGGCATCGATGCGGCCAAGCGTGCGGTAGGGATCGAGCAGATGGGTGCCCATCCAGGTCAGCGCACCCAGGCAAACGATGATGAGCAGCGGCGCCGACCAGATCACGAGCTCGAGCTGGGTCGAGTGATCCCATTCCGGCTCGTAGGGCACGGCGGTGTTGGATTGGCGGTAGCGCCAGGCAAAGAACACCGTCAGCGCCATCACCGGCAGGACGATCAGCAGCATCAAAACGGTGGAGATGACGACGAGGTCGCGCTGCTGGGCGGCGACGTCGCCGGCAGGCGCCAGGACGACGAAATCGCACCCGCCGAGCAGGGCCACAAACGGCAATAAGGCCAACAATTTCAAGGCGCGCACAGCTTACCCCGCTGGAATTTTATGAGTTTCGCCAAGGGGTAGCTGCGATGCAACAAAACGGACATTGGACAATTTGTCCAATGTTGCAGTGCGAGATAGGGCGCGAAACAGTCGAATGGACCGCATGGCAAAGTCTGCCCGCGGCCTCACTCCAAGGACGGTTCACGGCGCGATGGCACAGGCCCCAGCAATGGCTCACGGCAACCCGGCGACTTCTTCAGGTCACGGGCATGCGAAACCCGGCGAAATCGCCATCGGCGTCATCATCGGGCGCACCTCGGAATTCTTCGACTTCTTCGTCTACGCGATCGCCTCGGTGATCGTGTTTCCGAAGCTGGTGTTCCCGTTCGTCAATGAGCTGACCGGCACCCTCTATTCCTTCGGGCTGTTTGCGCTCGCCTTCGCCGCCCGCCCGCTCGGCACCGTTATCTTCATGGCGGTCGACCGCCGCCACGGCAAGGGCGCCAAGCTCATCATCGCGCTGTTTCTGCTCGGCACGGCCACGGTGGCGCTCGCATTCCTACCCGGCTACAGCGAGATCGGCGTGGCGGCGATCTGGCTGCTCGCCGCGGCGCGGGTCGCGCAGGGTATCGCCTGGGGCGGCGCCTGGGACGGCCTTGCTTCGCTGCTTGCGATGAATGCGCCGGCGCGGCATCGCGGCTGGTTCGCGATGGTGCCGCAGCTCGGCGCGCCGCTCGGGCTGATCGTGGCGAGCGCGCTGTTCGCCTTCTTCGCCGGCAACCTGTCGGCGGAGGATTTCTTCGACTGGGGCTGGCGCTATCCGTTCTTCGTCGCCTTCGCCATCAACGTCGTGGCGCTGTTCGCGCGGCTGCGCATGGTGGGAACGGATGAATATTCCGAACTGTTCGAAAGCCGCGACCTGCAGCCGGCACCGGTCGGCGAGACGGTGAGGCAGGAGGGCCGCCATATCTTGCTCGGCGCCTTCGCGCCGCTGGCGAGCTTTGCCCTGTTCCACATGGTGACGGTGTTTCCGCTGTCCTGGGTGTTCCTGTTCACCAAGGAAAGCCCGGTGCGCTTCCTGATCATCGAGATGATCGGCGCGATGGTCGGCGTCGCCGCGATCGTCGCCTCCGGCATGATCGCCGACCGAGTCGGCCGCAAGCCGCTGCTGCTCGGCTCGGCGATCGCGATCGCGGTATATAGCGGCTTCGCCCCGCAACTGCTCGACGCCGGCCCGCTCGGCGAGACGGTGTACATGGTGCTCGGCTTCGTGCTGCTCGGTCTTTCCTTCGGGCAGTCCTCGGGCGCGATCGCGTCCAGCTTCGCGCGGGCCTATCGCTACACGGCCTCCGCGCTGACGTCGGATTTGGCCTGGCTGTTCGGCGCCGGCTTCGCCCCGCTCGCGGCGCTGTTGCTGGCAACCCATTTCGGGCTGATCTCGGCGGGCGCCTACCTGTTGTCGGGCGCAGTCTGGACCCTGCTCGCACTGTGGCTGAGCGGCCTGCGCGAAGCCGAGGGGTGAACTTAGAAGCCCGGATGGAGCGCAGCGAAATCCGGGACCACTCTCACCGCGGACGGACTTGTCCCGGATTGCGCTGCGCTCCATCGGGGCTACAGGACCGCTCTTCTCCTTCCCCCTTAAAGCGGGAAGGTCGGGATGGGGGTCAGCCGCAGGCAACGCTGTATGCGGAGAGAGAAGATCCCCACCCGCCTTGCTCTTGCGAGCAAAGCGACCTCCCCTTTTTAAGGGGAGGTGGGAATGCGCAGATCGGCCGATACATCCATCTACATCCTCACCGAAACAATCCGTCGACGCGGAACGAATATCCCACGCCGATAATATAGCTCGGTGAATTGCGGTTGAGGCCGAACGCGACATGGATGTCGAACTGCTGCGTCGGCGTCACGTGATACATCCCGCCGGAGTTGATGAGCTGGGTCGGCCGCGCGCCATCGGGATAGTCGCCGACATATTCGGTGAAGACGCTCACTCGCTCGGTCAGCTTGCGCTCGATCACGAAGGTGGTCTCGCTGATGTGCCGTCCCGTCCGCTCGGCGGGACGGACAAATTCGGTGAACATGCCGCTGACGCCCCAGCCGTCATGCAGCTCCCATGACCACGGCAATTGGATATAGGGCTGAGCGCCGCGCCAGGCGATGTCGGCTGCACCGGTCGGCAGCGCGACGCCGGCCGTGATCGACAGGTCGATTTTGCCGGGCACCGGACTGATCTGCCATTTCACCGCCGGGGTGACATCCGAGAAGCCCGACGCGGCGGGCGATTTCAAACGGCCGGAGTAGCTTGGCAGGTCGACCAGGATCTCGAGGCAGGGCGCAATGCCCAGCCGCCACCGGCTGTTGCTGCCGTCGATGGTGCGGCCGCCGTCATGTGAGGTCAGGTTGACGCCGTTCTCGTTCTGCAAACTGCCGACCGGCACGACGATACTCGAATTGGTAACGTCGGGCCGGTCGGTCGCGATGTCGTCGCTCGCCTTGGGGCAGCTATCCGCGCGTGCGGCGGAGGCTGCCGCAACTGCGAGCACAGCGAGCATGCGAGCGACGGCGCCGAGGCGATTGAGAAACACTGGGGATGCTCCAATGGCGCGGCGCGGCTGCGGAGGTGGCAGCTCCGATATCGATCGGCGGGCGCGTACGGATATTCCCGGCTGGCTGAAAAAACTTCAGGGATGCGGCAGGCGGGCATTATCATCTGCAACTATTATGGCAGCTGCGATGACTAGAGCATTTTCGGTTCTGATTGAATCAGAACCGAAGCTCTAGATTCCTGTCTCGATGCGTTTTCTTCACGCGAACCGGTGTCCACTTCGCTCGAAAACGCTCCGAGGGTCCATGTAGCCCGGATGGAGCGAACCGCAATCCGGGATGGTCCGTCTGCGGTTACAGCGGTCCCGGATTTCGCTGGCGCTCCATCCGGGCGACGTGGCGCCTCAATCCACCACGATCTTGACGCGGTCGCGCGGCTTCACCTGCGCGTGAGCGTCGAGCCCGTTCAGCACGCGGAAGCGTTCGGCCGGGTGATCGACGCCGGCCATGCGGTGCGACAGCGATTCCACAGTATCGCCCGGCTGCACGTTGATGACCTTGATGCGCAGCGGGCGTGCGGCCTGGATCTCCTCGAGCGTCAGGCGGCGGAACGAATTGACGGTCTCGCGCGCATTGCGCTCGCTCTCGGTGGTCTTCTGCTTGGCAGCGAAGATGAACCGGTAGACGTCGGTGCCGAAGCGCAGCGCATAGACCTTGAACTGCCACTGGTCGCCATGGGCCGTGGCCGATGCCGCCGGAAAGCCGTTGATGTTGAGGTCTTCGGTCGAAGACTTCTCGACGCCTTCCATCCAGCCGGAATTGAGATAGTCGCCGAGCGACTGCTCGGCCGGCACCCGCACGACGTCGAAGCGCATCGCCTGGCTGCCGCCCTCGCGCACGCCGATCACGGCCTGCGCGGTGTTGTCGAGCGTGAAGTTGTCGGGTGCCGTAAAGGTGAAGCCGAGCTTGGGATGCAGGAAGCGGCGGCCGCGCACGAAGCCTTCGCTCGGGTCCTCGCCGTAGACGATGTTGTCGATCGCGGCGAGATAGGCTTCGCGGTCGCGGTCGTTGCTCTCGGGCGAGGTGTATTGTCGCGCGATCGCCTGGGCATTGGCGACGCGCTCGGGCGTTGCCGGATGCGACGACAGGAAGTCCTGCGCGCGCGGATCAAGCGCGGTCCTGCCGATCTTGAGCGCCGCGTTGCGCTCCATCGCGCTCAGGAATCGCGAGGCGCCATAGGGATCGAAATGCGCGCGAGCGGCGATCCCGACGCCGATGCCGTCGGCCTCGAATTCCTGCTGGCGCGAGAAGCTCGCCATCGTCAGCTTGGTCTTGGCCAGCGCCAGCGCGGTCAAATCGGGATCGTTGCTCATGTCGGTGACGACGCGCGTCACCACGGCGGCCTGCCGCGCCTGATCCTCGCGGATCGAGGCGTGCTTGGCCAGCACATGCGCCATCTCATGGCTGAGCACGGAGGAGAGTTCGGAGGTGTCGCTGGCGAGTGCAATCAGCCCGCGCGTCACATAGAGCTGGCCGGTCGGCAGTGCGAAGGCGTTCACCGCGCCGGAATTGAGGATGGTGACCTTGTAGGCCTGGTCGGGCCGATCGGAGGCTGCAACCAGCCGATCGACGATCTTGCTGATCAGCGCCTCGAGCTTCGGATCGTCATAGGCGCCGCCATAGGAGGACAGGATGCGCTCGTGCTCGCGCTCGGTGGCGGGTGTCTGCTGCACCACGCGGTTCGGCTTCACCGGGACGGCCGCCGCCGCGGTGGGCGCGACCTGCTCGAACCGGCCGACATTGCTGCAGGCTGCGAGCATCAGCGCGGCGCAGACAAGCGGCAGCGCAGCCGCAAGGCGGCGGCCTGTCACTCCCTCACGCCGTCCTGCACGCTCTCTCAAGTCTACCGCTCGCAATCGTTGAATGAACCGGCCGGGATACGGCCTATATTGGCACGTCCCCTAATTCCCGCCGAGCACTTCAATCTGCCCCACCCGGAGCAATTCGATACGTGGCCCACGTCGCGCTTCCACCCAGCCTCGGACGCGAATCTTTCGATTTTCGAGGGACTTGGGCGCGAGCCCGGCCGCCTCAAACGCAGGGACTATGCGCTTTGAAATAGTCGCCGCAAAGTCCCGTGTCCAGTTTCGGCCGAAATTCAGATAGGTCGTGGCCCCGGCCTGTCGTACCGACAAAACTCGGCCCTCGACCACGGCAAACCGGCCGATTCCGGCCAAAATATCGCCCGGACTTTCGGCGTTTTTTATGACGGTGGCCTCGCTCCAGGTTCCCGCTCGGGCCTGTCGGGCCTCGGCCTCCGCGGCCATCAGCGCCGCCGCGCAATCCTTGTCGGTCACCTCGGGCGACACCAGCGCGAGGCCCCGCCGCAACAGTTCGCCCTGCACGGATGTGTCGGCGTCGGCCAGGAAGGCGTAGGCCGGCTGACGGCCGTAGCGGTCCGGCGTGTCGTCGCCGCCGCGCAAGATCACGTCGCGCCCGGCCAAGAGCCCGGACAAGGCTGCGCGGGCTTTTACCCCATCCGCCACCTCGATGCCGGCGAGCTTGACCTCGCGGCCGTCATCCAGCCGGAAGCTCCGTGCATCGACAACGGCCGCAACGCGGCCTTCGCCCTGGGTCTCGAAGTTGCATCCTGCAGCATGGGCTCTGCCGCAACCAAGCAGCGCCGCGCACATCATGAGTGCGCGGCGAATGGGCATCGTCGGAATCCGCATCGACCATCCTTGCATCGATCGATCTTCGCACATTTCAGCCATTCCGTTCAGCGGAAAACGTGAGGCAGTTCCGCGACTTGCCGCTGTGAATGGCATGCGGCATGATCCGCGCGCGTGAAACGGACCGGCCGCGATGGAATGCGGCGCGGGCTTCCAGGGAGGGGTTTGATGAGACGAGTTTTGGCCGGCGTGCTGGCCTGCGTGCTTGCGATTTCGGCGAATACAGCGCTGGCGCAGGAGAAGCCCCCGTTGAAGCTCGGCGGTATCCTCGACATGTCGAGCCTCTATGCCGACATCACCGGCTCCGGCAGCGAGACGGCCGCCAAGATGGCGGTGGAGGATTTTGGCGGCGAAGTGCTCGGCCGCAAGATCGAGGTCGTCGTCGGCGACCATCTCAACAAGGCCGATCTCGCCGCCAACATCGCCCGCGACATGTTCGACAACCAGCATGTCGAGATGATCTTCGATGTCGCGGCGTCCGCAACTGCGCTCGCCGCCGCCGAGATCGCCAAGGCACGCGGCAAGATCATCATGTTCAACGGGCCCGGCTCGATCCGCCTCACCAACGAGGCCTGCGGTCCCTATACCGTGCACTACGTGTTCGACACCTTCGCGCAGGCCAACGTCACCGGGCTCGCCGCGGTGAAATCCGGCCTCGACACCTGGTTCTTCCTGACCGCGGACTACGCGTTCGGCCAGGACCTGGAGAAGGACACCTCCAACGTGGTGGTGAAGTCCGGCGGCAAGGTGCTGGGCAGCGTCCGGCATCCGATCAACACCTCGGACTTCTCATCCTTCCTGCTGCAGGCGCAGGCCTCGAAGGCCAAGGTGATCGGGCTCGCCAATGCCGGCGGCGACACCATCAATGCGATCAAGCAGGCCGCGGAGTTCGGCATCAGCAAGGGCGGCCAGAAGCTGTCGCCGCTGCTCGCCTTCGTGACCGATATCGACAGCGTCGGGCTCGACACCGCGCAGGGCCTGCTGCTGGCCGAAGCCTTCTACTGGGACCTCAACGACGATACCCGCGCCTTCACCAAGCGCTTCATGGAACGCACCAAGCGGGTGCCGACCTCGGCGCAGGCCGGGGTCTATTCCTCGGTGCTGCATTACTTGCAGGCGGTGAAGGCCGCGGGCACCACCGATTCGGCTGCCGTCATGAAGCTGATGAAGGAAACCCCGATCAACGACATGTTCGCCAAGAACGGCAAGATCCGCGAGGACGGCCGCATGGTGCACGACATGTACCTGTTCGAGGTCAAGAAGCCGTCGGAATCCAAGGGTCGCTGGGATGATTACAAGTTGCTCGCGACCGTGCCAGGCGATCAGGCGTTCCAGTCGCTGGCAGAGTCGCGCTGTCCGCTGGTGAAGAAGTGACGGAGTGACAAAGTCACGCAGTCATTCCGGAGCGCGCGAAGCGCGAATCCGGAATCTCGAGAGTCCGGGTCTGGTCCTTCGGACCATCCCGGAGTGACGCCACAACAACCAACAACAACGAGAGGCAAAACGCCATGAGCGACAATCAGATGGTTCTCCAATCCCTCGACCAGGGCCTGCTCACGATCACGATGAACCGTCCCGATCGGCGCAACGCGCTCAATCCCGACATGACGCGCGGGCTGGTCGAGGCTGCCCGGCGCGCGCAGGACGATCCCGAGGTGCGCGCGGTGCTGATCAAGGGCGCCGGCGGCACGTTCTGCGTCGGCGGCGACGTCAAGTCGATGGCGGAAGGCCGCGCGCCGCTGCCGTTCGAGACCAAGATGGCGAACCTGCGCCGCGGCATGGAAGTCTCGCGCATCTTGCATCAGATGCCGAAGCCGGTGGTGGCGCAGCTCGACGGTGCGGCGGCCGGCGCCGGGCTGTCGATCGCGCTGTCCTGCGATCTCCGCGTCGCCAGCGCCTCCTGCAAGATCACGACCGCCTTCGCCAAGGTCGGCTTCTCCGGTGATTACGGCGGCACCTATTTCCTCACCAAGATGCTCGGCAGCGCCAAGGCGCGCGAGCTCTATCTGATGTCGCCGGTGCTGTCGGCACAGGAGGCCCTGGATCTCGGCATGGTGAGTAAGGTGGTGTCAGATGCCGAGATCGATGCGGCGGCGCTCGAAGTTGCGCGGTCGCTGGCGCAGGGACCGTCGGTGGCGCTAGGATACATCAAGCGCAACATCAACAATGCCGAGACGATGACGCTGGAAGCCTGCTTCGACGGCGAAGCGATCCATCACTCGCGCGCCGGTGAGACCGCCGACCATAAGGAAGCGGCCAAGGCCTTCGTCGAGAAGCGCAAGCCTACCTTCCAGGGGCACTAAGCGATGGCCGAGTACATGCGGCTGCGGCAGATCTGCCTGGTGGCGCCGCAGCTCGAGCCCGTGATCTCGGACATCTCCGCGATCATGGGCCTCGACGTCTGTTTCCGTGACGGTAACGTCGCAAAGTACGGCCTGGAGAATGCGCTGCTGCCGGTCGACACCATCCTTCTCGAGGTGGTCGCGCCGTTCCAGCCGGGCACGGCGGCCAGCCGCTTCATCGAGAAGACCGGTGGCCGCGGCGGCTATATGGCGATCTTCTGTTGCGAGGATCCCGACGCGCGCGGTGCCAAGGCCAATGCGATGGGCGTGCGCACCGCCAACGTGATCACGCACGCACCCTATCACGGCGTGCAACTGCACCCGCGTGATTGCCGCGCTGCCTTCATCGAGTTCAATCATACCGACGGCAGTGACGACATTCTCGGCCCCTATCCGCCGGCCGGTCCCACCTGGCAGCAGTCGATCCGCAAGGATACCACCCTGGCGCTGACCGAGGTCGAGATGCAGAGCCCCGAACCGCAGGCGCTGGCGGAGCATTGGGGCAGGATCATCGGCATCGCCGCAACCGACACGACGCTGAAGCTGCCGAACAGCACCTTCCGCTTCGTCAAGGGCGAGGCCGAGATCATGAGCGGCTTGACGTTCAAGGTCGCGAACAAAACGAAGGTGCTGGAAACCGCGAAGGCCAGGGGCTGTGCGGTGTCGGGTGACGAGTTCCTGCTCTGCGGCGTGAGATTTAAGGTGACGACCTAGTTGGTCGTCATTGCGAGGAGCTCGCGACAAAATTGCAAAGCAATTTTGCGCTGAAGCGACGAAGCAATCCATATGCTCCGCATATGCCGCGCGATGGATTGCTTCGCGGAGCCTGTCATCGGGCGCGCATTCGCGCGACCCGTTGGCTGGCAATGACGGAGGACTGTAGCCCGGATGGAGCGCAGCGAAATCCGGGACCGCGCTTTGCGGCGGATGAGCAGCACCCGGATTGCGCTCCGCTCCATCCGGGCTACGTATCTACGACCCGTCATCCTGAGGTGCGAGCCTTGCAGCGCTCTTGCGCTACTGGGCGAGCCTCGAAGGATGCGCGGTCCGGCTGATGGCCGTGCATCCTTCGAGGCGACCGCGTTGCGGCCTCCTCAGAGCCTGTGAATCTTTGTGCAGATTTTGATTGAGTTTGCACGCTTGCAGTGATTCCTGATTGTGGACACTGGAGAGGTGCAACGATGTCCGGCGATGAACTCTTTTCGGATCTTCCGCAGCAGACACGAGCACGTGCGAACGATGCGGGCGAGCCGCGGATGCGAGAGCCGGTGCGCGATCAGATCGAACTTCGGGCGATCGATCTGGAGGCATTGGTGGCTGCCGACC